>Ga0335073_10012939_pt1 | contig 11692 bp, 7 predicted proteins | sample Lox_Sample_22_FD_207093 | JGI IMG/M metagenome (GOLD analysis project Ga0335073, IMG submission 207093) | Soil microbial communities from Loxahatchee National Wildlife Refuge, Florida, United States - Lox_Sample_2.2 | ecosystem: Environmental > Terrestrial > Soil > Wetlands | place: USA: Florida... | reverse complement strand
GCGGGCGGGCGGTGCGGCCGGGCCGGCGGGGGCGGCCACTTGAGCGCCAGCGGCAGCGTGGTCTCGGCGGGGCTCGGGCCGCCGCCCGGCATCGGGCCCTCTATCGGCGGCAGGGGATCCGGCGCGGCGTGCCGGCCACGGGAGGCCTCTTCGGCCCCGGGATCAGGCGTCGTCGGCCCAGCGTCGTGCATCGGCCAGGTCATCCGGTGCCTCCGTCGGGTGTCGCGCGTCGCTGGTGCCAGTCACGACGCTACCCGGTGGGTCCGCCTCCTCGCTGGCCAGATGCGTGTCGTCCTGCAGCCAGCGCCGGACGCCGCGGTACATCGAGGTGAGCACGAGGACGCCGATCGCGGCGCCGATGAGGAACAGGATCGCCCGGCCGTACCTGGTCGACAGCACGGTGAGCGAGGCGCCGCCGAACCCCAGCGGCGTTCCGTCCGGGTTGGTGAGGCCGAGCTGGATGAGGGTGGATCCCTGCGGGGCCGAGGTAACCGGCATCCGCACGGTGGCCGGCTGCTGGGGCTGGACCACGACCAGGTTCTGGAAGCGGCCGATGGTCAGCTGGGAGGTGCGGTCCGGAGAGTTGACCACGCTGCCGACTATCCTGACCTGGATGGCCTGATGCAGCCCGTTCTGGATCGAGACGGGGAGCAGGCCCGAGGAGCCGCCCATCGGCACCTGGGCCGAGGTGATGATCTTGACCTTGCGCTCGGCGTTCTTCAGGTACTCCGACAGGTCGTGCCACAACGCCAGGCCCTGCGGCATCCCGCGGCCGCGCCAGGCGGCCGACTCGGTGGCGATCAGGGCCTGGTCAAGTGACTGCAGGTAGGCCGGGCTGGGCTTGTAGAGGATGGATTTGTACACGCCGAGCCGGGTGCGCAGCGAGCTCACCTGGCTGAGGTAGCCGCGGCTGAGCTCACCCGGGCTCGCCTTGCTGTCGGGCGGCGGCTGCCGGGGCACCGTGCGCTGGGTGTCCGGCGCCGAGCTCAGGGTGTCCAGCGGGACCGGCGACAGCCACGGCGCGGCCGTGGTCTCGCCGAGCAGGTCGCTGGCGAGGGCCTCCGACGGGCTCCAGCCGGACGGCGGCGCCACCACGATCGTGCGGGCGGAATTGGGCTCCTCGGCGGCGATCATCGCCGTCTCGGCGAGGAACCGCTGGCTGACCGCGAACTCGGTGCTCTTCGGCAGGACGCCGGAGCTGGTGTTGCCGGCCTGGAGCACCTCGGTCAGGGTGTCGTCGGAGAGCAGCACGTTCACGGGCAGGCCCGCCACCCGGAGCGAGGTGACCGCGTCATCGGGCTGGAAGACGGTGGCGGCGTCGGTCGGCCGCATCTCGCTGCTGTTCAGCACGACCGTGCTGACGTGCTCGGCGGTGGCGAGGTTGGCGAGCACGGACAGATCGGCGGTCCCGCCGGCCGGCCAGGCGATCTCGGGCTCGAAGCTTCCGTGCAGCACGCTGCCGGCCACCGCGTCGCCGATGGTGTAGGCGCGGGCGAGGTCGCCGGTCAGGCCCTGGTGGACCAGGGCCGTCATGTCCACGTCGGCGTACGGGGTGATCACCGTCGGCTGGCCCGCCGTGGCCTTCCTGAGGTCGGCCAGCCAGTTCGCCGCCGCGGTGCTGGCCGGCTCCTTGGCGCCGCCGGTGCAGTTCGGCTTGGCGCCCACCTGATAGGGGCGGGTCATGGTGCTGGCGTCGCTGAGCAGCGCCGGGTCGATGACCCAGGTAGGGTCGGCGCCCGGGTGGCTGGCCCCGGCCGTGAGCAGGGCCGACAGGCGGCCGCCCGGGCTCAGGGACGCGGCCAGGCCGTTGTCGGACAGGGCCGCGGTGCACACCTGGCCGCGCGGCTGGTCGATGAGCGGCCACAGCCAGGAGACCTTCAGCGGGCGCTGCAGGCTCGCCGCTCGCTGGCCGGGCCAGAACGGGAGCAGCGTCGGCTCGGAGGAGAACACGTTGCCCGCGAGGTCCTGCAGCTGGGCGGTCACCGGGTACACGCCGAACGTGTCGATTCCCGCGGTGCTGACCTGGAACGACGTGCTCCAGTACACGGTGGCGCCGGGGGCCACGCTGGCGGAGATGAGATACGGGTTCCCGGCCGGTTCCAGCACGCTGCCGGTGCCGTGGGCGAGGTAGGAGTCCATCTGGTCGCGGGTGGGGAAGCGGGTCGGCGACGTGTACAGCTGCACCTCGAGCCCGGACTGCGTCTGGCGGGTGCCGTTGGTCACCGTTCCGGTCAGGTTGACCGTGGCACCGGGCGTGGCGTACTGCGGATTCAGCGAGTTGATGGTCAGCGAGAGGTGCCCGGAGCTGGCCACGTCGGCCGCGCTGGCGGGAGCCAGCGCCAGGCAGGCCAGCACCGGCCCGGCGGCAGCGGCCAGTACGGCGGCCAGGGACAGGGTCCGCCGCTTAACCATCACCGGTAGCAAGCCGTGCACACCAGGAATGCTAATGTCTTCCAGACGTATATCGTTCGCGCCGGACCGGTGCGGTCGATACTCTCGATGGCCGTGCCCATGACCAGCGAACAGCGAAAAGCGGCCGCTGTGCTGCTGCGCGAGCAACTGCCCGCCGCAGCCGAGATAGGCCGCCTGTTCGCGCGCCACGGTCACGAGCTCGCGCTGGTCGGCGGCCCGGTCAGGGACGTCTTTCTCGGCCAGCAGCCCCTCGACCTCGACCTGACCACCGACGCCACGCCGGACCAGGTGCTGCGGCTGACCCGCGGCTGGGCCGACAAGACGTGGACGGTCGGGATCGCCTTCGGCACCGTGGGGCTGCGCAAGGGGAAATCGATCTTCGAGGTCACCACGTACCGCAGCGAGCAGTACGGGCGGACCTCGCGCAAGCCCGAGGTGCAGTACGGCCGGTCCCTGGAGGAGGACCTGGGCCGCCGCGACTTCACCATCAACGCGATGGCCGCCCGGCTGCCCGGGTACGAGTTCGCCGACCCGTTCGGCGGCTTTGACGCGCTGCGGGAGAAGGTCCTGCGGACCCCCGGGCCGCCGGAGCAGTCGTTCGACGACGATCCGCTGCGCATCATGCGCGCGGCCCGGTTCGCGGCCAAGCTGGGGTTCACGGTCGCGGCGGACGTGCGCGCCGCCATGACCGATCAGGCGGGTCGGCTGGAGATCGTGTCGGTCGAGCGGATTACCAGCGAGCTGACCAAGCTGATGCTGACGCCCGACCCGGCGCTCGGCATCGACGTGCTGGTCCAGACCGGCGTCGCCGACGAGGTGCTGCCCGAGGTGTCCAGGCTGCGGATGGAGGCTGACGAGCATCACCGGCACAAGGACGTCTACCAGCACAGCCTCACCGTGCTGCGGCAGGCCGTCGAGCTCGAGCCGCGGTACGGGCTCGACGGCGACCTGGTCGTCCGGCTGGCCGCGCTGCTGCACGACATCGGCAAGCCGAGGACCCGCTCCCTGCTGCCCGGCGGGCGGGTCGCCTTCCATCACCACGAGATGGAGGGCGCGAAGCTGGCCAGGCGCAGGCTGGCCGCGCTGCGCTTCCCGAACGAGGTGGTGCAGGACGTGTCCCGGCTGGTGGAGCTGCACCTGCGGTTCCACGGCTACGGGGAGGGCGAGTGGACGGATTCGGCGGTCCGGCGTTACGTCCGTGACGCCGGCCCGCTGCTCAGCAGGCTGCACGTGCTGACCAGGGCCGACTGCACCACCAGGAACCGCGCGAAGGCGGCGCGGCTGGCCCGCGCCTACGACGGCCTCGAGCAGCGCATCGCCGAGCTCAGCGAGCAGGAGGAACTGGCCAGGATCAGGCCGGAACTCGACGGCAACGAGATCATGCGCATCCTCGGCGTGGCCCCGGGCCCGGTGGTGGGGAAGGCCTACGACTTCCTGCTCGAGCTGCGGATCGCGCAGGGCCAGCTGGGCCGGGAGCGGGTCGCTCAGGAATTGCTGCGCTGGGCGGTCGCCGAGGGGATCATCCCGTCCCCGCCCGAGCCGGGCGAGGGCTGACCCCCGCGTACGGCCAGCCAATACGCCGCCGCGGCGACCGCGTATCCCGCTGCCACCACGCCGACGATGGCCGGCGAGCGCCCGTCGGCGGGCATGAAGGCCGAGCTGATCGCGGCGCCGATCACGTACGTGACGTTGAACATCATGTCGTAGAAGGCGAACACCCGGCCCCGGTAGGCGTCGTGCACCTCCTCCTGCAAGATGGTGGTCGCGCTGATCGCCACGCCCTGCCGGGTGAGGTACAGGAAGAACCCGACGGCCAGGTACGCGGCCTGGACGAAGGTCTCGCCCAGCGTGGCGGTCACCACGGCGCTCGCGGCGAGCAGCAGCGTGATCCAGGCGGGCTTGGACAGCCGCCTGGTGGCCGCCGGGGTGACCAGCGCCGCGCAGAAGTAGCCGATGCCCGAGACGACCACCAGCGTCCCGATATGGCCCTCGGCCACGCCGGCGCTCGAGGTGTAGAAGTAGTTCCGGTACAGCAGGATCGTCATCAGGAACAGCGGCCCGAACAGGAAGCTGAAGGCGCCGGTGGCGCCGAGCGCGGCCGCCGGGCCGCGCTGACTGAAGACGTAGCGCGCGCCGTCGGCGAGACCGGCCGCGGCCGAGCCGAGCTCGCTGAGCAGCGGCCGGAGCGGCGGCTGCCCGGGCGCGCGCACCGGCCCGAGCAGGTCGCGCCGCATGGTGGCCGCGACCAGGCTGGCCGCCACGTAGCAGCCGCCCCCCACGAGCACGGTGATCGCGGCGCCGCGCTCGGTGTTGCCGGTGGCCACGTTGAGCCCGAGGGCCACGACGCCGCCGATGGTCGCCATGATGCCCCCGGCGGTGGGGGACACCGAGTTCGCCATCACCAGCTTGTCCTCGGCGACCACGTGCGGCAGCGCCGCGGACAGCGAGGACAGGAAGAACCTGTTCACGCCCAGGATCAGCAAGACCGCGACGTAGAGCGGTACCCCGCGGTTGCCGGTCGCCATCAGCGCCGCGGCCAGCGCCACGAACGCGAAGCGGAGCAGGGCCGACCAGACCAGGATCTGCCGTCTGGACCAGCGGTCGATGAAGACCCCGGCGAACGGGCCGATCAGCGAGTACGGCAGGTAGAGAACGGTGAACGCCGCCGCGCCCGCCGCCGGGCTCGGGAACGACGACGCGTTGAAGAACACGTACGTGCCCACCCCGGCCGTGATGATGCCGTCGCCGGTCTGGGACACCAGCCGGGTGGCGAACAGGCGCCGGAAGTTCCCCTCGGCCAGGACCGTACGCAGGTCACCGAGGAACGTCGAGCGGCGCCCGTCCACCCGTCCAGCTTAGGCCGTTACGGCCCGCCGGGCCTTAGCGGGCGACCTCGCCCCGGATGAACTTCTCGACCAGGTCCCGGCACACGTCGTCGCCGTACTGCTCCGGCGGCGACTTCATGAAGTAGGAGCTGGCGGAGGTGACCGGGCCGGCGATGCCGCGGTCGAGCGCGATCTTCGCCGCGCGCACCGCGTCGATGATCACCCCGGCGGAGTTGGGCGAGTCCCAGACCTCGAGCTTGTACTCCAGGTTGAGCGGCACGTCGCCGAACGCGCGGCCCTCCAGCCGGACGTAGGCCATCTTGCGGTCGTCGAGCCACGGCACGTGATCGGACGGGCCGATATGCACGGCGGCCCGCTCCATCTCGTGCGGGACCTGCGAGGTCACCGCCTGGGTCTTGGAGATCTTCTTCGACTGGAGCCTGCTGCGCTCCAGCATGTTCATGAAGTCCATGTTGCCGCCGAAGTTCAGCTGGTAGGTGCGGAGCAGCTCGACCCCGCGGTCCTCGAACAGCTTGGCCAGCACGCGGTGCGTGATGGTGGCGCCGACCTGGGACTTGATGTCGTCGCCGATGACCGGGACGCCGGCCTCGGTGAACTTCGCGGCCCACTCCGGGTCCGAGGCGATGAACACCGGCAGCGCGTTGACGAAGGCGACGTGCGCGTCGATCGCGCACTGGGCGTAGAAGCGGTCCGCCTGGTCGGATCCGACGGGCAGGTACGAGACCAGGACGTCGGCCCCGGCCTCGCGGAGTGCCCGGGTCACGTCCACGGCCGGCTCGTCGGACTCGGTGATGATCTCCCGGTAGTACTCGCCCAGGCCGTCCAGGGTCGGGCCGCGCTGCACGGTCACGCCGGTCGGCGGGACCTCGGCGATCTTGATGGTGTTGTTCTCGCTCGCGTGGATCGCCTCGGCCACGTCGCAGCCGACCTTCTTGGCGTCCACGTCGAACGCGGCGACAACCTCGACGTCGCTGATGTGGTACGGCCCGAACCGGACGTGCATGAGACCGGGCACCCGGGCGCCGTCGTCGGCGTCCTTGTAGTACTCCAGCCCCTGCACGAGGGAGCTAGCGCAGTTACCCACCCCAACGATGGCGATGCGCACCTTACCCATCAGGACGACTCCTTCTCGGAAATGTTGTCTGGTCCTCCGGCCTGCCGCTCCGACGCGATCAGCTCGTTCAGCCATCGGACTTCCCGCTCCACTGATTCCAGGCCATGCCGGTGCAGTTCCAGGGTGTAGCTGTCCACGCGCTCCCTGGTCCGCGTGAAGGCCGCCCGGATGGCCTCCATGCGTTCCTCGAGCCGGCTGCGGCGGCCCTCGAGGATCCTGAGCCTTACATCCGCCCTGGTCTGCCCGAAAAACGCGAAATGAACACCGAACCCGTCGTCCTCCCACGCCGGCGGACCGCCCTCGCCGAGGAGTTCCTGCAGCCGTTCCTTGCCGTCGGCGGTCAGCCGGTAGACCTTCAGCGACCGCCGGCCCGGACGCGCCCGCGCGGTCCCGGCCTGGCCGGCCGGGACCCGGGGCTCGTCCTCGTCACGCTCCTCCGCGATCAGCCCGGCGGCCAGGAGTTCGTGCAGGCAGGGGTACAGCGACCCGTAGGAGAGAGCGCGGAACGCCCCCAGCACGGTATAAAGGCGTTTGCGCAGCTCATAGCCATGCATCGGGGTCCCCTGCAGGAGCCCGAGCACGGCCAGCTCAAGTACGCCGGAACGGTTGCGTCCCACGCTTCCCCCAGAAGGTCGTGGTAATCCTTGATGTGCCGGCCCGATGCCTCGTGGCGATACTTCGATCCGTTAGATCGCCGCGATGTATCGAACCGATACATGTGGATACTACGTGCCGGGTTTGATGGTGCGCAAGTGCACGCCGGTTTCCGCTGGTCGGGCCCGCTTTGGCGGCGGACATGACCGGATCCGGGCTCGGCTCACGGTCAGTTCCGACGTACGCTGACGAATATGACGTCAAGGCGCTCCGTCGTGGACTACGGGCTGGCCCGCCGGGCCACCCTGGCGTCCGTGCGCTCCGGGCACACGACCGTCGCCGACGTCTGTGACGCTCACCCCTACCTGCTGCGGGCCGCGAAGTTTCACGGCGAGCCCACCGAGGACCGCTGCCCGATCTGCCGTAAAGCCAAGCTCACCCACGTGACGTACGTCTACGGCGATGAGCTCGGCCAGTACGAGGGCCGGGTCAAGCAGGCCAGGGAACTTGCGGAAATGGCGGCCGAATACGGTGAATTCCGGGTCTATGTGGTCGAGGTCTGTCAGAGTTGCGGGTGGAACCACCTCGCTACCTCTTACGTTCTCGGCACTGGCGAGCCTGCCGTACGCCGGAGGCGGCGTGCGCGGACCAGCCAGTGAACATGGTCTCCAGGAGGTAACGTTTGACTTCGGCGGGTTCCCGGGCTGGGTGAACCCGCCTTTCAGGTAGAGGTCGCATTCTCCCTAGCCGCGACCTCCGAGCCACCAGCGAGGACGCGTGGGCAGCAAAGCTGATGACTTTGACGTTCGGTATCGCGACGCAGGCACGGCGGGCCACGGCCGCCCGGCGGCCGACGGGGGCTATCGGGGCAACGCGGGAGATGTCGACTACGACCTGAGCTATGACGCACCGGGCTGGGACACGCAGGGGTTCCGCCGACCGGAAGCGGGCTACCCGGACAGCCACGAGCCTGACCAGGCCGCCGGCGTGCAAGGCGGCGGCGTAGGTACAGCGGTATGGACGGATCAGGGGCGCGCGCCCCGGAGCCGGGGGACTGGCAGCCACGCGCGCGGTGTGAGCACCGAGGAGACTAGCCAGCTGAGGCTGGAATCCGAGGCCACCGGCAGCCTGCTGACCCCCGACCTGCCCAGCCGCCGGGGCCGCCGCGGTGGCCCCGGCGGGCCGAGGCGGCCGCACGGCCCGAGGGCCCTCGGCGGACCGGGACGCCGCGGACCGGACCGGACCCGGGTCAAGGTCAAGGGCAGCTGGTGGCGGCACTGGACGCTGCGCAAGGCCCTGGGCGTGCTGCTCGGCGCGATCGGCGCCTTCGTCGTGCTGGGCGCGGTCGCGGTCGCGGTGGCCTACGAGCAGACGCCGGTGCCCACCGCGGCGATGGCGGCCACCGGCTTCGCGCAGTCCGTGGTCTACTCCAAGGACGGCACCCTCATCGGCCGGTTCGGCACCACCAACCGGCAGATGCTGACCTACGCCCAGCTCCAGAGCTCACCCGCGATCATCAACGCGGTGCTCGCCGCCGAGGACCGGAACTTCTTCAACGAGGGCGGCGTCTCGCCCACGGGCATCATGCGCGCCGCCTACGAGGACGCCACCGGCAGCGACGGCTCGCTGCAGGGCGGCTCGACCATCACCCAGGAGTTCGTCAGGCAGTACTACTCCGGCATCGGCACGCAGCAGACGTTCAGCCGCAAGATCAAGGAGATCTTCGTGGCCATGAAGGTGGCCAAGGAGAAGTCCAAGCAGTGGATCCTGACCAACTACCTCAACACGATCTACCTGGGTGACGGCGCCTACGGGGTCGAGGCGGCGGCTCAGACGTACTACGGCAGGAACGTGTCCCAGCTGGACGTGGCCCAGGCCGCCGTGATCGCCGCCATCATCCAGCAGCCGAGCACCTACCCGCTGCCGCAGTACCGCACCCAGCTGGAGAACCGCTGGCGCTACGTGCTCACCGGCATGGTGCAGATGGGGGAGCTGTCGGCCCAGCGGGCGGCGGCGATGAAGTTCCCGGTCCCCGGCGACCATGTCCCGCAGAGCGTCGGCACCGATGTCTGGGATCCCTACGTCCTCGCCATGGTCTACAACGAACTGCGGGACGTGTACCACTTCACCCAGACGCAGATCTACAACGGCGGCTACGTCATCCGCACCACCATCGACGACCGCAAGATGGGGGCGCTGTACCAGGCGATCCGCGACAACGAGGCGCAGATAGACGACAGCAGCGTCCCGTTCAACCCCACCTACATGCACGCGGGCGCGGTGCTCGAAGACCCCGCCTCCGGCGCCATCCAGGCCCTGTACCCCGGGCCGGGCTACCCCGGGTCGAAGTACAACGGGACCGGCAAGGTCATCACCGCGAGCTACTGCAAGAAGATCTACTGCGAAGTCAACATGGCGGTCTACAACCGTGAGCAGGTCGGCTCCTCGTTCAAGCCGTACATCCTGGCGACCGCCGTCAAGCAGGGCATGAACGTGCAGACCAGCACGCTGAACGGTTACGACAACCTGTACATCCCGCTCGACTCCGAGCCCGCGATGTACTCGGCGGCCGCCATGCCGGCCGGCCAGGCCGGCTGGTACCTGGTCCACAACGACTCCATGGCGGAGAACGGGCCGTACACGCCGCAGATGGCCATGGCGGTGTCGATCAACACCGCGTACGCGGACCTGTGGCACCGGGTGGCCGGCGTGCACAGCGCCAACGTGGTGGACATGGCCCAGGCCTTCGGCGTGAACACCGCCGCGGCCGGCATCACCGCCGGCCCCATGATGGAGGACCAGGCGGGTATCGCGCTCGGCCAGGCGTCGCTGACCGTCGGCGAGCAGGCCACGATGGTGGCCACCATCGCCGACAACGGCGTCTATCACAGTGCCCACGTGATCTCCTCGATCACCCAGAACAACGCCCCGCCCACGCCCATCAAGATCACCACGTACCCGGTGTTCAGCTCCAACCCGGCGCTCAACGCGGAAGAGGACTCCCAGCTGCAGTACGCGATGTCCGAGGACACCGCGTCCTACGGCACCGCGCCGGTCGCCGCGATGAGCAACGGCCAGGTGATTATCGCCAAAACCGGCACCACGAACACCGCCCAGTCGGCCTTCTTCGTCGCTGCCGTCCCCAGCCAGGCCCTGACCGTGGCGCTGTTCACCAACGAGCAGGGCAGCGCCAAGCTGGTCCCCGGTACCCAGACGCTCGACAACCTCGGCGGCATCTACCAGAACGGCGGCGACGGCGGTACCTGGCCGGCCACGATATGGCACACCTACGCGGAGCAGATGTTCGTCCCGCTGGGCGTGCAGCCGTGGCAGCCGGTGGTGTTCACCGGCAGCCCGTGGAACCAGGTGCCGCCGGGCCTGCGCAAGGTCCCGTCGAAGCACAAGAAGCCGAAGCACAACCAGAACGGCAACTTCCCCGGCCTGCCGGTCCAGGGACCAGGGAACGGGAACAACCCCAATCCCCTCCCCACCTACAGCTGCGACCCGAGCCAGGTGACCTGCGCGGTCGGCGGCGGGGGCACGCCGCAGAGCGTGACCGCCACCGCGGGCGCAGCCGCCGGCGGCATCTTTGTCGGGCTGCCCGCGACCTGCCTGTGGGTGCGCCGCCGCCAGCGCCGCCGCTGAGCCGGACGCTCGGCCGGGACGCCGGACCCGGGGATACCAAGCACCGTCCATGACGCGGTTAGATATGGGGGTGGACGCCCCAGAGTCGACGAACACGCGGTACGGCGGCGGAGCAGAGCGGCCGGGCCCGGCCGGCCCCGTCAGCCTCGCGGTCGTCCTCGGCAGCACCAGCGCGCTGCTGGCCGCGTCCGTGATCGGCATGGTGCTCGCGTTCGCGGAGAAGTACCCGTGCCGGTCCGGGGCCTGGAACTTCTACGCCAAGCAGTTCCAGGACGCCTGCTACACCGACATCTACCCGCTGTACTACGGCGAGGGCCTGTCCGCGGGGAAGGTTCCCTACACCGGCCACCCGGTCGAGTACCCGGTGCTGATCGGCGGGGCCATGCAGGTCGCGGCCTGGCTGGTCAGGAACGTCAACCCGGTGATCAGGGGCCGGGAGTTCTTCGACGTCACCGTGGTGCTGCTCGCGGTCTGCGCGGTGGCGGGCGTGCTGGCGACCGCCCGGGCGGCCGGCCCGGACCGGCGGTGGCAGGCGCTAATGGTGGCGCTCTCCCCGGCGCTGATCCTGAACGCGTTCATCAACTGGGACCTGATCGCGTTCGCGCTGACGGCGCTGGGGATCGCCGCGTGGGCGGCCCGCCGCGGCGGGTGGGCGGGCGTCCTGCTCGGCCTGGCGGTCGCGGCCAAGTTCTACCCGCTGGTGGTCTTCGGGCCCCTGCTGCTGCTCTGCCTGCGGGCCGGCCGGCTGCGCGAGTTCGCCAAGACCCTGGCCGCCGCCGTGCTCGCCTGGCTGGCCGTCGACCTGCCGGTGATGATCGCCGCGCCGTCCGGCTGGGCCTACTTCTACGTGTTCAGCAAGGACCGGGGCGCCGACTGGGGCTCGATCTGGTACCTGTTCGAGCACTTCAGCGTGCCGGTGCTCGGCAGCGTCCAGCTCAGCACGCTCAACGAGCTTTCGGCGGTCTTCTTCGCCGCCGCCTGCGTCGCGATCACCGTGCTGGCGCTGGCCGCGCCGCGCCGCCCGCGCCTTCCGCAGCTGTGCTTCCTGGTGCTGGCCGCGTTCCTGATGACGAACAAGGTC
>Ga0335073_10012936_pt1 | contig 11695 bp, 11 predicted proteins | sample Lox_Sample_22_FD_207093 | JGI IMG/M metagenome (GOLD analysis project Ga0335073, IMG submission 207093) | Soil microbial communities from Loxahatchee National Wildlife Refuge, Florida, United States - Lox_Sample_2.2 | ecosystem: Environmental > Terrestrial > Soil > Wetlands | place: USA... | reverse complement strand
GCCCAGGATGTCACGCACCGGGTCGCATTGCTGTGGCGTAGCTGCGGCTGCGATCAACCGGTCCGCCGCCTCGCGCAGCGGCAGTGTCGAGGTAGTCATGGATTCCTTCGGGTTGTGGTGAAGGGCATCAGCCCATGCTGCTGCCGCCGTTGACGTAAATCGTTTGCCCAGTGATGAATCGGCTGTCCTCGGCAGCAAGGAAGGCGACAACGGCCGCGACCTCCGCCGGATCGCCCGGGCGTCCGAGCGGCACGATCGCGGTTCCTTCCGCGATGACTTGTGCGAATCGTGGCGGTGCTTGGCCGGATTCGGCCAACTCCACCAGCTCTGGGGTCCGGACATAGCACGGTGCCACGGTGTTGGCCGTGATGCCGGCAGTCGCGAACTCGCGGGCCAGGCCGCTGACCATTGCATGCACACCGCCTTTCGCGGCGTTGTACATCGCGTGGTCCATCAATCCGGTGCGCACCGAATCGGCGCCGATGTTGATGATGCGGCCGTGGCCGCGAGACACCATGTGCGGCAGCGTCGCTCGCACGCAGTAGATCGTCGTCCACAGGTTGTTGTCGACGGTGGCCCGCAGCGACTCTTCGGTGTGCTCCAGCGTCGGCCGGATCACCCCACCGCCCGCATTGTTGACCAGTACGTCCACATGGCCGAGAGTTTCGACCGCCGCCGCGGTCAAGTCGTCGGCCGTGCCAGGCTCATGCAGTTCGCCGACGAATCCGCCGGCGACGTCAACCTGATCGAGCACCTTCTTGAGGTCCTCTTTCGACCGCGTTGCAACGAAGACGCGGGCACCGTCGGCGGTCAGCCGCCGCGTGATACCTAACCCGATGCCAGACGCGGCTCCGGTGACGATGGCGGCCCGGCCCGTCAGCGCGGTGCTCATAATATGATCGCCACGTCGGAGACGGCGCGCAGATCCGTCATGTCGAGCTCGGCCCGCTTCAAGGCGATCCGGAACCCCTTGTCGGACAGTCGAAGTCGGTAGCGGTAACGCCCGACGTAGCAGCTCGTCTTGCTGCCGCGGAACCGCCACACTGTGAAGGACGCCGACACGCCGATCTGACCGTCTTCGTCCGGGTCGGCCACCCGGACATTGAAGATCTGGTGGTTGGTGCGGGAGTGCGGGTATTCGCGATGGGCGCGGCGGCTGTTGAGCCGCGCCACCCGTGCCCGCAGACGCGCGTAGTTATCGTCGATGAGCATCAGGTCGGTGTGGGGATCGCCGTCGGGGGTGTCGTTGCAGGGCACCTCGTACTTGACGTCCTCATCGAATAGCAGTAGCCAGTCGTCCAGCGACCACGCGTCAAGCAGGGCGGCCTCGGCGTACAGGAAGTCCTCCACCTGCTGACGGCCAACCGTCACCGCGGTGGCCGTCATCGGGCACCCGCCAAATCCGCTGCGGCGCCCATCTGCTGTTGCCAGCGCCGCCAAAATTCGCGCATCTGCTCCTCGTCGTTGGCCATCGGTCCGCGTCCCATTCCCCGGGAGATGTCGCTCCATTCGACGCCGCCGCCGGCGTAGCTCTGCTGGCAGGACTCCAGTGCCTCGACGTCGTCGGGGGTGGCGAAGCCGCCCGGGCCCAGGAACGTCAGGAAGCTGTCGAGCCGACGCTGCCGCAGGCTGGGCAGTTCGTCGCAGGGCGCGAGCTGCCAAGCCGTGACATCCACCCGATCAGGCACAGACGGGAACAGCGTGCGCACCGTGACCGCCATGATGTCGTTGATGATCAGGTTGGGGTAGATCAACAGGTTGCGGTTCACCTCGGACATCATGTGGGCCCGCTCCTCCCCGTATCGGCTCACCAGATCGGCACGCAGCCGGTCGATTTCGTCACGGGCGTCCTCCCCGAACAGCGGCTCCCACTTGGCGACCGGACGCCCCCACGGCGCGGAATACTCGATCACCGCGTGCCCGTTACCCAGCGCGACCGCCCGGCCCTTGACGCCGCCCTGCAGATCGGTGCCGATCGACACCAGGTACTTGAAGTAGGTGTCGTGGGTGGACTGGGCGTGGTAGCCATCAATGCTGTTTTCCACCAACAGCTTCCAGTTCGCGGTGAAGCTGTACTCGTGGGTGCCTCTGGCCAGCTCGACATTGCCGCCGCACCCGTCGATCACCAGGTCGATGTACTCCTTGGCACCGGCGAGATAGGTTGGCAAATCGACGATGTCGGGATCGAAGCTGGCGAATACGAAGCCGCGGTAGGACTCGACACGTGCCACCCGCTTCAAGCCCAGCTCGTCGAACTTCACCCCGCCCGCGTAGGCGTCGCGGTCCGGCACGCCCTTGAGTCGCCCCTCGGTGTCGAAGGACCAGGCGTGGTAGAAGCAGGCGAACACCTTGGCGGTCCCCGAATCCTGGCGGCACACCAGCGCGCCGCGATGGGTGCACGAGTTGTGGAACACGTTGATGTTCCCGCTGTTGACGCCGCGGACCATCAAGATCGGCCGGCCTGCCAGTGGCCGGCGCACGAAGTCGCCCGGGTTCGGAATTTCCGACTCGTGCCCGACGTAGAGCCATGACTTGGCGAAGATCCGCTCGATCTCGGCCCGATGCACCTCAGGCGAGGTCATCGACGAGCGGTGCACCCGGAAAGTGTGGTTGGCCTGGTCGTCGACCACCATCGGTTGGATCGCAACGTCAGGCACCGAGGTTTCGACATTGGAACTCATGATCGCCCCAGGTAGTCGTAGACCAGCGCGGAGAATTCGTCAGCCCGCTCGATCTGGGTCCAGTGTCCGCAGCGGCTGAACACATGCAGGTCGGCGTTGGGCAGCAGGCCCAGCATCGTGAGCGACACCGACAACGGCACCACCTTGTCCTCGCGGCCGTGAACGAGCAACGTGGGCGTGGCGATCGTGCGCACCTCGTCTTCGGTGACGCCGAGTTCGGATCCCTTGTGCCGCGGATCGAAGAACATCGCGCGGTAGGTCTCGAAGGCGCCGTCAGCGATGCTGGCTTCGTATCGGATCGCCACCAGCTCATCGGTGATCAGGTTCGGGTCGACGGCGAAGTAGTTGCGCAGCATGTCGCGCATCGCCTCGTGTGACGGCTCGTACGCGCGCAGCGCAGCGAGTCCTTCGGTCAACGTCATTCCCACGCCAGGTGCGCCCATCAGCACCATCCGGGAGATCCGCTCGGGGTGGTCGGTGGCCATCTGCACCGCGATGCGCCCACCCAGGGAGTTGCCGACGATTGCCGCCTTCTCGATGCCGTGCGCGTCGAGAAACGCCCAGGTGTGGTCGGTCCAGGACCGCAGCGAATAAACGATGTCGGTGGGACGCTCGGTGGCCCCGAAGCCGACGATGTCGGGGGCCAGCACGCGGAACTTCTCGGCCAGAACCGGAATGTTGTACTGCCAATTGGCCGTTGCCGACACACCCGGCCCCGAGCCGTGCAGCATGAGCACGGGTGGACCAGAGCCGGCCTCGAGATAGCTGGTTTCGATACCTCCGGCATTGATCGTTTGTGCCGATACTATCGACGTCGTCATCGTTGAGGTCCTTCCTGGAACACGGCAAAACACTTGTTGGAGTTGAAAACATCCGTGGTGACGAGCTCCGACCACGCGAGCTCGAGGCCGAGTTCATCGGCGGCGCCGCTCAGGCAGAACCAATTCAGCATTTCGTGCTGTCCCGCGTCGACGATTTCGGCGGTGGTGGTCTCGTTCCACTTGGCCCAGTCACGCGCGGCGAACAGGTCGTAGAGCCGCAGATCTGCCTCGGTGTCCGGGGTGATGTGCCAGGTCTTGTCGGCGAGGAAGGCGTGCGACCAACTCGACGAGGCGACCAGCGCGATCCGAAGGTCGGTGTCGGCGAACGACTGTGCCACGGCCCGGCCCAGTGCGAAGCACCGCGCGGGGGAGGGGCCGACCGGATCCAGTCTCTCCTTGGCGATGTCGGCGAACCGCGCCAGCCCGCCGTGCCGCGCGATCGCATGCTGGCCGTAGCAGTTCACGGTGATCGGAATCATCCGGTAGGGGAACTCGCGCCCGGCGTGCGGATAGTCCAGGAACAGCTGGGTGTTTGCGATGGCATGCGGGAAAGGCGAATTGGTCCGTTTCTGATACGAGTACGCCACGTCGAAGCCGCGTTCGAGCAACTGGTCGGCGAGCCGCCTGGCGCCATCGTCGTCGCCGTGCAACGTCATCGTCGTGTCGTCGGGCAGACCCCACGCGTTGGGGCTGCCCCGCCTGGTCATCACCTCGAACTGGTCTACCTCGACGTCGCCGTACGCCAGCACGCAGAACGGCGGAACGACCTCTTCGCGGAAGTTCTCGTACTGGTCGTCGCCCCACACCACCAGCACGTCGGGTTGGAACTCGTCCAGGGCCTCGCGGCAGCGGGCAAGGTTCTCCACCAACAGCTTTCGGTGATGAGCGGCCGCAGCTACACCGCGGTCTGCGCCCCACTCGGCGCGCATCGACTCCGGCCAGTTGGCCGGGTCCTTCGCCTCGGCTGGAATGTCGGGATCGGCCAGCGTCCAGCGCAACAGGGACGCCATGTGCTCGTCCGTGCCGGCCAGCAGCGGATAGTGGGTCAGGCCGAGACCCAGGAAATGCGCCATGATTCCTCCAAGTTGGTGCGACGGATCCGTTGCCGCAGGTCGGCGGGTAGGTTGGCGACGATGTCGTCGAGCGGCTCCGGCATTGCCGGGAAGGGATAGTCGGATCCGAAAACGACGTGGTCGCGGCCGAAGACGTCGATTGCTGCCGCTAGCGTATGGCGGCCGTATGTCAATGAGTCACACCATATTTGGCCAGCAAGACGGCTCGGTAAGTCGGGGGAGTCGGCGCTCGCTCCGGCGATCAATTTCCCCTTGTCCAGGCGGCCGATCAGCGCGGGCAGAGCCCCGCCGCCGTGCGCGAGACAGATGCGCACCCCCGGGCGACGTGAGAGTGCGCCGCCGACGATCAGCGCCGCAGCGGCCAGCGCGGTCTCGGTCGGCATGCCGGCACCGAAGCCGAGTCCCAGCTCGGTCACCCGGGGCGGCAGGTCCTGGTCACTGGGATGCACGAACACGAGGGCGCCGAGTTCGGCGGCGATGGCAAAGAACCTGTCGAAGCACTCGTCGCCGAGTTCGCGCCCGGCGACCCGGGTGCCGATTTCGACACCGAGGAATCCCGGCTGGCGCATGCAGCGCCGCATCTCGTCGACCGCGAGGTCGGGGTCCTGCAGGGCGACCGCGCCCAGCGCGGCGAAGCGGGTCGGGTGCTGACGCAGGATCCGGGCGAAGAACTCGTTCTGAGCCGCCGCGAGCTCGGCCCCGCCGGCCGCCGAAGCCTGGTAACAGAATGTCACTGGAATCGGTGAAAGGACCTGTACGGCAACGGCTTCACGATCCATGTCGGCGAGCCGGGCCTCGGCTGACCAACAGCGGTGATCGATCCGGCGGTAGGGAACCCCACCGAACGTCAGGAGTGCGTCGGTCTCGCTGGTGCGCTCGATGCCCGGCCAGCGGTCGAGTGGATAGTGCTGCGACAGATCCGGCAGCTGCTCGTCGATGGCGTGGGTGTGGACGTCGACGATCCCTGCGGGGGTGCCTGGATGAGTGTTGATGGTTCATCTCCGAGCAAGTAAGCCGAGGCGGCCGGGTGGTGTCTCACACGATACCTATTATGGATGCATAATTCAATATGTGCATACATAATAGTCAGAGTCTCGTTGGCCTGGTGGTGGAAGTGGCCGACATGCGCCGATTGACCTACGTACCGATCCCTTTGGCGGTCTCGTCGCGAAGGAAGGTCGACACCGACGGCTATCTGTGGCAGACGGTTCCTTCGGTGACCGGTTGGAAAAGGGACCTCGGAGCCGGGATTAGTGTGCGTGGTTAATCATTCGCCGTTACGGAGCGAAGGGGGCTGAGCGTGTCACTCCTGGTATTCGGCGCCAAGCCGGGCCGGATTGCGGCGCGGCCCGCTTCTTTGGCCAGCATCACCCCGACAATGCGTCGAGCGCGCAGGGCGGCCGCGTCCGCCTGGAACTCGACCCCGCCTCGCCATCCGTCGTATCCCGAGTGGTCGGACGCCATCTCCAAAACCGCAGTGTCGCGTTCGGCGACTCCGGACAGGAACGTCCGCAGGCGACTCGTCACCGCATCGTCATCCAGTCGGTAGTTACGTGACGACTGCATAAAGACGTGACTCGACGTTTCAGTCTCGGGTGTGATGCCGTGTAATCGAGTGGTGGTGTACACGTGGCCATCTGGTGTTTCGATAGCCCAATATTGATGGTGCACAGCCGGCGAGGCGAACGTCCCGCCTTCTCGGTGCTGGTACATGTGTGCCCGGTCCAGTCCGGTGGCATCCGCATGCCAATCGGTGAGGTGTCCGTCCGGCAACAACCGTGTGTAGGACACAGCGGTTTCGGTGACTTCGACGTCGTTGAATGCCGGCATGCTCTCGATTTCCGCCGGTATGTCGCGCCGATGGAGGATGGGCGCATAGCTGAAGTCCAGGTAATGTTCGTGCACCATCATGTAATTGGCGCGTACCTGCCAGGCGCTGGCAAACGTTGTCCACGCCTTGTCATTGATCCACGGAGTAGGCGGCGGTTCGATGCCGGCGGCAGCGGTCGGCTCTCCCAGCCAGATCCAGATGAAAGGTGGTCGCTCAAGCACGGGGAACACACGCACCTTCATCCCGGTCGGGACGTGGGGCTGAGACGGTATGTGAACGCACTTGCCGGTGGCGTCGTAGGTACACCCGTGGTATCCGCAGACCAACCGGTCTCCGTCGATGCTGCTGTGCGACAGCGGAAATGCCCGGTGCGCGCAGCGGTTTTCGAATGCGGTGACGCGGCCACTGGCGCCGCGCCACAACACGACATCCTTGCCCAGTAGGCGGCGGCCCAGCGGCGATTCAGCGATCTCGTCGCAGGTGCCCGCGACGTACCAGCACTTCTTCGGGTAGTTGGTTTTCACAGGTCCAGCACCAGCCTTTCGGTGCAAGAGCGCGACACGCAGATCAACATCACTTCGCCGGCGGCTTTCTCGGCATCGGTGAGCACCGAATCGCGCTGGTCCGGGATTCCCTCCAGCACCCTGGCCTCGCAGGTGCCGCAGACCCCTTCATAGCAGCTACCGAGAATTGGAATGCCCTCTTCCTCAAGGACTTCCAGTATCGACTGGTCCGATGTTATCTCAAAGGACCGGCCGGAGCGCTGGCACACGACCTCGAACTGCTCGAGGGCCGCGGCCGCCTGCTCGGCGGTGGGTGCCTTGGCGGCGAACCGTTCGATATGGAGGATCCCCGCCGGCCAGTGTGCGCTGTGTTGCTCCACGGCCGACAGGAGTACTTCGGGTCCGCAGCAGTACACCAAGGTGTTGTCTTCGGGATTCTTGAAAAGCGATTCCAGGTCGAGCAGACCCCGTTCGTCCTGAGGCCACACGGTAACGCGCTCGGGGTAGCGCGTGGCGAGTTCCTCCGCAAAAGCCATGGACGCGCTGGTCCGGCCGCCATACAGCAGTGTCCAGTCACCACCTGCCCGCTGCACGGCCTCGAGCATCGCGAAGATCGGAGTGATGCCGATACCCCCGGCGATGAATCGATAGTGCGGCGCGTCGACAAGCGGAAAGTGGTTGCGGGGGCCGCGTACTCGGACGGTCGCTCCCTCGTTGAGGTTCTCGTGAACGTATCGTGAGCCGCCGCGACTGTTGGGATCGAGCAAGACCCCAACGCGCCATATGCTCGAATCCTGAGGATCACCACACAACGAATATTGGCGGGTCAAGCCATCTTCCAGAATCAAGTCGATATGCGCTCCCGGTTCCCAGCGCGGCAGGTTTTCATTCTCCGGATGGGCAAGGTCAAGCAATATCACGCCGTCCGCGGGGGTGACGCGGCGCCGGACAACCAGATCCGTTGTGAATTCATGAACGTTGGCGCTGGGCGTGGTAACGGCGGGCGCAGACATCGGTTACTCGCTCCAATTGTCTGTGCTAACCGGCGGCCGGTGCCGGCGGCGGCAGGTAGATGGTCTTGTACACCTGGAAGGGGGACAGCCCTTCTGGGCCGAGTTCGCGGCCCATGCCGCTTTGCTTGATGCCGCCGAACGGGGCGACGGGATCGTTGACGTAGTGGTTGATCCCGACTGTCCCGGAGCGAACGCGGCGGGCGACGTTGGCCGCGCGTTCGGGATCCGATGACCACACGCTCCCGCCCAGGCCGTAGATGCTGTCGTTCGCGATCGACACGGCTTCCTGTTCGTCGGAGTACGGGATCAGCGACAGCACCGGGCCGAAGATCTCTTCACGCGACACCGTCGCGTTGTTGTCCAAATCGGCGAAGATCGTGGGTTGCAGGAACCAGCCTCGGTCGAACCCGGCTGGCCGCGAACCGCCCGTGGTCATTCGGGCTCCTTCACTCTTGCCCTTGGCAATGTAGCCTTCGACGCGCTCACGCTGCCGCTTCGACACCAGCGGACCGACCTTGGTCTCCGGATCGAGCGGATCGCCGATCTTCAGCGAGCGCGCTAAATCGGTTATCGCATTGACGATTTCGTTGTATCGGCTGCGAGGAGCCAGTATCCGGGTGTTGAGCCAACAGATTTGACCATTGTTGAGCAAAGTGACCCCGAAGAATTGCTCCATGGAGCCGGCCAGATCGGCGTCGTCGAGGACGATTGCCGCGGACTTGCCGCCGAGTTCGAGGGTCACCGGCCGCAGCAGCCGTCCGCAAGCCTCGGCGATCCAGCGGCCCGCGACGCTGGAGCCGGTGAACGAGACCTTGTCCACCCCCGGGTGTTCGACCAGGTACGCGCCCACTTCACGGCCACCGGGAACGACGTTGATGACCCCCTCGGGCAGGCCCGCCGCGGCCGCGGCTTCGGCCATCAGGAATGCGTCGAGCACGGTTTCTTCGGCGGGTTTGAGGACCATAGAGCAGCCGGCCGCCAACGCAGGCGCGATCTTCAGGAACGAAATCCCTTGCGGGACATTCCACGGCACGATCGCACCGACGACGCCGATGGGTTGCTTGGAGACGAGCGATGTGCCGCCGAGCATGCCGGGACGGGATTCCTCGACTGGTGCACTGGTCATCAGGTCGCTGTAGTAGCGCAGCAGCAACGGCGGAAAGCCTGCCTCGAACTGCTGGGCGAGCCAGATCGGCATCCCGTTCTGCATCGACACGCGTCGCGCCGTCTCGGCGCCGCGGGCTTCCAGTTCCACCGCGAAGCGTTCCAGGACGTCGGCGCGCTCCTTGGGATCCCAGGTTGCCCAGCCGTCGGGCGCGTCGAAGGCAGCCCGCGCCGCCGCGACGGCGGCGTCGATATCGGCCTCGCTGCCCCTGGGCACTGAACCGATCCGGTCCTCGGTGGTCGCGGAATGGACCTCGATGGTGTCGTGGCCGGCGGGCCCGGTCCACGTACCGCCGATGTAGAGCTGGGGGTAATCGATTGTGCTCATTGATGTTCCAGCCGTTCAGGAGATGGTGACTTTGGCGGGCAGGTGCTTGAGGCCACCGACGAAATTGGTTTGCGTCACGCTGCCCGATCCGGTCACCTCGATCGACTCCAGGCGGGGCAGCAGCTCCTCGAACATCACCTTGAGTTCCTGTTTGGCCAGATGCTGGCCCACACAAGTGTGCGCACCGAAGCCGAACGCGAGGTGCGGGTTGGGCTTGCGGTCGATGTCGAACTCGTCCGGGTGGTCGAAGACTTCCTCGTCGCGGCAGCCCGACTGGAACAGTGGCATCACCCTGTCCCCGGCTTTGATGGTCTGCCCGCGCAACGTGTAATCCGATAGCGCGCGGCGCATGAAGTGCTTGACCGGTGCCACGTACCGCAAGCCCTCCTGGATGAGGTCGGGCACTAAGCTCGGGTCGGCTTTGACCCGCGCAAGGATCTCGGGGTGGCGGGCCAACTGCTGCAGCGTGCCGGCCAGGGTTGCCGAGGTGGTGTCGTGACCCGCGGTGAAGATGGCCGTGTACCAGCCGTAGACCCAGGTCTTGGGCATGTACTCACCGTCGGATGTCTTGGCGCAGGCGACCACGGAGGCCAGGTCGTCGCGGGGCTGGGCGCGCCGGTCTTCGGCCAATGCATCGAAGTAGGCGAAGAAGTCTTGGATGGTGTTCGAGAACTGTTGGGCCATTGCTTCCGGGGTCAGCGCTGCCACGTCCTCACGCTGATGCTCCGGATCGGCGGTGCCGAAGAACTCCTGGGTGAGCGCCATCATCCGCGGCTCATCTTCGGGCGGAACCCCCAGCAGCGTCATGATCACGTGGAGCGGGAAGCCGAGTGCCCAGTCGTCGACGAGGTCGATCTCGCCACGATCCGAAACCTGCTTGAGACGCTCGATGGACTCGTTGGCGAGCTCACGGATCTGGTCTTCCAACTTCCTGACCGAGGGGGGCTTGAAATAGCCGAAAGCCATGTTCTTCATGGAGGTGTGCTCGGGCGGGTCTACGTACGGCAGGGCATCGAGGATGCGCAGACTGCCGCCGAGGAGTTGCTTGGTGAACTCGTCGCCGGCGGTGTTCTGCAGGATCGGGTTGTGTGAACCGGCGTTCTCGGCGCCGCCGCCGGCGGCAAACACTTCCGACAGGCTCTCGACCTCTTGGATGTCGGCGTGCTTGCTGACCAACCAGATGGGGTCGTAGCCCTCGACGACCGCCTTCGCCACCGGCATGTTGTCGCGCAGCCACTTGTACGCCTCGTGTAGCGCGGTGAGATCGGAGTGGCCCTCGGGAAGTACGAGCCGACGTGCGACCTCGTCGGGAAGAACGGCTTCTTCGGTGGGTTGGATGGTTGTCATCGCGGATGTCCTCTTCCTACTACCTTTGAGTGGCCAATATGGCTGCACGGGGTGCCGGTGATTCAAGTCTCATCGCGAGGGGCTCCTTTGTGCGTCACCATGACGGGGGGTCATCGGTCCCACTTTGGGGGTAATCGGGCCCGTCGGTCGGCATGGACCTGCGGGTCAATCCGCGGGGCAGCCCTCGTTTATCCAATGCTCGATTGCGCTGATTTCCTCCGGCGGCACCGGATCGAGGTAGGCCGGCATCTGTGGGGTCACCGCGCCTGCGGGAGGGTCGTCCAGGTCGGAGCCAAATGGCGCTGCCCCCTTCAACGACAAAACCAGGTTTGAGTTCGCGCCGTCGCCGAGGGTCACGAGTTTGCGCCCGCCGACCTTCATTTCGACGAATCGGTCTCGGGTGACGTCTCGCCAGAAAGGGCCGTGCGAGGCTACGTCGGCGTCCGGTCCGCCAACCGATTTGTCGAGAATTGCTACTACGTCATCGAATTTCATGATGGTTCCAACCTTCTCTGGTTTAGCAAGGTGCTTTCTAGGTCAGCTGTCGCGCGCCAGCGCGATCACCTCGTCGAACCCTTCACGGAGGCAGGTCGCGAACGCGACGGGGTCGACGATGGCCTCAGGGTCGAAGTTGACGGCGATGCAACAGGTTCCCTCGTACGTCAGCATCGCCACCATGGCAGGGATGCCGGGTCGGGGACCCATTGGATAAACCCGGGTCACCCGTGCCCCCGCCAGATACAGCGGACGACCGATCGCCCCGAGGTTGGAGGCTTGCAGGTCGGACAGTCCGGTCATCTCACCGGCGATGCGGGTGAGCACGATCCCCGGCAGGCGGCTCAGCACCGGCGCGAGCAGGTCGAGGAAGCCGAGCGCGGGCTCCATGCGCGCGTCGGCGACGAATTCGTGGATGGCGGCGACGCGTATGTTCGGA
>Ga0335073_10012935_pt1 | contig 11695 bp, 7 predicted proteins | sample Lox_Sample_22_FD_207093 | JGI IMG/M metagenome (GOLD analysis project Ga0335073, IMG submission 207093) | Soil microbial communities from Loxahatchee National Wildlife Refuge, Florida, United States - Lox_Sample_2.2 | ecosystem: Environmental > Terrestrial > Soil > Wetlands | place: USA: Florida... | reverse complement strand
GGTGAGCCGCCGCGCCAGCAGGCCGCCCTCGGCCGAGCGGACCTCTCCCCCGCCGCGCAGCTCCCCGAGCGCCCGCACCCCGGCCGCGTTCAGCCGCAGCAGCCGCGGCGGCGACCCGCCGAACAGGACGTCGGCGCCCACGAACTGGGTCTCGGCGTCGAACACGATCCCGAACCCGGCCGGCAGCGGCACCGTCGCCCGCCGCAGGGCCGCGGGCCGCCCGCCGCCGCGGGAGGAGCGGCCCGTCGCGGCGTCGTTGCTGTCGGTATCCCTCATGACCATTTTCTGGTAGGCCGTCATGCCTGAGGGCAGGCTACTCGGGCCGCGATGGACTGCCGGCGCCGGCGATCATTTGCCCGTGGTGACCCGTCGGGTTCGTGGATGTACCTGCGTATGGCCACGCCGGCCCTGCGACCGTTTTAGGCCCACGCCAAGGGCTGGTCGGTGGTGATCCCACTCCAAGCGCGAGCCGGCGGCCTGGCCGCCGCGGTGATCACCGGCGCCGCCGGGCTCCTTGCCGCAAGCGGATAGACACATGAACCCGCGTCCGTTCCTTTTCCGGCGCCAACCTTCAGGCGGGTTGCCTCGTACTTGGTTGACGACAGGAGGGAGCCTGCCGGCATGAAGCCCGACCCGGCCGTCGCGGACCTGGAGTCGTTCCTGGCCGGGCAGCCCGCCGGCAGGCTGGGGCGGCGGCCCAGGACGCGGAAGCCGCGGCCGGCGGGCGCGGCGCTGATCTCCCAGTTCTGGCGTTTCGGCCAGCCAGGGCGACCGGCTCGCTTGGTCAGTGTGGATCAGCTCAAGCCCTGCGGATGTTCGCGTGAGTAGCGGGCGTCTCAGGTGACGATGCGGATGTTGAACTTCGGGGTGCCCAGCGATCGCATGAGCGCGCCAAACAACAGGACGAAGTGCTCGGGCCCGCGCGCGGAGGCGATGCCGCCGAGGTCGACGATGGATTCGCCCGGCCAGCCGAAGTCCTCGAGTAGGGATGTGACCGTCGCCTTGGCGTCTGCGTCGTCGCCGCTGAGGAAGACCGTGCTGGGCGGGAGGGAACCGGGCTCGGTCATCACCGTCATCGCCGCCGTGTTCATCGTCTTGACCACCTTGGCCTCCGGCAGCGCAGCCTGGAGCTTTTCGGCGACGCTCGAGTTGGGGTACACGAGCTCATCAAACGACGGCGAAGCCTGGTTCGCGACGTCCACCAAGACCTTTGCCGCGAATGCCGGCGCGCCGACCCGCTCCACGATCTCTAGCGACGCCGGTCCGGGTGTGGCGTTGACCACGACGTCGGTGTTCTCGACGGCGGCCGCCAGCGGCGCGACCGGCGCGCCGAGGTCGCCCTTTCCCATCGGGTCCCGGGATCCGTAGGTGATCTTGTGCCCGGCTGCCAGCCAGCGCCCGGCCAGTGTCTGCGCGACGTTCCCGGTACCCAGGATGCCGATCTGCATAGCTCCCCCCGAAAGCAAGTAGCTGAGGCGAAATTTCCCCGCTCCAATCCACCGTAACAGGGACGACGTCGATCACCGCCCGGCACCGGCTCCCGGCCCTCGTCCCGGCGACCGGGGTCAGCCGTTCGTCCTGGGCTGCGAGGATGACCGCGGTCAGGCGGTGATGTCGACCACGCCGCTGGCCATCGCGTAGCGTCCTCCGACGATCAGCTGGTTGCGGAGCAGCGGGTCTGCCTTCAGCCGCTGGACGGTCAGCCGTCACGGACGGCGAGGTTGCCCAGGCAGCCATTTACAGCGACAGCCGGCGATGTCCAGCGGCTGCGACCGACCTTCCCGTAATGGCACCGCTCGCGCTGTGAGAAAGACGCGTTATCCGGGCTACGTCCGGTCGGCCGGCCCGAAAGCGCCACCTGCGGTGGTGGGGCCGGGCCTGGTGCGCTGACCACATCCTGATGCTCGCAGTCCAGGCAGCCGGGTGCACAACATGACCTTGCGACTCTTGTCACCGCGAACACTGCATCAGACGCCATGCGGTGTCCATACTCCAGCCAGTGCCTGGCACCGCCAGATGGCCGCATTTAGCCGTGGCGAGGAGACAGTCGTGCCCGCAAGCGCAATCCTGGCGTCACGCTGCTGGGCCGGTCCTCAGCAACCGGCGCGTCAGCCGGTCGTGCCCGCGCTGGCTCGGCTCTCCTTTTTCCGCCCGGTCTGTAACGTCCAGCATCCGGTAAAGGAGCGAAAGTGAAGATGAAGACCAGCGATCCGGCCGGTTCCAGCGACTCTGGCCAAGGCGGTGCGCCGCGACGACCCGGCTTGCCGCGACGGCGTTTCCTCGCGGGTGCCGGAGCCGTTGGCGTAGGCGCCTTCGGGGCTGTCAGCGGCGCCGGCCTGCGAACGCCGAAAGCGCTGGCGGCTACCCGCGCGGGGGCGTCCCGGCACCGTGACGCGGCCGCGGGTATGCCTGGCCTGCGCGAAGTGTGGGGGTGGGAGGAGGAACTTGTCCGGTTCGGAACCCGCTACACCGGCAGCCCCGGTCATGTGGCGTACGTGGACTGGCTCGCCGGGCAGCTCTCTGCCGTTCCTGGATTCAGCCTGCGCACCGACCGGCTCACCTTCAACCGGTGGCTGGCCCGCGACTTCGCGCTGTACGTCGATGTCTCGCCGGCCATCGGCCGGTCGGGCCCGGTCCCGCTGACCTACTACTACCCCTATTCAGGCCAGACGCCACCGGGCGGGGTGACCGGCAGCCTGGTCGACCTCGGCACCTACCCGCCGGCCAGCGGTTACGCGGCCGAGGCGTTCTGGGCACCGGCGCGTCGCGCGATCGCGCTGGTGCGGACCGCGCCGCCGGTGTTCGACCTGGACCTGGGCCAGACGGCCACCGGCGGCTACGAGCCCGGCAAGACCTCCGCCCAGGCCGCGGCGGACTACACGAGCTACGCTGCCGCGCTGATCCATCCCGCGTGGCAGGGCATATTCGAGCCGGTTCCGCTGCTGGACGCGCGGAACGCCGGAGTGCTCGGCGTGGTCTGCGCCTGGACCGGGATACCCGACGAGGAGGTCATCAACCAGTACAACCCGTTCATCACGCCCTATCCGGCGGCGTCGGGCCTGCCGACCCCTTCGGATCCCGGCTGCCCCGCGGTCTGGGTTGGCGACTCGGCCGGCACCGAGCTGTCCGGGCTCGCCGCCACGGGCCAGGCCAGCGCGACGCTGGTGCTCACCGCTGACGTGACCGCGGGCGCCGCCACCGAGACAGTCTGGGGCTGGCTGAAAGGCTCGGGAAACACCGGTCAGAACATCATCATCAACACCCACACTGATGGGCCGAACGCCACCGAGGAGAACGGCGGTCTTGGGCTCGTCGCTCTGGCCAGGCACCTGGCGAGCCTTCCGGCGCGCAACCACGACATGTACTTCGCGCTGGTCACCGGGCACTTCCAGCTTCCGCAGTTCACCCAGACCATCCCGAATCCCAAGAACGCCGAGATCGGCAACGACGCCACCAGCGTCTGGATGCTCGACCACCCGGGCATCTACCAGGCCGCCACGCTGGGCGTGACCGTGGAGCACCTCGGCGCCACCATGTGGACGAACGACCCCGTGACCGGGGAGTACGTGCCCGCCGGCGGTTTCGAGTGGGGTACCACGTACACCATGCCGCGGAACATCAGCAGCCCGGCGAACACGGAGCAGGCCGCATACCTTGCCGCGGTCGCCGCGGCCAACGGCAGCGGCTGGCCGGATTACCCGGTGGCGACCGTGCGGCCTGCCGGCGCCTTCCCGCTCTACCTGGGCGAGGGCGCGCCGCTGTACGCGGCAGGGCTCGGCACTGTCTCACTGTGTCCCATTCCCACCTACCTGCTGCAGGCGGGGAGTGCGCAACGGCCGCAACTGCTCGACCTCGACAAGCTCGACATGCGCCTGATGTACGGCGAGATTCTCGCGTTCGCCCAAGTCCTCGAGGCTCTTGACGCGGCACCGGCATCTGCCCTTTAGCCGTGGCGGCAAACAGGGCTGCACAACGCGGCCTGATGATTCCTGTTACTGCGAATAGTGAAGTGGGGGCTGCGCGATGTGCATACTGCCGCCACTGCCCCAGCAGGGATGACACAGGTGGCGGGCATCGAGCGCCCGTTGGAGGCCCGTTATGGCGAATCTGAGTGCCGTGCTCGAACAGGCGGCGGCTGATCACGGGAGCCGGCCGGCTGTCCGGTTGGACGGCCTCGTCTTGAGCTACGCGCAGCTGCGCGATGCCGCCGCTCGCCTGACATGCCTGCTGTCGTCCTTCGGGACAGTGGCCGGGGACCGTGTCGCCGTCATGCTTCCGAACGTGCCGGCCTTCCCCATCGCCTTTTACGGTGCGCTCGGGGCGGGGGCCGTGGTGGTTCCGATGAATCCGCTGCTGAAGAGCCGCGAGGTGGCCTACTATCTCAGCGATTCCGGCGCGAAGGTCCTGTTCGCCTGGCACACTGCGGCGGGCGAGGCCGCCAAGGGCGCAGCGGAGGCCGGCGCGCGCGTCGTCGAGGTGCACGAGCCCGACCTCGCCCCTATACTCGCTGGCCTTTCCGCAGTCCCGGCCGCCGTGCGGCGGGCAGCCGGCGATGACGATGCGGTCCTCCTGTACACCTCGCGGAACGCCCGGCTGACGGCGGTCACGCTGCTGCAGGCCGGCCCGGGCGACGTGGTCATGGGCTGCCTGCCGTTGTTCCACGTTTTCGGGCTCACCTGCGCGATGAACGCCGCGATCGCCGCCGGCAGCACGCTGACGCTGATTCCCAGGTTCGACCCGGCCAAGGCGCTGCAGGTCATCGGGCGGGACAGGGTGACGGTCTTCGAGGGCGTGCCGACGATGTACGCGGCGATGCTGCACGATCCGGCTTCGCGCTCGGCCGATGTCTCGTCCCTGCGGGTGTGCATCTCCGGCGGCGCGGCCCTGCCCGTGGAGATCATGCGCGGGTTCGAGCAGGCTTTCGGGTGCATGATCCTTGAGGGTTACGGCCTGTCGGAGACCTCCCCGGTCGCGTCCTTCAACCACCCGGACAAGGTGCGCAAGCCCGGCTCGATCGGCACGCCGGTCGAGGGAGTGCAGATGCGCGTGGTCAACGATGCCGGTGCCGAGCTGCCGGCCGGCGAGATCGGCGAGATCGTCATCCGCGGCCACAACGTGATGAGGGGGTACTGGCGCAATCCGGAAGCCAGCGCCGACGCGATCACCGGCGGCTGGTTCCGCACTGGCGACCTGGCCAGGGTCGATGAGGATGGCTACTTCTACATCGTGGACCGGAAGAAGGACCTGATCATCCGCGGCGGGTTCAACGTGTACCCGCGCGAAGTCGAAGAAGTCCTCTACGAGCATCCTGCCGTCGCCGAGGCTGCTGTGATCGGGATCCCGCACGCGGATCTCGGCGAGGAGGTGGGCGCCGCCGTCAAGCTCAAGCCGGGGGCAACCGCCGCGCCGGCCGAGCTGCGCACGTTCGTGCGGGACCGGGTAGCGCCCTACAAATACCCGCGCGATGTCTGGATAGTGCCGGACCTGCCGAAGGGCCCCACCGGCAAGATCCTCCGCCGCGAGGTGCAGCCGCCGAAGGATGCCTGAATGACCGCCAGCCAGCTCCGCCATGCAATCAAGACAGTGATTTATTACGAGCAAGGAGGAATGCAATGGCCGCACTCGATGCAACTCCAGGCAAGTCCGTAGAGCTCCCCCAGGTTGCCGGGCAGCACGCGGCGGGACCGCTGGCGGGCGACCCCGGGCTGCTTGGGCTTCCGAGCTTCATCGTCGGCACCGTGACGATCGCCCTGGGATTTACCGGCGTGGTGCCCGCCGGTACCAGCGGCGCGGCCGTGCCCACGATCCTGGCGGCCACGGCGGTAGGGATGTTCATCGCGGCGATCTGGGCCGCGGCGATCGGCCAGAGTGCCGTGGCGGGCATCAACGGTACCTTTGCCGGGTTCTGGCTGAGCTACGCGGTGCTCGTGCTCGGCCTGACCCACGGCTGGTTCGGGATCAGCCCAACCGCGATCGTGGACACCGAGAAGCTGTTCCTGATCGGCTGGCTGGTCGTTATGGTGCTGCTGACCGTGGCGACACTCCGGCTGCCGCTGGCCTTCACGGCATTGTTCACCCTTGTCGACGTCGCGGTCCTGCTGGTGCTTCTCGGCACCGTCCAGCCATCCACGAACTTGCTGAAGGCTGGCGGGTACGTCGCCCTGGTATTCGCCGCGGTCGGGGCGTACATCTGGCTCAGCTCGTTCTCCCATGCCACGGGAGGCAAGCAGTTCCCGCTGGGCACCCCGGCATTGCGCTGATACCGTCGCGGCCTCTCTGCTGGCTGGGTGTCCCCCCGCATAACGCGCGACGGCGAACTGTGTGCAGGGGCACATCGACGCGGCCGGGCACCGTCATTACTAATTCTATTAACACCCTGCAAACACGATGCAGCCGCGCGGCGGCGCACACCTGAAGCGGGAGATCCTGATGCCCCGGCCCGCGTACCGCCCGCCTCCACAATCTGGAGCGTGCCCATGACACACCGCTTCCTCCGGCTTGCCACGCTGGCCGGCGCGGCCACGCTCGCCGCCCTCTGCCTCGCCGCCCCGGCCGATGCCAGCTCCCCGGCGCTGCCGAGTCTCGATATCACCGGTGTCTACGTGACCGGCGTTTCGTCCGGCGGCTTCATGGCTACGCAACTGCAGGTTGCCTACTCCGGCACCTTCGACGGCGCTGGCATCATCGCAGCGGGTCCGTACGACTGCGGTCAGGGCAACGTGATCGACTTCGCCACCTGCGACATCGGCGCCAGCCTGCCGACGCTGGAGCAGCAGGCGGTAACCTGGTCGGGCGAGGGACTGATCGACCCGGTCTCGGACCTGGCCGGCAAGCCGGTCTATGTCTATCACGGCGCCCTCGATCCGATCGTGAACGACCTGGTTTCCAATTCCGGAGTCGGCTTCTACCAGCACTTCGGCGCCACCGTCGAGTACCACAGCACCGACCCGGCCGGCCACGGCTGGCCAACTCCCGACGGCGTGCTGCCCTGCTCGGTGACCAGCCCGCCGTTCCTGATCAACTGCGGCGATGACCCGGAAGGCCAGATGCTCACGCACTGGCTTGGCAGCGTGAACCCGCCGAACACCGGCACGCCCGAGGGCACGCTCTCCTCCTTTGACCAGGACCTGTACGCCCCCGGCGGCAACGCCCCGGCGCTGAGCATGGATAACAACGGCTTGCTGTACACCCCGCCAGCCTGCGCGGCCGGCGCGCCCTGCACGCTCGTCGTCGCCCTGCACGGCTGCCTCAGCGGCCAGTACCTGCTGGGTGACGAGTTCCCCGAGCTCGCCAACCTCGACACCTACGCCGACACCAACAACCTGGTCATCTTGTACCCGCAGGCGATCGCCAACGTCATCCCCTACAACCCGGAGGGATGCTGGGACTGGTGGGGCTATGACGGACCGAACTTCGCAGTCAAGAGCGCCCCGCAGATGGTCACCATCATGAACATGGTGCACGCACTTGGCGGCTGACCGTAGGGGGCCCGGGAGGGGCCCGTTGTGCGTTGTGGATCCCGGCCGGGCGGACGATCTAGCGGCGTTCGCCGCCCCGGGCATATCGTGCGGGCCATGGCCCAGGTAGCGGCTGCCCCGCCACGCGGATCGGTGGTGGCCAGGCTCGCGGGGGATCTGATCGGCGAACTCGACCGGCTGACCGAGGAGCTTGTTACCAGGCTGCGGGCGACCGACGAGTCCTACCTTCCCGTGGACATCGCCGACCTGCGCCGCACCGTGCGCGGCAACCTGCATAGTTTCCTCGCCGATCTCGCGAGCCAGAGCACCCCCAGCACCGCCTCCTCGCGCGACACTGCCAGGCGACGGGCCGCACAGGGCGTTCCGCTTGGTTCTGTTCTGCACGCATACCGGCTCGGGTTCCAGGTGATCTGGGCCGCGCTCTCCGACCGGGCACTGCGCGAGGGCCAATCGTGCCTGGATGGCCTGGTGCGCGAGTCGACAACCGTCTGGGCCTGGGTAGATACCAGCTCCGAGGCCGTCAACATGGAGTACCACGAAGCGCTGGTCGATTCTGCCCGGCACGACGAACAGCAGCGCATGCTGCTGCTGGACGCGCTTCTCGAAGGTCGCCTGGGCGAGTGGAAGCTCCTCGGCGGCAGCCTGCACGCCATCGGCCTGCCCGAGCACGGCCCGTACCTGGCAGTGTCGGCGGAGACCAGGGAAGCGGGCATCGAGAACCTGCGCGCAGCCGGGCAGTACCTGCGCAGGCACGGCGTGGCATCCGCCTGGCGACTGCGGCCCGACGAGCAGGTGGGGCTTATCGCAGTGAACCGGGCACTGCCCTTCCGCGCGATCAGGCAATTGCTGGCAAGCGAAGCCACCGGCCGGGTGGGGATCAGCCCTCTCTTCGACGATGCCCAGGACGCAGGCCGGTCGCTGGAGATCGCGGTCGTAGCCCGGCACTGCCTGCCGCCGGGCAGTGCCGGGGTGGCCACCATCGACGACAATCCGGTGGCGACGGTCGTGGCGAGCGCGCCAGACATCTCCGCCCGCGTCGTCCGTCACCTCCTCGGCCGGGTCTCCGATCTTGCCGCCCGGGAAAGGGATCTCCTGCTGGGCACCTTGCTGACATGGATGGATTGCGGCGGTGACGCCTCCGCTGCGGCGCGGAAGCTGTACTGCCACCGCAATACCGTCCGCAATAGATTGCAACGGCTCGAGGAACTAAGTGGCCAGTCCCTGAGCGACCCCCGCGGCGTGGCTGGCCTGTCCATCGCCGCCGAGGGAGCGCGGCTGCTCGGCGCCAAGCTCACCGGCCAGGCGGTGGCATCAGGGATGCTCCCAGGAGAGCAGCGCTCACGATCATGACACTCCGGCTCGCTGCCGCAGCCCTGGATCCTGGTCGGCGTTCGCTCACTGGCAGCCGCAGTGCCCGGGCTTAGTGCTGTGATGCCCGTTTGGGTCATGGCCTGCTAAGCCTGAGGGTGGCCACCACGCGGGTGGCGTCTGCGGAGGCGGCGGCGGGTTTGCCGGGCTGGGGGACGAGGGCTTGACCGTTGGAGGGTCGTCGAGCCGGGTGCGCGGCTAAAGCTGGCCGAAGCAGTAATAGACGGCGATGGGCAGCGCCGCCTTCTGCCGGGCTCTGTTCGAGACATTCAGGCAATGGCGGGCGATCCAGGTGAGCCTCGGGTCGGTTGTTGTTGGTGACTGCAGGAACGTGCTCACGTATCCGGTCTTGATCAAGTGCTGCAAGGTGGCCAGGGTCGGCTCGGGGATGGTGCCGGTGAAGCCGCCGACCGGCAGGACCTCCTGGCCGCTGGCCCAGATGAATGGTGCCGCAAGCACCGAGGTCTGGGTCGCCATCAGGTACGGATCCGCCGCGTTGGCGTGCTCAAGTGCGGCCAGAGCGGGGCGGATTTCGAATCCGGCCGACAAGAACGCGGTGATGTCCGCCGATTCCCGCAACGGCTCGAACGGCGTCTGGAACGGGCCAAGGCCGCTGTTCACCACCGTCGCCGCCGCGACGGCGGGGACGATGAGCGCGGCGGCAGCCGCGCACGTGATGGTCATGGCCGCGAGCGCTGCTGTCCGCCGCCGCCAGGCCGCGGCAGCCAGGCAGCACAGCGCGGCCACCGACAGGACCGAGGCCGCTGGCCGCAGCCCGGCCGGCAGGCCGGTGCCGCTGGCAGGCAGCAGCCACGCGGCGTAGCCGGCGGTCCCCAGGACGGCGACGCCGAGCGCGGCCCACGACCAGACCCGGTCACGCTGCCGCCAGGCCAGTGCGATGCCGATGCCCAGCAGCCCCGCGACCGCGGGTGAGAGCGCGGCGGTGTAATAGGTGTTGATCGTGGTGGCAGCGGAGAACGCCGCGAACAGCGTCACCAGCCAGATCCCCCACAGCAGCAGCCCGGCCCGGGTCAGGTCGGTGCGCGGCTCGCGACGCCGCGCGGCCAGGCCGGCTACCAGGGCGATCAGCGCAGCGGGCAGCAGCCACGCGGCGTCGCGGCCCAGGTCGCCGGTGAGCAGCCGGTGCCAGGATGGCGGCGGCGAGATAACGATCCCGAGCCGGATGGTGCGGTTCACCAGCTGGTCCGGCGTTCCCTGGTCGAGCCTGCCGAACCCGTTGTAGACGAAAACCTGCTGGAACGGCGAGTTGCCGGTGCTGCCGTCGACATACGGCCGTGCGCCGGACGGCCAGATCGCCACCAGGCTCATCCAGCTCAGCGAGACGGCGACGGCAAGCACGACCATTGTCCCGCATCGGCGGGCGCGCCGCGGCCAGTCCCCCGCCGCGGCGGTCAGGTGGCAGGCACACAGGGCGGGCAGCACCAGCCACGCCTCGAGCATTTTGGCCTGGAACGCCAGGCCGACCCACACGCCAGCAAGCAGCAGCGGCCGCCACCGGCCGGAGATGACGGCCGACACGATCGAGTCGGCAGCCAGCACCGCCAGCAAGATCATCAGGGTGTCGGAGATGTTGCCACGATTGAGGGCGACGGTGGCTGGCGACATGACCAGGATGCCCGCCGCGGCCAGCCCAGCCAGCGGCCCGGCGAGCTGGCGCACCGCGTGGTACAGCACGGGCACCGTCAGCGTGCCCTCGATGACCTGCGGCAGCACCAGCGCCCAGCGGTGGGCGCCGAACACTCCCACCGAGATAGCCTGCAGCCAGAACGCGCCAGGCAGCTTGTCCACCGTGATGGTGCCGGCCGGGTCGAACGCTCCGAAGAAAAAATCCGACAGCCCTGCCGTCATGCTGCGTGCCGCGGCGGCGTAGTAGATCTCGATGTTCACCGGGCGACTGGCCCGCCACGCGTACGACACGGCCGCCGCCGCGGTGATCACCAGCAGCGCCGGGCGGGCCCATACGGGCTGATCGGTAGCGAGCAGGCCGCGCAGGCGGTGCCCGGCCCGGCTGGCCAGGTCGCGGAAGAACTCAGGCCAGGTGGCCGGAGGCGTCCTTTCGGTGACAGCGCTCTCCATGGTGCCTCCGGACGCTACCGGGCCGCCTCGGGCGGATCAACACGGCGGGCAACAACGCAGCGACCGTGGCCGATCACCGGCAACCGAAGACCTTGATCTAGCCGGGCGCTTCGCCTGCGCCTTCGGCGGCAGACAACGCGATGAGCTCTTTGTGACAGCGCCGGGCCTGGTAGATGCGCTGTGGCTCTCCCTGGAAGAACAGGTCGTTTTCCGCGTCGAGGACCAGGGTGTAGAGCGCGCGAGAGGCCAGCCTGAATCGTCACGATTTTGCTGCCGTTCCGGGTCCGTCGGGGCCGCGCTCGGAACGTGGACAAGGAGGGCCCCAGTACCGATTCACGTGCTGCCACGGATGTCGCTGTTCATCCGTGCCCAGGACCGTACCGGCAGGGGATCACCGATGGTCGTGCAGCGTGACCGGCCAGCGGAAACCCTGCCGGATGTGATCTTGCGCGGCCAGTCCGCGGCCCACGGGCTGAGCTGTCCCACCGGTCATGCCATGGTGATCTTCGCGATCACCGTGCTGTCGCCCCCTACGTCAAAGGCTGGTGAAAGGTCCTGCCTTGGGCGCTAGCCGCCGCGGTCTGCCTGTCACGGGTGTACCCCCGGCCGGTGACCCTGCTTCCGGGCATCCGCCGTCGCGGCCGCGACGCCGGCGGCCTCGGGTACCTGTCCGGGCACGCGGGCGTGGCCGTCGTCCTTGGCGTGGCTGCCCTGCCCCGTCTCGGCCCGGGCGGAGGACGGTGGGGCCTGGA
>Ga0335073_10012934_pt1 | contig 11696 bp, 8 predicted proteins | sample Lox_Sample_22_FD_207093 | JGI IMG/M metagenome (GOLD analysis project Ga0335073, IMG submission 207093) | Soil microbial communities from Loxahatchee National Wildlife Refuge, Florida, United States - Lox_Sample_2.2 | ecosystem: Environmental > Terrestrial > Soil > Wetlands | place: USA: Florida... | reverse complement strand
GGCACCGAGGGGAACATCACTCCCGCGACGGAGACCGGCACCTCGGAGTATCTCAACGGCAACACGAGTCAGCCGAATCCCCTGGTGGTCCAGGTGATGGCGGCGCCCACGGCGACCGCCAACGACACGGGGGGTCTTCCGTCAAACCCGGACCTCTACTCGACGGTCGGCGACCCCTCGGCGCTCCAATCGATCACCACGCTCAATGTCACCTCGACCGACATGCTCGACCTGCTCGATGCCGACCCAATCGCCGGCCCTCAACCTGAATTCTCGCTCACCACAGAGTTAGGTCGCACTCCTCCGCGTCAGAAACGGTGCAAAAGCTCGGGGGCGACTTCGGATTCTTGACACGCGCATGGTCCGTTCGCTTCCGAGGGCGTTGCAGGCAGCTACGGATCAAGTGGCTCCGAGACAACCATTAGACGGTTTATGTTCGGTCCCGGCGCGAATCAGCCATGTTCCGCGACGTGAGGATCAGGAGCGGACCGACTGGTGCGGGTCCGGAAATGCACGATCTACCCGAGTGGGTACGACGTTGCGTGATTCTCGGGGCAGGCGCGTCGTGGGGATTTGACGATGCAATCCCCGACTTCGAACGGCCCCCGCTGACAGACCGACTTCTCGTTGGCTCATCGGGCAGAGCTCTTCTCAATCAGGGCCGCTACGCGGACCTGCGATTGACATACCACCGCTATTGCATGAACTCGAATCTCGACCCGGACTCTGACAAGGTCGATGCTGAGGGGTTCGCGGGAGAATTAGGGGATAGGATTGACCGGTACTTCGCCGGGGACCCGAGGCGTCTCTCAAGGTCGGAAGACGCCGATGCCCAGATTGCCATGCGAGCACTTGGTGAGTTCTGGTTCTACCTGTTTGAACTCTTCCAGATAGACGCAAGGAGATACGCAGAAAGGCGCGCCGAAGAACCGGAAGACAATTACAGGTTGCTCGCACGGAGCTTCCGAGACCGGCCCTTTTCCGTCATAACGTTGAACTATGACGACCTTCTCGAGGAGGCAATCTTGCGTGAGGGATACGATTACACGTACCAAGGCGACGCTGTTCGGGGTGCCAAGCGGCCGAAAGTGAGGCGTTCGCCACTGTAACTGCGATACCCCCAGGTTGATTCCAACTCGCATCGACAGTGATCCCAGGCGCCCCAGAGAGACTTAGATAGTCCTGACCCCCCGCGGTCGCCATGAACACCACGAGGGCCGGCTCCGGCAGTTTGAAGGAGAAGCTGAAGGTGGTGGTCGGCTGGGTCGGCGGGATATAGAGTCGACTTAACTCGCCGTAATAATTGAAGCCGGAGACCTCGGCGCCTCCCATCGTGTAGTAATTTTCCGAAGTGGCGAAACTATCGCTCGAGCTGCCGGTTACTCCGAGTGCCGCTGCGATATACCCGTCTGTATCGACGCCAGTTGCGAAGTTTCCTATAGAAAATACGGAGCTCGAGCTCGTACCTCCAGTGGCGAACGAGAATAATGAGAGCTGACCCGGTGAGCTCAGGCTCATCGAGTCCGCGAAGTTCGCGACTTGCGCGCTCGTCAGGGATGGTTGAGATTGAGCCGCGACTAACTGGGATGACGAGGCCGGGCCACTTGAATGAGGAATCACGGTGCGTAGGTCGCTACTCGAAACTACACCGGAAACAACGGCGACGAAGGCCACAAGCAGTACTGTTGCAGGCGTGCCCCACCGACGCAGCATACGCCCAGACAGATCTCTCGATACAAGTATGTTGTCGCCGCCTATACTGCGGTACCCGTTCGTGACTCGATTCTCTGGAAGTTCCGGAAGCTATCCGGCTCGACTCTCGTCCCGCGAGGTGACTGCGGCGCCTCATTGGCCGGCCACGTCCTTCACATCGGCCCGACTACCGCCACGACCTTGCCGAGGGCGGTTAAGTGATGTGTCTGAAAAGGGTCCCTTCTGAGAGCCACAGTTATCACCAACTGACCAAGGCCACGGGCAGCCAATCGCTCTATTCGAGGCCATCGGAACTCGGCAGCCAAGACCCTGCGGTACGACCAGCTACCGTCAGATCTCAATTCGGTTCGGTGAGCGCGGACATTGATGTTATACTGTGCATCATGCTATGCCTCCACATGCGGGATCCTCGTAGGCTGCCGAGTCTGAAGCGACGAACCATCTCGCGATTGCGACTTTTGATACCGATAGTGTTAGGCTCCGTTCTTGTGATGATTCTCGCATCTTGGCCGAGCTTCGCCGGGCCGTCCGCCGCATCCAGCGAGATGCAACCGGCGTCAACCAGCGATATGCAACCGGTGTATGCCAGCGATATGGGGCCGGCGTTGATACCGGGAGACTTCGTCTACTTTACCTGTCAACATGGTTCAGTTTCCCTTACCGGCTCCATTGTCTGTCACGATCAGTCAGACGTGAGCGTTGCGGTCTGCGGATCTGGAGACTGTACGTACACTCTGCGGGCCAGCATGGATTCCGGCTACACGTTCGGCAGCTGGACTTCCTCCGCGGATTCATGTTTGGGCACTTATCCGACTTGCGGGAATACCTCCAATGCTAACCCGTCGCCTTATTGGGGGTACGGGGGTTCTAGCAGGTACTCGGGGACCCTCACTCTAAACTCGTGCCAAATATGCGGCTGCAACTCGACGTGGAATAGCGGCTACGGCGTTGGCTTTGATCCCTCGGGTGAGAACCTTCTCGAATCGCAAGTCGTCATCACGTACAACAACTGTGGAGTTGAGTCCGGCGCCATTACTGCATGGGGCGACTATCAAACTGTCGTGACCTCGGGGTCCTCTTCGTACTGTAGCGTCTGGAGTTGTTTCTTCGCTAACGCGATGATTTGTATTGTCATTAAGACAGGGGGCGGAACCGTGCTGTACACCGGCGCCTCGCAACCCTGGTCTTCGTCTCCTTCGATTCCGGGAAACTGCGGTACTTCCCCGGTTCCTTGGTTTTACGGGCAATGCGCGTCCGGATGTCCGAACTATGAATTCCAGACCGCGCAATGGGATTACCCGCAATCTTCCGTAAACGTTTGGTTTACGTCGATCGCTTGGTATTGGACATCCCCGACCGGCTCGTCGTATTACCAAAGCTATCTTATGACGACGAGCTACAATATCTGGGTACCGGCTCTGTGAAGCCACTATACTTGATTCTCGGAGGAGTCTTCCTCGGTGTCGGAATGTTCGCCTTCGGAGTCCATGTTCTTACCGCGGCTTCTCTCGGCGTTTTCGACCTTCCCGATTTGACGGGATTCTTGATTGCCGCGGCAATCTCGGCGATCTGTTTCGTCATAGCAACCATCGGAGCACGTCCTGTTGGACGCTACGTAGCTCAAGAATAGTGGCCGAGCACTGTGCAGCCAATTGGAAGATTGCTCCGGTTGAGAACGGAAGAAACGGACGATACTGAGCGGCCTCTCCGGGCCGGGGCCATCAGGAACCGGGAGTGAACAATACCAGGGGACGACCCTCAGCACCCGCAGGAAGCGAGGTCCAAGAGGTGGTCCTCCGCAAGCGCCGCGCCTGATTGGCCGTTCGGGCCTCGACCAGGAAGATTCGAATCAGTATCCGTGCCCGCTCCTCGCCGGACCCACCCGGGTCGCGGGGCAGCTCGTATAGAGCCCCCGGCTTGGTCAAGGCGAAGTCGCCGGCGGTAGCGGCATCGGTGCTCGGCACGTCGGTCTGCCCAGCGTGTCCGATACTTGGACCTGCCGTCCGAGCGGAAAGGTAGCCGCGAGCAAGGGGCCCTTTTCAGAGCGTAGGGCATCTTGCTAGGCCGTCGACTGAACTCCCAGTCTGCAGTGGGTTTTCCCGTGCGAGGAGTTTCTGTGGGCGTGGTCCACTCGGTGCCGGAACGCCCTGGCCGGGCTTCGCCCGCAGAAGTCCGTTAACTGGAATCGTGGTCCCACGCGGCGGTGAGGCCTGCCTGATTGTCGAGGGGAACCCGGCCCACTCCCTCGAAGGCTGCGGGAACGCTGCCCGTGAGTGAATTTGGAATCAAAACGGATAAGGAGCTGGCGGAGCTTGCTGAACTTGGAGCTACGACCCGACAGCCGCGGTTTGCGACCTTCGGCCGATTCCCTTCCGGGCTCACCTTGTCGGGGGGCCGGCCGAGCCGCCGGACTTCTTCGCCCCTTCTCTTTCGGCCAAGAGCCGTGCCAAGAACTCAATGGCTTCTGGTTGACGCAGGAGTTCCGCCAATTGTTGCTCAGCGGTCCTTGCCATTTCAATCTCTCGCACCGCAGGAAACGAGAGAGGCCCGGCACAGTTCATGCAGTAGGCGGCTCCAGAGGGGTTGACGGTCCTGCACCTCCCACACTTGGCCGGGGTTCGCGGTTGTTGCGTCTCCACACCAGACCCTTGGGGCTTAATGCCATACCTCGCATTGAGGGCCTGAGTCACGTCCTTGCCACTAAGGTGGACGTAGTGCCGAGCGACCGTGCTCCCGGGGACCCAGCCCGCTATCTTCTCGAGGATTGAGGTCGAAATCGCTGGATCCTTCGCCAAAATCGTCAGCCGGGACCGACGCAGGGCATAGGCGGTGACTGGTTTGGAAATCTTGGCACGGCGGGCCGCACTCTCGAGAGCCTTGTACATAGCACGGTAGGTCGCCGGTCGGCCCGATCGATCACCGCCCAGGTCGATCCAGAGCGGGGAGGTTGGGTCGTCGTTGAGCGGATGGGCGTTGAGCCAAGCCAAGAGAGCCGGCACCGCGTCCTCGTAGACGGGGGAGGGCTCGGGGGCGGAGCCCTTCTCCCGCGCGACTCGCAGTTCGATGTAGCCCTCCTCGTGTGGAACGACATCGCCCACGCGGAGGCGGTAAATCTCCCCGGGACGGCATCCCGAGTTGAACAGGGTCCAGATCCACGCCCTGTCGCGGAAATTCAATGTCTGGTCGGCGATGCTCGCCACCTCGTCGCGAGTCAGCATGTCAGACGCTCCGTTCGTCGGCTTCCACTTCTCGAGACGTATGTGGAGCCACGAGGGAAGTTCACGCCCCTGCCTAACGAACCACCACCTCCAGAACGCGCCGAGGCAGTTGGCACCCGTCGCCCGGGTTGCTCGAGCGTACTCTCGGCGTGAGAAAGCATCGGTGAAGGCGGACGGGGTGTCCCGATCAGGTTCCAAGAACCTTGCACCGAGCCGCGCCGCAGCAAGTGGCAACCAAGAAAGAAAAGTGCGGACCCGTACCTCGCTGACTTCGTTCCGGCGCGCCCGAACGAACGCCAGGATTGCGTCGCGCTCGGCCCGGCCTAGCTCGAGACCTTGCCCTACAGGACGGTCCGAGGTCAGTTCGGCGAGACGCTTGTCAATGTAGCCACCAATGAGATGGACATCCGCAAACGGGTCCCTTCCCGAGGCCTTCCGGGACACCATCGTCTCGAGGAGAGACTCGAAGGAATATGAACTGTTGGGAAAAGCCGAGGGAGGGAATCGAACCCCCAGGAAACGGATCTGCAGTCCGTCGCATTAACCATTCTGCCACCTCGGCGCGGCGGACGGCAGGGGGTCGCGGTTTAAAGCCGTCGGGTTCCGGCGCCGGTTCTATATGGGACGGAACCCGCGGGTCACGAGGAGGGCACCCGTCCGTACGCCCCAGCGAAGGCGGCCCGGCCAACGGAGCGACTGGCCGCCCGCGACGACCGTCCCTTTTCGGATCGATTCGAGCAGGTCGTCGGTCGACGGGGCATCGCTCGGGAACTCGGTGAACGCCCGGCCGAGGTCGGAGAGCTCGTGGACGTCGCTACCGCCGGTCTCGGCGAGATAGCGCCGGGCCGCGACCAGCTCCGCCCTCGCGTTCGCCACGAGCGAGGAATGCCCGTTCAGGACCTCGATCCCGCGCACGGGAGCCGTCTCGGCGACCCGGCGCCCGACGCCGTGCGCGAGGCGGAACGGATGGGCGAGGACCGACTCGCCGCCGTGCGCCCGGACCCACTCGGCCGTCTCGGCGACCGGGCGATGCGGCGGCGGCGCTTCGTCCACGCCGTAGGCGAGCAGGTGGCCCTCGGCCGTGGAGACCTCGACCCCCGGGAGCACCACGAGGCTCGGGAACCGGGTCGCGAGGTCGGGAAGCTCCCGGTGGCCGGCGACCGTGTTATGGTCCGTGAGCGCGAACCCGCGAAGCCCCGCGTACGGGACCTGGCCCGCGATCTGTTCGAGGGTGAGCCGCGAATCGGGGGAGTGGCGCGAGTGGACGTGGAGGTCGAGACGGAACCCCGAGGTCATCGCACCTTCGCTCCGAGTGGGATCTCCTCGCGGACCTCGACCGGCCGTCCGGGCCCGAACCGGAGGACGTCGGCGGTCGTGGCCTCCGCCGACGGGAGCCGGAGCACGACCACCGCGCCCCGGGGCCAGTCTCCCGGGACCACCGCCTCGCGGTCGCCGAGGTCGACCCGGCTCGCGTCCGGACCCACGGGGCCCGTCACGCGCCCGACCCGCAGGGGCACCGAGGCGAACTCTTCGTAGGTGATCGTGCGAGCCCCGGCGTCCGTTCCCTCGACGAACGTCCCGGGAGGGACCCCGGGAGACGGCTCGACCAGCACCGCCCGGTCGCCGTGGTCCGCGGCCAGGACCATCCCCTGCGACGTCATCCGCCGGATGGTGCGGGGGGCGAGGTTCGCGAGCAGCGCCACCCGCCGCCCCCGGAGCGCTTCGGCAGGGTAGGACGGGCGCAGGCCGGCGACGACCGTGCGGGGCGAGCTCTCCCCGACGTCGACCTCGAGCACGTACAGCTTGTCCGCCGAAGGGTGGTTCGCCACGCTCCGGACGACGCCGGCGCGCACCGCGAGCGGCGGCGCGCTCTCACCCGAGGGAGCGGGGGTCGGGGCGTCGGCGCGGCGGGAGGAGGGGCGGGAGTCCTCCCGGGGGAAGAGGGGACGGACCTCGCCGAGGGCTTGGCCGACCGGCGGCGGCTCGAGCACGCGGTCCCAGTCTCCGGGGGACGGCCCCCCGGGGAACCCCAGCATGCGGAACACCTCGGCGCTCGAGAACGGAAGGACCGGGGAGAGCCAGGTGGCGAGCGCCTTCAACCGCCACAGGGCTTCGTAGAGTGCGACGGAGCGGGCGGGCTCGGCGGCCTGCCACGGCTGCGCCTCGTGGAACCGTCGGTTCGACTCCCGGACCTCCTCGAGCGCGATCTCGAGGGCCTCCTTCAGGTGGACGAGCTCGTACTCCGAGCCGATGCGGGCGTGGACGGACTGGATGTGCTCCCCGACGCCGCCGGGAAGGTCCCGCCGCCAGTCGGCGGGCGGCGCCGGAACCCGTCCTCCGTAGCGGTCGCGCGTGAGGACCAGGGCGCGCTGCACGAGGTTGCCGTACTGGTTCGCGAGGATCTCCTCCCGCACCGAGTCGAACTCGTCCCAATCGAGCTCGGTGTCGTGGTTCTGCGGGGCGAGCAGGGCCGCGTAGAACCGGATGACGTCCGGCGGGTAGCGTTCGAGCAGCGAGGGAACGAACGCGCTGCGTTCCTTCGTGCGCGACTTCGAGACCTTGCGGCCCTCGTGCAGGAGCCACTCGTTCGCGGGGACGTCGTACGGCAGCTGGAGTCCCCCCACCCCGAGGAGCATTCCGGGCCAGATGATCGTGTGGTGGAACTTGTTGTCCTTGCCCACGAAGTAGTACTGGCGCACGGGTTCCTTCGGGTCCCAGAACCGACGCCACGCCTCGGGCGTTCCGGAGCGGATCGCCCACTCCTTGGCAGCCGAGAGATATCCCGAGACCGCGTCGAACCAGACGTAGAATCGCTTCGAATCGTAGCCGTCGAGCGGGATCGGAACTCCCCAGTCGAGGTCCCGGGTGATGGTGGTCGGGTGAAGGCCGTCGGCGAGGAAGTTCTCGGCGACCCGCAACGTGCTCGCCCGCCAGTGCGTCTGGCGCGCGAGGTAGGCGGCCAGCGCCGGTTGGAGCCGGTCGAGCTCGAGGTAGAAATGCTCCGACGGGCGGAACTCGGCCGGGGTGCCGCAGAGCGAGCACCGCGGGTTCCCGAGCTGCCGGGGCTCGAGCGGCCGGCCGCACCGGTCGCATTCGTCCCCCCGGGCGCTCTCGAACCCGCAGTGGGGGCACGTACCGACCAGGTAGCGGTCGGGGAGGAAGCGGCGATGCTTCGGACAGTACGCCCCCTCCTCGGTCCGTCGGTCGACGAACCGGTGCTCGAGGAGCGCGAGGAAGAGCTCCTGGACGGTGCGCTCGTGGACGACCGTGTGGGTGGTCGTGTAGAGGTCGAACGAGAACCCGAGCTGCTCGAACGCCGACTTGTTGAGCGCATGGTAACGCTCGGCGACCTCGAGCGGGGGGACCCCTTCCTTTTCGGCCGTGACGAGGGTCGGGGTGCCGTGCATGTCGGAGCCCGACACCATCAGCACCTCGTGCCCGCGCAGCCGATGGTAACGGGAGAAGATCTCCCCGGGCAGGTACGCCCCCGCGAGGTGCCCGATGTGGAACGGACCGTTGGCGTACGGCCAGGCGATCCCGACGAAGATCCGGTCCGTTCCGTTCCCCTCCGCGGGCATCGAGCGGGTGGGCGGACTTAGGTTTTTGCCGCGGGGTTCCGCTCCCCCCTCGCGCCCTTTATCTCGGCCGCTCCCGTCCCCGCCGCGTGGCGGACGGTTCCGGGCCGATGCGACGGCCGACGGTCCCCGAGGCGGACCGGGAGGTCGGGGTCCAGCACCCGGTCCTGACCCACGGGTTCGTGGCCCTCGTCGACTACATGGGGAACGACGCGGCGATCGTCCAGGCGGCCCGCGTCTCCTACGGACAGGGGACGAAATCCGTCCGGGACGACCGCGGGCTCATCCGGTACCTGATGCGCCATCGCCACACGACGCCGTTCGAGATGGTCGAGTACAAGTTCCTCGTCCGTCTCCCGATCTTCGTCGCACGCCAGTGGATCCGGCACCGGACCGCATCGGTGAACGAGTATTCCGCGAGGTATTCCGTCGTCCCCGACGACTACGAGGTTCCGCCCGCCGAGGAGGTCCGGCACCAGTCGGCCCGGAACCGGCAGGGGCGCGGGGGCCCGCTGCCGGCCGAGGTGGTGGACCGGTTCCGCTCCGACCTCGACGAGGTGTCGCAGCGCGCGTACGCGGCGTACACCCGGGCGCTCGAGGACGGGGTCGCCCGCGAAACGGCGCGGCTCCTGCTCCCGGTGGCCTACTACACCCAGTGGTACTGGAAGATCAACCTCTACAACCTCTTCCACTTCCTCTCGCTGCGCCTCGACCCCCACGCCCAGGAGGAGATCCGGCTCTACGCGGCCGAGATGGCCAAGGTCGCGCGGCTCGTCGCCCCGGTGGCCTTCGAGGCGTTCGAGGAGTTCGAGCTCGAGGGTCTGTCGCTCGGCCGGCGGGAGCAGGTCGCGGTCCGCGCGCTGCTGGACGGCCGGACCCCGGCCGAGGCGTGCGGGGTCGCGGGTCTCCCCCTGACCCGCGAGGACGGAACGCCGATGTCGACCGGCGAAGGCGTTGAGTTCCTCGAGAAGCTCGAGCGGATCCGCCACCTCGAATGAGCCCCCGGTCAACCGTATAGGGGAAGACCCCCTCGGCTCCCTATGGCCGCCCCGGCTGTCCACGGGATGTTCCTCGACAATGCGAGCGTGCCGGTCGGAGCCCGCGCGACCTTCCCGGTGGTCGACCCGTCGGACGGCTCGGTCGTTGCCACCGTGGCGAAAGCGACCCGGGACGACGCCCGGGCCGCGATGGACTCCGCGGCGCGCGCCCAACCCCGCTGGGAGGCGGTCGGCGCCGCGGCCCGCGCGAAGGTGCTCCTTCGCGCCGCCGAGCTCCTGCGCGACCGGGCCGAGGAGCTCGCGGGGGTCGTCACCCGCGAGATGGGCAAGGTGCTCTACGAGAGCCGCAGCGAGGTCGCCGGCGCCATCGACAATCTCGAGTACTACGCGGCGTTCGCGCGCACCCTCTCGGGAGAGGACGTCGCGGGACTTCCGTCGGGGGAGACGATCCGGCTCCTCTGGCTGCCGCGGGGCGTCGTCGTCGCGCTCACCCCGTGGAACTTCCCGGCGGCGACGGTCACCCGCAAGATCGCTCCGGCGCTCCTCGGCGGCAACACGATGGTGCTGAAGCCGTCGAGTAACACGCCGCTCTCCTCGCTCCTCATCGGAGAGGTCCTGCGCGACGCCGGGCTTCCGGCGGGCGTGCTGAACGTCGTGCCGGGCCCCGGCGCCGAGATGGGCCCCGCCCTCCTCCAGCATCCGGCGTGTTCCACCGTCACGCTGACCGGGTCGACCGCGAGCGGCATCGAGGTGCTGAAGCTCGCGGCCCCCGGCGTCGTGAAGTGCCTGCTCGAGCTCGGCGGGAAGGCCCCGGTGCTGGTCCACAAGGACGCCGACCTCGACTGGGCGGCGCGCGCGACCGTCTGGGCCCGCTACTGGAACGCGGGCCAGGCCTGCATCGCCGCCGAGCGCTGCTACGTCGAGCGCTCGGTCGCGGACCGGTTCGCGGCGAAGGTCGCCGCCCTCGCGGCGGCGCTCCGGGTCGGACCCGGGCGGCGCCCGGCCACCGACATGGGCCCCCTCTACTCGGCCGGCGCCCGCGACGCGGTCGGGCGCGATGTCGCGCAGGCGCTCGACGCGGGCGCCCGGGTCGTGACGGGCGGCGGGCCGCCAAAGGAACCGTCCCTCGCGCGGGGCGCCTTCTACCTACCGACCGTCCTCTCCGACGTGACGGAGGAGAACCCGGTGGCGCGCGAGGAGGTCTTCGGCCCGGTGCTCCCGCTCCTGACCTACGCCGACTGGGACGAGGCGATCGCGCGGGCGAACGCGAGCCGGTACGGGCTCTCGAGCTACGTCTTCACGCGCGACCTGACGCTCGCGGAGAAGGCGATCCGGGAGATCCGGTTCGGCGAGACGTACGTCAACCGGGTGGGTCCCGAGACTCCGCAGGGCTACCATGCCGGATTCCGCCAGAGCGGCCTCTCGGGCGAAGGGACCGTCTGGGGCGTGCGCGATTACCTCCAGCTCAAGACCGTCTACGTCGACTGGAAGGAACCCCACCGGGCCGACTACTTCCCGCCCTACCCGGACTGACCCGGGGCCGGGCGAGCCCCACGTGCAGGTCCATGACGTTCGTTCCCGTCGGCCCCGTGCGGAGCAGGCTCCCGAGGCCGAGCAGCGCGTCGTAGGCGGAGTGGCGGCGTAGGGCCGTCTCCACCGAGACCGACCGCCGTCGCGCCGTCGCGAGCGAACGGCCGTCGGTCCACCCCCCGGCGGCATCCGTCGGGCCGTCGATCCCGTCCGTCCCGACGGACAGCACGAGGGCGTCCCGACCGGCGAGCTCGGCCGCGGCCGCCAGCGCGAACTCCTGGTTGCGGCCCCCGCGGCCGGGGCGCGGGCCGAGCGTCACGGTGGTCTCGCCGCCCGAGAGGAGGGCCGTGGGGGGCCCCGCACGAGCGCCCGCGACGCGGGCCACCCGGCGGGCGAACGCGCGCGCGACCGGCTGGGTCTCCCCCGTGACCCGGCTCGACAGCAGGTGCGGAACGTACCCCCGGCGCGCCGCCTCGGCCGCCGCGGCGGCCAGGGCCGTGCGGTTGGTGGCGGCGAGGACGAAGACGGCGGTGCGGAAGAGGCGGTCCCGAGGCTTCGGCGTCTCGGGAACCGCTCCGCGAGCTCCGGCCTCGAGATGGCGCACCACGGCGGCCGGCAGGCGTCCCCAGATCCGGTACTTCCGCGCCGCGTCGATCGCCGTC
>Ga0335073_10012931_pt1 | contig 11698 bp, 10 predicted proteins | sample Lox_Sample_22_FD_207093 | JGI IMG/M metagenome (GOLD analysis project Ga0335073, IMG submission 207093) | Soil microbial communities from Loxahatchee National Wildlife Refuge, Florida, United States - Lox_Sample_2.2 | ecosystem: Environmental > Terrestrial > Soil > Wetlands | place: USA... | reverse complement strand
CTGCCCGCGCCGCCGGGCGATGGGAGAGTCGGCGGACGCCTTGCTGCTGGCCTTGACGATGTGCCCGACGCCGGCCCGGGCGGCGCTGGCCACCACGTTGAGTTCCTGCGCGGGCATGGCCGGGCTGACCAGGATGACGGACGTGACGCCCGCCATCGCCGCGTCGATGGAGTCCCGCTCGTCCAGGTCGCCGGCGGCGATCTGGACGCCGGTGTCCGCCAGCGCCGTCGCGTTCTCCGGGTGGCGGGTCAGCACCCGGACCGGCACGTCCTGCCGGCCGAGCAGGAGCGCGGCTTCGGCGCCGACCTTCCCGGCCGTCGTTACGAGAATCATCGCGTGTCTCTCTCGTCAGGTCGATAAATGGATTGCGCAACCCACTATGACGGCGGGAAAATGGATTGTCAAACCCAGAAAGCGGGTTACCCTGATGGCATGACCAGTGACGTGCGCGCCCGGTCCCGGCTGACCCCGAAGGGGGAGCGGACCCGGGCCCGCATCATCGACGCAGCCGCCCGGCTGATCTACGAGCGAGGCGTCGCGAGCACCACCCTCGAGGACGTCCGGGCGGCCGCCGACGTCAGCGGCTCGCAGCTCTACCACTACTTCGCCGACAAGGAAGACCTGGTGCAGGCGGTCATCCGCCGCCAGGCGGATGTCATCGTCGCCAACCAGGAACGGGCCGACCTCGCCACCACGGAGGGGCTGCGGGCGTGGCGGGAAATGGTCATCGCCGCGGCCCGTTCCGGCGACGCCAGGGGCGGGTGCCCGCTCGGGTCGCTCGGCAGCCAGCTGGCGGAGACCGATCCCGAAGCCCGCGCCCTCGTCGCGGCCGGCTTCGGCCGGTGGTCAGCCGCCATCGCCGCCGGGCTGCGCGACCTGCGGGCCGCCGGGCCGCTGCCGGCCGGCATCGACCCCGACGACCTCGCCGTGACCCTGCTCGCCGCCCTGCAGGGCGGCCTCCTGCTGGCCCAGGTCCAGCGCGACACACGGCCGCTCGAGACTGCCGTCGACACCATCCTCGCCCTCGCATCCGCCACTCAGTCGGCCGACCCGTGAGCTGCGCGAGGGTGACTGGTCCGCCGAGTCGCCGCTCGTGTAGCGGGGCTTGGAACCACGGCCGATCGACGGGCGGGCGCTGCACCTGATGCCCAACCGGCGGCCTCGCCGCCGGTTGGGCATGCTGATCGGCGCCCGGCTCTAGACCAACCGGAGCAACGAAAACTCCGGCAGGTAGTGGACTAGGGAATCTATTCGGGATCTTGAGGCGCTGGCGGCTTCGCGTGCTTCCTGATGGAGCCGCCAGCGCCTCCCATGATGTGCGCTTCTAGCGGGGTCAGCTCGCGGCGACGCCCTCGGAGCCGGTGGGCAGGGCCTGCGTGCCGACCGAGGTGAGTGCGCCGCTGGCGCTGATACTGAACTCGCCTAGCCGATCCGAGCCGCTGACCGCCTCGAACACGTACAGGTTCCGGCCATCAGCGGAGGCGCTGTTGTCCAGCGGAGTCACTCCCGTGCCCGGGCTGGTGTTCCCGGTCAGGGTCACGTGACCGAACAGTGAGACGTGGTAGCTGCTGATGGTCTGGCTGCCGGCATTGTCGACGAACACGTCGCCGTCCGGGCCCAGAGTGATCCAGCAGGCGGCGGTCTGGCCGTCCGGCACGGCGGCCTGGGTCGCGTCGAGTGCCCCGTTGGCCGTGATCCGGTATGGAGACACCGCAGAGGTGCCGTTGGCGCCATCGTCGGCGACGAGCAGCTCACCGGTCGGGGTGAACGTCCCGGCGAAAGCCAGCGGCGAGTCCGAAGCGCTAGTTACGGCCGGGGCGAGGGTGCCATGCCGGCCGATAGCGAAGGTGTCGATCGTGTCCGATACCTTCTCGGTCACAACGGCGTGCCGTCCGTCGGGGCTGATGGTCACGTCCTCAGGGCTGGACGCTCCCGTGCTCAGCGGCTGGCTGCCGCCGGGGATGGCTACCAGGCCGGCCGGGGTCGCGAAGAACCCGGCCACGTTGGCCGTGCCGCCAGCGTTCAGCACTTCTGCCAGGCCGCCCCTGATCGCGACGCTGGTCGGGGTGGCGCCCCCGCTGGCCACAACGTTCCGCAGCCGCAGGGTTCCGTTGGGCAGAACCGCGAAGTCCGAAACCTGGCTGGATCCGGCGTCTACCACCAGCAGCGTCTGGCGATCCGGAGACAGTGTGACGGCCCCCTGCCCGTAATTGGCAGCGGTGCCAGTCCCACCGGTGTTGTAGGTCCCGGCTGGGGTGAGGGTACCGTCACCGCTTCGGGCAAAGGCCTCGACCTGGTTACCGGCCGCCGAATTGGTGCTGGTGTAGACGAACCCGTGAACACCCCCGCCGTCTGGCAGGGGCGCGGCCGAGGCGGCCGCCGCGCCGGCCATCACGAGCCCGCCAGCCGCCGCGCCGCTCAGCGCGATGACCAGGGCCCGATGCTTCGGACGATGCATGATGCTTCCTTCCTTCGGGCTGCGGCATGTCCGCAAGCCAACGTCGCCCACGCTGCCCCGCCCGTGGCCGGCCCACATCCTCAAAATGATTAGGGATCCAACGGACCATGGCCCAGACGGTCCCGCGCATGTGCAGTCCGCCGCGGCCTAGGGCCTTAAGAGGACTTACTGGTCAGCTGCTCAAGATCCGGCCAGGATTCCGAGGAGCGCCGACAGCTGGGTCACGCATTTGGCTCACGGGCCGGGGCCAGCAGGCTGCCGGCCCTTTGCTGCTGCGTGATCACAACATGTCCGTAGATCACGTGTCGCGCATCGTCAGAACATGTAGTCCACACGAAATGACCGACCGATCCGCTATTCGTCACAACGCGCACAACGGCGCCGGCCTCGGGACGATCTCTGCCTCCCGTGACAGTTTTTCAGTAAGCTCAGCTCGGTCGGATCTTCGCCGTTCCCGGACGGGCAGACCGCGCTGTACTGAGTGGAGATCAGCCACTGCGGCAGGTACCTGTTCATCGTCAACGCCGGCTCGGGCACTATCTCCAGCTACTCCATCCACCCGGACAGGTCACGGTAAGCGCGCAGCAGTTCTGCTTGGCCTGTCTGACCGCGGTGCCGCCGAGGCGGTGCCGCATTGACCTTGAATACGCGCTCGGCGCTGACCTCGACGATCCCGGCTTCCACCACAGCGTGCTTGGTGACTTCCGCGACCGGCTGCAGGAGGGCGGCACGGCGCTGCCGCTGGACACTATGCCGCTGCGGGGCCTCCAAGCGTGGTAACGAGGAAATTGCGCGTCAGCTCTGCGATGTGGTCGGCTTGTTCGTCGAGGGCGAAGTGGCCGCCGTCGAGCAGGTGTACCTCTGCGTCGGGCACGTCGCGTTTGTAGGCTGCGGCCTCCGCGCCTTCGAAGGACGGGTCGTAGCGACCCCAGGTCACTAGCAGCGGCGGCTGGTGAGCCCGGAGCCACTGCTGCCATGCGGGGTAGCTCGCGACATTCGTCTGGTAGTCGAAGAACAGGTCTGTCTGGATGTCGGCCTGGCCGGGGCGATGCAGGAACGCGAGCTCATCGGTCCAGAGATCCGGGTCGTAATTCTCTGGCGTGGGGCTTGTTCCGACGTGACGCAGGCGGGTCGCGGCGGGCGAGAAGAAGTTCTCGCGTAGCGCCGCCTCGTGTTCGGAGCGGTGAGCCCAGAATTGGCGGCGGGTCTCCCACAGCGGCCCCAGCCCGTCTTCGTGGGCGACGGCATTCTGCACGATCAGCGCCTGGACCCGGCCGGGGTGCGCCAGCGCTAGCCTGAACCCGATCGGCCCGCCGTAGTCCTGCAGGAACAGCACGTAGCGCCTAAGACCGACCCTGCCGGTGAAGCCGTCGATGACCTCGGCGAGGTGATCGAACGTGTAGGCGAAGACAGCGGGGTCTGGGGTGTCGCTGTGCCCGAACCCGGGATAGTCCGGCGCGACCAGGTGGAAGGCATCCCCCAGCCGGGTGAGCAGCGGCTCCCACATGCGGGAGGAGGACGGGAAGCCGTGCAGCAGCAGGATTGTCGGCGCATCGGCGGAGCCCGCCTCGCGGTAGAAGATCTCGATCCCGTCGACCTCAACCGTGCGGTACGTCGTCATCTGGTTTCACTTTCGGTCGGGGCTGTTCCTCGAACAGCCGTTTTGCCATGCGCGCCGGAGAAAGTCCCGGGTTCCGCGGAACTTCGGTGACGGTCGCGGCCGAGCAGGACGATGCCGGTATTCCCCGACACGGAGGCTGGGACGGCGGGCCCGGTGGTCTTGCGGATGAACCCGTGGCCGCCCGGCGGGCCGGTGACGAGCCGGGCGCCGACGATGCCGGGGACGACGGCTGGGCCGCCGATGACCGCGATGCCGGACGGTTGCCGGGCCGGCGTGACCGGGGCATAGTCAGTGGGGCAGTGGCGGTTCCGCATGTGTCTCCTCTTTCTTTTCTCTGCGCTTTTCTCTGCGACTCGCCGGGCGGCGGGCCGCAGGGTCAGGCGGCGGCATGGCCGAGCGCGGCGACGGCGACAACGAGCCCGGCGCCGATCGCGAAGGTGACCTCCAGGCCGGTGGACGGGCGGAGGCCGGCCAGCAGGGTGCCGAACAGGGCGACGCCCAGGACGCTACCGGTCTGCCGGAAGGCGGTGAAGGCACCGGACGCGATCCCGGACTGGGCCGGGGCCACGCTGCCGAGCAGGGCGGCGGTGACGGCGGTGACGACCAGGCCGATGCCGAACCCGGTCAGTGACAGGCCCGCGATCAGCGCCGGGACCAGCGGGTCGGCACGGGCGGCGAGCAGGCCGAGCATGGCCAGGCAGCCGGCTCCCATGAGCAGCGCCCCTGCCCATGCGACCGCGCGGGTGCCTCGCGCGGGCAGGATCCGCCCGGCGACCAGGTTGCTGACGACGATCAGGACGGTGACGGGCAGGAACGCCAGGCCCGTGGCGAGCGGCGAGAGCCCCTGCTGCCGCTGCAGGAACAGGCTGAAGGCGAAGATCAGGCCGAAGAAGACCAGGTTGACCAGCAGCCCGGCGCAGGCGGCGGTGCTGAACGCACGCATGCGGAACAGCGACAGCGGAAGCATCGGGCGCTCCCGGGCGTGCTCGATCGCGATGAACGCAGTTCCGGAGGCAGCCGCGAGGGCGTAGCCGCCGTATACCAGCGGCAGGCGGCTGCCAGCCGAGCCGGCCTCGATGGTGGATCCGGCCAGGGCGGTGAGCGCGATGATCGCCGCGGCCTGGCCGGGCAGGTCGGTACGCCTGCCCGGGTCAGCCGGGGTATCGGTCGCGTACCGGCGGGTGAGCCACCAGCCGAGGGCGCCGAGCGGCAGGTTGATGAAGAAAATCGACCGCCACCCCACGGTGGCGATCAGCAGCCCGCCGATCAGCGGCCCGGCGGCCAGGGTCGCCGCGCCGCCCGCCGTCCACACGCTGACCGCGCGGGCCCGGCCTGCTGTGTCGGGGTAGGTGTGGTTGATCAGCGCCAGCGAGGATGCCCCGAGCGCCGCTGCGCCGGCGCCCTGCACGGCGCGGGCCGCGATCAGCTCGCCGATGGCGGGGACCAGGCCGCAGGCCGCCGAGGCCAGGGTGAACACGGCGAAACCGGCCATCAGCAGGCGCTTGTGACCGGACCGGTCCCCCAGTGCCCCGGCCGACAAGATCAGCGCCGCGAACACCAGCGTGTAGGCGTCGACGACCCATTGCACGCCGCTCACGCCGCCGCCGAGCGCGAACTCGATCGGCTTTACCGCGACGTTCACCACGCTGACGTCCAGGTTGATCACTCCGAAGCCCAGTGTTGCGGCGGCGAGCACCATGCCGCGGCGCGGCGGCGGGCGGGTATCGCTCCCCAAAATCGCCAAGGTCGACTGTCGTGCCCCGTTCTGCGTCATCGTTTCCTTACCTTCCGAGCCTTGGCTGCCGGCTGAGTTCGGCCGGTCATCTCGCTTCGCGACGGTGACCGGCAGCATGTGTGACTGTTCAAAACGCTTTGCACGGTCAGGTGTGCAGGATCTGCGCGGCGGGATAAGTGCATGGCGGGTCCGTCCGCCCGGTCAGCAGGCCGCGATTGCCGCGCGCGAGCAGCACACGATCCTTGACGACACCGTTCGCGGTAATACCTGCGCCGCCGTCGAACTCCGACGTCAGGTTTGAGGTGAAGCACGAGGGCGAGGCAGATGAGCCCGAACCCGGCCCACGGCACGAACCCGGCCAGCACGGCGGCCGACGTGAACAGCGCAAATGCCACCAGCGAGCGGTAGCGAGCCATTCGCCGCTGCTGGTCGGTGACCTCGTCGCTTTCGCGCAGGACGCGTCGTTCGAACACGTTGTAGGTGCCGTCAGCGCAGACGAACAGTGCTGCATACGTGACGACCGGGGTGGCGGCAAGTCTGGTCTGTGCGATCCAGGCGGTGGTAAACGGCAGCAGGGACACGAAGAAGAGATGCACAAAGTTGATCCAGATGATCGGCAGGGTGGTGGCCCGCGTCAGCCGCGACAGGTAATGGTGGTTGATCCAGATGATGGCGATGAAGACGTAGCTGACCAGGTAGCTCACTGCCGGCTGCCACAACTTGATCAAGGCGGAGAGATGGGGCGAGTGGGGCGCGCTTAGTTGCAGGACCATGATCGTGACGATCACGGCGAACACGGCATCGGAATAGGCTGACAACCGGTCGGCGTCACGCGGCTGCTGCTTCATGGTCGGCATCCGTTACATGTCCAGGACGACAGGCCCCACCGGTTGGCAGCTGGACAGCAGCACCCCGCCGGCCGGCGGCGGCACCAGAGGGTCGTTGACGTAGCGGACCGCACCCGACACGGTCGGTGTCGAACACACATGACAGACGCCGCTGCGACACGCCCAGCGGGTGGGCACGTCGCAGGCCTCGGCGAACTCCAGCAGGCTCCCATACCGTTGCCCGGCCCACGGCGCGCTGACCCCGCTGCGGGAGAACGTGACCAAGGGCCCGTCACCCAGCGTGCCGTCGGGGACGTGCGGGTGGTGGATAGGCGACTCGCCGACAATCCCGGGATTGATGGCGTCCGGACTGCCGAACAACTCTCCGCGGACATCGGTGATCCCCAGCAGCCGGCACGCGCTGACGATCTGTTCCATGAACGCCTGTGGTGGAGCAGGCATCGGGAACCGCATCAGCTTCGAGGGCGGAATGGCCGGTGTTCAGCAGGAACATGAGCTGCATCCTTCGTGTTGGAGCGCAGGCGTTCAGGCGTCGAACGCTGTTCGCATGAGCTTGCCGGTGAGTTCGGCGATGGTGTCGGCTTCTTCTTCGAGGGCGAAGTGGCCGGTGTCGAGTAGCACGATCTCGGCGTCGGGCACGTCGGTGCGGTAGGCCTCGGCGCCGGGGGGGATGAAGAAGGGGTCGTTCTTGCCCCAGGCGGCGAGAACCTTGGGCTGGCGCCGGCGAAGCCATGCCTGCCAGTCGGGGTAGCGGGGCGGGTTGTTCTGGTAGTCCCAGAGCAGGGCCTTCATGTAGTCAGCCCGGCCGGGTCGGTCGAGGACGTCCTGGTCGGCCAGCGCCTGTTCGGGGTCGATGTGCTCGGGATCGCGGGCGCCGGCCTGCCACTGGAGCTGGGTGCCGGCGAGGCTGACGAACCCGTCGACGGTGGCCTGCCCTCCCGTGCGGTCCTGCCACCAGTCGGCTAGGCCTTGGACGCCAGGGCCGAACCCGTCGGAGTAGGCGTTGCCGTTCTGGGTGATGACGGCGCGGACCCGCTGGTCGTGCTTGAGGGCGATGCGGAACCCGACCGGTGAGCCGAAGTCGAACATGTAGATGGCGTAGTCGCCGATGCCGAGCTGGTCGATGGCCTGGCCAGTGATGTCCGCGAGGCGGTCGAAGGTCGGGCTGTCGGGGAGTGGGTCAGAGCTGCCGAAGCCGGGGTAGTCGATGGCGACGGTGTGCCAGTCATGGGCGAGGTGGTCGATGAACCGCACGTAGGCGCGGGTGCTCGACGGGTACCCGGGAAGCAGGACAATGCTCGGCTTGGCGGGGTCGCCGGCTTCACGGACGAACACCCCCAGGCCTTCGACGGTGACCTTGTGGTGACGGATTGCAGGCATGGCCAGTTCCCTTCACTTGTATGGGCGATTGCCGGGGGCTGTTGGTGGTCAGAAGTGGCTGCCGGCCTCGGCGGCGCGCTGCAGAGCGGCGGTCGTTTCGGTGTCGCGGGTGGCGGTGTCCACGGCGGGCTGCCAGCGGATCTTGGCGACGTCGGCGAAGCCGGCGAAGCGTAGCCGGTCGTTGAAGAACGCGGCGTGGAAGTCATCGCCGTACGCCAAAGGTGCGCCGGGCTGGTAGACGCCGCTGGTGCAGATCACGGCGGCCTTCCTGCCGCGGATCGGGCCGCTATAGCCGGAGTCGGGGGTGCAGCTGAACAGCCAGCCGGGCTGGCTGATGATGTCGATCCATCGCTTAAGGACATACGGCATGCCGGCCTTCCACGCGTCCTGCTGCTCCGCGCTGGGTTGGCCGCCACCCCAGGCGGCCATCTTGGCTTCGGCCGCGAGATGACCGACGGCCGACAGCGTCCCGTCGAACAGGTCAAGCTCCTCCACGGCCACATCGGGGTGCGCCCGACGGTAAGGGTCGAGGAACGCACCCGCGAGGGCACGGCTGTCGCTCGCCGCGTCCCTCGGACTGGCGGAGACGTGCAGCAGTGTGCTCATGAGACGGACCTCTCTGATGGTCTGATGCGTCGGAGTAACCGAAGAAATGACTGAACAACGGTTACGTAACTCGCTTGTTGCCCGGCTGCAGGGCAAGCCCCTCAAATGCGGACGCGAGGCGTGCGGTGAGGTGCTCAGGATCGCGATCCGGTACCTGGTCGGCTCCACATGCCCCCCGGTGTCCCATGGGGGTTTGATACCTACCTTGAGCCTCAGCCGGGTGAGTGGTGATCACCCGTGCGACCGGCTTCACCCGGGTGAGCAGTTAGCGAGTAACGGTCCCTTTGGCACCGGTGGTTGTTCTGATGACGGCACCACGGAGGTCGCGGAGCACGATTGACCAACACTGCGCGGCAGCGCGAGCAGCGCGTTAGGAGGCCCTCTCCGCACACCGACATACGCCCGACAGGAGCGAGGCAGCCGAGCTGGGCCGGGGGCCGCTTGTCGCTACGAAGCTGCACGTTCCGGAGCTGCCGACCGGCCGGGTTTCGCGCTCGAGCCTGGCCGCAAAGCCGCGAGATGGTTCCCGGGCGCGGCTGACCCTTGTCTTGGCGCCAGCGGGCAGCGGCAAGACGACCGTGCCTGCGAACTGGCGGGCCGACCCCGCGGAACAGCGCCCGCTTGCCTGGCCAGCGCGGAGCAGGTCTTCCGCCGCTACAGGGCCAGGACGCCGTCGAACGCCGCTACGGGAGCTCAAGGGTCCCTTGGCGGTCGCCCCCTGTTCCTGGAGGCAAACCGCATCACCGCCCTGATCACCGTGATCTGCCTGGGCCTGCTGCCTGCCGGACCATCTTCCAGGCCCTCGCCGGCCTGCGCCTGATCCCCGCCCACAACGGCAACCCCGCCATCATCCCCAAACCCGCTGGCATCCAAGCCCGGCTGCTGGACCTCCTCGGCTCGACATGAGCAGACCTCGCTGGCTCACCCAGCGAAATCCCATGTGCGAGAGCAGGGTTAGAAGTCTGTGGTGTAGCCGTGCACGGCGCCTGCCGTACCGGGCGCCGCCGGTGTTGCCGAACAGCATCTTCAGGTAAGCGCTGCCCAGGTTCGGGTCCAGCAAGGCGCCGCCATCATGGCACGATCAACCTCTGCCGTTCCTGGGCCGCCAGCTCACAAGACTCGGCGCGACGAATCGGCCCGCGCCACGTACCTGGCTGTCACCGACATCGAAGCCGCCCGCTGAGGACCCGTCGGATGCGGCGTCACGGTCAGCGGCATCCGGCGCAAGTCACCAGCCTGCGCCTGGAAGGGCAGCTGGCCGCCTATGCCGACCCGGAACGTCGCGACTATGTCAGCCCCACCGTCTTCGTCGACCCAGACGGTACACCTGGGTGGTCCGAGAGATCGGCTACCGCCCGCCTCGAGGCACCAGCGGCGGCGAGCCCTCGGATTGAGTCATGCGGTTGCCGCAGGCGGCCAATCATGGGGTTGCCGTTCCCGTCGAGTGGCCGGGTGGCGACCGCGGATTACCGGGATTCCTCCTCGTCCTCCTCGTCGGCCTCGCTGACCTGGCCAGTACCAGGGCCTTCTTGCACGCTCACCAGCTCTAGGCCGAGGTTACGAATTTGGTCGAGGACGCCGTACAGGTGGGCCTGATCGCGGATCTCGCCGACGAGGATGGTCCGTTCGCGGCCCGGTTCCAGGGCAAACCCCGCGAAGGCGGATCCTAGGCGCTCGGTCACGCGGCCCCGGACCGCGATGTGGTATCTGGTCGGCTGCACGTGCCCTCCGATGCTCTGTGGGATCGGTCCCACCTTGGGCCCGAGCCGGGTGAGCGGTCATCACTCGCGGCCGATTTCACCCCGGGTGATCGGACCCGTCCCACCCAGCCTCGTCGTTCGCCGCCGGGTCGATCCAGGGATGAATTGCCCACCGCAGGCATAGAATTTCGGTGAGACTGTGGTAGCGCGAGCCGCTCTCATGAGGGGAGGCCATTTCCACGTCCTACACGACCGAGGCAGCGGAATCGACCGAGGGTCCGATTGTCGCCGCGAAGCTGCACGTCCCGGAGCTGTCGGTCGGCCGCGTTTCGCGTCCGAGCCTGGTCGCGGAGCTACGTGAAGGCTCCGGGGCCCGGCTGATCCTCGTCTCGGCGCCGGCCGGCGCCGGCAAGACGACCGTGCTGGCGAGCTGGCGGGCTGACCCCGCGGAACAGCGCCCGTTCGCCTGGCTATCGCTGGATAACCGGGACAACGACCCGGTCCGCTTCTGGAACTATGTGCTGGCGGCGTTGCGCACCGTGGTACCCGAGATGGGCGCCGGGGTGGACGGCGCACTGCGGTCGGCGGGCGGGGACCTAACCGAGCTGGCGTTGCCGTTGCTAGTCAATGCGCTGAACTCGTTGCCGGATCCGATCGTGCTGGTGCTCGATGACTACCACACGATCACTAGCGCCGATGTGCATCAGTCGATGGGGTTCCTCATCGACCACCTCCCCCGGGCGGTGCAGGTGGCGGTGGCCGGGCGCGCCGACCCTCCGCTGGCGCTGGCGCGGTTGCGGGCGAGCGCCGAGCTGCTGGAGGTGCGGGCCGCGGACCTGCGGCTGAGCACCGAGGAGGCGACGGCGCTCCTCAACGGGTCGCTGCGGCTGGACTTGGCGCCCGGGCAGGTGCGCATGCTGCGGGCGCGTACGGAGGGATGGGCGGCGGGGCTGCAGCTGGTCGGCTTGTCGCTGCGCGGCCGTGAGGATCGGGAGCGCTACATTGCCTCCCTCGCCGGCGATGATCGGCAGATCGTCGATTACCTGGTGGCCGAAGTCCTGGGCCGCCAGAGCCCGGCCGTCCAGGATTTCCTGCTGCGCACCTCGATCGTACAGCGCCTCACCGGCCCGCTATGCGATGCGCTGCTAGACACTACCAACTCCGCGCGCCAGCTCGTCGAGCTGGAACGCGCCAACTTGTTTACGATTCCGCTCGATGAGCGGCGTCAGTGGTATCGCTACCATCACCTGTTCGGTGATCTGCTGGCGCACGAGCTCTCGTTGGCCCTGCCCGATGAGGTTGCGGCGCTGCACCGCCGGGCCTACGAGTGGCATCTGCGGGAGGGACTGG
>Ga0335073_10012929_pt1 | contig 11699 bp, 9 predicted proteins | sample Lox_Sample_22_FD_207093 | JGI IMG/M metagenome (GOLD analysis project Ga0335073, IMG submission 207093) | Soil microbial communities from Loxahatchee National Wildlife Refuge, Florida, United States - Lox_Sample_2.2 | ecosystem: Environmental > Terrestrial > Soil > Wetlands | place: USA: Florida... | reverse complement strand
GCCCCATTCGATCACACGCGGTTGCCCTAAAGCGTACACGCCCGTGCCGACGCCTACCCGGTTTACAAAATGCCCGCCGTAATTGGTTCCGTTGATGGTGCCCGGAGTACCAGCCAGCAAGCCAGACATCATGCTTTCGGGCAAATCGAAGTTGGCAAAGTTCGGAACATTGAAGATGCCGACCGAGGGCTCGATCTTAAACCGTTCGGTGATGGCGTAGTTCCAGCTAACGGTGGCGTCCAAGGCGCGGAGCCAACTCATATTGACTTGGTCCTGCGGTGCCAATGGCACGAACGGGGCGACGCCGCCCAGTTCTTGTAGTTGTGTGGCCGTCATCAGCCCATTCTGAACAAGAACATTGCCAGCCGGGGTTGGTTTTCCGGCGTAGGTTTGGTTGTAGTTGGTGATATAGGTGTTGATGTTGGACGCGTTGATCTCACGGGCAAAACTGCCAACGTGCGTGCCCGGAAGCGGATCCTGCGTGGTACCGTCACCAGTGAAATCAGTCCGGAAGATTTCGCCGGCGCCACTGGCAGTATTGGGTACCGTGAGGGTGGTCGATAGTGGACTGTAGAAGTGGGACATCAACGCAAACTCGAATCCGCGCGGCAGGGTCAGATACCCGCCGAAAGAGAGCTGGTGGGTACGATCCAGCGTCGAGGGACCAAAGTAGCGGTTGACATTGGCCTGATCCAGAGCGGGAACGATGAAGTCCTGGTCGCCGCTGGAGGCGGTTACTGCCCCATCTGCCCCAACTCCTCCACCCGTGTTGTCGAAGCGCGACAACGAGTAAGCAATCTGGTAGTTCAGCACCTTCACACCCCGGAACGGATTATTGACGTTGTGCGTCAACTTCACATCTACGCCGTTATACACAGAGCGCCCTACTGGCGAGAGGAAGCCGAGTGGTGGCGACGCAGGGTTGACGCCGCCAAAAGCGCAGGCGTATCCGAGCACCGCATAGCAGCTGTTGCCCCCCATATCTCCGGATGACCCCAGCCCGTTGCCAGCATAGGTACCCATAGTGGCCCCGGCTGCGATAGCGCAGTCAATGCTGGCCAGCCCGCCGGATTCGAACGTCGGGCAGCCAAACCCCGCATTGGTGGCGTCTATCGCGGCTAACGCGCCCGCCTGATTGAAGTAACGCACATCACCGGCATGATTTTCGTCGATGCCTAGGAGGTAGTGCGTTTGTACGTTGCGGATGAAATCAACGTTCAACACCACGCCGGGATGAAGCTCGCGCTGCACGCCGATATTCATCTGCACCGAGCGCGGGGATTGGTAATTAGGGTTGAACATGGAAAAACCGGGGGCGTTGAAGCAGTTGGTTGCGGTGGCTGCGGTCGTACCACAAGCGGTCAGGTACTGACCGGCGTAAGCCGGATTCGACGCAGTCAGGTTTAAAGGCGACCCCGCCACGTACGCCTGCTGCAATGCAATGATCGCAGGCAGCGCGTTGCCGATCAGAGGGAAGCCGCCGCTGGCTGTTGGGCCGCAAATGTCTGAACCGGGAACAATTGGTCCATTCGCCGTCTGCAGGGTTATGGGCTGGCCGGGCGCACTGCACGGCGAGAAGAACTGTAGAAATGCCCCGGTGGGCTCGCGGGGAGGCCCGTCAAACAGCACGTTATTCCAAATGGCATTCTCAAAGAACAGCCCGATACCGCCGCGAATCGAAGTCTTTCCGTTGTTCCATGGGTCCCACGCGAAACCAATTTGCGGAGCCAGATTCGAGTTGGGCTGAGTCACGGCGTTTCCGAGGCCCGGCATCAATGCATTGAACTGCGGAATGGGTGGGTACTGGCTGTCGGTACGGCCAGTATCGCGGTCGTAACGCAGTCCATAGGTCAAGTTGAAATTGGGCAGGATCTTCCAACTGTCGCCCAAGTACAGCAAAATGCGGTTGTCCGGACCTAATCCGCCAGCTGGGAAACCCAATGCCGGCTTCGTGGTCGAATAACCGAGGCCGTTGGCCACGGTGACCGAGTCGGCGGGATAGTTGAAGGGGTTGGAAGCTCCGCCTGGGAAGGGACCGGTCGCAGCAGCCTGTTCCTCCGCAGAAGTAACCGCGGACACGATTTGCGGCCCGTTCTTGAAGAATGAGGCAAAGCCGCCACCCTGGAGATGGTTGAATGCTACGCCAAAGCGGATCATGTGTGTGCCCATGATCTTGCTGCCGTCGTACTTGATTTCGTGGTCGCTCTGCGGTGTGCTCTGCGGCGCGAGGAGATTTGGGCCGGCTGTAAGGCCTGTGGCACCCATGAAGATCTCGGCATGCAGATCATCGAAGGGCAGAGCCGAGTTCCCGGTCGTTGCATCGACGATCTGGTTCTGGAATTTCAAGAATGAGAAGCGAATCGAGTGAGTAACGCTGCCGGTGTTGAAATCCAGCCCTACCACCTGGTTGCGGGTGATGTCGATGTTGTCATAGAGCGAATAGCCAAACCCGAAGGTAGCGCCCAAGGAGTTCTTGAAATACGAGAAGCGATAAAACAACTTCGCGCTCTTCGGCAAGTTGTAATCCAGCCGCCCCAGCAGATTGGCTTCGTGGAACGGATCAGCGAAAGTTCCGGAGTACTGCGAAAACGGCGCTGAGATGGGCACGGGTACGGAGGTGTGCTGAATCGTTCGCTCCCCATCCACGAAGTAAAACATCTTATCCTTGATGATCGGCCCTCCGACTCCACCACCGTATTGGCTGCGCTGATAAGGAGCGGTGAATCCCGGGGGTGACGGAAGCTGCGCGGTTCCCACTGTACTGTCGCGGAAAAGCCCAAAGGCCTGCCCGTGGATCGCATTGGTACCCGACTTGGTCGTGACGTTGACTGATCCCGAAGACGTCAGCTCGGTCGACATGTCCAGACTGGACTGGCTGAGCTGGAATTCCTGAATGGCGCTGGCGGGGATGTCGGTGGTGGTTGTGCCTACCGTTTCATCGGAAACGTCCACGCCGTCGACCTCGATACGAGCGGTGCGACCAAATCGGCCCCCGAACGAGATGGAGGAGTAGCCAGCCTTGGTCGGGTCGAAATTCTGGCCATCCTGAATTTGTACGCCGGGCTCAAGTTGTGCGAGATCGAGGAAGTTGCGGCCGTTGACTGGGAGGTTGTCGATCTGACTGGCGGTGATGATTCCTTGCACGGTCGGCTGTTCCGTGTTGACCTGAACCGTGCCGGCTTCCACTTCAACGACCTGATTCGTCTGGCCAACCTCCAGCTTGGCATTTCCATTGACGGTATTGCCGACCAGGACTGTGACTGCCAATTGCGTGGACTTAAAGCCGCTTGCCTCAATCTTCACCACATAATTCCCGGGCACCAAGGCCCCCGACGTGTAGGCGCCTGCGGAGTTAGTCTTGGACATGATGACTTGTCCGGTCGCCTTGTCAGTGATTGTGAGGGTAGCCCCTGCGACCACCGCGCCACTGGGATCCGTCACAGTGCCCTGAATACTTCCTGTGGAGATAGTCGTTTGCGCCAGCAGACCAAACGAGAGAAGCGCAATCGTTATTAGGAGAGACAAGCTTGCTCGCACTACCAGGGAAATTCTGAAATTCTCCAGCATTCGCATTGCATTCCTCCCAATCATTTTTTCTTGAGCCAGACTGGCGAATGACACACAGAATTGAAAAACCGCGCAAGCGCCCCGGATACGGATTCAGCTTCGACGATCAGGACTACTTCTTAACCTAAGTGTGAGGTTTGAGGGTTCAACAAGCTTGCCGCCACACCTGCAATCTGCTTTCCAGATAGTCGCATTTGACAAAAGCTTTTATATTCAAAAAGTTAGGTTCGATGACCGCATCTTTTATCGGGAGTATTCTACGAAATTCGGTAGGTTTCCAAAATCGTGTCCACAAAAATGGAGAACAAGCTCGACGTGTGCTTAATTGTGACTTGAATTTCTCAGAAGCTCTCTAGACATCCACTGGCGTGACACGACACATGTCCTTTTGTTCCCAGAGACCCTTCGTCCCGGGGCCGGGTCGGCCGGCGAGCGTCACCGTCGGACCAAGGGGATGCATAACTTTCTCCAAAGCAAGGAATATGTTACACCCTACATTATGAAGTAGTACATGATTAACTTCATGTAAGCTACTCTATTACAATTATTTACTATGTATTTCAAGATCGATCTGAGGGAGTCACGTTATAACTTTAGTAACCTGAGGTGTGAGCCAAATGTAATCTTTATTAACGGGAATCCGATATCATAGAAATGGCTTCAAATAAGAAAATCGGTTTTCTTGGGAATTATCTTTTCTGGGGAATAATTGTGGATATCGAAACGCGCAGAAAAAAGCAGCAGGATCTGATGATCCGCATGGTCGAGCGGAAGGTGCGGGGGCGCGCGCAGCAGCTGTTTGAAGAGCGCGGCCAAGTCGAAGGGCAAGCTCTTGCGGATTGGGTGCAGGCTGAGACGGAGGTTCTCGGCGACAGCTTTGTTGCGCCGCTTTACCGGCGTGCCAAGGGGGGCGCCCACGACTTGTCCGAGGAAGAACAGGAACATTCCACTGCCGATTCTGCCCGTGATCCTCAGCCCGCCTAGCGACGAGAATCTTCGGCTGCGGAGCACTGAGAGATCGGCGAGTATAACTTCTCTTTGGTTTGTTCCGCGGGTTGTTCCGCGGCTTGTTCCGCTCGACCCCCTGGCTCATTCCGCTCGAAGCCCTTATCAAAACCGGCACCAACCGAAGCAACCGCAGGCACGCGATTTGCGCGCCGTCTTGTGCTGAGTGCTATACAATCCGGCCTTGGAGCGGTTTCGCTTCAGTTTGGAGGCGTTTGTGGATTCATTTGGAATTGGTTTTGGAACCATCATTGGCGTCATTGTTGCGATTTACATTCTGAGCTCGATCAAAATTCTGGCCGAATACGAGCGCGCCGTTATTTTTCGTTTGGGGCGTTTGCTGAACGTTGCCAAGGGTCCGGGCGTGATTCTCGTGTTCGCGCCGATCGACCGCATGGTGCGAGTCTCGCTGCGGCAGGAGGCGCTGGAGGTGCCGCCGCAAGACATCATTACGCGCGATAACGTTACGCTGAAGGTGAACGCAGTTATTTTTCTGCGCGTGATCGAACCGCGCAAAGCGGTTGTGGAAGTTTCGAACTACGTCTATCAGACTTCGCAGTTCGCGCAGACAACTTTGCGATCGGTGCTGGGCGAGCAGGAACTCGATGAATTGCTCGCGCATCGGGACAAAATCAATCTGCGGTTGCAGAGCATTCTCGATACGCACACTTCGCCGTGGGGTGTGAAAGTGACCAATGTCGAAGTCAAGCAGGTTGATCTGCCCGAGTCGATGCTACGCGCGATGGCCAAGCAAGCCGAGGCCGAGCGTGAGAAGCGGTCGAAGATCATTCATGCGGAGGGCGAATTCTCGGCGGCGCAGCGGCTGGTGGATGCAGCGCGGCTGCTCTCGAGTGAACCGGTCAGCGTGCAGTTGCGTTATCTGCAGACCCTGACCGAGATCGGGGTCGAAAAGAATACAACCGTCGTCTTCCCGGTTCCGGTGGACTTTTTCTCTGGCCTGCAGAAGATGATGAACAGTGCCGGCGGAAACGGGGCGAGCGCTCCGGCTGCGCCAGCAAAGACGACGTAAGAGACGTAAGAATGGACGCAGTGATATTGCTTCGAAGGGAACGGCCCTCACTCCGTCGGTAGAGTAAAGCGTTTCGAATGCGGCTATAGCTGCTGACGAAAGTGTTCGGATTTGCGCGCCTGTGGAGCGGAACCTATGGCTTCGTCGGAAGATACAGAAATAACTCTGGGGACGGGCAAGCTGCTGGTCTTGTTCTTTGGGCTGGTCGCGATCTGCGCATTGTTTTTTGCGCTGGGATATTCGCTCGGGCGAAAATCTGAGCCGATACTCGCGGCCACAGTTGCGGCGCAGCCTACGGCTAGCTCTGCTAAAACAAGTTCCGCGACTCAAGCCACCCCGCCGATGACGTTTTATAAGAACGTCGAGCAGAAAGATGCCAATGCAGAGCTGACGCCGGCAACGGAGACGAAAACCGATACGTCAGCCGCTCCCACCAACGCCGCGGCTGCAGCGCAGCCAGCCGCCGCTGGTTCGCAGACGCCAGACGCGAACTCCCAAGCACCGAGCACGGTTTTGCCGACCTCCGCATATTTCGTGCAGGTAGCCGCCGTTACCAAGCAGGAAGATGCCGATGCGCTGGTGGATGCGCTGAAGAAAAAAGATTATCCGGCCTTTGTGGCTCCGCAGACCAAGATGGACAGTTTTTTTCACGTGCAGGTCGGGCCGTATTCCGACGTCAAGGATGCCGAAACAATGAGGACGCGGCTGATCGGGGATGGGTACAGCCCGATCTTGAAGAAGTAGCTAATTGCCGTTCAGGTAAGTATGGGGGCTCGAATGGCCGCCAGCCTATGTTCGTGGTTTGAAAAGCAGTAACCACGGAGGATGCGAAGGAATACAAGCTTCGACGTATATTGACACTCATCGATTCTCGCGGTATTCCTAGTCGTGCCATGAGCCTTGACGACGCCTCGTTTGACCGTACACTGCACGCCATCGCAGATCCGACGCGAAGACGCATTCTGCGGGCGCTGAAGGACGGTGCGGTCGCGGCGAAGAATTCTTCCAAAACCAGCGATGAACGTGGGCCGTGCCTGTGTGCGGGAGACATTGAAGCGCGGGTTCGGTTATCGCAGCCGACGATTTCGCACCACATGGCGATCCTGACCAGGGCTGGGCTGGTCGAAGCCAGCAAGCAGGGCCAGTGGCGGTGGTATCGGCGGAATGAGAAAGCGATCCGGCAGGTGGTGAAGATGCTGCGCGGAAAGTTGTAGCCCGCCGTTCGGCAACATGCTCACAACCTTGTCATTCTGAGGCGACGTGAATCTTGTCGCCGAAGGATCAGTGCATTTCGGAAACGCATAGGTCCTTCGCTCCGCTCAGGATGACAAAGCAGGATTCACGAATTGTCTAGCGGCTTTCCTGCCCTGTTCTGCTTTGCCCATCCTGCTTTCACGACCTGACGGGCGCGGCCGAGAGCGAGTGCGTCTTCGGGAACGTCATCCGTAATGCAGGATGCGGCGGCGATGTACGCTCGCTTGCCCACATGCACTGGCGCGACCATCGTGCTGTCGCTGCCGACAAAGGCCCCATCGTCGATGACCGTTTTGTGTTTGTGCACGCCGTCGTAGTTGCAGGTGATCGTGCCGGCGCCGATGTTCACTCCTGCGCCAATTTCCGCGTCGCCGAGATAGGTGAGGTGATTCGCTTTGGATCCCTTGCCGAGCTTGATTTTCTTGGTCTCGACAAAATTGCCGACATGAGCGCCTTCGCCGATCTCGCTGCCTGGGCGCAGATGCGAGTACGGACCGATGATAGCGCCCGCTCCGATGCGCGAGTCTTCCATCACGCATCCCGGACGAATCGTCACGCCGTCGCCGATTTCGCAATCGCGAATAACCGAATAGGAGCGCAGGCGACATCCCGTGCCGATGCGTGTCGCGCCGAGAAGCTGAACGTAAGGCTCAATCACCGTATCGGGCGCGACGCAAACATCGGCATCGATCACGCACGTGGCCGGATAAAAAATCGTCACGCCATCTGTCATCAACTGGCGCGCTTTGGCCATGCGCAGGAAATGATCGATGTCAGCGAGTTCGGCGCGCGTGTTGCCTCCAAGAACCTCGGCAGAATTTTGGGTCTTCCAGGCAACTACACGCTTACGGGCGCGGCAGAACACGCCGGCCATGTCGGTGAGGTAGTACTCAGAATGCGGATTATCGGTGGAAAGCTCGTCGATGTGGGCATAGAGATCCTTCACGGAAAAACAGTAGAAGCCAGAGTTGATCTCGTGAATTTTCTTCTGCGCCGCGCTCGCGGATTTTTCTTCGACGATGGCTTGCACTTCGGGGCTGTTCGCGCTTTTGCGGAGAACTCGACCGTATCCGCCAGGATTCTCTAGTTCTGCACTCAGAAGCGTCATGGACGCATGCTGGGTCAGATGAAAATCGAGAAGATGGCTAATGGTTTCAGACGTGATCAGCGGAGCGTCGCCAGAAAGCACGATGACGTGGTCATAGCCGCTGAGCGCGTCGCGCGCGACCATCAGGGCGTGTCCGGTGCCGCGCTGCTCGGCCTGCAGAATGAAATTGATGCCCGTATGCGCCATCGCCGTGCGGACAGTGTCTGCTTCATGTCCGATGATGGCGTAGATGTCCGTTGCAGAAGCGACACGCATGGCGGCTCGAATGACATGCTCGAGCAGGGGCTTGCCGCCGACTTCATGTAAGACTTTAGGAATCTGCGACTTCAGCCGGGTTCCCTTGCCCGCCGCCATGATAGCGACGGCGATGCGCGGGCGATCAAGACGAGTGGCCACTTGAGCGATCTTCCGTCCGCTGGTTGCGCGACTTGGGTACTTGCGTTTCGGTTTCTTCATTCGGACCAATATACCGCGGCGAGATAGCCTAATGCCCTCGCGGCTTTTCCTCAACCGCTAAAGTGCGACTGAATTTTTCCGCAGGCTTGGCGCGGCTAGAGCCGCGCTCTTTCCATAATGCTTCCGAAAGAGTTTCGCACATGCCTGTGAGGCCCTGCCCTTCCTGGAAGCTGCTTCTGCACGATTGCTCACAACCCCAAGCCGCCATCGACCACAAGAATCTGTCCGGTGATGAATTGTGGAGCCGTGGCGAAAAAGAGCACGGTTTGGGCAATTTCGTCGGCGCGGCCATTGCGCTGCATCGGTGTTTGACGGGCCATGCGGCGCATGAACGCAGCTGCGGATTTCTCTCCCAGGTCAACCATGCCAGGAGCGACGGCATTCACCGCGATCTCAGGCGCGAGAGCCTTGGCCATCACTTTCGTAAGCATGTGCAGCGCGGCTTTCGAAGAGCAGTAATGACCGTGCGTAGACCAGGGACGGATTCCGCCCAGTGAACCCATGTTGATGATCTTGGCTTCGATCTTTGGGCCTGAGGCAGCACTGGGGCGGCGATTGCCTCGGCTGACACGCATGTATCTTAGAGCCTCGCGCGTGACCAGAAATGGGCCGCGCGTGTTGGTGGCGAAAATAGCGTCCCACCGGGCCAGCGTCAGTTTTTCGAATTCGGCCGTCTCGTAATTCGCGGCGTTATTTACGAGAATATCGATGCGGCCGAGCTCGCGGCCAGCCTCCTTCATCATGGCGCGAACGCTCGATTCGTCGGTGACATCGCAGTGAAATGCAAAGGCCCGCACGCCGCAACCGGAGAGCTCGACGACGGTGTGCTGAGCTTCGCGCACGGAATGGTTGAACGTAATGGCGACGTCGGCACCCGCTCGCGCCAAGGCAAGGGCACTCGCACGGCCCAGGCGGCGCGCGGCTCCAGTGAGCAAAGCGGTTTTACCGAGTAGAGGTTTGGAGTTCAGATCGGCCATGCGGAATTCTACCCTGTGAGGCACTGGAGAGAGGAAGTGGACGAGAACCGATCTGAAATTATCGAGGCAACGCTAGCAAATGGCGAACGTGATTGGGCAGCAGACGTTGCTCTTCCGATTTGAGCACGACGGCATCGGCTTGGGCGGTCGCGTCCGCGACCAGACTTTCCTTATTCGCAATCAACATGATGATTGGCACCTTCGGATCCAGCCGTTTCAGTTCGCCACCGATCAACGCAGCTTCCACACCATCTGTATCCAAGTCAAGGACAACCAGGTCGATGCCGCCCTGGGTAAAGCGGAAGATCCCCTCGTGGCCGTTGCTTGCGCTGACGGCTTCCCATCCGTATTTCTTGAGCAGGGAGCAGCGAAGGTTCAGATTGACGAAGTCGCTGCCAATACACAGCACGCACCTGGCAATACGCTTTCTCATTGCCACCGCACAAGGCCGCCCAGTGGCGGCGGACTGAGAGCATTCTCATCACATATCCGTGTCTTTCGCAATGAGCGGAATCACAAAGCTAACTCGTTCCGGGCCACGGGGTTGCGGACCTGACTCTCTGGCCTAGCAATTCCCTCGTTGGGCATTTCTTAAGCAATGTTTAATAGATTCCTGACTACTGTGGAGGTGGAAAAAAGGCAATGCTGCGCGCTAGAATCTCGGCGCATGCCAGAGCCGCGCAGGGTCGTTCTGTACTCCCGAAAAGGATGTCATCTTTGCGAGGTGGTAAAGGAGAGCCTGACCAAACTCTCGCGCCGCGGCGGCTTCACCTGGCAGGAACTCGATGTGGACTCCGACCCGGAACTGCGGCGCAAATTTAATGACGAAGTTCCGGTGGTTTTCATCGACGACCGCAAGGCATTCAAATACCGCATGGACGAGCAGGAATTTCTGCGCAAGCTCGCCCGCTGAGCTCTTCTCGGAAAAGGCTTGGCAGATTTGCAGCTTTCGGTACAATCTGTCCCGGCATGTTAAGAACGCGCCTCTACGCGGATCCCGCCGGTTTGTTTGTGCACGAGGTGGTGTTGGAGTCTTGCCGGCGGCACGGCGAGAAAATAGCGCTGGTCGATGTCTCCTCGGGCCGTCGGCTTTCCTATGCGGAGTACGGCGAGCTAGTTGAGCGGCTGGCTCGCGGGCTGGTAGGAGCGGGCATCCAGACCGGCGAGACGGTTGCGATTTTTCTTGCTAACTCGTGGGAGTTCGCCATTGCGTTTCATGCCATCCAGCTGGCCGGGGCGATTCCCACCCTGCTCAATCCCACGTACCGGGAGCGTGAGGTGCGATATCAGCTGGAGAATTCCGGTGCGGTCTGCCTGATCACTGACGGCGCGCAGATTGCCGGAATCAATCTCGCAGGATTACCGAACCTGCGGAGGGTTTACACCACACGGCAGCCCGCCGCGGGAGCCGAGTCATTTGCTGACCTTCTCAAACCCACGACGGCGGCGCTGCCCAGCCCGGCGCAGAGTCCCGAACAGATGATTGCCGCGCTTCCCTACTCCAGCGGGACCACGGGGCTGCCCAAGGGTGCGATGCTCTCGCATTTCAACCTGATCGCGAATGTGTATCAGCTGGTTGCCCCGAATACTTCGAAGATCAACGGCTCGGATCGCATGCTCTGCTGCCTTCCGCTATATCACGTCTACGGGTTGAATGTTGCGCTCAATCCCGTAATGATTCTGGGCGGGACGCTGGTTCTGGTTCCGCGTTTCAACGTCGAAGCGATGATGCAGCTCATCGTGGCCGAGGAAATCAGCATGATGCCGCTGGTTCCGCCAGCGATGAATGCACTGTGTCAGGCGGCCGAAGCGGGCCAGTTCCCCCGCGAGCACAAGCTGCAGTGGGTGAAATCGGGAGCGGCGCCGCTGGCCCCCGATCTGGCGCGGCGTTTTACCGCGCTCACTGGCGTTCCCGTGTGCCAGGGGTACGGCATGACGGAAGCGTCGCCGGTCACGCACGTGGGATATCTCGAACCAGAGCTTTACCATCCGGATTCCATTGGCCATCCGGTGGCGCAAACCGATTGCCGCGTGTTGTCGCAGTCAGATCTCGATCCCATGGAAGATATTGACGAGCTCACGCAGGCGCCATCGGATCTGCCAGGCGAACTCGTCATGCGCGGGCCGCAATTCATGATGGGATATTGGAAAGATCCGCAGGCGACCGCTGCGGTGTTGCGGGACGGCTGGTACTGGTCGGGAGATATTGTTACGCGGGATCGCGAGGGCTTTTACCGGGTCGTCGATCGACGCAAGGAGATGATCAAGTACAAAGGCTTCTCCGTCGCTCCGGCGGAAGTGG
>Ga0335073_10012928_pt1 | contig 11699 bp, 11 predicted proteins | sample Lox_Sample_22_FD_207093 | JGI IMG/M metagenome (GOLD analysis project Ga0335073, IMG submission 207093) | Soil microbial communities from Loxahatchee National Wildlife Refuge, Florida, United States - Lox_Sample_2.2 | ecosystem: Environmental > Terrestrial > Soil > Wetlands | place: USA... | reverse complement strand
TGAAGCATCGCTTCGGCTCCGCCGAGCGGGTGTCCACGGATGGACACCCTGGGCTTGTGCGCAGCAGGATTGCGCAGCGCAATGTGCCCCGCCGCCGCAGGTGGCGGAGGCGCGGGCAAAAAACCGCGCTTGTTGCCCGCGGCGCGCGGGACCGGGCAGGAGCCCGGATCCGGCGCTTCAACTACCTACCACATTTCCTTCAGGCGGGCGCCGACGTCGAGGTCGGCGTCGCCGCCGTCCTGTGCCATCAGGACTTCGCCGGTGGCGCGCGGGCTGTGGAATGAGGTGGCTTCCAGAGTCTTGAGCACCTTGTCGGTGAGGAAGCGGCTGCGGCCGCCGTAGACGTGCTGGTCGCTGTGGCGATGTTGTGATGTCAGGTGGAATTTCAGGGGCGCCATCAGCAGCAGGTCGTTCTGGGCGCGCGTGAGGCCGACATAGAGCAACCGCCGCTCCTCCTCGATCAGCTCCGGCTTGCCGGTGGCGAACTCGTTGGGGAAGCTGCCGTCGACCACGTTGAGCAGGTAGACAGTGTCCCACTCCATGCCCTTGGCCGAGTGGATGGTCGAGAGGACGAGGAAGTCCTCATCGAGCCCGGGACGGCCGGCGAGATCGCTGGTGGCGTTCGGGGGATCCAGGGTGAGCTCGGTCAGGAAGCGCTCGCGCGAGGGATAGGTGCCGGAAAGCACCTCCAGCTGATCGAGATCGCCGAGGCGCGTGTGGAAATGCTCGTACTGCCGCTCGAAGTGCGGGCGATACCACTCGCGTGCGAGTTGCACCTGTCCGGTCCAGGGTCGCTGCGGGTCGGCGAGCGCGAGCAGCAGCTCCACCAGCTTGCGCCAGTCCTGGGCGCCGACCTGCGGCGGCGTGAAGCTCTGTAGTGAGCTCAGTGCGCCGCCGTTGGCTTCGAGGTGATCGAGGGCTCGGCGCGCGTTGCCGGGCCCCATCCCGGGCAGCAGCTGCAGCGTCCTGAAGGCGGCCAGGGTGTTGCGGGGATTGTCGGCCCAGCGCAGCACCGCGAGCAGGTCCTTGATGTGTCCCGCCTCGAGGAACTTGAGGCCGCCGTACTTCACGAACGGGATCTGACGACGCGCGAGCTCGACTTCCAGGACATCACTGTGGCTGGACGTGCGAAAGAGCACCGCCTGCTTGCGCAGCGGCACGCTCGCTTCGCGGCGCTTGAGTACCTCGCTGCAAACACACTCGGCCTGCGTCTGCAGGTCCTCCACGGTGACGAGGCGCGGCCGCGGTCCTTCGCCGCGGGTCGACAGCAGATGCTTGCGGTGCTGACGCGGCGCCTCCGCCATCACGGCATTGGCGACGTCCAGCACCTGCTGCTTGGAGCGGTAGTTCTGCGCCAGCGTGACCACCTCCGCCCGCGGCGCGAAGCGGTCGGGGAAGCTGAGGATGTTCTCCACCGCGGCGGCGCGGAACGAATAGATCGCCTGGGCATCGTCACCGACGACCGCGAGCCCGGCGCCGTCCGGCTTCAGCGCGTACAGGATCTCCGCCTGCAGTTTGTTGGTGTCCTGATACTCGTCGACCAGCACGTGATCGAAATGCCCGCCCACGTGAGCGGCGAGCCGCGGGTGCGACATCATGACGTGCCAGTAAAGCAGCAGGTCGTCGTAGTCGAGAAGACTGTTCCGCTGTTTGCTCTCGACGTAGGCGCGATAGAGACGTGTCAGGTCCGATTCCCACTGGGCGCACCAGGGGAACTGCGCCTCCAGCGTCTCCTTGAGCGGACGCTGTGTGTTGACGCGGTGCGAGTAAATCTGCACGCAGGTGTCCTTGCGTGGAAAGCGCTGCTCCTTCTGCGCGAGCCCCAGCTCCTGGCGCACGCTGTCCATGAGGTCGGCCGAGTCGCCGCGGTCGAGCACGCTGAACTGCGGATCGAGCTTGAGCTGCCTGGCGTAGTGGCGCAGCAGGCGGTTGCCGACGGAATGGAAGGTGCCGGTCCAGCTCATCCGCTGCAGGATGCTCTGGCTGACCCCGCCGAGCGTTTCGTTGAGCGCCGACCGGGTGAGCTCGTAGGCGCGGCGGCGCATCTCCGTGGCGGCCCGCCTGGTGAAAGTCAGCATCATGATGCGCGCCGGATCCACTCCATGGATGACGAGATGCGCGACGCGATGCGCCAGAGTGTCGGTCTTGCCGGTGCCAGCCCCCGCCACGATCAGCAGCGGACCGGATTTGAAGCCCTTCGCCGTACCGGCGCCCTCGGGCAACGGCTCGCCGTAGGTGACCGCCCGGCGCTGGGGGGTGTTGAGCTTCGCTAAATGTGACGCCGTCGACATGACGGCGGGGGACTATACGTAATCCGGTGCGCCTCTGTCACTGAATGACGTCACGATGTTCACCATACAGGGCCGCCGGCAATCCTACACTGGACGGGTTCCTCACTCTATCGCGTGCGCCGCCGAGGGCACGGGCGCGAGATCGGCGCTGCAGGAGATGAGCCGCTGTCTGACATCCCGCTCGATGGCGGCGAAATCCACCGGCACCAGGGCCGGATCGCGGCTCGGCAGCCGGCAGTCGTCGAAATCGACCCTGAGACCGATATCGGCCAGGACGCGCGCGCCCACCGCATCGCGGTATTGCGGCGAGCGGGCCAGCCGATCGACATCCAGCACCAGGTCGGCCGCGGCTTCGGCCGTCCCATGTGACAGGAGGGAAACGGCGGTGAACGCGCGATACGACAGCTCCTCGCTCCATGGGTGCAGCGCGGCGTGGAGGAGTCTGTACTGTCGATCCAGACCGCGGGGCAGGCGCGGCAGGCCGAGCATGCCGGCGAAGCGGTGCGCGGGACTGCCGGCCGGGGCGAGCGCCAGGATGAGAAAATGACTCAACTCGAAATAGGCGAGCGGCACCTCGTCGCGGTAGCTGCGGCACGACAGCCACTGCTGCAGCGGATTGCGGCGCACGACGATGTGATAACCACCAAGGGCCTGTTTCAGTGCCGGCGCCCGTGCGAGCGAGCGAGAGAACCCGAACACCGCGTGGGTACCGCGGCGGCGCGCATGCCGGACGAGTCGCGACAGATACCGGCTCTCCGGTCCTACGCCCGCCTGCGTCGGAAAATATCGTGCGAGCGCGAAGTCCCTGCGATATCCCGGCACACCCTTGATGAGCGGGCGCAGCAGCGGGCAGTACTCCGCGGCATACGGCAACGTGAGCGGCGGGTGACGCGAGTTCCAGCCCTGAGGAGTCTGCCGCCCGATGCGTTTCGGCGAGCAGCGCGACAGGGACTCGCCAAAGGGCTCGTAGAAGCCGGTCGTGGACGCATTGCGCCGGAAGCGGCTCCACACGTAAGTGCTCGCGCACCGCCAGCCTGCATGAAGGAAAACGGCCTCATACTGCTGCGATGGCGGTTTCAATGCGCGAATCTCCTCACTTGGACACAGCGGACTATACCTCGGTCGCCGCGGGCTTTACCGTGCAGAAAAGCGCCGCAGAGGTGTCGAAGTGTAACCGTGCTACGCTGGCCGCATGAAGCCTGAGAAGCGAACGACGCACTTTCAGGGTCGAATCATTTCGCTGAGCACCGACGAAGTGCGGCTGCCGAATGGCCATACGGCATCGCTCGAGGTCGTGCACCATCCCGGCGGCGCGGCGGCGGTCGCGATCGATGCGCAGGAGCGCGTCTGCCTGCTGAAGCAATACCGCTATGTGGCGGACGGCTGGCTGTGGGAACTGCCGGCGGGAAAGCTGGAACCGGAAGAGCCGCCGCTCCACACCGCGCAGCGCGAGCTCATCGAGGAGGCCGGCGTGCGCGCGCGCGAGTGGCTCAGTCTCGGCTCCTATCTGAGCTCGCCGGGAGTGTTCACCGAGGTGTTGCATCTCTTCCTGGCCACGGGTGTCGGGCCGGCGGCCGCCGCCCATGAGCCGGCCGAGGTGATCGAGGTGCACTGGGTGCCGTTCGGCGAGGCGTGCGAGTGGGCGGAGGATGGCAGGATCCGGGATGGCAAAACGGCGCTGGGGCTGCTGCGGGCACGTTATGTCCGATCCGGCGCGGCGCGAGCGCGACCGCGGACTGATCCGTGACCGCTGTCTCGGAACCGCGACGGGGGCACTGCTAAGGTCAATGCGTCCGCGAGCCGCGGATTGGCGATTGCAGTGCCTTCTTGGACGCCAGTAGAAAAAAGATCGACGGCGGGGACAGCCGCAAGCTGGATAGCTCGGGCGAACGTCGCCGCCTCTCACGTGTCCGCCACGACGATCGCGGAAACGCCTACGTCGAATGGGTGGACGTGCCTGCCGATATGGTCAAGCGCCCGAAGCTCGAGATCCAGAGCGAGTCCACGGAGCTGCAGCTGGAAACGCCGCAGACCTCCTGCGATCCGTATTCGAGCCGCGCCGGCGCCGCCCGCACCCGAGGCAGCGGCAACACCTCACGCACCGACCTGCGCAAGCTCTCCGAGTGGATCAAGATGATGCGCGAGCTCGAGGAGCGCAAGCGCGACGGCGGCGATGACCAGGGCGATGACCAGGGCGGCGGCCAGGAATAGCGGGCCAGGGGAACTCACGCCAATTGATCGATTCGCGCCTGTTTGCGCGCATTCGTCAACCTGTAGAACCTTCGCAGCTCGGTGAGCACTTCGCCTTCCGTGCCGGCACCGGTGCGGCGCAGCGATTGCTCCAGCCGTCGGCAGAATTTCTCCGCGTAGCGGCTCGCTTCGCGGTACAGGTCCTCCCGTCCCTCGGCCAGCCGCGGCTCGATGCGCGCACGCTCGAACAGAATGCGGCGCAGCTCCGCCGGGAACCGGCCCGGAAGCTGGCGGCGCAGCAGCCAATAGCTGGCGACATACTTGTCGACTTCGGCCTGCATCTCGAGCTCCAGGATGGAGACCGGCCGGTCGTGGCCGGCGTTCCACGCCAGGTAGAGGAAGTGACTGACGCCCTCGAGCGCCTTGCAGTAGTCCGCGACATTGCCGTCGTGCAGCCGGACCATGGGGTCTTCGCGCCGCAGCCTTTCCAACAGGTCGGGATCGAGATAGAGCGAGACTCCCGCCTCGTCGCCGGTATCCGCGGGCTGCGCCACGATGAGATCCTCCTCCGCGGCCCGGCCGCGGACCGATGCCGGCAGGCGACGGCGGTCGGTGACGAGGAAATCGTATACGTCATGAGCGACACTCACGTCGTATATGCCGCCGATGAGCTGCTGCAGCTGTGTCAGGATCACCGGATCAGTGCGCGAGCTGCGCCCCTGTGGCCGTGGTCGGATCGACGCCGAGGCGCTTCAGCAGCGCGTAGCAGCGGCGGCTGCCTGTTTTCATCCAGATCTCGTACAGGCGCAGGATGTCCTTGTCCGAATGCGCGTAGGCGGTTTCCGCGAGCGCGTTGAGCGCATCGACCATCGGTTGGAATTTCTGCGACAGCTCCGCGAACACTTTGCCGAGCACCCTGCCCTTGCCGCGTGACAGCGTCTCCGCCAGGACGCCGTAGGCCTGGCCGCCCATCGCAATGTGATAGTCGATGTCGACCAGCTTGCGGGCGAAGCTCTGCGCGAAGAAGCCGGCGACGAAGAGCGATACGTCTCCCAGGCGCTGCAGACCGCGATTGCGGTCGTCGGCGGAGCGGGCCGCGAGCGCCTCGGACAACATGACGACCAGCGGCCTCAGGCGCGGGCCCTCCGGCGTGCGGTCGAACAATGCCTCGGAGCGGGAGAACAGAGTCAGCAGGTTGACGACGTAATGCTCGGTCTGGTCTTCGACCGAGAGCTGCTGGCTTGCCAGCGCACCGTGCAGCGCGTCCCTGAAGTATTCCTTCAGATTCGCAACGGGCTGCACCCGGCAGGGTGAGTTTGTGTCAGACATGGCAGTTACCCCTGACAACTATCTGGCGGGCGAAGGCCGTTCCTTCGCCCGCGGGATCGACACGGCCAGTCGGCGCCTTCCGCGCGAAGCGTCGGAAACGCTTCGCGCCTATGAACTACAACGGCATTCGGCCCCTAAAGTTCACCCTACATAATCGCCGAGTTCCGTGACGCACTGCTCCGATACAGTGCACCGGACGGCAGTGGCTCGCATTTATTCGCGGTTCAGCTCTGGCAGCTGACGGCGTCGACTGCCAACAGATGTGCCAGGTGCGTGCAGTCCGCCACGTCGATGTCCGCGGGTTGGAGGGTGGGTGGCCAGGGCGCCTGGCTGCGGTTCATCCAGGCTGTACGCAGGCCAGCGGTGCGTGCGGCCTCGACGTCCAGGAGCGGGTCGTCCCCGACGTACAGTATTTTCCGCGCCTCCAGACGCAGATCACGCGCGAGATGCTCAAAGCAGAGAGGATGAGGTTTCGCGATACCGATCTGACGGGCATTGAGAGAAACGCTGAAGAGCGGCGCGAGGCCGATCAGCTCGAGATCGGCATTGCCGTTGCTGAGGGACGCGAGCTCGTAGCGCGAGCGCAACCGCTCGAGCGCGGGCTGCACATCGGGGTAGGGCTGCACCTCGTTGCGGGCGGCAAAGAACACCCGGAAGGCGCGCTCGGCCACCTCCTCCGCGTAGCCGCACTCGCGCGCGTGCGCGGCCAGCCCCGCTATGCGCAGGTAGGTGAAGTCGTGGGCATTGTGCGGCTCGCTGCGGGCGAGCTGCTCGCGTACGGCCCGCATTTCCTCGATCGAGACGCGCTCGGTGATCCGCGGGCAATGCTCGCGCAGCCAGTTCTGCAGGCGCTGCTCCGCGCGAACGAGCACCGGACCAACATCCCACAGTGTATCATCGAGATCGAAAGCGACCGCGCGCAGGTCGCGGAGCCCGGCCAGCCGGGATGCGGCGCGGTCCAGGCTCAAGGTTCCCGTCGTCATGCTGCGAAGGTTACCATCCCATGTCGGACCTGACTCTGGTGATCGGCAACAGGAACTACTCCTCGTGGTCCCTGCGGCCGTGGATGCTGCTGAAGCGGCTCGGCCTCGAGTTCCGCGAGATTCAGATCCGCCTCGACACCCCGACGACCAAGGATGAGATCGAGAAGTTCGGGCCGAGCGGACGGGTCCCCGTGCTGCTCGATGGGCAGCTCTGCATCTGGGACTCCCTGGCCATCTGCGAGTACGTGGCGGAGATCTCCGGGCGCGGCTGGCCGCGGGATACCGCCGCTCGCGCGGTCGCGCGCTCCGTATGCGCGGAGATGCACTCGGGCTTCGCCAACCTGCGGACCGAATGGCCGATGAACGCACGGGCGCGCAACCGCCGCACGATCACGACGCCCGGCCTGGAGTCGGACATCGACCGGGTCGATGAGATCTGGAACGACTGCCGGCGACGCTTCGGGGCATCGGGACCCTGGCTCTTCGGCGACTACTCCGCCGCCGATGCGATGTACGCGCCGGTGGTGCTGCGCTTCAATACGTACGGCGCGCATGTCTCGGAGACGGCGCGCTGGTATATGGCGGCAGCGCTGGAGGATGGGGCACTGCAGTCCTGGCTCGCAGCCGCCAAAGCGGAGCCGTGGACCATCGAGTCGGAAGAGGTGGGCTAACCGTAGGTCGCCCGCCACTCCGCCCGGTAGGACATCCCCAGGGACATCAGCCGCTCGAGCAGCTCGGGATAGCCGATCCCGGCCGCCCGCGCCGACTCGGCAAGGTCCTCGGCAGCCTCCAGGTTGGGATTGGCGTTGGCTTCGAGCGCATAGACCTCGCCGCTGGCGGTCGCTCTGAAGTCCATGCGGGCGCAGCCCGACAGACCCAACACCCGGTAGATTCGCCGCGACAGCCTGTCGAGGCGGGTCACCACCGCCGGCGCCAGGTCCTCCGCCGCCCGGGTGGTGATCCCGTACTTCGTCTGGTACCGTTTGTCCCATTTCACCTTGCGGGTGGCGATGGCGGCCTCGGGCATGGAGCCGAACACCATCTCCCACACCGGCAGGCGCGTCAGGCGGTCGTTGCCCATCACGCCGACGTAGAGCTCGCGCCCCTCGATGTACTCCTCGACCAGGGCATCGGTGCCGAGCTGCTCGTGGACGAACTCGATCCGCTCCCTGAGCCGCGCGGCATCCTCCACCACTGAAGCCTGCGCGATTCCCAACGAGGCGTCCTCGACCGTGGACTTCACGAACAGCGGAAAGCGCAGCTTGCGCGGCACGTGAATGCGGGAGCCACGCTGAAATACCGCGAACTGCGGTGTCGGAATGCGATGGAAGGCGAGAAGCTGCTTGCAGAGAGGCTTGTCGCGCGACAGCAGGAGGCCGCGGGGATTGCAGCCCGTGTAGGGCTGACGCATCAGCTCGAGGAACGCCACGACGTGCTGGTCGTACGTAACGATGCCGTTGAATTCCTCGAGGAGGTTGAAGACGATGTCAGGCTTCCATTCGGCAATGCTGGTGCGCATCTCGGTGAGACTGTCGAGCACGCCGAGGCAGCGAACGTCATGGCCGCCCGCGCGCAGGGTACTCGTGACGTCGTATTCGGTACGCCACTCCTCGATCTCTTTGTCGCTATGGCCTTCGAGAGATTCCGGGGGCACCAGGCTCGCGTGCACGACGACGAGCGCGCGCAGTTTTCTCATAGACGCAGGTGGGGAGTCTCGCCTTGTGCGTAGAGGCCCGCGAGCCGCTCGAGCAGCCACCGGGCATTGCGAACGGCATCACGGCGGTTGCCGCGGACGTAAAGCTTCAAGGTCTCACACCGCTCTATGAGCATGCGGACGATCTGCTGCACACTATAACGCTCAAGCCTCAGCTCGCGCGATACCGACACGATGAGTGCTTTGCGGTTGGCGCGGAGCAGGGTCGCCGCGCGGGTCGCGCCACGATGCATCGGCGGCGGCGCGAACAGCCGGCGCAGGAATTCATCGGCCAGTCCGCGGCGGTAATAACTCTGGCGCGCCAGCTTGCGCCGGTAGTGCTGGGCCAGGGTGCGGGTGTTCGTCTCGATCGATTCCACCCGGGTGCGATTGCGCACCGGCGGACGCTGGCCGCGGACGTCCGCAATCAGCTCTTCGACTGCACTGAGCTTCTGGAATGCGGGCCAGTCAGCGTAGCTCTTGCGCCAGGAGGATCGCGGCGTCAGCCAGACGGCGAATGTCTCTGCGAAATCCTCCGTCGGGTGTGACTGTGCATACCACTCCCCAAGGTGATGGACGTACCGACGGCTTCCGGGGCGCGCCTTGTATCGCGCCGGATACTGAAGTGAGGCGGGCCCGAACACCTCGCGCCAGCGCTTGCGGCGGCGCAGTCGGTAGGCGTTATCCAGCGCATGTCCGGCTTCGTGGCGCAGGATGCGCATGAACCAGCGCGAATTGCCGCCTTCCGCTTCCCGCATGATGCGCCGCTCGAGGCGCTCCAGGCGGGGGTGCGCGAGGTAGAAGGGAATCGCCAGGCCCGGGACTCCGTCCGGGGAAAACCATTCTTCCGCGAGCCACACATGAGGGCGGAAGCGAATGCCGCGGGCCTCGAGCTCCGCATAGAGACGCCGCACCCCGCGCTCGAGCCGTGAGCCCGAAAGGCGCAGGCCGAGATCACAGAAGCGCAGCGCAAGCAGGCTCTCGTCGGAGAGACGAGTCCACGACAGGCTCTTCTGCTTGTTGGGTTTCGGACTCACGGGCCGGAGAGACTATCCGTTTCCCAGTGCGTTTCCCATGGCCCTCCCGGCTGGTGCATGGGGATCTCAGGGGCCGACGCCATGAAGCGGCAGAGCTTCGCGTCCAGGCACGGGGGCGAGGCGGTGCCTTGCAGCAAAGCCTCGCTTCGCTCCGCCGAGCGGGTGTCCACGGATGGACACCCTGGGCTTGCGCGCAGCAGGACTGCGCAGCGCAATGCCCGGATCCAGCGCTTCATACTGCCGCGGCTCACGCGATTGCGAGCAGGTAATGCTGCAGCAGGCGATCGGCATAGGTCTCGATCACCGAGCGCTGCAGGAGGCAATCGCGCCAGGCTGCGGGAATCGCCGCGACACCGTAGTGCGCGCCGGCGAGCTGGCCGCAGGCCGCGGCTGCGACGTCCGCATTGCCGCCGTGATTGGCAGCGTGGAGGACCGCATCTCGGAAGTTGCCGGAGATGGCGAACGCCTCGAGTGCAATGCTGAGCGCATCGGTCACCGTCTCATTCGCACGGATCCTCTCATGCTGGCGGCCACGGGCCGCGGAGCCGCGCGGCGTCCGGGGTCTGACCGCGGCCGAGACCGCCGCCAGAATCCGGGGCTTCGGCCGGCCGGAGAGCGCAAGGAAGAGCGCACGCGCGAGATCCCGGCAGGCGTCGAGCACGGCAGGCGCCTGACAGGTGGTTCGGGCGGCTTCGCTGGCGAGCTGCACGGCTTCCTGTTCCGCCGCCAGGGAGAACATCACTACGGGAGCGACCCGGGACAGCGGCTCCGGATCGAGCTGGTGGGGAGCATGCGAGCCGGAAAAGAGCTGGCGTCGCCAATTCGCCATGGCGAGCGCTCGGGCGGTGCTGGCGGTGATGCCGAGGCATTGGCCGGTGGCCGACAGATAGCCTTCGCGCTGCCAGCGCTTGTAGCGCTCAACTTGGTCGCGGGCATCGAAGCCGTCGGTCGCGAGCAGGCTATCGGCGAGGCAGAGCGCCATCGCGGTGTCGTCGCTCCAACCCCCTCGCGGGAGCTCGAACGGGCCGCCGCCGATCAGATCGCCGACGGGGGTGAAGGTGCCGGGCTGGCGGTATTGAGTCGCGGCCGCTACGGCATCGCCGACGGCAAGGCCCAGCAACGCGCCGAGGAATCGCTCGCGCAGGCTGCGCGCGGCGGCGAGAGTGGCGGGTTCCAGGAGCGGATCGCCTGCGGCCGGGGCCGAGGGAGAGCCAGGCTCCGGTCTTCGCGGAGGAGCCGGTCTCGGCGGAGGAGCCGGTCTCGGCGGAGGAGACAGGCGCGGCGTCGCCGGCGTGGCTAGAGTGAAGTTCAGCTTGCGCGGCTTCCAGCGGCGAACGTAGTTGCTCTGGGCGTCGGTCTCCGGAACGTTGGGCCAGAACTTCGAGCGCTCACTTTGCTGCCAGAGCCGCGCGAGCTCTTCGAGCGCCTGCTCGCCCGTCAGGCCGCGCTCGACCAGCAGGCATCCCACCACCGTGCCCGTGCGCCCGATACCTGCCCGGCAATGCACGTAAGCCGGCCTCCCGGACCCCACGGCATCATGCAGGCAGTCGAGTATCTCCATCATGTGCTCGCGCTTCTCCGGCAGGCTGTGGTCGCGGATCGGCTTGCGGAGATATTCGATCTGAAACGGAAGCGCCTGATCGTAGGGGTCGATCTCGGCGGGATGCGTCAGGTCGAGGAAGCACTGGATGCCGCCGGCGAGGAGAGTGCTCAGCCGATGCCGGGTTGCCTCGGGCGTGAGGCCGGCGGGGTGCTCGCCGGCCAGGAGCAGGCCGGGGAGAACCCAATAGGTGTTGGGAAGCGGTGGAGCGGGGAGCGCGACGTCCATCGGCGCTCACACCCGCTCGAGCATCTGGTCCTCGTCAACCATTGACATCGGCTCGATCGCGGCGGCGACGGGCGGTGCGCGCCCGGCGTCGAGCGAGGCGAAATCGAAGCGGCGCGGGTCGGCCAGGTGCTCGAGCTCGACGTGGCGCAGCGCGGAAAAGATGCTCTCGGTGCGGCCCGGATAGGCGCGCTCCCAGGTGGCGAGCATTTTCTTGATGGCGACGCGCTGCATGTTGTCCTGCGAGCCGCACAGGGTACACGGTATCAGGGGGAATTGGCGGCCGCGGGCGTAGCGCTCGATGTCGCGCTCGGCAACATAGGCGAGCGGACGAATGACGATGTGCCGGCC
>Ga0335073_10012927_pt1 | contig 11700 bp, 9 predicted proteins | sample Lox_Sample_22_FD_207093 | JGI IMG/M metagenome (GOLD analysis project Ga0335073, IMG submission 207093) | Soil microbial communities from Loxahatchee National Wildlife Refuge, Florida, United States - Lox_Sample_2.2 | ecosystem: Environmental > Terrestrial > Soil > Wetlands | place: USA: Florida... | reverse complement strand
CCGTCGCGAGCTTGGAAAGAACCTCCTTAGTGTCATGGCCGCTACCTTCGAAAAGCAGCCCCATCGAGTCGGGATTGAAGGCGATGTGGACCGACGGTGGGTGATACCCGTTCGGGCCCGGGTCCCGAAGTTCCATCCTCGACATGAGAAGCCCCGACACAAGGCGGGGCCAGGGGAGTTCGGGGATCGTGGGATTCGGGATGGCCACTAACCCAATCGCCCCGGCCCTCCGCAGCGCGTTGACTCGCTCCTGTGGTGACTGGAAGTGTGCCAAGAGGGCACTCGGCAGGTTCGAGGGCCCGCCTCGGACGAGGACGGCAATCTTTCCGTGAAGATCGATTCCCGCCAGGTCGTCGTGCTTCAAATCCGGAATCGAAAGACCATACCCAACGAAGACCGCCTCCGCGTCGAATTCCCCAACGGTCGCGGAACTCACGACGTGACACGCATCTTGGCCCAGTGCTACGGGCCGGGCCCCTTCCTTTCCCACGAGTTCGAGACTAGTCTGCCCGGGGTCCAGTTGGGCCACCTCGAAGTCCATCGACTGGAGGAATCCCTCTGTCCCCGCGGGCTGAAGGCCTGCGGATCGGAACTGTTGGGTGACATAATCGGCGGCCCGCGCAAAGCCCGGACTACCCGTCTCCCGTCCTTCCATGCGCGCATCCGCGAGGACCTGGACATGGGCCCACCAGCGACGCCCCAACGCGTCCCAGTTCGGCTCGCTCGCGGGACCGGCCGCCGACGTCACCACCCCCGCAAGCCAAGGCATTAGCGCGGACTTTCGAAACATGGTAACCTCATCGCGAGGCTCGATTCTAGATAAGCCGACCGACTCAGGCAGGCGTGATGTCGAACGCGCCCAATTCGCGGACTACCCTCCTCGATAGGACTCCCCAAGGATACGAGAACGGATGGCCGAGCCCCCGATTTCGGGCCGCTGATCTAGCGCCCTATGGAATTCTCGAGCGGGCAATCGATCTTGGACCACGACGGGCTGAGGGCCGACGAGCGGGGCCCGCGCCCGGTGAGGTCAGTCGGCGCTCGACGTACGGGAGCAGCGCTTGGAATCGATCGATGACCTCGTCCACGAGCTCCGGACGGATCGTCCGGATCTCGGGATACCTCCCCATCTCGAGAGCGAGGTCGTTGACCATCCGCGTGTTCGGCAGGATGAGACGAAACATGTCGAACTTCTCCCAAACTCCGACGAAGGTGACCCACTCACCGATTCGCTGCCGGATCTTCGCCTCCCCGGAGGCCCGTGCTTCAGGAGAGCGAAACTCGACGAGCAGTTCCGAAGCAATCCCCCCCTCGAGCCCGCGATAGTCCATCCTCGGATACGTGAGGATCGCGTGAGTGTGGACCAGTTTGGAGAGCCGGCGCTTCAAGGTCCGGACCGGGACTCCAAGCTCCTCAGCCAGGCGATCGTACGAAAGGAGTCCTCGGGACATCAGGACCTGGATCAACTTCCAGTCCCCGGGAGCGAGCGCGACATCGGTCGGGGGAAATGTGACCCGGGAGAAGGTGCCGCGCTCGGACTCGCAGATGCGATCGATCCGGCTCAGCCGGGCCTCGAGGCGCCTCGCATCCTCATACATGATTCCGAGTCCCAGGAGGCTTCCGCGAAAGTTCTCGAAGAAGATCACCCCGGGAATGTCTCGGATTCGATCAATCAGCCTCGCCTTCGTCCCGGCCCTCGGGATCTCCACCACGTAGGAACCGGCTTCGAGCCCGAGCAGCAGCGGATTGACGTAGACACCGATCCCTCGGAGGAATCCCGATTCCATCATCGACTGAATTCGATTGTGGATGGTGGAGTAAGAGACGCCCACTCGACGAGCGATCTCCCGGTACGATGCGGGGGGACCGAGTTTCGCGGGCCATAGGGCGTCGGCCTGGGTCAGCTCTCGCAAAATCCGGATATCCAGTTGGTCCACGAGCGCCCCGGTCTCGGCGCCCCGGAACTGAATACGGAGACTTGGCACTTTGGGCTAGTAGGTCCGTCCGACCTCGGAGGGCCCCGGCTCAACGTCGCCTCGAGGACCGTTCGACCGACCCCCCGGTCGCTGCGCAGTCCGTAGGGGACGACGGGGCGGGGAAAACCGAGTCGCTATAGCGGGACGGGGCGTCGCTCGCTCATGGCAGAAGCAGCAAACGCGAGATCCGGCCCGGTCTTGCTCGTGGGTGCGACGGGCGACCTCGGCGGGCGGACACTACACGCGCTGCGGGCGCGCGGAAAGACGGTTCGCGCTCTGGTTCGACCCGGTAGCGACGTGACGGGCCTCCCCTCGGATGGCGTGGAGATCGTCCGGGGAGACATGCTGGATCCGGCTTCGCTCGGGCCGGCGATGTCCGGCGTGAGCGCCGTCGTCACGAGCGCGATCGGGTACTCCCGGCGACGCAAGGGGGACTCGCTCCGCACCGACAACGAGGGAAACCGAAACCTCGTGGATGCGGCGCGACGCGCGTCGGTCCCTCGGTTCATCCTGACCAGCATCCTGGCGTGCGATCAAGCGCCCCAGGTGCCCCACTTCTGGGCGAAGAAGTTGACCGAGGACTACCTGCAGCAGTCCGGGGTCCCGTTCGTGGCGCTGCGCCCGGGGGCATTCCTCAGCGCGCCCACCGGGCGGTTCCGAAATTTCATGCTCGCGGCACTCCAGAAGGGGGAGGTGCTCGGGATGACGAAGGGGGGAGTCCGCATCACGTACATCTCGCCCGATGAGGTCGCTCGAGCGCTCGCGATCGCCGTCGACGAACCGAAGGCGCTCGGCCGCTGCATCGATCTCGGGTCCGACCGGCCCCTCTCCGGCGAGGAGCTCGCCGAACTCGTGGGGACCCTCCTACATCGGCCGATGAGGCTCCGGTCGTTCGGGGGCGGGGGGATGCGATTCGGTGCCCTCTTCAGCCCGGGACTCCGCGACCTCCTGAAAATGGTCGAGTTCTTTCAGACCGGCCGGTACATCGCCGATACTCGGGTCCAAGCGGAGCTGTTCGGCCCGGTTCCGAAGGTGGACGTCGCGGCGCGTCAGCTACTTGCGGGGCTGGGACTCGTGCCTCCGGACGCCGGAAGCTAGGCTCGTAGGAACATGGAATACGGAAGACGGGCTGCCAACGACTCGGGCGGCCCGCTCCGACTCATGGGGTCTCCCCTCCCTCCCAGGGCGGTCAGGTCGGGGCCCGGCCCGTTGGTCCTCCCCACTGTTTCACGATCCCGAGGGAGCTACTTGTAGTGCCGCCTTCTTGGGCCCAACGCATGATGACCGAGCCCTCGAAACTCCAGCGCGACGTGGCCCGTGACGTCGTGACGCGGTATCTCAGGATCCGACCGAAGGAGAACGTGATCATCGAGTCGTGGGACCACACGATGCCGTTGGCTTCGGCGATGGTCGATGCGGTCCGCGTGGTCGGTGGCCGGGCGCTCCTGATTCGCAACGATGAGGATTCCTGGTGGCGTACCATCGATCGCAAGCAGAGCGGTCTGCTCGGGAAGTCTAGCGCGCCGGAGTGGGCCGCGCTGAAGGCCGCCGACGCCTACGTGAATCTCTGGGGTCCGAGTGACACCGATCGGCTGGAAGCGTTCCCCGATAGCGCGAACGACGCGTTCGACTGGAACTGGCCCTGGTACGCCGTCGCGAGGAAGGTGGGGCTCCGCGGGGTGCGAATGACGGTCGGCTTCGTGACCGAGATGAGAGCTCGGCAGTGGGGACTGGATCGCGCCCGATGGGAGGAGCAAGTTCTCCGCGCGTCGCTCGTGGATCCCGACGTGATCGCGAAGAACGGTCGCCGACTTTCGAAGGCCCTTGCTCATGGGAAGAGCGTGCGGATCACGCATTCCAACGGGACCGACATCGAGGTCGCCCTGGCCGGCCTTCCTGGCCGCATTCAGGATGGGAGGCCCCACCCGTATCGTACCGGGGAGCCCCGCTCCAGCATGGTGACCGGTAATCCGGCGGGATTCGTCGACTTTGTCCTGGACGCGAAGACGGCGGAGGGGACGTTCCGGGCGAACCGCCGGACGAATATCTGGTGGAACTGGCACGCCGGGGGAACTCTCGAGTTCCGCCGAGGCCGGCTTCGTTCCTACGCATTCGAGAACGGGGAGGCCGAGTTCGCTCGACAGTTCAAGGGCGCGACCGGTGGTAGGGACCGGGCCAGCGGGTTGACCTTCGGACTGAATCCGGCCATCCGAGACGTGCCCAATCTGGAGAAGTGGGAGCTCGGTTGCGTCTCGCTTCAGGTCGGAGGCAATCGTGGGATGGGGGGCCACAACGAATCTACGTTCTTCAGCTGGCTCTCACTAGCGGGGGCCGACGTCTCGGTCGACGGCACTCCCATCGTACGAGCGGGAAGACTGGTGTAGGATCTGGACCAACGGGCCCTCCCGTGGAGTGGACCCTCAAGCGCAGGGGTTTCCCGCGAACGGAATCGACCGGGGGCTCGCCACCTCCGGGACCGTCCTCGGACACCCGCGTGGGGCGCGACAACTCGCAAGACGACAGGTTCTCGATTATGCCTCCTTCGGAGGTTTCATAGCCCAGTCGGCGACATCGGGGAGGGATGTCTCGCGTCTGGGTTCCTGCGGTCATTGTTGCCCTGATCGTTCTTCTGCTTGCGTCCGGGATTCCTCCGAATGGTGCCCACGCCCCCCCTTCGGTCCGCGGGACCCCATCGAACGAGGCGAGCATCCTCGCGTCCGCGACCCCGAATATCGATCCGCCCGCCAACGCGTTCGAGACGGGAATGGCGGCCTCCGTGGTGCTCGGGGCCCCGAATTTCACGAGCACGTGGGGGTCTACCAATGCCTCCGCTTTCGCGTCGTATCCCGAATATTCGACGACCGATGCGTTCGGCGACGTTTGGACCACGGACTTTGGGGCGAATCGGGTGCTCGAGTTCACCCCGCCCTTCACAAATGGCGAGGCGGCCTCGATCGTGCTGGGACAGGACAATTTCACGGGCTACCAACCCGGGGTCTCCGCCGTCAACATGTCGAGCCCCGCCGGCACCGCCTTTGATGCCCAGGGCGATCTCTGGGTCGCCGATTGGGGCAACAACCGAGTTCTGGAATTCGATCCTCCCTTCCATACCGGCATGGCCGCTTCCCTGGTCCTCGGCCAATCGACGTTCACGACCAGCAGCTCCGCGACGACCGCGTCCAACCTCGACCTGCCGGTAGGACCCACGTTCGATGCCCAAGGCAATCTCTGGGTCGCGGACGAAGAGTCGAACCGGGTCCTGGAGTTCCGGCCACCGTTCACGACCGGCATGGCGGCGTCGCTGGTGATCGGGCAATCGAACTTCACCGGATCTTTCCCGGGCCTTTCCGCGACCAACCTCTCCTCCCCGCAGGAGGCGATTGCCACCCCGACGGAGCTTTGGGTCGCCGATTACGCCAACAACCGAGTGCTCGGATACCCGGCGCCCTTCCAGACGGGCGAGTCGGCCAACGTGGTGCTGGGGCAGAGCTCGTTCACGACCGGGGGGTCGTCGGGCGAAGCGGCGTTCGAGTCGTCAACCGGGGTAGCCGTCGATCAGTTCGGGGATCTGTGGGTCACCGATGGAGGGGATAGCCGGGTGCTCGAATTCACCCCTCCCTTCTCGACTTTCGAGGACCCCTCCGTCGCGATCGGCCAATCGTCCCTCACGGGGACGGCGTTTGGGCTGAACGCGACGAGCCTCGAGTTCCCGCAGAGCTCGTTCTTCGCACCGGACGGGGACCTCTGGGTCACCGACGCCGGAAACAACCGCCTCCTGGAATTCGTCCCCCCGCACTACACGGTGACCCTGACGCCTTCCGGCCTTCCGGTCGGCACATCTTGGACCGCCTCGTTGAACGGCGCCGACCAGTCCGGGACCGGCGCGTTACCCTTCGCAGCGGTGAACGGGTCGTACTTCGCCCAGGTGACACCGGTCCCCGGATTCCGGGCCGACCCAGCCTTTGCGACGATCGAGGTGGCCGGCGCGTCGGTTTCTCTCGTCGTGCGGTTCAGCCCGACCGGTCCCAATCCAATCTCTCCGGGAATGCCGGCCACCGTGGTTCTCGGTCAAACCAACTTCGAGACGGTCAGCGAGCCCTCCTCGGTGAACGCGAGCGACCTCGGGGCGAACTGGGGGGCGGGGGTCGACGCGGACGGCAACCTCTGGGTCGTCGACGCCCACCACAACCGAGTGCTGGAATTCCAGCCGCCGTTCTCGAACTTCATGGCGGCATCCCTCGTGATCGGCCAGAGCAATTTCTCCGGAGGCGAGCCGGGACTCACGGCCACGAACCTTTCGGATCCCAACGAGGTCGCGTTCGACGGGAGCGGGGACCTCTGGGTCTCGGACTCCGGGAACAATCGTATTCTCGAGTTCAAGCCCCCCTTCTCGAGCGGGATGTCGGCGAGCTTCGTGCTCGGCCAACCCAACTTCACCGCGGGCGGGGGCGGGGCGAACGCCACCGCGCTCGACTATCCCTTCGGGATGGCGTTCGAAGGCGCGAACCTCTGGGTCGCGGACTCCGAAAACAACCGAATCCTGGAGTTCCTTGCACCGTTCACCACCGAGGAATCGGCGAGCCTGGTGCTCGGGCAATCGAACTTTACGGGAACGGAGGGGGGAACGACCGCCACCAACCTCTCCGATGCGAGCTGGCTCGCCCTCGACGCCCGCGGCGACATGTGGGTCTCGGACTGGTTCGGCGATCGAGTCGTCGAGTACCCTTCGCCGCTCTCGACGGGTGAGGCGGCGAGCGTGGTCCTGGGCCAACCGAATCTCACCACCTCGAACTCGACTTTCCCCGATAGCCTCGACCGGCCCGCAGGGATTTGGATCGACGGGGCCGGCAATCTCTGGGTCACGGATTCGTCAAATAACCGAGTGCTCGAGTATGTGGGTCCAGCACAGTCCCTCGCGAGCAACGCCACTCCATCGCTGGTGCTCGGCCAGTCGAACCTCACGACGGACGCGGGGGCGACCTCGCAGACAGGACTCAGGGAACCGACCGCCGTCGTCGTGAGTCCGACCGGAGGGGTTTGGGTGGTGGATGACCAAAACTTGCGCGTTGTGGGGTACTTGCCGACCCAGTACCCCGTCGGATTCTCCGAAACCGGATTGCTCCCGGGCACGACCTGGGGCGTGGCCGTGAACGGCACGCCGGTCTCCACCTCCGCCGCCTCAACGACCGTCCCGTTGAACAACGGCACGTATCGGTGGACCGCCAACGCTGTGCCGGGGTACGTCCTCTCCGCGAACGCGACTGGAACGATTACCGTCAACGGCCGCTCCGTCAACGAAAGCGTGACCTACGTTCGGGTCACGTACTCGCTCACCTTCACCGAGATCGGCCTCCCGTCTGGCACGACCTGGTCGGTTACGGTCGCCGGCGTCCCGCACTCGAGCGTCAGCACGACGATCGCCCTGACGGAGCCGAACGGCAGCTACTCCTTCTCAGTCGCGGCGGTGGCGGGATTCACCATCGCGAACATGAGCGGCACCGTGGAGATCAGTGGCGCGGGCGTGAATCAGATCATTACGTTCAGTGCGACCGTTTCGCCTCCCGGAACGCCGTCCTCCCCAGCTTCCGGCTTTTCGACCCTCGACCTCGTCCTGGTCGTCGTGGTCGTGCTGGCGGTCGTGGGTATTCTCGCCGCGGTACTGCTCCGGCGTCGCAAGGGGCAAACGCCCCCCGCCTCGCCCGGGATGATGCCTTCGCCCGGGGTTTCGGGAGCTTCGCCTCCGCCACCTCCACCGGGTCCCCCGCCTCCATCGAACAGATAGGGAGTCACTTCCCGTCGAAGGCGGGCAACAGGACGCGAGGCGGCCCCGCGCACGCGTTGGCCGCCCCAGGATTCCCCCCGTGGGTCCGGACTGGTCCGGAAGGCGGGTCGGGATGACCCGGTCCAGCGATGCCCCTCTTTGGGGGGTCGCCGACCGTTTCAGCACCTGACGAGCGAGGTATGAACATCTGTTCCGTACCGAGTCCATGGACCCGATGATGACACCCAAGCTGGCTCCGTATCTGGTGACGAACGACTGCGCCTCCCTCGCTCAGTTCGTGGAGCGCGGGATCGGGGGTACCCGAGGGTTCGAGATCCGGGACGAGAAGGGCCGAATCGCTCACCTTGAGATGAAGGTGGCCGACTCCGTCGTGATGATGGCCGACATGCCCGAAGGACGCCCGGCCTTCCCCGCCATGCTCCACCTCTACGTGGCGAACGCGGACGCGGCCTATCGACGCGCGCTCGGCGCCGGGGCCACCAAAGTCCGAGAACCCACCGATCAGTCAGACGGTCGCCGGGGCGGTGTTCGGGACGCGTGGGGGAACGAGTGGTGGTTCACCGAGGTCAAGGGCTAAGCCGCTTCCCGCCCGTCCGCGGTCGTCGCGCCGTTAGGGCAGGGTCGTCCCAGCGGTGACCCCGGAGTAATGTCCGGTGCCGATCGCCGAGACGAAGTTTCCCTGGCCAGAAAGCCAGCTGCCGGACGCCGTGCCGGTACCGATGACGATGAACATCGTCGTGGTGACCGGGGTCGAAGAGCTGTATCCGGAGTTGATGGTGAAAGTCTTGGACATCGCGAGCCCCGCGCTCGCGGCAAAGGTGTAGTACGCGACGGGAGTCGTGCTTCCGATCTTCATCACGGCGAAAGCCGCCGCGAGCGTATTCTTGAACACGCCCCCGCTGGCGGTCTTGACCTCAAGGAGGAAATCGCCGAGCGAGATCGATGACGCGACTTCGATCGTGAGGTTGAAGATCTGGTTCCCCGCGGCCCCGCAGATGTGGGCCGTGACGCCGGCCGCCCAGCACTTCCCGGCAACCGGGGCACCAACTGCAAATGCCGTACCGATCGGAGTGTTGCCCGGACCGTGGGCCAGGCCCGAGATCAGGACGTAGAGAACGGCGGCCAGGACCACTGTGATCGCGACGAGCAGGATCGTCGCGATGATCGGGGAGACTCCCCGCCGCTTGCCCTTTCGCCATCTTGCCGACGCCGTTCGGAAGTTCATATTCGTCATCATGGTCGCCGTACCTGCCGTGACTCCCGGCTCCCGCAGCCGAGTTCCATAGTTGGTGGTCGCTTGGGGTTAATGTAACTTCACTTTCTCCGCGCGGGTGCCCGGCACGCTGGCGTGGACGAGGAGCGGGGACAATCGCGCTCGTTCGGGGCAGAGGAGGGTCAACGACGCGGTCGTCCACCGCCGAGTGGGCCGGACCACGTGGGACCAGCGGTTAGGTGCAACCAAAGTCGCACCCGCCGACCGGCCGCGGAAATCAGGGCCTCCGAGTTAGGGGGCCAGTCGGACGGTCCTGGCTTCGGTCGGGGACTCACGCTTGAAGGTCGGCGTGAACCAGCGCGCTAAGCGTTCTGACCCACCTTGCGAGTTCTCTGGCGTCATTGAGACCGACGGCTCGATCTTCGTATTCAACCTCGTTCTTCCGGCTAAGGATGCGGGAGATCATCGGTCCAACCTCCCCGTTCTGCGGGGCACCACTTCGCGCGATGAGAGCGATGACCTCGTGATGATCCTGCCCCCTACAACGCTCCTGAAGAAAGTGAATCGTGTATGCATCCCCAAGTGCGATAGCGGCTTGCACCGCGGTGGTCGCGACTCCGTCCGGGTTGCGTTCTCGCTCTGCCAGTTCCATCGTGTTCAGGAGGTTCTCTGCACGAGTGAGATAGACCTTGGCTCGAGTTCTCGGAAGGGGCTTCACTCGAGTCTGCGTCACTGTCTACCTTCCAATCTCAACGCCTTCGGCCATAGCCGTGTTGATCAACTGTGGGCTAGGTGAGTGTCGAGTCTGAGAATAATCCAGCACCAGTGGCGAGAGGGGGTTACCGAACCTGAGTGAGAACTGGGGGCTTGCCCGGCTGAGCGCAATCTCGACCGTCTCCTTCGCAGACTTCGACTCCACCAGGACGAGCAGATCGATGTCGCTCGTCGAGCGTTCATCTCCGCGAGCGACGGATCCGAACAGGAACGCGCGCTTCACCGGCAGGGGCTGCAGTAGGGCCTCAATGTCCCCCTTGAGGAGCTGCAAGGCGTTCGCCTCGCCCTGGAACATGCGGACCAGCACGTCGCGCATCACGTGCTCAGGGGATAGCCGCCAAACGTGCGACCGACCCGCGATCTCGCGAAAGGCTACCCCGGAGCTCCGAAGGGACTCAAGCGCCCTGTTTGTCTGAGACGGAGAGCTTCCGCAAAGTTTGGCCAGCTCTCGACCTGTGAATCCGCGATTCGGGAATCGAGTTAGAACCCTCAAAACCCGGACTTGAATCGGGTTGCCAAGGAGATCGTCAAGCTCGTTTCGGAACTTCATGTTCTACAAATAGTACACATGTTCGATTATTAGAACATTACTTCTCGGAATGATTTAACCCGGGATAGCCATGGGAAGAGAGTTGACTGGTCCCCGTCGAGGGAACCCGGACCATGATGTGTGGAAGAAGAGTTGCAGCCCGGGGCGCCCGGGGGTAGCTCCGTCGTTCTCCTGATCGGTACTCGGTTTGCTCGGACGGGTACTCGCGGCAACCTCAGCGGACGCGCGAGCGCACCGCGAGCGCCCGAAGCGTGATCATTTTGCTCGGCTGACCGACCGTCTCGAACGAGAGCGGAGTCGGTCGTTTCTCGGGATGCGCAGCGAACCACTTGGCGCCGTCCGCGTCGGGGTCCGTTTGGTGCGCGTCGAGGGTCCACCGTCCGTCGGCCCTGCGCTTCTTTTCCAACAGGTCGAGCGCGAACCGGAGTCGTTTGTCACTCCCGTATCCCAGGGAGGTCAGAACGTCCAACCCTACGAGCAGGTCGTAGTAGTAGTGGGTGGGCCAGTGAAATCGGTCCCAGGGCTCGTAGCGATCACCCTGGACGTGCAGCTCGCGCTCCAAGTAGTACTCGGCTCCCCGCTCCACGCACGATCGCATGGACTCGCTCCACTTCGAGCGAGGGTAGGCCGCGAACGCGCTCAGTCCCTCCCAAGCGTCGAGCGTTCGGCTGGGTGCGGCGGCGTCCCGGTTCCACCGACAGGTCCAACCCCCCTTCGGATGAGCGGTGCGGACCAAGAATTCCATCGTTTTCCGGACCCGCGGATCGTCGCCGTACCCGAAGTGGATCAGCGCACGTGCCATCCCCGCGGTGTAGCAGTGGTGACCCTTCCCATTCCCGAGCCCTCCTACCCCGCCTCCCTGCAAAGGAGAGTTCCCCATCCAGAACTCGCACGAATCCCGGATCTCCGGAATCGCCCGTGTCGCGCCCAGGTCGGATAACGCGAGCATCGTCCAGTTGGTTCCGAGGAACCGCGGTTCCATCCGAGGTTTCTCGCGTTCCCACCATCCCCCGGTATTGCGGCGCCGGAGAGCTTCTGCAACCCACCCGGTGGAAGGGATCCGGGTTCGAGCCTCTAGTACCTCCGGGTCCTTCTCGCTCTTTCCAAGCAGCTGGGTCAGGGCGAGGTATCGCACCGATGGCTGGTTCTCCTCGAGCAGCCAGTCGATCGTTGGCGTCTCGGTCACTTTTGGCGTGAGGGTCGCGGGGCGTCTTTACGGCTCCTTCCGGCCGAGCCCGTGGAGTCGGAGTCGATCGATCCAGACTGCGCGAAGGCTCGACGTTCGATCAGAGTGGCTGCGAGAAGGGTTGCACCTCTCGAACCAGTCGGCACTCTGGTTGAGCGAATGCGACCGATCGCTCGGTTGGGCGGATGTCGCGTCGAGGGAAGACCGGGTGGCGGAACG
>Ga0335073_10012926_pt1 | contig 11701 bp, 11 predicted proteins | sample Lox_Sample_22_FD_207093 | JGI IMG/M metagenome (GOLD analysis project Ga0335073, IMG submission 207093) | Soil microbial communities from Loxahatchee National Wildlife Refuge, Florida, United States - Lox_Sample_2.2 | ecosystem: Environmental > Terrestrial > Soil > Wetlands | place: USA... | reverse complement strand
CAAGACGGCAATCGCTTCAAACGGCGTGTTCAATCTCATCCCGGTCACTGTGACCGCCACCCAGACCGGCGGCCAGCCAGTGTCATGGGTGATTCACCTGGCACGCTGGGTGTGGCACTGATCCCGGGGACCTGAGCGCCACGTGGGCGTGCCGGGGCCGTCATCGCCGGCACGCCCACACACCCCGAGTAACTCATCACTCGACCCGCCCCGGGGCGGTGAATGGTGGTTCAGCCACCTACTGTGTGGCCAACTGCGCGCTCGACCGACAGCGTCGCGCGAGTGGTGAGTTAGTCGGTCTGCCGACTAATCGAGGTGGCAGATCTCCTCGAGCCGCAGAACGCCCGTGTCGGGCCGCGATCCCTCGGGGAGCTCGAAGAACGGCGCCATCTCCGACTGCCACCGCGCGTTGACCCCGGTCTCCTCCATTCCCCGCTGGGCCGCCTCGAAGTCCTCGCACTCGAGGTAGCCGATCAGGAGCCCGTCGCCGCGGAGGAACAGCGAGTAGGTCGAGCCTGAGGCATGTGAAATCCGACGCGGACATCGTCGCCAGGTCGCTGCCCGAGCCCTTGACGGCGACCGCCGCATGCTGGGGCTGCCGTTCCACTATCGCGATGAGCGTGTGACCGACGAGGTGGTGGCGCGCGCCCACAAGCTCGTTCCGTGCGAGGAGCTGTACGCGAGGCCTCCGCTTGGGTTATCGGCCGCCAGCCACGCAGACGGGCCGCGTTCCGCAGTCCTAGTCTCGCTCCTTAGCGGGGCGCCCGGCGTCGGCGCTACTGATCGCGCCGTCTTGGCCAGCGGCGGCGCCACCCGACGAACCCGAAGAGGAGCAGCGGCAGCGACATGCCGGACAGAACCGCGATCTCCCCGAGGTGGGGCTTTGCGGTGTGCTTCGGCGCAGCAGCCTTCTTGGCCGGAGGCTTTTTTGCGGGTGTCGCCACCGTGAGCTGGACCTTGGCGACGTTGAAGCCGTACTTGCCCGAGCAATCGAGGCCTTTGGCGCATCCGTCGAAGTTCGCGGCCCATTTCAGCCACAACTGGCGGCCGTCGGCGCTGATCCACTGCGAGGGGAAGCCGGCGCCGTAGCCGTTGGAGGGGCCGAAGTCGCGAGAGGCGGCGACGAACGAGAACGGTCCGTAGGGCGTCGGCGACTCGGCGATCACGAGCTCGGCGCCGCCTTTCCACACCCCTGGCGTCCGGTTCTTGTAGGAGTAGGTGAACGTCAGCAGATAGCGGTGGACGCCGGCGTCGTAGGTCATCTCGGGGTAGGTGATGTGCGAGGTCCAGTTGAGGACAGGGACCGCCGCCGACACCGAGCTCGACCATTGCGGCGCGCCGGCCGACGAGCCCGCGTACCACTGCCACTTCGTCGGGTCGGTGACGTTGGCGATGCCGGTCGCCACCCGCCCGAGCACCAGCCGCGAGGCATTGAACTCGCGCTCGGTGCCGATCGCGTACATGTATCCGTCGGGATACGCGCCGCCCGGGCCGCCGCCGTCGACGAACGTCAGGTTGCCGAGGGGTGGCGGGAACGCCTTGGCCGGGAAGCTCCAGGTCTTGCCGTGGTTGGTGGAGTACGCGATGCCGGCCAAGCCGTTGAACAGGCCGTTGACGTTCCAGTTCCAGTTCTCCTGCTGGGTGGCGTAGAAAACACCACCGGCCTCGGCAAAGCCGATGCTGTAGAACGGGCCCAGCGGACCGTCGTCGTTGTCTGGATTGCCGCCGATCTGACCCCAGGTCCGTGGCGCCGGAGTCGATGCCGTCGCCACGCGCTTGAAACGGAGGCTCGGGGGAGTTCCGGTGATCTTCGCGAACGACTGCCGCCAGAAGCCGCCCGGCAGGGGGACATCGACCCCGCCGTCGTCCATCAACACGTATGTGGACCCGTCGTCGCTCCAGACGGTCGGCAGGATGTCCCCCCACTGATTTGACGGCGGGTCGTAACGTCCGGTCAGCCACCGCGCGCCGGTGATGTAGCGGCTCGCCGGCAGCGGCGTCACGTTCGCGCGCGACAGCGGGCCGCCCGGGGGCGCGGCCGCCGGGCTGCGGCTTGTCGTCTGCGCCCCCGCCGACGCCGACGGAATCAAAGCTAGTGAGGCGACGCCCGCGGCGAGCGCGAGCGTCCGTCTACGAAACCAGATTGTTAGGACAATACAAACCGAATGTAGGTTCGGGATAAACCGGCCGTCAGCGCCGCCGCGCCCGCAGCTGCCGGTTCTTCATCCGGTTCCCGCAGGAGGCCATGTCGCACCAGCTGCCCTGCTGATTGCGCGACCGGTCGTAGAAGATCCACTGGCACTCCGGATTTGAGCACATCTTCAACCGCGACCACGTCCCATCCAGCTGAGCGCCGCGGATGATCAGCAGTAGCCCGAACAGGGCGTCACCAAATGTCTCACCGCAGACATCTTCGAGCCCGAGCACGCCACCCTGTCCGACCGTCAGCCGCGCGGTGTGCCCGGCGGCCAGCTTTCGCAGCGCCTCGAGGTCCTCGTCCTGAGCGACGTCATCGCCCTCGGACGCGGTTAGGTCCCGCAGGCAGTCGCGGACCTCGCGGGCCAGCTCGAGATCGGCGTCGGTCAGCTCGCTGTCCCGAGGGAGCAGACCCACCTCGGTCAGCCACTCCGCGGCGGCCGCCCGATCGGCGAGCAGGTCGGTCTCCTCCTCCACGTTCACGGTGTTGAGGAAGGCCTGGACGCGCAACAGCGGCATCGGGGCAGGCTTGGACTCGGTACCCGGATACCACGAAGGCAGATTGCTCATGTGACGAATCTTAGCCCGCGTGACCACCAAAATTGCTTGACAGGTCACCGTGACCGGCGTAGCATCTACGCCGGTCATGAGGCTTCGAGGTGACAAGAGGCAGAAGGAGTGGGCGTTCGTGCTGGTCGCGGACGGACTCGCGGAGGGTCCGGTCCACGCGGAGCGCCCTGGCCTGCGGGATCGGCTCGCGGCCCGGTGGCGCGCGCGGCACCTCGATCGCGCCCTAGCCGGCGGAGTTCCGCCCGAGGCCAACACCGCCCTTGCGCTGCGCGCGCAGGAGCTCACCGAACTCGAGCGCCGTCAAACGATCGCGGGCGCGATCCGCCGTGTCATGCGCGAAGCCCGAGAAGGCGCGCCAATTCACCCTGGGCGGATCAGGCCGGACCGCAGACGGGTGGCCGCGGCCAGCGAGGAGCTGAGCGCGCTGGCCGACACGCTCGCCGAGCCGGGCCCGGTGGCGGCCACCGGCGTGGCTCAGGCGTGGATTTTGCTCACCGACGGTACCGGTCCCCTGTACAACCCGGACAGCCGAACGAGTCTCCGCGCAGGCGCGGCGCGCGCCGTGAGGGAACTGCGGCCCTGGCCCGTCTGACCGGGCCGCCGGTCCCTCAAGTATCGAAGGATCTGATCACGCGATGGTCGCCGTCTGCTGGTCGGCGACCAGTTCGTCGAGATTGGCCTCCGCATCCACGACTTGAACCGCCTTCTGCACGTACTCGGTCGGCATCGCGACACGAGCGGCCCAGTAGTAGATAACGAGGCTGAACACGGCGACCACGCCGAGGTCGACCCAGAACGGGATGTCCTGCTTGGCCAGGAGCGCGATCCCGAATGGCCAACCTGAGCTCGGCTTGCTCGTCGGGAACTGACCGAGGTAGGAGATGATCCCCAGTCCGATCAGCCAGGGCGGGATCCACGACGCCGCCTTCCAGTGCAGCACCAGCTTCCGGCCGGGGGGCGCAACCGCCTGGTAGACGAAGAACACGACGAACCCGGCAATGATGAATATGTAGAGCCAGAAGATCGTGTTCCAGCCGGCCCAGTAGACGATGAAGTTCGCGCACACGAACGACAGCGGAGCTAGAAACCAGGCCGCCGGCAATCGATACGGGCGCACTCGGTCGGGATCGGATCGTCGGAGCGCGGCAAGCGATGGTGGCGCCATCGCGTACATCAGCACGGTCGCGGCGGTCACCAGACCCACCATGCCCGCCCAACTCGGGAACGGCAGGAAGACCAGCATTCCGATCACCCAGCAGAAGATCAGCGAGGTGAACGGGACGCCGCGCTTGTCGACCTGGCCGAGAGCCGGCGGCCAGTAGCCGTTGCGTGACAGGCTGTACGACAGTCGCGATGAGGTGCCGGCGTAGACCAAGCCGGTACCCGCCGGGGAGATGATCGCGTCGATGTAGAGGATCGTCGCCAGCCAACCGACGCCGGCCGCGGTCGCGAGCGAGGCGTACGGCCCGAACGAGCCCTGGCCCGGGATCGGGTTGGTCCAGCCGTGCTCGATGTCCTTCGGGTTGAGCGCACCGATGAAAGCGACCTCGAGCAGCAGATAGATCGCGGTGCCGATCAGCATCGAGATGATCACGGCACGGTGGATGTCCTTCTGGGGATTCTTCGATTCCCCGCCGACTTGGATCGCCTGCTCAAACCCTTCCAGGGCGAACACCACTCCCAGCGGGAGCGCGGCGAAGATTCCCTTGGCGCCGAACGGCGCGAAGCCGCCGCCGCTATTGGCGGAGAAGTTACTGCCGTTGAACGTGACGATCAGCAGCACGATGATCGTCAGCGTCGGCACCGCGAGCTTCCAGATCATCGCGATGTTGTTCGACTCGGCCAGCCAACGGACGCCCATGATGTTGATCCACGTGAACACCGCCATGCAGACGCCGGCGACCGCGATCCCCGATCCTGTCAGCGTCCCGTTGGCGTGCACAAAACCCGGGTGAAGCGAAGTCGACTCCAGGTAGGTCAGTGCCGCCTCGACCTCGATCGGGGCGATCGTGACGGCCTGGATCCAGGCCATCCATCCACCGGTGAAGCCACCCAGTGCGCCAAAGCCCAGGAACGGAAAGCGCGCCGTGCCGCCGGACAGCGGGTATGTCGAGCCCAGCTCCGCGTGTACGAGCGCCAGGATGCCGAGGATCGCTCCGGCGAGGACCCATGACAGGAGCGATGCCGGACCCGCCGATTGTGCGGCCCCTAAAGCTCCGAGCAGCCACCCCGAGCCGATGATCGATCCGAGCGAGATCATCGTCAGCCCGCGCAGTCCGACGTCCCGCTTCAGCTCCCCGTGGAAAACGTCAGACGAGAGGACTTCCACCTCTTCGGGAACACTCGCCACAGCTCTCCTCCTTCCCTCAGCTCCGGCCGCAATCCTGACGGCGCATTACGGGCTAATGCGGGCGCAACCTACCGCCGGAGCCGGTCGGATACAAGAGTTGGGAGCGTTACGTCAGTGTTGCCCGGGTTCGGAGCGCTTGCCCGGCGGGAGGCTGGGGGTACCGGTGGAGTTCGTCGGGGCTTGGCTGGCCAGATCGCCGACCAGGATCCCGTCGCGAATCTGACCCATGAGGTCGCTGACGCCGCTGGGTGAGTGGGGCAGCAGGATGGTGTTGGTATGCGAGCCCTCGCCAAGCGCGCGCACCATGTCGGTGTACTGGGTAAGTGCGACGAGCGCCATCGCCTCACGCATGTCGAGTCCGTGCTGGGCAATGATCTCGAGCGACTCGTGCAGTCCCTCGGCGATCGCCTTGCGCTCAGCGGCCACGCCCTCGCCCTGGAGACGCATCGTCTCCCGCTCACCCTCGGCCTTCTTGACCGCCAGCGTCTTCTGCGCATCACCCTGCGCCGCGGCCGCGATCTGGTTGCGCTGCGACGCGTTGATGTTGTTCATTGCGTCCTTGACCCGCTGGTCGGGCTCGATGTTGGTGACCAGCGCCTTGACGATCTCATAGCCGTAGTCGGCCATCTGCCGGTGCAGCGTGTCCTGGATGTGCATCGCGATCGTGTCCGCGTCGGCGTACGCCTCGTCGAGGTCCATGCTCGGGATGTGCGAGCGAACCACGTCGAAGGCGTGAGCCTGCATCTGAACCTCGGGGTTGTCGAGCTTGTAGTAGGCGTCCTGGACCTGCTGCTCGTTCGCGCCGACCTTGTATTGCACGGCCAGCTTCACCCGGACGAACACGTTGTCCTTCGTCTTCGTCTCGATCTCCGCGTTCAACTGCTCGACCTGAAGGCTCATCCGCCCGGCGACGCGCTCGACGAACGGAGTCTTGGTCTGAAGCCCCGGACCCGCGACCCGCACGAACTTCCCGAAACGCTCGACGATCGCGCGCTCCTGCTGTTCGACGGTGAAGAAAAACAATGGCATCTTGCCCCCCCTTTCCAGGGTCGGGATCTCAGGCGCTGGCCGGTCCATCCGGCGCTTGTATTGGCTACATCAAGTGTAGGCACCGGCTCGTGCTCCGGAGACGCACCAAGGTGTCGTCGTGCGACACCACCAAACACGGGTGGGCGAGGAGTACCTTGACCGCATATGACCGATGAATCGAGCCCGGCGCAGTTCGTCGGCCGCGAGCCTGACGAGCGGCTGCTCGCCGACGACCTCGACAACCTGCCCGAGGCCGTCGGACGGCCCGAGACGCCCGTGCCGAGCCACGCGCGCCGCCGGATCGTGGGTACCGGCGCGACGCTCACCGCGGCGTCGCTGATCGTCGGGTCTCTGCTCGTGCTGCTCGGCCTGATCGACGCCATCTCCAGTGGCATCGACGGGCTCGGCATCGCGATCGTCGTGGTCGGGGCGATCCTTGTCATCACCCACTGGGGCTGGGTCCACGTCGCCGAGATCACGGCCAACTCGATCGAGGGCCGGAGCAACGCCGAGGTCGAGGACCGGCGCCGGCAATGGCTCGCCACGATCCAGCCGTACACCCGCTTCGAGATCTTCACCCGCGTCGAGGAGGACGGCTCGATCACGATCTTTCGCGTCGCGCACCGCCCGGTCGCGAGCGGCGACCGGCGCTTCACGTTCGACCGCGAGACCGTCTACCAAGAGGTCCATCCGCCCGACGAGCCCGCCGCACAGGTCACCGAGCGGGCCGAGCTGTTGCGCCGCGAAGCCGCGCAGGACACCGAGCGCGAGCGCGAGCGATACCAGGTCGCGGCGGATGCGTACGAGTCCGTGCTGCTCGACGACGCCGACGAGCAGCAGCGGCGCCTCGCGCAGCGCGCCGCCTCGGAGGCGTTGTCGAGCCAGATCAACACGAACCTCCGCGAACCACCTCTGACCGAGTAACGCGCCACCGATGAGCGTCACGACTGAGGCGGTTCCGTTCGGCGGCCGGACGGCGTGGGCGAGGAACCTCGCGGCGCCGGTGCGGAGCTTCTTGAGCACCGAGGCGGGCGGCGCGTTCGTCATGCTCGGCGCCGCGATCGCGGCCCTACTGTGGGCGAACTCGCCGTGGTGGCACACGTACGAGTCCGTGTGGACGACCGAGTTTTCGATCCACATGGGAAACACGGGAATCGCGGCCGACCTTCGCACGTGGGTCAACGAGGGGCTGATGACGCTGTTCTTCCTCGTCGTCGGCCTCGAGGCCAAGCGCCAACTCGACCTTGGCGAGCTCCGCGACCGGCGCCGGCTGGCAATCCCCGTATTCGGGGCGATGGGTGGCGTTGCGGTGCCGATCGCGATCTACCTGGCGTTCAACGCCGGCCGGGCGGGCGGACACGGGTGGGGCGCGGCGATGTCGACCGACACCGCGTTTGCGCTCGCGGCGGTGGCGCTCGTGACTCCCCGGACCGCAACCCGCATCCGTGTGTTCCTGCTCACGCTGGCCGTGGCCGACGACTTGGCCGCGCTCGTAGTGATCGCGACTGTGTACACCACGCACGTCTCGGTGCTGGCGCTCGGTATCGCGGTCGCTTTGTTCGTAGCGCTGGTGGCGCTCCGCTATGCGCCGTTCGGGCGGGCCGCGATCTCGGTCGGCCTCGCCGTCGGGATCTGGGTCGCGATGTTCAAATCCGGAATCGACCCGGTCATCTCCGGTCTGGCGATCGGCCTTGCCACAACGGCCTACCCGCCGTCGCGCGACGAACTCGAGCGGGCCACGGCGCTGACCCGGGAGTTTCGCGAGCAACCGACGCCGGAGCTCGCGCGCTCCGCACAACAGAGCCTGCAGGCGGCGATCTCGCCCAACGAACGGCTTCAGTACGACCTGCACCCATGGACGAGCTACGTGATCGTTCCGCTGTTCGCGCTCGCCAACGCCGGGATCCACATGACCTCAACGCTGCTGAGCGACGCGGTCTCCTCGCCGATCACGTGGGGGATCCTGCTCGGGTACGTCGTGGGCAAGCCGATCGGCGTGTTCACCGGCTCGTGGATCGCCTCGCGCCCCGCGCTGCACGGGCCGCGTTCGCCGATCAGCGAGCCGGTTCTCCTCACGGCGGGCGCCTGCGCCGGCATCGGCTTCACGGTCTCGATTCTCGTCTCGAGCCTCGCCTTCAAGGGCATCGAGCTCGATGAGGCGAAGCTCGGCGCGCTCTGCACGGTGCTGGTGGCGCCGGCGGTGGCGTGGGCGTTAACCCGCGCGATCAGGAAGCTGCCCGAAGCGCTTCGCGCGCGCCAGGTCGCCCGGACCTCTGACGACATCCTCGACCTCACGTCCGACGTCGACCCCGAGTACGACCACATCCGCGGCCCCGATGACGCCCCGGTGACGCTGGTCGAGTACGGCGACTTCGAGTGTCCGTACTGCGGCATGGCCGAGGGGACGATCCGCGAGCTGCTGGCGTCCCACGGCGATGACGTCAGATACGTATGGCGTCACCTGCCGCTGAACGACGTCCACCCCAGCGCGCAGCTCGCCGCTGAGGCGTCCGAAGCCGCCGCGGCCCAGGGCAAGTTCTGGGAGATCTACGACATCCTGCTCGCCCATCAAGGAGAGCTGACGCCACGCGATCTGATGCGCTACGCGACTGACCTCGGCCTCGATGTCGAACGCTTCAAGGACGAGCTGCGAACCCGGCAGTACGCCCAGCGCGTGAGCGAGGACGTCGCCAGCGCCGACGAGAGCGGGGTGTCGGGCACCCCAACCTTCTTCATCAACGGCCGGCGCCACTACGGCGTGTACGACATCGACACGCTGACCGAGGCGGTCGGGGCAGCGAAGCGACGCGCGAGGCAGCTCTCGTACAGCGATATGCCACAGCTGGAGGAAAGTCCCAGCTGATTCCCGGCAGATAGTTGTCCGCACAACTATCCTGCTATGCTCGTTCCGATGAAACTTGGACTGGCCACCTTCGCCGACCTCTCCTCCGGTGTCAGCCCGGAGCAGCGGATGCGCGACCTGCTCGAGGAGGCGGAGCTCGCCGACGAGCTCGGGCTTGACGTGTTCGCGATCGGCGAACACCACCGCGCCGACTTCCTCGTCTCTGCGCCGGCAATCCCCCTCGCGGCGATTGCGGCACGCACGAGCCGGATCCGCCTCGCGAGCGCCGTGACCGTGCTGAGCTCGGACGATCCCGTCCGCGTGTTCCAGCAGTTCGCGGAGCTCGATCTGATCTCCGGCGGCCGGGCCGAGATCATCGCCGGGCGCGGATCGTTCATCGAGTCGTTTCCGCTGTTCGGCTACGACCTCGACGACTACGACGAGCTGTTCGCGGAGAAGCTCGAGCTGCTGCTGAAGATCCGCGAATCGGCGCACGTGACCTGGTCGGGGCGCCATCGCGCGCCGCTCAACGACGCGGTCGTGTGGCCTCGCCCGGTGCAGGACCCCCTGCCGGTGTGGATCGCGGTCGGCGGAACGCCCGAGTCGGTGGTCCGAGCCGGTGCCCTCGGCCTGCCGCTCACACTTGCGATCATCGGCGGCCAGCCGGAGCGGTTCGTTCCGCTCGTCGACCTCTACCGGCGCGCCTTCGAGAGCGCCGGCCACGATCCAGCGGCCGCCAAGGTCGCGATCAACACCCACGCGTTCGTCGGCGCCACCGAGGCCGAGGCCAACGGTGCCTTTGCCGCCTCGTATCTGGCGATGATGAACAGGATCGGCCGTGAGCGCGGCTGGCCGCCGTCGGGGCGCCCCGAGTACGACGCACTCCGCTCTCCCCGCGGTGCGCTCGCCGTGGGCTCGCCCGAGCAGGTCGCCGAGAAGATCCTGTTCGAGCACGAGCTGTTCGCAAATCAGCGCTACATCGGGCAGATGAGCGTGGGCGCGGTCGCGCACAAGGACGTGATGCGCTCGATCGAGCTGTTCGGAACGCAGGTGGCGCCGGTCGTGCGCGCCGAGGTCGACCGGCGCGAGTCCGAGCCGCGCGCGGCCTAACCGGTCCTTGACCGTTCCAAGGCCCGCACCACGCTGACGAGCACCCTGGCCGGCTGGTGGATCACGTGGTTGCGCGTCGGGCGCAGCACGTCGAAGCTCGCATCCCGGTAGAAGAGGTCCTTTTCGCGGTCGTTCTGAAAGCTGCTCGGGCCTCCGTGGAACTGGTAGCTATCCAGCTCCACGATCAGCCGCTGCTCGCGCCACACGAAGTCCGGCTCGTACGGCCCGAGCTTCTGGTTCGTCTCGGGCGCTGGTAAGCGGGCGTCGCGGATGAGCTTGAGGAAGGCCTTCTCCGCCCTCGAGCGAGTGATCGTCATCGCGTCCTCGTCGCCGAGCACCTCCGCCAGCTTCCCGGCGCCCCGGCGGCCGTGGTGACGGCGCAGCACCGCCTCGAGATCACGCGGCGTGAACCGGCGGAGCCCCTGACCCTCGTTCACGAGGTTCGCGACCTCGTCGATGGACGCGGTGGCGGCCACCTCGAGGACGGCGCGCGCCGGCGAGCTGATCCACAGGCCCTCGTGGCGGCGGAGTTCGGACCGATGGATGGTCTGGATTCGGTGCACCCGGAGCCCGTCGCGCGACTTGCAGGTGCGCCCCACGACGGAGACCTCGACCTGCGCGGGCGGTGCATTGATGAGTCCCCAGACGCCCTTCTGCTCACCGAGTGAGACCTTGTCCGCACCAGGGCCGGGTGGACCGGCATTCACCGCCCGAGGACGGGGCGAGTGGGAAGTTATCCGGGGTCGGATCGAGGGGCACGATCGGAGTGTGCGGCCGGCGCGGGCCGCCCGGACCGAAAAGGCGCGCATTTGTTGTCGAGTCGGCGCGTTTACGATGCACCCCGTATGCGGGTCGCCCTTTTCTCCACCTGCCTCGTCGATGCGCTCTTCCCCGACGCCGGCAAGGCGACGGTCCGCCTCCTCGAGCGGCTCGGGCAGCCGGTCGAGTTCCCGCTGGAGCAGACCTGCTGCGGGCAGATGCACGCGAACAGCGGCTACTTCGAGCCGGGCCTCGTCCGTAGATACGCGGACGTGTTCGCCGAGTACGACGCGATCGTGGTCCCGTCGGGTTCGTGCGCCGGCGCGATCCGCCACCAGCACGAGTTCGTCGCGAACGCGTCGGGCGATAAGCAACTCGCCCGCCATGCGCAAGCCGTCGCGGCCAAGACCTACGAGCTGTCCGAGTTCCTGATCGACGTCCTCGACACCGACGACGTCGGCGCCTATTTCCCCCACCGTGTCACGTATCACCCGACGTGTCACTCGATGCGGATCCTCGGAGTCGGCGACCGTCCGCTCCGCCTGCTGAACAACGTCCGCGGCATCGACCTCGTAGCCCTCCCGCGCAACACGGAGTGCTGCGGGTTCGGCGGGACGTTCTCGATCAAGAACCCCGACGTGTCGGCCGCGATGCTCGCCGACAAGATGGAGTCGGTGATCGAGACCGGCGCCGAGGTGCTCTGCGCCGGCGACCGCTCATGCCTGATGCACATCGGTGGCGGCCTTGACCGGATCCGCGCCGGCGTACGGACTCTCCACCTCGCCGAGATCCTCGCCAGCACCGACGGCACGGCGGCGGCATGAGCACCGGGGAGGTCATCTGGG
>Ga0335073_10012923_pt1 | contig 11701 bp, 11 predicted proteins | sample Lox_Sample_22_FD_207093 | JGI IMG/M metagenome (GOLD analysis project Ga0335073, IMG submission 207093) | Soil microbial communities from Loxahatchee National Wildlife Refuge, Florida, United States - Lox_Sample_2.2 | ecosystem: Environmental > Terrestrial > Soil > Wetlands | place: USA... | reverse complement strand
CATCGGTCCCCAGCGGAGTGATCGCGCCAAGGCCGGTCACGACGACGCGTGTCCGGTCTGTACCCACTGTCTTCCTGCTCCTCGTCGATTTGGGGCTAATCCGGCTGCCCACGGGGGCTGCCCCCCGTGGGGGCCGCAAGCGCCGTCGTCAGGCGGATACCTCCGCGCGCCGGACGTAGTCGATGACGTCCTGCACGGTCTTGAGGTCCTTCAGCTGGTCGTCCGGAATCTCCACGCCGAATTTGTCCTGCGCCGCCACAGCGATTTCGACCATCGACAGCGAGTCGATGTCGAGGTCGTCGACAAACGTCTTGTCCGGCGTTACCTGGTCGGCGGGAACGCCCGCAACCTCGTCGACGATCTCGCCGAGACCCTCGAGGATTTCCTGCTCCGTCATGGCCATTTGTCTTCTGCTCTCTTTCTGGCGGACTTCTTGCGTAGGTTGATCGCCCCAGGCGGGGCGGGGGTCAGGGTACCGTGATGACCTGCGCTGCGTAGCACATGCCGGCGCCGAAGCCGAGCAGCAGCGCCTTCGTTCCGGAGGCGATCTCGCCGCGCTCGATCATCCGGGACAGCGCCAGCGGGATGGACGCCGACGAGGTATTGCCCGCGTGCACGATGTCCTGCGCGACGATCGCCTGCGGGGCGCCGAGCTTCCGCGCGATGGACTCGACGATCCTCAGGTTTGCCTGGTGCGGGATGAACGCGCCGAGCTCCGTCGGGTCGACTCCGGCCTTCTCGCAGGCCTTGAGCGCAATCGGCGCCAGCGCGCTGGTCGTCCAGCGAAAGACTGCCTGGCCTTCCTGGAAGATGAACGAGTTCCGGTCGGCGATGAAGATCTTGTCTGCCAGGTCGCCGTCGCTGCCCCAGTGCACTGGTCCGATGCCAGGCGCGTCACCGGCGTCCGCGACCGGACTGACGACCGCAGCGCCGGCGCCGTCGGCGAAGATGATGCACGTCGCCCGGTCGGTCCAGTCGACCCACTGGGACAGCTTTTCGGCCCCGACCACGAGCACGTTCCTGGCGGTCCCGGTGCGTACGGCGTCAGCGGCGTTCGCCAGTGCGTAGCAGAATCCCGCGCACGCTGCGTTGAGGTCGTAAGCGCCCGGAGCGACGATGCCGAGCCGCCTGGCGACGGACGCGGCCACGTTCGGGATCTGCACTTCGGGCGTGCAGGTCGCCACGATGACCAGGTCGATGTCGCCGGGGGACAGGCCGCTGGCCGCCAGCGCCTTGCCGCCGGCCTGCACCGCCATGTCGGTGACGGTCTCGTCCGGGCCGGCGATCCGGCGGCTGGCAATACCTACCCGGCTGCGGATCCACTCGTCATTAGTGTCGACTGTTTTCGACAGCTCGTCGTTGGTGACCACCCTGGCGGGCTGATAGCCGCCGAAAGCCAGCACTCGTGCGCCTGCCTGACCTTCGGTGAGTCGCATGTTGCCTGCTGCCCTTTCGACTTAGTCCGGTGGATTCTGTTGATTGCGTGGATTCTCGTGATTACTCAGCTGCCTGCGGGAGCAGGCGCACCAGTGGCTGCCCCGCGCTGACCGGATCGCCATCCTCAACCAGCCATTCGATGATCGTGGCCGGGAACGAGGCAGCTACGAGGTGATTGCCGCCCCGAATCTCGACGTGGCCGAGGTCAGTGCCGGCGCTTACGCCAGTTCCCGGCCTGGCCGCAGCCGGATGACCGTCGGGCGCCCGGAAAGTCCCGGCCAGCGGCGCGACGAGCAGGCGCCACTCGGGCGCATGGCTGTCGGCGTGGCTGTCGGTGTGCTCGGCCAGGAGCTCGCGGCCTGCGTCCAGGTCATCGGGCGTCTTGAGGCTGATGAGCCGGATACCCCGCAGGGCGCGCTTGGCCAGGCCAGTCAGCGTCCCGGCCGGCGGCAGCTCGATCATCGCGGTCACGCCGAGCGTGGCCATCGTCTGCATGCACAGGTCCCACCGGACCGGCGCGCTGACCTGGGTGATGATGCGGTCGAGCCAGTCCGGGCCAGACTTGACGACCGCGCCGTCGCGGTTCGACAGCAGTGGCCGGGCCGGGTCAGCGGCACGCACCGTCGCAGCTGCTGCGGCCAGGGCGTCGACCGCGGGCGCCATGTGGTGCGTGTGGAACGCGCCTGCCACCGAGAGGGGGCGGAGCCTGGCGCCCGCAGGTGGCGCCTCGGCGAAGGCGGCCAGCTGCTCGAGCGTGCCCGCTGCCACTATCTGACCTGCTCCGTTGACGTTCGCAGGGGTGAGCCCGCAGGCCTCGATGGCTGCCAGCACGGTGTCCTCGTCACCGCCGAGCACGGCTGTCATGCCGGTCGCCTCAGCGGCCGCGGCTGCGGCCATGCCGTTGGCCCGGACCCGCACCATCCGCATGGCGTCGTCCGCGCTGATGACGCTGGCCAGCACCCCGGCGGCAAGCTCTCCGACGCTGTGGCCGGCGACGGCCACCGACTGCCTGCTCACCTGGGCCGAGCTGTTCGCGAGCTGATCCTCGGCCGCCGCGATGGCCGCCGCCACCAGCAGCGGCTGGGCCACCGCCGTGTCCCGGATCTCATCGGCGTCAGCGGTCGTGCCGGCCTTGATCAGGTCGCGGCCGGCCAGGTCAGACCAGGCGGCAAGGCGATCGGCGAAGCCAGGCAGCTCAAGCCACGGAGAAAGGAACCCCGGGGTCTGGGCGCCCTGACCTGGGGCGGCGATAACAAGCATTGCTCTAGCCTGCACTGTAGAACTTCGCCATATCTATGTCGAAGCAGACGAAGTTTCCCGCTAGGACTATGTCGAAAGTCTACAAGCTATGTTCGCTTGTGCGCGAGGCGCCCCAGAATCACCGCAGTCCAGAGCGTGAAGCCGCCCCGCCCGTCACCCGGCGTGATGCCGGTCAGTTCGGTCACCCGGCGCAGCCGGTACCGGACGGTATTCGGGTGCACAAACAGCAGGCGCGCGGTGGCCTCGAGCGAGTTGCCCTGCTCGAGGTAGGCCATCACAGTGTCGAGCAGCGCCGCGCCGCCGCGCATGAGCGGCTCGTAGACCTCCTCGACGAGAGTGGCACGGGCCGACTCGTCGCCGTCTAGGGCACGCTCGGGCAGCAGGTCGCTGGCAAGGACTGGCCGCGGTGCCTCCGGCCAGCCGTGCGCGGCACGCAATCCGGCAAGCGCGGCCCCGGCTGAGGCTACCGCGGACTGCAGGTCAGCGGCGGCGGGCCCCACGACGACCGGTCCGGGGCCGAACCGGCCGACGAAGTGACGGGCGGCCTCGATCGGATCGGCAGCACCGCCGATAACGAGCACGAGCCGGTTGCCGTGGACGCCAGCGAGCAGGTCGAGGCGCGCGCGGCGGGCCAGCATGCGGAACTCGTCGATCAGGCCCTCGGTCTCGGTCCGGCCGGCCGGATTGGGCCCGGCCGACCCCGCGATCACGGTGACCGGGCTGAACGACCAGTTCAGTGCCGACGCCCAGGATTGCAAGCCGTCGTCCACCTCGCCACGAACCAGCGACTCGACGACCAGCGCCTCCAGCCGGGCATCCCAGGCGCCGCGCGCCTCGGCGTTCCGCGCGTACACCTGTGCCGTTCCGAACGCGATCTCCCGGGTGTAGCGCAGCACCGCCTCGCGCAGCTCGGCCTCGCCGCCCGGCGCCGCAAGCTCATCGACCTGCGACTCGACCACATCCACGATGACCCGGACCATCTCGACGGCCTGCTGCAGGGTCACTGCCCGCGCGAGTTCTCTCGGCGCGGTGCCGAATACCTCACCTGCGACGGCGGGCCTGGTGCGCTCCGGATGCTTGATCCAGTCCACGAAGGCGGCCACGCCGGCCTGCGCGACGAGGCCGAGCCAGGACCTGTTCTCGGCCGACATGGCACGGAACCACGGCAGCTCTCGGTCCATGGACAGCATGGCAGCCGTGCCGAGAGCGCCCATCGAGGCCTCGAGCCGGTCGATGGTGTCATCACGGACCCGGCCCCGCGGCCGGGCGGGCTGTCCGCGAGCTCCGCCTTTACCAGCCTGAACTGCCATGTCCTCAGCGTGCCATGCCCGGCGGAGTGCGGCGGCCCGCGCGTGCTAACCGGCCCCGGCGGGCTCACCTGCTGGCTCGGCTGCATCGACCGGTCCGGCCGCGATCTTGTCCCGGCCGTCCGTCGGCTCGTCCGCCGTCAGGGCCCGGACGAAGCCCGGCGACCGCCAGGCGGTCAGCAGGCAGATGGCGGTCAGCACCAGCGCGGCGCAGACAGTAGTCCAGCCGACGCCGATATGGTCGGCGACCGGCCCCTGGACGAGGGCGCCGATGGGATACGCCACGCCCAGCGCCACCAGGAAGAAGCTCAGGACGCGGCCGCGGTAGGCAGCCGGAGCGTGCAGTTGCACCGCCGTCTGCAGCCCGGCCAGGACGCCCATATAGACCAGTCCGACGACGAAGAGCGCTGCCACCGCCAGCCACAGCGACCGGGTGGCTCCGTAGCCGATCAGGGCAACCGGCAGCAGCGCCAGGCTCCAGGCAAGGGCCCGGCCCCGGCCGATGCGCAGCGCGAGCGGCGGCAGGATCAGGGCACCGGCGACCGCGCCAGCGCCCTGCGCCGTGGTGAGTGCGGCGGTAGCGGCGGCAACGTGCCGGGACAAGTTCAGCGCCACAGCCGGCACGAGGGCAATGAACGGCGCGGCCAGGAACGCCACTGCGCCCATGGTCACGGTGGCCGCCCGGCAGGAGGGCTGTGCCCACGCCGCGCGCAGGCCGTCCCGCATCGAACTCATCAGGCGGGCCTCGCTGCCGGGCGGCGGGGCGAGTCGGATGCACAGCACCGCGCCGACAACTGCGAGGAAGGACACCGCATTCGCGGTGAAGCTTGCCGCGTATCCGAAAGCAGCGATGACCGCTCCGGCCAGTGCGGGCCCGATGATGCGGCCCGCGTTCCATTGTGCGGAGTTCAGTGAACTGGCTGCCAGGAACTCCGAGCGAGGCACCAGGTCAGGCAGGATTGCCTGGGTGAACGGCCCGATCAGGGCGGACACCGCACCCTGAGCGGTGACGAGCGCAAGCAGGCCGGACGGATCGTCATGCCCGGCCGCCACGAGAGCTGCGATCACTGCCGCGATCAGGCCGGCGGCGAAGTTCCCGGCAGCTATCACCAGGCGGCGGGGGAGCCGGTCCGCCAGGGCGCCGCCGACTGGCGACAGCAGGCCGATCGGCAGGAACGCGCCAGCCGCGACGAGCACGGCCCAGCTCGCCTGGCCGGTGCGCGAGATCACCAGGGCGCCGACGGCGACCGTCTGCATCCAGGTGCCGACGTTTGAGACGAGGCCCGCCGTCCACAGCACCGCGAAGTTCCGGTAGCGCAGCGGCCGCAGCGCTGCCGCCGCACCGACTCGCATCAGGGCTGTGCGCAGTCGGGGGCGGTCACGGCGCTAACGATAGGGCACGGGGCCCGCTACAGCGCCTCGCTCACGTCGAGGTCCAGGTGGTACTTCGCGATTGCCTGGGCGACCGCTTCCGGCTTGACCTCGCCCTGCCGGGCCAGCTGGGCCAGCACGGAGACGGTGATCGACTCCGCGTCGACGTGGAAGAAGCGCCGCGCCGCCGGGCGCGTGTCCGAGAAGCCCCATCCGTCGGTGCCCAGCGAGGTGAAGGGCGCCGGGACCCAGCGGGCGATCTGGTCCGGCACGGCCCGGATCCAGTCGCTGACCGCGACGACCGGCCCGGAGTGACCGTCGAGCGCCCGGGTCACGTACGGCACCCGCTGCTCTCCCTCGGGCTGCAGCATGTTCCACTCGTCGCAGCGCAGCGCCTCGCGGCGGAGCTCGGTCCAGGAGGTCGCCGACCACACGCCGGCCCGGACGCCCCAGTCCTCGGCGAGCAGCCGCTGCGCGTCGAGTGCCCACCGCAGTGCGACTCCCGAGGCCATGATCTGTGCCTGCGGGTGCTCACCGGTGGTGGACGCGACCGCGGCCGGCGCGGCAGCCTCCCCGCTCAGCTGCGGCGGGGCCGCGTACTGGTAGAGGCCGCGCAAGATGTCGCGCTCAAGCGAGGCGTTGCCGCCCTCGTAGTCGGCCGGCTCGGCGGGCTGGACGTACGGCTCGTTGTACACCGTCAGGTAATAGAAGATGTCCTCGCCGTCGGGGTGCTCGGCCGTGGAGCCGTACATCCGGCGCAGCGCGTCCTTGACGATGACGGCCAGCTCGTAGGCCCAGGCTGCGTCGTAGCTCACGCAGGCAGGGCTGACCGAGGCCAGCAGGATTGAGTGGCCGTCGTTGTGCTGAAGGCCCTCGCCAGTGAGCGTGGTCCGCCCGGCGGTCGCGCCCAGCAGGAAGCCACGGCCAAGCTGGTCGCCCATCAGCCACATCTGGTCCCCGGTCCGCTGGAATCCGAACATCGAGTAGAAGATGTAGACGGGAATCATGTGGGTGCCGTGGGTGGCGTACGCGGTCCCGGCGGCCGTGGTGGATGCCATTGCGCCGGCTTCGCTGATGCCCTCGTGCAGGATCTGCCCGCGGCTGGACTCCTTGTAGGACAGCAGTAGGTTGCGGTCGACAGCCTCGTAGGTCTGCCCGTGCGGGTCATAGATCTTCGCGGTCGGGAACAGCGAGTCCATGCCGAAGGTGCGGGCCTCGTCCGGGATCACGGGCGCGAACCGGTCGCCGATCCCCGGGTCCTTCATCAGGTCCTTGAGCAGCCGGACGAACGCCATCGTGGTGGCGACCGACTGCTTGCCCGAGCCGCGGCGCAGCTCGTCGTAGACCGAATCGGCGGGCAGCTCCAGTGACCTGGCCCGTACTACCCGCCTCGGCAGGTAACCGCCGAGCGCGGCCCGGCGCTCGCGCATGTACTGGATCTCGTCCGACTTCTCGCCCGGGTGGTAGTAGGGCGGAAGCTCGGCCTCCAGGGCCGCGTCCGGGATCTCCAGGTAGAGCCGGTCGCGGAACTCCTTGAGCTCGGCCACCGTCAGCTTCTTCATCTGGTGGGTGGCGTTGCGGGCCTCGAAATCGGGACCGAGGGTCCAGCCCTTGATCGTGTGAGCCAGGATCACCGTCGGCTGGCCGACGTGCTCGGTCGCGGCCTTAAACGCGGCGTACACCTTGCGGTAGTCGTGCCCGCCGCGGGACAGGTTGCGGATCTCGTCGTCGGACAGGTGCTCCACCATGGCCCGCAGCCGCGGGTCGCCGCCGAAGAAGCTCTCCCTGGTGTAGGCGCCGGACTCGACGGCATAGGTCTGGAACTGGCCGTCCGGCGTGGTGTTCATCTTGTTGACCAGGACGCCGTCGGTGTCCTTGGCGAGCAGCGGGTCCCAGTCGCGACCCCAGATCACCTTGATCACGTTCCAGCCGGCGCCGCGGAATGAGGCCTCGAGCTCCTGGATGATCTTGCCGTTGCCGCGGACCGGCCCGTCCAGCCGCTGCAGGTTGCAGTTGATCACGAAGGTGAGGTTGTCGAGCTCCTCGCGGGCGGCGAGCGCGATGGCGCCCCTGACCTCTGGCTCGTCGGTCTCTCCGTCACCGAGGAAGGCCCAGACATGGGAGCGGCTGGTGTCCTTCAGCTCGCGGGCCAGCAGGTACCGGTTAAACCGGGCCTGGTAGACCGCGTTGATCGCCGACAGCCCCATCGAGACCGTCGGGAACTCCCAGAAATCAGGCATCAGCCGCGGGTGCGGGTAGGACGGCAGGCCGCCCCCGGGATGGGACAGCTCCTGCCGGAAGCCGTTGAGCTGCTCCTCGGTGAGCCTGCCCTCGAGGAAGGCACGGGCGTAGATGCCAGGGGCAGCATGACCCTGGAAGAACACCTGGTCACCGGACTCGCCATGGTCCTTGCCGCGGAAGAAGTGGTTGAAGCCCACCTCGTACAGGCTCGCGGCGGAGGCATAAGTGGCGATGTGGCCGCCCACGCCAAGACCAGGCCGGTTGGCTCGGCTGACCATAATCGCGGCGTTCCACCGGATGTAAGCGCGGATCCGGCGTTCCACATACTCGTCGCCGGGGAACCACGGCTCGCGCTCAGGCGGAATGGTGTTGATGTAGTCCGTGCTGCGCAGGCCGGGGACGCCGACCTGCTGCTCGCGAGCGCGCTCAAGCAGGCGGAGCATGACGTAGCGGGCGCGAGTCCGGCCGTGCGTCCGGACGACGTCATCGAACGACTCGAGCCACTCCCTGGTCTCATCCGGATCGATGTCCGGGAGCTGGGTGGGCAGTCCGTCGCTGATGATGGAGAAGCGCTGGCGTCCGGAGGCCACGGGAATCCTCACATTCCGCGGGGCGGGCAGCCGGCTCGCACCGGTGTCCGCGAAGGGAGTCCGGGCTCGGGCGGGCGGCGCTGCACGCCACGTGATAGGTAGGCGCAGCCGCCGTTGGCCGCGTCCAGTCGGGTAGTACTCCCTCAATTCTCGCCTGTACCGCCGGCGAACGCATCTCTACCGGCCGGTAACCGGCCGGGGTGAGGGGGGCGTGCCCCTGTCGATTGGCATCACATAAGGCGCGTATAGGCAGATAACAACCTACCGTGGGCGCGCCAGAGCGGTCTGGATGGCCTGCTGGGGAGGGGATTTCGCGCTAAGCATTAATTGTGACTTGCGCACCGCGCCGACCCAGTGTGAACTGTGCCATCAAGAGCAGCGACAAAGCGCAGCGGCTGTGTAGCCGGACCCAGACCTGGGCATGTGCCGAGATCTAGGGGTTCGGTCCTCAGCTGGGGCGGGAAGGATCAGGAGGACTTCAGTGAGCGCGACCGCGGGCCAGGCGCAGGATCAGCGTGACCTGGCCGAGAGGCTTGGCATCAAGCCCGGCCACGTGGTGCAGGAGATCGGGTATGACGACGACTGCGACGAGGCGCTGCGCGACTCCGTCGTAGCCCTTGAGGGCGCCGAACTCGTCGACGAGGACTATGACGACGTCGTGGACGGCGTACTGCTGTGGTGGCGCGACGGCGATGGAGATCTCGTCGACGCCCTGGTAGACGCGCTCACCCCGCTCGCGGACGGTGGCTACATCTTGCTGCTCACGCCCAAGACCGGGCGGGACGGGCACGTCGAGCCCAGCGAGATCGGCGAGGCCGCGCCGACGGCGGGACTATCCCAGACCTCAACGGTCAGCGCCGGGCGCGACTGGTCGGCCTCACGACTGGTCGCACCGAAGGCGCGTCGCTGACGCGGTCGGCCGAGTTACGGCTGACCTGGACCTGCGGTTCTTGCCGCCTAGACGGTAATGACACACTGAGTCGCGTCGGGGGAAGCGGCCGGTTCCCGGCTGCGGAAGCCCGGAGAGCCGCGACTGTGGCTCCGTTCCCCAGAAGCTCGCTGAGAGGATCAGTCCATGGCGGTGGAAGTCGGCGATCAGGCCCCTGACTTCGAGCTCAAAGACCAGCACGGCAACCGGGTGGCGCTGTCCGGCTTCCGCGGCGAGAAGAATGTCGTGCTTGTCTTCTACCCGCTGGCATTCAGCGGCGTGTGCGGCGGCGAGATGTCCGCGATGCGGGACGACTTCCCTGAAGTCACGCGCGATGACGTCGAGTTGCTGACTGTGTCGGTGGACTCGGTGTACGTGCTGCGGACGTGGGCCGACCGCGAACATTTCGATTTCACAATGCTCGCTGACTTCTGGCCGCATGGCGAGGTCGCCAGGGCCTACGGTGTCTTCGATGACAACATGGGCGTCGCCACTCGGGGAACGTTCATCATCGACAAGAACGGCGTGGTGCGGTGGAAGGTTGTCAACCCCATCCCGCAGGCACGAGAGATCGCCGACTACCAGAAGGCCCTCGCTGAGCTGGACTAGCTCCCCAGCTGGTCTGGCGATGCGATAGTTCCTGGCAGCCCGGCAGAATCGGGACAGGCTGGATGCCCTGCTATCGGTGCGGAACTCGGCAGGTCGACCCTGACCGGGGCGAGAGCCCCTGGCGACGAGGCGTGCGCGGGGACCGTCAGGTCCTCATCTGCCCGGATTGCCAGGTGGCCGCTGACTGGACGACTGAGCTGGACCGCTGCCAGGCGTGCGGCAGCATTCACCTGGTCCGGCGGCTCGGCGAGGTCGAGTGCCGCGACTGCGGCACGGTCGGCCAGCCGGCTGAGGCGAGCGTGAGCGACGGCAGAAGCACCGACCAGGCCGCATCGGACCTGGCTGATGAAGTCGAGCGCGCGCTCGCGAAAGTGCTCGGGCCGAGCAGGCAGCGACCGCCGTACGCGATGTCGTGACTGATGCGGCGCTCGTCGGACGGCTGCTGGATGAGTATCACGAGCGGTCGGTCCGGCCGGTGGACATCTGCACGGTGGCGGGCTCTGAGCATGAGCTGCGCGTTACCTACCGGCTGACGTTGCCGGACGGTTCTGGTCAGGTCGTTCGTGCGTTCCGTGCGGATGCGCCGGTGCCAGAGGATGCCCGTGGCCCCGGTAACGAGATCATGACGGACTGGCTGCTCGGACGCGCCCAGACGCTCGCCCGCCTCGAGTCCGCCCGTTATCCCGCGCCCCGGCCGGTGCGCACCAGGACCGGCGAGCTGATCGGCGTCGCTGGCCAGTGGCTGAGCTGGGCGACGTCCTTCGTTCCCGGCACCATGCTGCGCCCGACGCTCAACCAGCTTCGGGCGCTTGGGGTGACGCTTGGGTTGCTGCACGATGTGACGGTCACGCCTGGCGCATCGGCCGGCCTGTCGCCGCGGCACCCGGCGGTAGCCGGACCGGTGACCCTAGCCCGGCTGGACGCCGTCCGCGAGGGCGTGCCAGCCGCGTGGCTGCCCATGTACGAGGCGTTCCGGCAGGCGGTGATCATGGTGCGGGATGCCGCCGATGCAATGCCCGAGACCGTGGTGCACGGTGACGTGTGGGCGCGGAACGCGGTGCAGCCGCCCGGTAGGCCGGTGACGCTGATCGACTGGGAAGTAGGCGGCCTCGGTCTCGCCATCCTCGATCTGGCCAACTGCCTGACGGAATGCCACCTGGACGCGGCGACGCCCGACCATGACCCGGAGGCCTGGCTAATCGCCCCGGACGAGGACCGGATCGCGGCAGTGGCAGACGGTTACCTGAGCGTGCGGAACCTCTCTGATGCGGAGCTCTCGCTGCTGCCGTCCGCGGTGAAGTTCGCGCCCGCGGTGGTCGGTGCGGTGCATCTGGAGCTGGCGGTGGCCGAGGGTGTGACCGGACCCGCGATGGATGCGCGCTTTCTGCGGCTGCAGAACCGGATGGCTGTCGCGGACCAGGTAGCCGCGCTGGCGCTCACGCATCTTGATGCCAGTTAGGTCGAGTACGGTACTGGCGTGGCGACCTTCGAGGACGTGACCGAGCTGGCCTTGCAGCTGCCGCAGGCGACCGAGGGCGAGCGCCACGGGCACCGGGCCTGGTCCGTGGCCGGCAAGGTTTTCGCGTGGGAACGGCCGTTCAGTAAGGCCGATCTGCGCCGGTTTGGCGCGGAGGCGCCACCCGACGGGCCGATTCTCGCCGTCTCGGTGGCCGACCTGCACGAGAAGGAAGCCATCCTGGCGGCGAATACGGACGCGTTCTTCACGATCCCGCATTTCGACGGCTACGCCGCTGTCCTGATTCAGCTGCGGAAGGTGTCCCTGGCGGCGCTGCGATCTGCTCTTACTGACGGCTGGCTGGCCTGCGCGCCGCGGGACCTGGCCGAGCAGTACGTCGAGGGCTAGCTGGTCCGGTAGCGGCCTGCCGCGCGGACAGCCGGTGGGCGGTACGCTTGGGCGCGGTCTTGCGGGGCCGCGGAGACGCGGAGACGCGGAGACG
>Ga0335073_10012922_pt1 | contig 11703 bp, 10 predicted proteins | sample Lox_Sample_22_FD_207093 | JGI IMG/M metagenome (GOLD analysis project Ga0335073, IMG submission 207093) | Soil microbial communities from Loxahatchee National Wildlife Refuge, Florida, United States - Lox_Sample_2.2 | ecosystem: Environmental > Terrestrial > Soil > Wetlands | place: USA... | reverse complement strand
CCAGCTCTGGTCCCGCCAGTCCCCGGCGGGCAGCTGCAGCCCCAGCGTGGCGGCCAGATCGGGAGCGGCGGGCTCGAACGGCTCCCGCTCCCACGTGATCGGGTACGGGACCGCGCCGTCGTCGTCGTCATCGTACGGGTCGTGGTGTTCCGACGGCGGCGCGCCGAAGTCCCCATGGCTCATCTGGCGCTCCAAGGCTCCGGATGTGCGGCGCGGCCCCCGACACTTCGTACAACGCAGCGCCCGCGGCCGCGGTTCAGGGGTTCAGGGGTTCAGGGCTTCAGGCCGGGTAGCTCATCCCCATCGCGGCCCGCACCTCCGCCAGCGTGGCGCCGGCGATCACGCGCGCCCGGTCGCAGCCGTCGCGCAGCACCGCCCGAAAGTACCCCGGGTCGGCGGCGAGTTCGGCGCGCCGGGCGCGGATCGGCGCGAACCGCTCGTTGACCGCCTCGGTCACCGTCTTCTTGAGCGCGGCGGCCCCGCCCCCGCCGATCTCGGCGGCAATGGCGCCAGGCTCGCGGTCCAGGCACAGCGCGGCGAGCAGCAGGAGGGAGGAGACTTCAGGCCGCGCCGCCGGATCATACGAGATATCCCGAACGGAATCGGTCTTCGCCCCTTTGATCAGCCTGGCTGTCTCATCGGCGGTGGCGCCGATGGCGATGGCGTTGCCACGGCTCTTGCTCATCTTCCCGCCGTCGGTGCCGAGCAGCAGCGGCGCCGGCGACAGCAGCGCCTCCGGTTCGGGGAAGACCGGGCCGTAGCGCTCGTTGAAGCGGCGGGCGATCAGCCGGGTGACCTCCACGTGCGGCAGCTGGTCCTTCCCGACCGGCACGCAGGTCGCCTTGCAGAACAAGATGTCGGCCGCCTGGTGCGCCGGGTAGGTGAACATCAGCCCGCTGACCGAGGACTGCCGCGAGTGCGCGATCTCGTCCTTCACGGTCGGGTTGCGGCTCAGTTCGGGGACGGAGACGAGGCTGAGGAACGGCAGCAGCAACTGGTTCAGCGCGGGCACCGCGCTGTGCGCGAAGATGGTGGCGCGCCGCGGGTCGATGCCGATGGCCAGGTAGTCGAGTACGAGGCCGGTGACGTGCTCCTCCAGCCGCTCGGCGGTGTCCCGGTCGGTGAGCACCTGGTAGTCGGCCACGAGCACGAACACGTCGGCGCCCGCGTCCTGCAGGCGGACCCGGTTGTGCAGGCTCCCGAAATAGTGGCCGAGGTGCAGCGGCCCGGTCGGCCGGTCCCCGGTAAGAACGCGTGTCGTCGTCACGATGAGGTCGCTCCCGTCGAGAAGTCAGGGGGACGACCCCGCTGGCCGTCCCGCTAGGCGGGAGGCCGCCATCGGTCGCGCACGTCGCTCATCACGCCTCCAGCGTAGCGTGAAAAGCTAGCGGTATGGAGTACACGCATCTGGGCCGCTCCGGCCTGTCGGTCAGCCGGCTGTGCCTCGGCACGATGAACTTCGGGTCGCTGACCCCGGAGGACGAGGCGCACGAGATCATGGACCACGCCCACGAGCTGGGCATCAACTTCATCGACACGGCCAACACCTACGGCCGCGCGCAATCACCGCCCGGGCAGGTCGCGAAGAACGAGCGGTCGCACGCCGGGTGGACCGAGGAGATCCTCGGCGCGTGGTTCGCGCAGGGCGGCGGCCGGCGGGAGCGCACCGTCCTGGCGACCAAGCTCTACGGCGACATGGGCCCCTGGCCGAACGAGGGCAAGCTGTCCGCCCTGAACATCCGCCGCGCCTGCGACGCGTCGCTGCGCCGCCTGCGGACCGACTACATCGACCTGTACCAGATGCACCATGTCGACCGCGACACGCCGTGGGACGAGATCTGGCAGGCGATGGAGGTGCTCGTCGCGCAGGGCAAGATCCTGTACGTGGGCTCGTCGAACTTCGCGGGCTGGCACATCGCTCGGGCCTGCGAGAACGCGCGGGTCCGGGGCTTCACCGGGCTGGTCAGCGAGCAGTCGCTTTACAACCTGATGACCCGCGACATCGAGCTCGAGGTGCTGCCCGCGGCCCGCGCCTACGGTGTGGGCGTCATCCCGTGGTCCCCGCTCGAGGGCGGGCTGCTCGGCGGCGTGCTCGCCGCCGAGCGCGAGGGCAGGCGCCGTCTCGCGGGCCGGGCGAAGGCGATCGTCGAAGCGCACCGGGACCGGATCGAGGCGTATGAGGAGCTGTGCGGCAAGCTCGGCGAGGAACCCGCCACCGTGGCGCTCGCCTGGCTGCTCGGCGTCGACGGGGTGACCGCGCCGATCATCGGCCCGCGCACGCTCGGCCAGCTCGACAGTGCCCAGCGGGCGCTGTCGGTGACGCTCGACGCCGGGACGCGAGCCCGGCTGGAGGAGATCTTCCCCGGCTACAAGCCCGCCCCGGAGCACTACGCCTGGTGAGCGCGCACGCGGGGGCGGACTCCGCGCGACTGCTGCGTGACCGCACGGGCGGCCAGCGGGTCACGAACATCGAGCTGTTCTTCGACCTGGTGTACGTCTTCGCGGTCACGCAGCTGTCGCACCGCCTGCTCCCCGAGCCGACCGTCCGGGTGGCGGCGCAGTCCGCGCTGCTGCTCGCGATGGTGTGGCTGGTGTGGGCCTACACCACGTGGGTCACCAACTGGCTGGACCCGGAACGCCTCGAGGTCCGCCTGCTGCTCGTCGCCGCGATGCTGATCAGCCTGGCGATGTCGGCGGCGCTGCCGCGCGCGTTCACGACGCTCGGCTGGGTGGTGGGCACGGCCTACGCGGTCCAGCAGATCGGCCGCAGCGTGTTCATGGTCGTCGCGCTGCGCGGCGCGCTGCAGCAGAACTTCGAGCGGATCCTCGCCTGGTGCGTGGTCAGCGGCGCGCTGGCGGTCGCCGGCGGCCTGGTCCATGGCTTTCCCCGGGACCTGCTCTGGCTGCTCGCGGTGGCGACCGACGTGGCCGGCGGCCTCGCCGGGTTCGCGACCCCGTTCCTCGGCCGGTCCCGGACGGCGGACTGGACGATCGAGGGCGGCCACTTCGCCGAGCGGTGCCAGGCGTTCATCCTCATCGCGCTCGGCGAGTCGATCGTCATCATCGGCGCGGCCCTGTCCGGGACCGCGCACATCACCGGGACCACGGTCGTGGCGTTCGTCGTGGCGTTCGCGGGCTCGGTGGCGCTGTGGTGGCTGTACTTCGACCGCTCGGCAGGCGCCAGCGCGCGGGTGATCGCCGAGTCGGCCGACCCCGGGCGGATCGCCCGCGCCGCCTACCATCTCATCCACCCGCTGATGGTGGCCGGCATCATCGTCACCGCGGCCGGCGACGAGAAGATCCTCACATCCCCGTCATCGACCGCGCCCGCGCCGGCCGCCTGGATGATCCTCGGCGGCCCCGCGCTGTTCCTCGCCGGGCATGCCGCGTTCAAGTTCGTGGTCTGGCGTGTCGTCCCGTGGACCAGGCTGGCCGGCATCGCGGTGCTCGCGCTGCTGGCGCTCGCCGTCACCGCGCTCCCCGAGACCGGCCTCGCCGCCTGCGCGGCCGCCGTGGTCGCCGGCGTGGCGGCCACCGACCGCCGCCCGCACGGCGTTCCCGTCACGGCGGAGCCGTTACTCTTCCTCGTCGGTCTCCGTGACGACGCTGACGCTGTCGTTGGCCAGCAGGAACGAGATGTCCTCCAGGCTCTTGGCGATCGAGAACAGCAGGAACGGGACGGCGGCCTGCGCGTCGCCGCTCAGCATGCCCGCCGCCACGCGCAGCTGCGGGCTGTAGTCCGATCCGATGTCTTCCTGAAGCTCGTCAAGCAGGCCGTCGTCGTCCATCTGTCCCGTGCCTCCCCTGAGTAGCCGGCCCGGCCGTGCTAAGCCTGGCTTGGGAATCCTAGTGCAGAAAAACGGCGAGCGGCGCCGGACCCGGCGGGAGGTCGGGTCCGGCGCCGCTCGCGCGTGTGCCGTTGCGGCTTAGGAGGCGAAATCGAGCAGCGGCTGCGCCCTCGACGGGTGCCGCAGCTTGGACAGCGACTGCTTCTCGAGCTGCCTGATCCGCTCGCGGGTCAGGCCAAGCGCGCGGCCGATCTCGTCCAGCGTGTGCGGGTTGCCGTCGTACAGCCCGAACCGCATCGCCATGATCGTCGCCTCGCGCGGGGTCAGCGCGTCGAGCGCGGACCGCAGCTGCTCGGCCATGAGCTGGCGGTCGACCAGTTCGGAGGCCTCGGGTGCGTCCACGTCCTCGATGAGGTCGCCGATCGAGGTCTCGCCGTCCTCGCCGATCGTGGAGTCAAGCGAGATCGGCTGCCGCGACGTGCGCAGCAGCTCCTCGATCTGGTCCGGGGTCCGGTCCAGCTCGACGGCCAGCTCCTCGGGAGTGGGCTCGCGGCCGAGCCGCTGGTGCATGTCACGCTCCACGCGCGACAGCTTGGACAGCATCTCGAGCACGTGCACCGGCAGCCTGATCGTCCGCGCCGAGTCCGCGAAGCCGCGCTGGATGGCCTGCCTGATCCACCACATCGCGTAGGTGGAGAACTTGTAGCCCTTGGTGTAGTCGAACTTCTCGACCGCCCGGATCAGGCCCAGGTTCCCTTCCTGCACGACGTCGAGCAGGGACAGCCCCCGGTCGCTGTACTTCTTCGCGACCGAGACGACCAGCCGGAGGTTGGCCTCGAGCATGTGCGACTTCGCCCGGCGGCCATCTTCCGCGACGAGCTCGAGGTCGCGGCGGTATTCCTCGGAAAGGTCCGGCTCGGTGTCCAGCTTGTGCTCGGCGAACAGCCCGGCCTCGATCCGCTTGGCCAGGTCAACCTCCTGCTCGGCGGTGAGCAGGCTGGTGCGGCCAATGGACTTGAGGTAGGTGTGCACCGAGTCGCCCATGGCGGGCGTCTGGTCGTCGAGGTCGACCCCAGCGAACGACGCGACGTCCGCCTCGATCGAGGCCATGTCCTCGTCGCCGAACTCCGCGTCCCCGCCGTCCGCCTTATCGGCGTCCGCGGCGGTTCCGGCGTCGGCGGCCTTCTTCGACCGGCTCCTCTTCGAGGCGGTGGCCTTCGAGCCAGTGCCCTTCACCGCTGTGGCGTCTGAGACGGCCGTGGTGAGCGAGATGGCAGCCGCGACGTCGGCCCCCTTCTCGGTCTCCTCGTTGGCCAGCCGAACACCGGCCTCGCTCAGCTCGCGGAGAATGGACCGAGCCTCGGCGGGGGTCAGCCCCGCCTGCTCGAAGGCAGTCCGCAGGTCCGAAAGGGACAGGTGGCCCTGGCTGCGACCGCGCTGGATCAGGTCGTCCACGCGAGTCGAGCTAGCATCCTCGTCAGTCGCCGGAGCGGCCATAGCGATCCGCGGCATGAGACACCTCCCTCCTGCTGTTTACAAGCGCGTGCACCGCGCTGTTCAATACCAACAACGTTGTACGGTCCCCGATGGCTTGACAGTGAGCCCGCCAGTTACGGTTTCGTGTTGCGGGCACTCTTAATTAACGCTTCGCGCCGGAGATTGTTCCCGTCCGCGTAACGTTCTCGCCGCCGAGAGGGAAGCGAGGTCGGGCTTGCCGCTGGCGAGCACCGGGATGGCCCGCGTCAGCACGACCTCACTGGGGCAAGCGTAACGCGGCAGCCGCTGGCTTACATGGTTACGAAGCAATTCTAGCGTGGGGGGAGCGGCCGGGTCGGCGGGCACCACCACCGCCGTCACCCGCTGCCCCCATTCCGGATCGGCGCGTCCGACCACTACGACCTCCCGCACACCAGGACACGACTCGAGCACGGCGGCGACCTCCCCGGGGACCACCTTGTGCCCGCCGGTGTTGATCACGTCGTCCGCGCGCCCACGCACGACTACCCGGCCGTTACGCACGTAACCGAGGTCAGAGGTCACGAATTCGCCGCCGGTGTCCGGCCCGCCGTGGTACCGGTTCATCAGTACCGGCCCGGCGATCCGCAGCAGCCCGTCGTCACCCGCCCAGACGCGCACCCCGTCAAGCGGCACCCCGTCGTACACGCACCCGCCGCAGGTCTCGCTCATCCCGTACGTGGTCACCACCGGCACCCCGGCCGCCCGCGCCCGGTCAAGCAGTACCGCCGCCGGGGCCGCGCCGCCGACGAGCACCGCGGCGAAGGAGGCGAGCGCCGCCGCGCCGCCCGGCTCGTCGAGCAGCCGGACCAGCTGGGTCGGCACCACCGATATGTACGCGCACCCCGACTCGCGCACGGTGGCGGCGTCGAGGCGGGAGGCCACGGCCCGTTCGGAGGAAGAGAGCAGGGACCGGACGACGACCTGCAGGCCCGCGACAAAGGTCAGCGGCAGGCAGCACAGCCAGCGGCCGCCGCCCGTCGCGCCGATGCGGGCGAGCGACGCCGCGGCCGAGTGGCGCAGCGCGGCGGCGCTGAGCTCGACCCCCTTCGGCTCGCCGGTGGATCCGGAGGTGCCGATGATCACCGCCGTGTCGGCTGCTGTCTTCCTTTCTCCGGAACGTACCGTCGCTTCCCCGTCCGGCTCGATGACCGCGTTCGGCTGGAAGGCGTCGATGAGCCGCCGCAGCCTGGCCGCCGGCTGGGACGCGTCGACCGGCAGGATCGCGGGCCCGCTGCCGTCGAGCGCGGCGGCGAGCGGCCCGGCGAGCCGGTCCGCGTCGGCCACAGGGTCTTCGAGGAGAACCGCATGCAGGGAGCGCGTAGTCACGGTGATTAAGGTTAGATCCCATGACGCCAGCGCCCCGCACCCCGGTGCCCGGCACCCGTTCCCCTCGCCGCACCCCGCACAACCTCATCTGTCTCATCGCCCCCAGCGTCCCGGTCCACCGCCCCACCGGCATGCCGGATTCCCGCGGCCGGCGGCGGGAACCGGCCGGCGTATTGGCCCTGTGTCCCACCGGCTCATATCTATTGGCCCCGTGTCCCACCGGGCTAATACCTTCCGCGGCTGCGCGCGAGGCGGCGGCGGCGTTATGGGGGATTTGCCGGAGTTGCTGGGGACGCTGCGGGCGTTCGCGATCCCGATGCGGACGAAGTTCCGGGGGATCACAGTGCGGGAGGGGGCGCTGATCCAGGGGCCCGCCGGGTGGGGGGAGTTCTCCCCGTTCGCAGAGTACGGGCCGCGGGAGTCGGCGCGCTGGCTGGCCAGCGCGATCGAGTCGGCGACGGTGCCGTGGCCCGCGCCGGTGCGGGACCGGATCCCCGTCAACGTGACCGTGCCCGCGGTCGGGCCGGAGCGCGCCGCGCGGATCGTCGCCGCGTCGGGCTGCCTGACGGCGAAGGTGAAGGTCGCTGAGCGGGGCCAGGCCGAGGCCGAGGACATCGACCGGGTCGCGGCCGTCCGCGACGCGCTCGGGCCAGGCGGGCGGATCCGGGTGGACGCCAACGGCGGCTGGAGCGTGCCCGACGCGGCGCGCATGCTGCGCGCGCTCGGCCGCTACACCCTCGAATACGCCGAACAGCCCTGCGCCACCCTCGACGAGCTCGCCCGGCTTCGCCGGCTTATCGACATTCCGGTGGCGGCCGACGAGTCGATCCGCAAGGCCGAGGACCCGCTGCGGGTCCGGGCGGCGGGCGCGGCGGACATCGTCATGGTCAAGGTCCAGCCGCTGGGCGGCGTGCGGCAGGCGCTGCGGATCGCCGCGGCGTGCGGCCTGCCGGTCGTGGTGTCGAGCGCGGTCGACAGCTCGGTCGGGCTGGCCGCCGGGGTGGCGCTCGCGGCGGCGCTGCCCGAACTGCCGTACGCGTGCGGCCTCGCCACGATGTCGCTGCTCGACGGGGACGTGACCGCCGAGCCGCTGGCGGAAAGCGGCGGTGAGCTGCCCGTCCGGCGTCCCGCGGTCGACCTGGCGGAGCTCGCCCGGTGGGAGACCGACCCGGAGCCGTGGCGGCGGCGGGCACTCGCCGCCGCCGACTACCTGCCGGCGGCGGACCGGTGAACCCGTCGACGGCGTTCGGCGTGGTCTTCGCGGACGAGCTGGCCAGGTGCGGGCTGCGCGAGGTGGTGGTGGCGCCGGGGTCGCGGTCGGCGCCGATGGCGATGGCGCTGCACGACCTGGAGCGGGCGGGCCGGGTGCGGCTGCACGTCCGCGTCGACGAGCGTTCCGCGTCGTTCACCGCGCTCGGGCTGGCCAAGGCGAGCCGCCGCCCGGTCGCGGTGCTGTGCACGTCGGGCACGGCGGCGGCGAACTTCCACCCCGCGGTCATCGAGGCCGACGAGTCGGGCGTGCCGCTGCTCGTGCTCACCGCCGACCGGCCGCCTGAGCTGCGCGCCACCGGCGCCAGCCAGACGGTCGACCAGGTCAAGCTGTACGGCGGTTCGGTCCGCTGGTACGCCGAGCCTGGCGTGCCAGAGAAGGCGCCGGGCATGGCCGCCTACTGGCGGTCCCTGGCCTGCCAGGCGTGGGCGCAGGCGGCCGGGGCCGCCGGCACGTTCCCTGGCCCGGTGCACGTGAACCTGCCGTTCCGCGACCCGCTGGTGCCCGAGGCACCGGCCTCGGCGTCCCCCGAATGGCCCGAGCCGCTGGACGGGCGGCCCGGCGGGGAACCGTGGACCCGGGTCGGCGGGGCGGCGGCCGCGGCGCCGCTCGATCTCCCGTGGGCGGAACGGGGGATCGTCGTCTGCGGGGACGGCGACTACGACGCGGCGGCGCTGACGGCGCTGGCGGAGCGGGCCGGGTGGCCCGTGCTCGCCGAGCCGTCGTCGGGCGCGCGGCGCGGGCCGAACGCGCTCGCCGGCTACCAGTACCTGCTGGCGTCGCCGGAGTTCATGGCGGCGCACCGGCCGGAGGTCATCGTCTCCGCGGGGCGGCCCGGGCTGTCCCGGCCGCAGTCGGCGCTGCTCGGCCTGGCCAGGTCCGGCTTCGCCGGCGTCCGGCACGTCGTCGTCGCGCAGGGGCCCGGCCGGTGGGCCGACCCGCAGCGCGCCGCGACCGAGGTCGCGGCCACCATCCGGCTGACCGCGGCGCCCAAGGCGCCGCCGGGCGGGTGGCTTGACGGCTGGCGCCGCGCGGACGCGGCGGCGGCGCGCGCCGCGGACGCCGTGCTCGGGCAGGGGGAGTCGCTGACCGAGCCCCTGATCGCCCGCGAGCTGCTCGCCGCGCTGCCGGAGAGGGCGCTGCTGTGGGCGGGTAACTCACTGTCCGTTCGGGATCTCGATATCGTCATGCCGCCGCGGACCGACGTGCGCGTGATCGCCAGCAGGGGCGCGAGCGGAATCGACGGCACCGCCTCGACGGCCGCCGGCGCGGCGCTGGCCCACGCGGCGGCCCACCCCGGTGCGCAGGCGTTCGCGCTCATCGGCGACCTGGCGTTCCTGCACGACGCGGCGGGGCTGGCGATCGGCCCGGCGGAACCGCGGCCCGACCTGTGCCTGGTGGTGGTGAACAACGACGGCGGCGGGATCTTCGAGACGCTGGAGCAGGCCGCGTTCACCGGGGTGTTCGAGCGCATGTTCGGCACGCCGCACGGGGCGTCGGTCGAGCTGCTCGCGGCGGCCTTCGGCCTCCCGTACGCGCTGGTGGAACAGCCGGGCGACCTCGGCAAGGCGGTGCCGGGGACCGGCCTGCGGGTCGTCGAGGCGCGCACCGACCGCGCCGCGAACGCGGCGCTGCGCGCCCGGATGCGCGCGGCCGCGGTGCGCGCGGCCGCGGCGAGCGCCGGGCCGCCCGGCGGCGGGTGATCGGTCAGGCCGCGACCTTCCAGGTGAACGTCGCCGACCCGGTGGCGCCGGCGGAATTCTTCGCAGTGACGGTGACCTGGTAGCTCGTGGCGGTCGCGGGTGCCGTGATCGTGCCGGTGATGTCGCCGGCGGCGGTGATCGACAGGCCCGGGGGCAGCCCGGTCGCGGTGAACGTGACCGTCGCCTTGCCCACCGCGGCCAGCGAGTTGACCTGCATACCGATCTTGGCGCCGCCCTTGCTGGACTGGGTGCCCGGGTCGATCAGGCCGACCAGCTTGGTGTTGAAGTGGCTGAGGTCGGTGTTGCCTGGGGTGTCCACCCCGGGCACCGTGCCGGTGCTGGCGTACTGCCAGAACGTCCAGGACTTCCACCCGGCGGGCATCGGCGGGCTGGTGACCCCGTAGGCCGCCACCCACATCGGGTCGGCGCCAAAGGCGGTGCTGTTGTCTGTGCACGTGTCCCACCAGTTCGCCGTCGTGTAGATGATGGGGTACTGGTGGGTCAGGCTGTGCGCCTCGGAAACGAACGACGAGATCCAGGAGCGCATCGAGGCGGGGCTCAGCCCGTAGCACTCGTTGGTGCCGTCGGTGCTCACGTAGGGGTCGTACTCGATGTCCAGCATCAGCGGCATCATCCGGGTGCCGTCCGCGTACTTCGCGTACTTGACCGCGAACTGCGCCTGCGCCGCCCCGCTCGTGATGTTGGGAATCGCGAACTGGTAGGCGGTGACGTACAGCCCGGCCGCCCTGGCGGCGGCGATGTCGCTGACCGCGTAGGGGTTGACGTAGTAGTCGCCCTCGGTAGCCTTGACGGCGGCGAACTTGACACCGATTTTCGCGACCTCGGTCCAGTTGATGGCGGCCCCGTTCGGGTGCTGGAATGACGCCACGTCGATGCCTGGCACCGTCACCGTCGTCGCCGCGGGGCTGGCTACGGTACCGCTGCCCGGCCCGGCCAGCATGCTCAGCAACTGCGGTGAGTGCGGCAGCGCCTCGTCGGCCGCGCGAGCGGCCGCGAGCGCCGTGATCGCGGGGCTGGCGCCGGGGACCGCGCCAGCCACCGCAGCGCCCGCGCCGGCGGACTGAGTCCCTGACGGCGCCGTTCCCGACGGCGCGCCAGACGTACCGGGGATGGCCGACGCGGACTGGCCGGCGGTCCCGGCGGACGGGCTGGCCGGCAAGCTGGCGGTAGCCGGAGGGCCGGCGAGAGCGGGTGACGCGGACGGCGTGCTTGACCCGGTTGAGATGACGTTGATGGCCGCGGCGGAGCCCCCCGCGACAACGAGCACGACGATCGCCGCCGTCGCGGCGATCCCCCCGCCTGACTTGATTCGCACCGCGCCAGGCTAGGGGGCCATTAATGATCATTTTTCGGTTTTCCGCATGGTTTAGCCCACGCGGGCTAGGCCATAGTTCTCATTGATCAGTAACGAAAGCGGTGCGTGATTTTGGTGGGGAAGGAAATAGCGGGCGAAATGAATCGGGATTAGCGGAGTCATGTCGAGGACCTTACGGGCCTGGCGTTCCGCCGGCCGGGGCGCCGTGCCGGCGGCTACGGTGGACGCATGGTGCTGTGCGGGAGGGGCAGTTGGCCGCGTCACTGGTAATCGGCGGGCTGCTGCTGGCGGCGATGATCGCCGCGGCCGGGTACGCGGTCGTGCGGCTGCCCCGCGACGCGCGGGTGCCGCTGCACGCCGGGACCCCCGCCTACAGCGTCTGGCTGTCCAAGCGCGCCGGGCTGGCGGCCTGGCTGGGCGCTGGCGCGGTCGCGTTCGCGGTTCTCGCCTGGCTCACCCTGAGCCAGGTCGCCGCGAACTGGGTGACGTCGATGCGGGTGGTGCTGCTGCCCGCGGTGATGCTGGTGGCGCTGGCCGCCGAGGTGGCCGCGATCATCCTCGCCCGCACATCCGCGCGGGCGGAAAACGGGTAGCGCTGCAGGCTCGGGTTCGACGAGTACGACCTGGTGAACCAGGGCCTGGTGTCGCACCACTTCTGGGAGAGCGGCGGGCGCTGGGAGAACTTGTCGATGCCGTTCCGGTACGTGTGGCCGGCGGAGCTCGACCTGATGGCGCGGCTGGCCGGGATGACGCCGCGCGAGC
>Ga0335073_10012921_pt1 | contig 11703 bp, 10 predicted proteins | sample Lox_Sample_22_FD_207093 | JGI IMG/M metagenome (GOLD analysis project Ga0335073, IMG submission 207093) | Soil microbial communities from Loxahatchee National Wildlife Refuge, Florida, United States - Lox_Sample_2.2 | ecosystem: Environmental > Terrestrial > Soil > Wetlands | place: USA... | reverse complement strand
CTGGCGAAGACCGGGAACGCATACGGCATGCCCGAGGAACAGCGGATGGTTTGGGCGGCGGGGCTGCCCGTGAGCGTGAAGGTGGACCGCATGGCGCCCGGCGCCGATGTGGAAGTGCTGTACTGGGTGGGCTGCGCGGGCGCATTTGAGGAGCGGGGCCAGAGGGTTGCCCGGGCTGTCGCCACGATTCTGAAGCGCGCCGGCGTGCGTTTTGCGGTGCTTGGTCCGGAGGAGCGCTGCACGGGCGACCCGGCCCGGCGATTGGGCGAAGAAGGGCTTTTCCAGCGCCTGGCGCGCGAGAACATCGCCACTCTGGGAAAGCACGGAGTGCGCAAGATTATTACTCAGTGTCCGCACTGCCTCAACACATTGAAGAATGAGTACCCCGTGTTTGGCGGCAACTATGAAGTTATGCACCACAGTGAATTCATCAGCCAACTGATCTCGGAAGGGCGGCTGAAGCTCATGGATCCCGCCATGGCGCAGACTGCGACGTATCACGATTCCTGTTATCTGGGCCGACACAATGACGTGTACGACCAGCCGCGGCAGGCGTTGGCCGCCGTTCCCGGCATGGAACTGCGCGAGATGCCGCGCAGCCGGGAGAAAGGGTTCTGCTGCGGCGCTGGGGGCTCGAATATTTGGTTCGATCTCGACGTGGGGACGAGGATCAATGGCATCCGTTATGACGAAGCCGTGGCCACCGGAGTGCAGACCATCGTTACGGCGTGTCCTTTCTGCCGAACGATGTTCGACGATGCCGCCAGCAACAGGGGCGGGACGAACCGGCCGCAGATCCGGGATCTGGCGGAAGTCATCAGCGAAGTCAGCGCAGATGCTGTCTGACAAAAGAGGTCTCGATGCATGCATTCTGGGTAGTAGCGGAACACAGTAACGGCGCAGTTGATCGGGTCACGTTCGAGCTCCTCGGCGAAGCCCGGCGCCTGGCGCGGGAGTCCGGTGGCAAGACAGCGGCCGTGCTCTTCGGAGACCGATTGGAGGCGCTCGTTCCGCCGCTCGCTCATTACGGGGCCGACACTGTATATACGTTCCAGGACGACCGCCTCGCCCGCTACAACCCAGGCGTTGTTGTAGCAAGCCTCGGTGAACTGTGTGCGGCTCAGGAACCAACGCTCGTGCTGTTCCCCGCAACATCCACGGGCAATGACGCCGCCGTGCGCCTTTCCATGGAACGGAACTGGGTTTACGCGGCGCGCTGCGTCAATTTCCTGCGCAAGGACGGCGACATCGAGATGGTGCGTCCGGTCAATGGTCAGAAAGTGCATGCGACGGTGCGGGGCCAGCTGGCCGGGCCGCGCCTGGCCACGGTGATTCCGGACGTGATCGGCCTGGACAAGCCCGACCCGAAACGCACCGCGACAGTAGTGGCGTGCACACCCGTGATCCCAGAGGAGACGGATGTAGAAGTCCGCCGGTTCATTCCGGGCGATCCGGCCACTATCGATTTGCGGGAGGCCGGCATCATCGTCTCCGCCGGGCGCGGAGTGGGCTCCCGGGACAACATGCAACTGGTATACGAATTCGCGGCTGCCATTGGTGGGTCGGTGGGCGGGACCCGGGTTGCGGTGGATTTGGGCTGGCTGCCGCGCGAGCGGCAGATCGGCCAGACGGGGAAGACGGTTACGCCTCGGTTGTACATCGCTTGCGGGATCTCGGGCGCGACCCAGCACACGCTGGGGATGAAAGACTCCTCCACCATTATTGCAATCAACACAGACCCCGCAGCTCCGATCTTCAAGATTGCGGATTTGGCGCTCGAAACGGACGTGAGAGAGTTGCTGCCCACGCTGACGCAACGGTTCCGGCAGGAGACGGGAAGGAAATAGGCCATGGCGTTCGGTGGGGAGGTATTCGTCGCCGTAAAACCGGCGGTTGCGTTGGTGGGCGCCCTGGCGTTTGAGAACGAGGGGCAACGGCTGGCGCCCGCATGCCGCCAGTGGGCGGTGAATGAAGCTGACTTGTTCGCGATGGAGCACGCTCTGCGGCTGCGGGAAAGCGGCCGGGTGGAGCGGATTACCTGCATTACGGCCGCGCCGCGCGAGCTCCGCGATTTCCTCAGCCTGTTCCTGGGTATGGGCGCGGACCGCGCGATGCGGATTGTGGTGGCGGAAGATGCGGGGCTCGACCAGGTGGCGACGGGAACGCTCTTGGGGGCTGCCATCAGGCGGATGGGAGGAGGCCTGGTGCTGGCCGGCCAGCGTTCCGACGATGGCGGCAGCGGCATTGTTCCCGCCGCTACGGCTCGAGCCATGGGAGCCGCGTATCTCTCCAATGCGTCGATTGTGGAGCTACGGAACGGCCATGTTGAGGTGGAAAGAAAGCTCGAAGCGGGGAACCGGCAGGTCTGGGGGGCTTCGCTTCCTGCAGTGGTTGCGATCGAATCAGGGAGCATTCAACCTCGGTATGTCTCGGTAGCGGGACTGCTGCTGGCGCAGCGCCGGCCGGTGGAAGAAATCAGCATCGATGCGGATTCGTTCCCCGGGCCTGCGGTCACCCAGCGTCTGGCAGTGGCGCGAGTGCGGCCTAAGAAGACGGTGGCTCTGGCGGGGGGGGCCGCGGCGGACCGGCTGAAGATGATGATGAGCGGCGGCACCAGCGGCAAGAAGGAGAAACGCGTGCTCAAGGGTCCGCCGGAACAGCTGGCTGCCGATGTCATTAATTTGCTCCGGGAACGTCAGGTCCTGACCAGGGATGGACGCTGACGAATGAGGATTCGATGGACTGGCTCTGGGCTCTGATTGTAGTGATGGTCCTGAACGTAGCGCTGTTCGCCGGCCTCGTGGCGCTTACGCTCGGCGCCAGTGCCTGGTATCGAGGGCGGCGGGCGAGATTTCCGAATCGATGAGGAGAGTACCATGACGAAAACGCATGATTCATCGCGACGGCGCTTTCTGGGCGGAGCCAGCGCGGGTGCGGTCGCCGGGATGGTGGCTAGTGTCCCGTTGCGGGCCGCCGCGCCACCGGCGAACTGGGACAAAGAGACAGACGTAGTGGTGGTTGGCGGGGGCGGCTCGGGTTGTATGGCCGCCGTCAGCGCCAATGAACAAGGGGCAAAAGCAATCATCGTGGAGGCGGCGCCCGTTATTGGCGGCGCCAGTGTGATGTGCATTGGAGCAGTCACGGTACCTCTCAGCAGCCTGCAGAAGAAGGAGGGCATCGCGGACAGCGTGGACGCGTATATGGAGGATGTCCTCAAACTGGCGGGCGAGAACGTCAGCCGGATGGACAAGTCGCTGCTGCGCGTGCTGGGGGAGAACGGCGGCCCGACAATCGACTGGCTGCTCGGCCTCGGCGTCGACCTGCGCGGCCCGTTCGAGTACCCGGTTCACCGCGTCAAGCGGATGCATATGTTGTATCCGCGATCATCTGCATGGCCCCGTGTCATCCGGCCAAGGCTGGCGAAGGGTGGGACCGAGACCCTCGTTTCCACCAAAGGCGTGGAACTTTACCGGGGTGAAGCCAACCGCGTGCTCGGCGTTCGGGTGGTTGCGATCAAGAGTGGGAAGTCCATCAGCATCAAAGCCAGGCGCGGCGTGGTGCTGACGGCTGGTAACTTCGAAGCGAATCCCACCATGATGGCCAAAGTCACGACGGCGGATATCGCCGCCCTGCCGGTGGCAGTCCCGACCAATGACGGCGGCGGTCTGATTATGGCGGCGGCGTTGGGGGCGGGGATGACGATGCTGGACAACGGAGCGATCCCCTATGTGCGGGGCAGGCTGCCGGGCCCACCGGTCGATCCAACGGCCAAGATGCAATGGATGCCGTTCGGATTCGTGGAAGCCGGCGCGATTCTAGTGAACCAGAACGGCGCCCGGTTCATCAACGAAGAGATGCACGGCACGCCGACGTGTCTGGCCCTGGAAAGTCAACCCGAGAAGACCTGCCACCTGGTATATGACAAGCGCATCGCGGATAATTTTCAGAAATGGCCGAATATCGCCGCCCTGATCCCGGGAATCGGCGACATCAGCCGACTCGGCGGCTGGGGCACGGTGGACGATCTCATCGCGCGCAAGGCGGTTTACAAGGCGGACACGATCGAGCAACTGGCCGCGGTCGTAGGCGTGGATCCGGCTGGGCTGAAGGCCGGAATCGAGAAGTGGAACGGATACTGCAGCGCCGGCAATGACCCGGAATTCCACCGCCAGACATTCGGCCATCCGGGCGCCGGCACGGTGGGCAAGGGCATCAGTGCGCCTCCGTTCTACTGCCACAGCCCGCTGCGAACGATGGTCCTGCCGGGCGATACGAGCGTCGAGATCAACACGAGTCTCCAGGTGCTGGACGTTTTCGGCAAAGTGATTCCGTCGCTCTATGCGGGAGGCGTGATGGGGCACGGCAACCTGCTCTTGCGTGGCATCGGCTACGGGATTCACATGGCCTGGGCGTTCACTTCCGGCCGCCTGAGCGGGCGGAATGCGGCAGCCGAGAAGCCGTGGGGATAGGTGCCGGGAACCATGCGGAAGACGCGAACGAGAATCCGAGTGGGCGTGGTAGGGACCGGCTTTATCGCCCGGGTCCATGTGGAATCGCTGCGACGGTTGGGGAACATCGAGGTGGCGGGGGTGGCCGGCAGCAGCGAGGAGCGGGCGCGGCGCTTCGCCGACGAGCTGAATATCGATTGGGCCGCGGCGGATTACCGGGAACTGTTGGACGACCCCGGCATTCGGGCGATCCACATCTGCACGCCGAACTCGTTGCATTTGGAACAGACACTGGCGGCATTCGCGGCAGGCAAGCACGTGGTCTGCGAGAAGCCGCTGGCGGCCAATCCAGAGGAAGCGGCGCGCATGCTAGTGGCGGCCCGGAATTCCGGGCTGCTGCATGCCACGGTGTACAACGTGCGCGCCTACCCGCAGGTGCAGAACCTGCGGCGGATGTGCGAGACCGGTGCCTTGGGCGAGGTCTGGCTGGTGAAGGGGACTTACTCGCAGGACTGGCTGCTGCACGATACCGATTGGAACTGGCGTGTGGCGGAGGGACCATCGCGAGCATTTGCCGATATCGGGACGCATTGGTGCGATCTGGCCGAGCACGTGACCGGTCTGCGGATCTCGTCGCTATCGGCGAGCCTGGAGACGTTCGTGACGAAGCGGAAGCGGCCGAGGGGATCGGTGGAGACGTTTCAGGGGAAGAACCTGCGGCCGGAGGAGTTCACGGAAGTCGCCATCGAGACCGAGGATTTTGCGTCGGTGGCGTTCCGAATGGGCGAGCGGGCGCGCGGCATCATGACGGCGAGCCAGGTTTCCGCGGGGCGGAAGAATCAGATCGCCGTTGAGATCTCCGGCTCCCAGGGCTCGGCTATGTGGGACGGCGAACGTCCCGAAGAGCTCTGGATTGGCCGCCGGGACCGGCCCAGCGAACTTCACCTCAAAGACGGTGCGCTCTTCGCCGATCTTGCCCGCTCCTACACCGAAATTCCCGGTGGGCTGAGCGAAGGGTGGGACGCCACCTTTAAACAGGTATTCCGCCGGTTCTACGCGGTCGTTGCCGGCGCCGCCGGACCCGTCGATTATCCGACGTTCGAGGACGGCCTCCGGCAGATGCGGATCATCGATGCCGTCCTCGCGAGTAATGCGAGCGGAGCCTGGGTGACTGTGGAGGCTTAGCGGGCCGCAGCAGTAATGGAGGGGCTTGCTTCGCGTTTGCCGCACCGGGAATTTTCAGAAGTTTCGTGGAGGGAGAATATGTCTTTTCAAATCGACAATTTGGCTCAGGCCATTCACCAGGCTAAACAGAAGCTGCGCCGGCAAAATCCGGATTACGCCGGTACGTTTGCGGAAGTGGAAGCGGAGATGAAGCGCCAAGTGGCGGAAGTGGTCGAGGACCGCGACTCCGGCGGCGCCGTCATTCCCATCGTGCAGTATGACGATATCGCGGCCGGCCGTGTTCCAGACGCGATGCGGAATCTCATCCGGCGCCGCGGAGCCTGCGTGATCCGGCAGGTGTTTCCGTCCGGACAGGCGACAGAGTGGAACGAGGAGCTTGGGGGATACGTGGAAGGCAACCGGCTAGACGAAAAGTTGGTCCAGGCCGCGGAGGACAAGTACTTCGGCAGCCTGGCGTCGTCGAGGCCGCAGATCTACGGCATCTACTGGTCGAAGCCGCAGGTGCTGGCGCGTCAGGCCGAGTCCCTCACCAACACGCGGGTGTTTCTCAATAACCTGTGGAAGGCGGAGAGTGAGGGCAAGGTCCACTTCAATCCCAACCAAGTGCCGGTGTATGCCGACCGCATTCGGCGGCGGCCATCGGGTGCCGCCTCGCTGGGGCTCTCGCCGCATTGCGACGGGGGATCGGTGGAACGCTGGCTTGAGGAGAACTTCACCAAGGTCTATCGGCACGTCTTCTCCGGCGACTGGCGCAAGTATGACGCCTTCGACGCGGCGTACCGAACCGAGGTGCAGGAGATCGACTCGCCAGCGGCCTGCTCAATGTTCCGCACGTTTCAAGGATGGACGGCTCTGACCCGGCAGGGGAAAGGCGACGGAACCCTCCAACTGGTCCCGATTGCCAACGCCATGGTGTATATCCTGCTGCGAGCGTTGCAGGATGACACGCCAGAAACCGAATTATGCGGAGCCAAGCCGAGCCGAGCCTTGTCGATTCAGGCGGAGTGGCACGCGCCGCTGCTGGACGCGGTGATATCGATTCCGGTGATGGAGCCCGGCGATACGGTGTTCTGGCACTCGGACTGCGTTCACGCGGTCGAAAATGAACACAAGGGCAAAGGCTGGAGCAACGTGATGTATATCGGATCGACGGTGGGTTGCGACAAGAACTGGGCATACGTTGCGCAACAGCTCCCGAAATTTCTGGAAGGCCGCACGCCACCGAACTTCGCCCCGGATGACTATGAAGTGGACTTCGCCGGCCGGGCCACCGTTAACGATCTCACGCCGCTAGGCAGAATCCAGATGGGGCTGCCGGCAGAAAAGAGCACGGACGCGAGGCAGTAGCTTTAATGAGAGGAGGGCTGCAAGGTTATGTCAGCATCGGGCATCCAAACGGAAAAATCGGTGGGTATGTGGTCGCATTTCATTGGTGGAGAGCAGGTGGAGGGTTCGTCCGGGCGGTTCGGAGACATACAATCCGGCTACAGGGCATCGAAAGGTGCGCGTGCCGTTCGCAAACCGTGAGGAAGTTGATCGTGCGGTGCGGGTGGCCACGGCGGCGTTTCCCCCGTGGGCCGCTTTGGCGCCACTGCGTGCTGGAGCGTCGTGGAGTCGAGGCGATCAGTTTCGTCGGCTCGACCCCGGTAGCAAAGTACATCTACGCTCGCGGAACCCGCGACCGGGAAACGTGTGCAGGCGCTGGGTGGTGCGAAGAATCACATGGTCGGCCTGCCTGACGCCGATCTCGACCAGGCGGCGGACGCGCTGGCAGGGGCGGCCTACGGGTCGGCTGGCGAGCGTTGCATAGCGATTTCCGTGGGAGTCGTGGTGGGCGATGAGACGGGCGACGCGCTGATCGAGCGACCGGCTCTGGGCGCAGCAGCGCCCGCCGGCTGGCGCGATCGAGGCGAGCGCCGGGATGGAGCAGTGGTTCGTGGCTTGCCGCGGCGGCCGCGTCTACGCCTTCAGTCTGGAAGGTCGGCCACAGTGGAACGAACTGATCCCGTAAGCCCGCAGCGCGAATTTGGAGACTGGAATGGAGGGTGGAAAGCCGCGATTGGCGCGGCTTTCGTGGTGGTCGATGTGGACGCGTCTGCTAAGCAGGCCGGGACCGTTCGAATTCCAGACGAGCCGAACCCGCCGCTGGGTCAGGCGAGAGACGGTACGGGAGAACGACGGCCACAGAGACAGGAAGTGGGCGCCGTCGGCCGCGGCTGCGGATGCGTCTCCTTCTGGGCAGAGAACGGCCGCTCATCGGAAGAATATGGCGTTATTTGGGATATTTCGAGGCAGGGCGCGGACGCACGAGCCGAACTACTGGGGAGGAAGAATTCGTATGGACAGAAATTTGGCTCCGTGGGGCAAACTCGCGGTACACCACCTTATTGCGCATAATCCGAAGATGAGTTTTCTCGGGTTCTATCAACTCATCTTGGCCTTCGGCGTTAGCCGCAGAAATCGACCCTCTGTAACCCACAGAAAACTCGACACCGGCCGAAAAGGCACGGGATGACGATTCGAACGACCATGTCTCGGTTGACAGGGAACGGCATCGTTTCAGCGGCAGTTGTGGGCATTTTCAATTCACCCGAAACGGAAGATCCTCTGGAGGCAAGCTCATCAAATCCGACCGGAATTGGTCGTAGGTATAACCGCGGGGCAGGTACGAAAGGGATTTCAAATCGTAGTAATCGCGGTCGCTCATGAATTCTTGGGCGAGGCGGAGAGAGATAGCTGTTGCACGGTCATGATCAACGACCTTACTGAGATGAAGGTGAGCATACCCGTCACTTTCGATTGAACCGGAATCCACCGGCGAGGCGCCTTTTGCGCGTAGCTCCTTGAGAAACCGTCGTGTATTCGCACCATGACCGTATACTGCGACCGGCCCTACGAAACCCCTTTGATGCAGTCCTTGTGGGATGCGAGCCAGGATTGGGTCTCGGTCAGGGTCTGTTCCGTCTCGCCCGCATAGAGCATGACATTTACTTTGGTCCAGATTCCCAAGTCTCGACAATGGCGCAACATCCTGGAAGCCCGCTCAAGATGTCCTTCACGGAGCCGCGTGCCTCAAAGCCGGTGAGCGAGCACGTGGTCGAGCCCGCGTTGCAGATGCCGATGGCGAGGTTGTTCTGGCGTCTTCGGCATATACGCGGCCCGGCGACAAAGAGCCGACTTCCATCCTTAATTTTGGGCGACTTCCCCGAAACGCATCCGGACCATCTGGCCGATTGCTGGTGGAAAGGGCTGTTCACGCCAGTAATACCGTTCGACATGCCCTCTGCGGCAAGCCGTGCAGTGTGCTCCAGTCCCGAAGATCCGACACAGCGCGCTGTAACGTTTTTCTCTCCCGCCACACAATAAGGGCACGATGCCTACCATCACAGATATTCTCACCGGACTTTCCGGCGCGGGCGGATGCGACTTCCGCTCCTCCACGGGGGAACTCTTCTACGTTGAATTCTCTGGAAACTTGTCTAAAACCAATCCTCTTTCGCCGGCCCACACCGTAATCGGCACCGGATACACCAACCCGGAAGACATCGAACTCAGCGCCGATGGCGTGCATGCCTACATCACGGAACGCTCCGGCGATCTGGTAAAGGTAAGCCTGTCGACCCCGAATCGCGCCTCCGCCACTGTGATTGCCAGCGGAATGGTGGCGCCACAACAGATGGCGCTCGATGAAGCGCACGATACCGCCTACGTTGTGGAATACGCCCCAACCGGAAATCTCTACCAGATCAACCTGACCAGCGGCACGAAGACGGCGATCCCGGTGACGCTGAACAACGCTGTGGGTCTGGCCATCACTTCCGACAGCCAGTACGCCTATGTAACCGAGCAGACGACGCCCGGCCGCATCCGGAAGATCCGCCTCAGCGATGGATCCGCTACAGTCATCGCGACTGGCTTTACCGCTCCGTTCTTCCTGATCTGGGGAGATCCGGCCGAGGCATCTCTGCTGGTCGCCGAGCGCGATCCCGCGAACCGCGTTACGCGCGTCGACTTGGCCACGAACACCACAAGTCTCGTGGCCGGCGGCTTTTCGTCGCGGCCCGGTGCGATGGCGCTGATGAGCCCGTCGCGATTGCTGGTTCACGGAGAAACCACGCTCTCGATCGTCGACTTCCTGCCGTTCATCACATCCGGCCCGTTGTTCATGGGCTTCGGTTTCATCCCGTTCGACAAGGTCATCCAGACGCCGGGGCCAAACCAGGGCCTGGCCGATACCACCGTCCCCCCAGGCTATTTTTACCAGGTCAAGGACACGCCCTTCGGCGGAACCCTGCCCATCATGATCAACTACCCGGCGGCCACGGCTCTCGGCGCGACTCACTACAGGATCACGGTCGACGGCGTAATTCGGTTAGACTCCTGGACGGATGAAGAGTGGAACGGCGTAACGTTCGTTCCTGTAACCACCTCGACAGTTGTGGTGAACTTCCAGCCCGGATTCTATCCTGTCCGGACTTCTCCATTTCTGTTTATGAATCCTTCGTTGGGCAGCCTGATGGATTCAACCGGACTCAGCAACGCTGTTCACACTCTGGTGGTGGAGTTCGTAAGGCCGAATCCCCTGCCGTTTTCTACGAGCCCGATTGTGCTGGCTACGACAGCACCAGTGATGTTCCGTGTGGACAACAACCCCTGTAAAGCCGTGCTCGCGGCGCCGAAGGTCGGAATCAATGTGGCCGACGCATGCGGGATCTTGCGATATGTTTTGACTACCGACACGGTGGCCATGGTTTTCACGGCAAGCCATCCGAACAACTTTGCCGACTACTCATTCGGTCTGATTCGCGGTCATAACGCTCCGCCTCCTCCCGTCATCGTCGGGGCCACCAGTGGGCAGGTGAGCGCGGCCACCAACCCGGGGACGATAACGGGTACGGTCGCCGGTCTCCTTGGTCCCTGTGTTGCCGGCGGGATGGCAGCGTTCGCCGAATCCCTCTATGTTGCGGCAAGGGCCAACAACGGCTGGTCACGCCAATCCCAGTACGACGCTTCCGATCTCCAGGCGTTCACATTGGCTCACTAAGTGTGGACGCCTTAACGGATCGATAGATATTGCGAAATCCTTAGGGCTGTATCGTGAGCGCCCCGGCAGAAAAATCTTCGGCATTGGGAGATTGGCGTGGCCGGGGCGGTCGCGATACGGCGATTTGCAGTAAGCCCTCAACAGATCTCTATCGGGATTGAATGCTGGAAGAGGGGTCTTGGAGAGGCGGGCAAGCGCCCATGTACCGAACAGGTCGCGCAGTCGGCATTGCGCTTCCCGTTGGGAATAGCGGCTCGGAGATGCGAAGCCGAGGCCGGCGCGATGGGACGACACCCGTGCAAGCACACGAGGAGGATGAACCCAGAGCGGGCCGAAGCGGGCATCCCGAGAAATGAATTACGCAGCGCATGGTTACGATGAATCGACCCTGGTAGACCGACCGGAAACTCTCGGAATGCTCGTAGCAACGCTCGGCCACGAACCACTCGGTGATCCGTAATGTGCCGACACGACACACGGGGCAGCGACGTTCGACGGCACGCCTTTGATCATCCGTGAGGAGGCCGGCGGGAACCTCGGCAGGCATCGGCGCGTTCAGGTGTTGACGGCAGAGGCTGAGCCGGAAAGAGCGATTGCGGTTGGCCAGGAAACCGAAGTGGCGAATCTTGACGAACCCCGACGGTAAAACGTGGAGCAGGAAACGGCGGATGAATTCGGTGGCGCTCAAGGTCATTATCTTGATGCGGTTGTGATCCTTCGAGTCGCGCCAATGAAAGCCAACCTTTCCGTGGTCCAAACTGAGGAGGCGGCCATTGGAGATGGCCACGCGATGGGTGTAGCGGGCCAGATATTTCAACACTTGTTCGGGCCCGCCAAACGGAGGCTTGGCGTAGACCACCCAGTCGGATTTCTTCACGGTCTGCAACCAATCTTCAGACCGGGTGGGGTCGGACAGATCGGCCAGCTTCGCATTCGCCGTGGTCGGTGAACGGTTTCGTCACCGAGCTTCGCGGCGGACCTCGCAGTGTCGGTCACTTGCCCACGCCACCGTGTCTTGAAACGAAT
>Ga0335073_10012920_pt1 | contig 11703 bp, 12 predicted proteins | sample Lox_Sample_22_FD_207093 | JGI IMG/M metagenome (GOLD analysis project Ga0335073, IMG submission 207093) | Soil microbial communities from Loxahatchee National Wildlife Refuge, Florida, United States - Lox_Sample_2.2 | ecosystem: Environmental > Terrestrial > Soil > Wetlands | place: USA... | reverse complement strand
GAAGCGCAACCCGGACGAGCCGCTGACGAGCCGGCCCTGGCCGCTCACCCGCAACGAACTAGAGCCCTTCGTCCGGGCCGGTCTGACCGAGCTTGAACTCAGCGACGAGCCAGCCCGCGACGGGCGGTTCGCGACGTTCACCGCCGTGTATCAACGGCCGCGAACCACGACCTAGACTCGGTAGAAGAGATGCTTCGATCGCTCCTCGCCCACGCCGATGAAGACAAACAGGTCGCGATGTTTGCCGACCAGGGCGGCCGCGCGTTCGTATCCCAGTCGCTGCGACCGTTTCTGCTCGCCGCTCTGCTGGACCGCGACCCGGACACGCCGGCGATCGTCGTCGCCGGCGACGACCGCGCTGCCCGCGACCTCGCCGCCGGACTGAAGACCTGGCTCGAGCCGCGGACGGTTCGCTACTACCCGAGCCGCGGCGTCAGCTACGAGTCGCACCTGGCGCCGCCGCCCCACCTCGTGGGCCTGCGGATCGCGGCCCTGGATGCCCTCCTCGACGACACCGCCGAGAGCGCGCCGGTCGTGGTCGTCAGCGCGGTGGCCCTCTCCGAAAAGGTTCCGGACCCGAAACTGCGCCCCCACGGGTTCGTGCTCAGACAGGGCGATCTGCTCGATCTCGACGAGACCGCGCGCGACCTCGTCGCCGCCGGCTACGAGCACGTCGACCAGGTGGAGGACCGCGGTCAGTTTGCGATCCGCGGTGGTCTGCTCGACGTATTCCCGGCGACCGAGGACCGCGCCGTCCGGGTCGACCTGTTCGGCGACGAGATCGAGTCACTCAGATGGTTCTCCACCTTCACCCAGCGTTCGCTCGGCGACGCCGAGCTGGTCGAGATCGAGCCGGCGGCCGAGCTCGCCGAGGAGCACCGCGAACTCGCGGAGATCGCGGCGCTCGAGAACGAGGACGACCGGCCGGACATCGCCGAACTGCTCCCCGTCGACAACTTCCACCCGTTCCTCGACCTGGCGCCGCAGACGGCGACGATCGTGATCGCCGGCGAGGAGGACGTGGCCCCGGCGCTCGCCGACCACTGGCAGGACGTGTCCGCTGCGTTCAAAGACCGCGACGCCCGCCACCTGTACGTCGACTCGAGCGAGATCGACGAGACGTTGAACCAGCGCGCAAGGCTCCGGCTGTCGAGCATCGACCAGGACCAGCCGTTCGAGTTCCGCGCACAGTCCGCCGACCTCCAGGCGCGCAGCCTCAAGGAGGCCGAGCCCGAGCTCGAGAAGCTGCAGCGCTCGGGCTACCGGACGGTCGTGACGTTCGCGCGACGCGGCGAGGGAGAGCGGACCGCTTACAACCTTGGGCGCCTCAAGGTCCACTGGCTCGAGAGCGACGACGGGCCGCCCGACGGGCGCATCACGTTCGCGCACGCCCGTCTCCAGAACGGGTTCATCGCGCCCCAGCTACACCTCGCGGTGATCCCGGAGCACCGGCTGTTCCATCGCCGGCGCGCGACCGAGGAGCCGCAGCGCACCCGGCGAAGAGGCGTGCTCCGCAGCTTCGCCGACCTGCGCACCGGCGACATCGTCGTGCACGAGGACCACGGGATCGCGCGGTTCGCGGGCTTCGACACCAAGACCGTCGCCGACGTCACGCGCGACTACCTGTACCTCGAGTACGCCGGCTCGGACAAGGTCTTCGTCCCGGTCGACCAGCTCGCCAAGATCAGCCGCTACGTCGGCGCAGGCGGCGCCCACCCACCCCTCTCGAAGCTGGGCGGCACCCGGTGGGACACGCTCAAGGCGCGCGCCCGAAGAGCTGCCCAGGAACTCGCCGGCGAGCTGCTGAACCTGTACGCCGAGCGCAAGCGCCGCGAGGGCCACGCGTTCCCGACCGACAGCGACTGGCAGCGCGACTTCGAGGATGCGTTCCCGTTCAACGAGACGCCCGACCAGCGCGACGCGATCGAGATGGTCAAGGCCGACATGGAGGCACCGCGCCCGATGGACCGGCTGATCTGCGGCGACGTCGGCTACGGCAAGACCGAGGTCGCGCTGCGGGCGGCGTTCAAGGCCGTCCAGGACGGCAAGCAGGTGATGCTGCTCGTCCCGACGACGATCCTCGCCCAGCAGCACTACGGCACGTTCACCGAGCGGCTGAAGGACTTCCCGATCGCGATCGAGCACGTCTCGCGCTTCCGTCCGCAAGCCGAACAAAGAGAAGCCGTGAAGCGCTTCGCGGACGGAAAGGTCGACATCCTGATCGGCACGCACCGGCTGTTGAGCCGAGACGTGCGGGCCAAGGATCTCGGCTTGCTGATCGTCGACGAGGAGCAGCGGTTCGGCGTCAAGCAGAAGGAGCTGCTCCGCCAGCTCAAGCTCAGGGTCGACGTGATCGCGATGAGCGCCACGCCGATCCCGCGCACGCTCCAGATGTCGATGGCCGGCGTCCGCGACATCAGCGTGATCGAGACGCCGCCCGAGGGCCGGCGCCCGATCAAGACCTACGTCGGCGAGTACGACGAGGAACTGGTCAAGACCGCACTGCTGCGCGAGCACCAGCGCAACGGCCAGGCGTTCTTCCTCCACAACCGCATCGAGTCGATCGACGAGACCGCCGAGCGGCTGCGCGCGCTGTGCCCGGGGATGAAGTTCGAGGTCGCCCACGGCCAGATGGACGAAAAGGAACTCGAGGCCCGCATGCTCGCGTTCCTGAGAGGCGACGCGGACGTGCTCGTCTCCACGAGCATCATCGAGTCGGGGATCGACATTCCGGAGGCCAACACGCTGATCGTGGAGCGCGCCGACACGTTCGGGCTCGCGCAGCTGTACCAGATCCGCGGGCGCGTCGGACGGTCGCGAGAGCGGGCATACGCGTATCTGATGTATCCGAGCGCGGCCGCGCTCACTCCCGACGCGGCGCAGCGACTATCAGCCCTCTCCGACTACACCGAGCTCGGCGCCGGCTTCAAGATCGCGATGCGCGACCTCGAGATCCGCGGCGCCGGCAACCTCCTCGGCGACGAGCAGTCGGGGCATGTCGCGGCGCTCGGGTTCGAGCTGTACATGCAGATGCTCGACGAGGCGGTGGCGGCCGCCGAGGACGGCGCGTGGGCCGAGGACGAGTGGGAGCCCGTCCGCCTCGACGTCAACGTCGACGCCTACGTGCCGGCCGACTACATCCCGTACGAGCAGGCCAAGGTCGACGTGCACCGCCGGATCGCCGGCTCGCGCGAAGTCGCGGACCTGATGGAACTCAAGAGCGAGCTCGAGGATCGCTTCGGCGAGCTGCCCGAACCGCTGAAGAACCTGATCGCGCTCCAGCAGGCCCGGATCAAGCTCGGTCAAGCCGGCGCGCGAGCCGTCACGTTCCGCAACGGTCGCCTCGCGGTCACCCCGATCGAGCTCGACTCCGTCCGGGCCAAGCGGATCCGCCAGGAGATCCCCGAGGCGCTGTACGAATCGGGCAAGTCACAGCTGTCGGTGCGTGTGCCCGAGGACCCGGTGAAGCGATTCCCGGCCGTCGTCAAGGCGGCCGACGTGCTCCTCGCAGTCACGCGCGAAGCCGCCTAAATGCTGGAGGCGGGCGCCTGGATGGCTGCCCAGACGGCCCCTTGTCGTTGAGGCCGTCGGGGGAGCCATCAGGCGCGCCGCCAACTTCTTAGGCCATTCTTCACGCCTCGCGGCCAGACCCTCGCTACCATCGACCGCCGATGAAGGTTCGTAGGTCTTTTCTGGCGCTTGGCGCCTTTTTTGTGATCGGAGCCGGGATGATCGCCGGGTGCGGCAGCAGCACCCCCGGCGATGCCGTGGTCAACATGGCCGGCAGCCAGATCTCCGTCCAGGCGCTCAACCACTGGATGTACGTGGCCGCCAAGAGCCAGTCGTCCGGTTCTTCCTCGCCGATCATCGTCCCCAACGATCCGCCGGACTTCAACAAGTGCATCGCGCTGGTCCGCAAGGAGGTCTCGAGCCTCGCGAACCAGAAGGCGGCGACGCTGCGCAACGACTGTAAGCAGGCGTTCACCCAGCTCTCGAGCCAGGTGCTCGACTACCTGATCAAGGCGTACTGGTACCAGGCCGATGCCGCGAAGATGGGCATCAAGGTGTCCGACGCCTCGGTGCAGAAGACGTTCGACGCGGCCAAGAACGCACAGTTCAAGGGGAACGCGGCCGGCTTCAACACCTTCCTCAGCCAGACGGGCCAGACGAACGCGGATCTCCTGTTCCGCTTCCGGATCAACGCGATCCTGCAGAAGCTGATCGCCAAGCACACCAAGCCGGTCACGACGGCGGACATCCAGACTTACTACAACAACCACCAGTCACAGTTCGGGACGCAGCCGACGCGGAGCATGAAGCTCGTGCTCGCGTCCTCGCAGAAGAACGCGGCCGCCGCCAGGAAGGCGCTTGACTCGGGCCAGAGCTGGGCGACGGTGGTCAAGAAGTACTCGACCGACCCGACCACGAAGAGCACGGGTGGAGTGTTGAACAACGTCAACAAGCAGCAGGTCGAGTCCACTCTGGCCAGTGCGGCTTTCTCCGCGCCGGCAAACAAGATCGTCGGCCCGATCAAGGGTCAGTTCGGCTACTACGTGTTCGAGATCACGAAGATCAACCCCGGCACGCAGCAGTCACTCGCGCAGGCCACGGCGCAGATCAAGCAGCAGCTCCAATCGACGTCGCAGACCTCGGCTCAGACCGCGGTTGACAACCAGGCCAAGAAGGACTGGCTGAGTCAGACCACGTGCCGGGCCGAGTACGCGATGGCCGACTGCAAGGGCTACAAGGCGCCGAAGACGGCCACCACCGGCACCACCGGCTCGTCGACGGGGTGACGAACCCCGAGCCTCCGGACCGGGCGGCGGAGGCGCTCGCGCGTCTCGAGGCGATCACGCGGCGCTTGCGGGTGGAGTGCCCGTGGGACCGCGAGCAGGACGAGCGCTCGATCGTGCCGCACACGGTCGAGGAGTCCTACGAGCTCGCCGATGCCGCCCATCGCGGTGACGACGCCAAGATGGTCGACGAGCTCGGCGATGTGCTGTTCCAGGTGCATTTCCTCGCGCTGCTGCTCGAGGAGCGCGGCGCCGGCGATCTCGCGCAGGTCGCGAACGACGTCACCGAGAAGCTGATCCGCCGCCACCCGCACGTGTTCGGCGAGGTCGAGGCCGAGACGTCGTCCGAGGTCCGCCGGAACTGGGACCAGATCAAGCGCACCGAGCCCGGTCGCGAGCCGGGCGTGTTCGGCGAGGTCCCGGAGAACCTGCCCGCGCCGCTGTACGCGCGCAAGGTGCAGCGCCGGGCGGCTTCGAGCGGGTTCGACTTTCCCGGCGTCGAGGGGCCGATCCAGTCGGTGCGCGACGAAATGGACGAGTTGGAGAACGCGCGAACGCGCGAGGAGCAGTTCCACGAGCTCGGCGATGTGCTGTTCGCGGTGGTCAACGTGGCGCGGAAACTGGCCGTCGATCCCGAGCTCGCGTTGCGCGCGGGGGCCGACCGGTTTCGCGGCCGGGTCGAGGCCGCGGGCGAGCTGGCCGCATCCGAAGGCCATAGCTGGAACGATCTCGCTCCTGACGAGCAGCTCGTGTACTACGCGCGAGCGCGCCTGACCGGAGGAGAGGCCACGCCAACATGAGCCAGATCGAGCACGTACACGCCCGCCAGATCCTCGACAGCCGGGGAAACCCGACCGTCGAGGTCGAGCTCAGCGTGCGATCGGGCGCGTGGGGACGCGCCGCGGTGCCGTCCGGCGCCTCGACCGGGGAGTTCGAGGCGGCGGAGCTGCGGGACGGCGGCTCTGACTGGAACGGCAAGGGGGTGATGCGCGCCGTCGAGAACGTCAATGGCGAGATCGCCACCGCGGTTCGCGGCCAGGACGCCTCGAGTCAGGCGGCGCTCGACCGGATGCTGATCACGTTGGACGGGACGCCCAACAAGTCGCGGCTGGGCGCGAACGCAATCCTCGCCGTGTCGCTCGCCGCTGCCCATGCCGCCGCGGCCGAGGAGCGGCTGCCGCTGTGGCGCTACCTGGGCGGCGAGAGCGCCCACGTACTCCCGGTGCCGATGATGAACGTGATCAACGGTGGCGCGCACGCCGACAACGCGATCGACTTCCAGGAGTTCATGATCGTGCCGGTCGGGGCGCCCAGCTTCCGCGAAGCGCTCCGGATGGGCGACGAGGTGTTCCACACGCTGAAGCAGACGCTGCACGACAAGGGGATGTCGACAGCGGTCGGGGACGAGGGCGGGTTCGCGCCCAATCTCGAGTCCAACGAGGCCGCGCTCGGGACGCTCGTTGAAGCGATCCGGGCAGCGGGGTACATCCCCGGCGACCAGGTCGCGATCGCGCTCGACCCGGCGGTGTCCGGGCTGTTCAAGGACGGGTCCTACGTGCTCGAGCACGAAGGGCGGACGCTGACCGCGGAGCAGCTCGCCGACTACTGGGGCGAGCTCGTCGACAAGTACCCGATCATCTCCCTCGAGGACGGGATGGGCGAGGAGGACTGGCTCGGGTGGGCGCTCTTGACCGAGCGGCTCGGGAGCCGGCTCCAGCTCGTTGGCGACGACGTGTTCGTGACCAACACGGAGCGGCTTCAGCGCGGGATCGACGCCGGTGTCGCGAACTCGATCCTGGTCAAGGTGAACCAGATCGGGACGTTGACCGAGACGCTCGCGGCGATTCGCCTTGCCCGCGAGAACGGCTACACGGCCGTGATGTCGCACCGCTCCGGGGAGACCGAGGACGTGACGATCGCCGACCTGGCCGTCGCCACCGGCTGCGGCCAGATCAAGACCGGCGCGCCGTCGCGCACCGACCGGGTGGCCAAGTACAACCAGCTGCTGCGGATCGAGGAGGCGCTCGGCGCCGACGCGCGGTATCCGGGGCGTAGCGCGTTCCGGTCGTAGTGCTTCGCGCCGCCGCCGTGCAGCGTCGCGTGCAGGAGGAAGGAACGACGGCGCGTCGAACGAAGGCCTCAGCGGATGCCTTCAGCCCGTACCGCCACCGCGCCGCCGCGCCGGCAAAGCCGCACCGCGAGCCCGCGACCGAAACCGCGAACACGGGTCGCGAGCCGTGGACTCCGGGGCCGGGTCCGCTGGGACCGCGTCGGCCGGGTCAGCCTGCTCGTCGTCCTGGCCGTGGTCGCGGGGCTGTACGTCCAGCGGGGACTCGCCTACCTGTCGGTGCGGACGCAGGCCAACCAGCAGAAGGCGATCGTCCATCAGCTCACGCGGTCGAACGCGAGCCTGAGCGCCCAGCAGCGCGCGCTGGGGGAGTCGGCGACGATCCTCAGCGATGCCCGCGCGCTCGGGATGGTGCGGCCGGGCGAGCATCCGTACGAGGTCACGGGACTCCCCGGGCACTAAGCCGCGCGTCCGGACGGTGCCGAGGGCGGCCCTGATGCCTGCGCCGGTCAGATTCGAGGACGTGATCGGCCTGTGGCGCGAGGGCGAGCGCCGGCTGGCGCAGGCCGACCCTCGCGATCAACCCGCGCTCGAGCGCGTGACGAACGAGCTCGTGAGCGAGCTGCGCCGGCGGGTCGGCGGCACGTTCACGACCCAGGAGCTCGCGCAGTACTACATCGACAATGGCACCGACTGGTGCTTCGACATCGCCACTCGCGTCGCGCCGGGCCATCCCGAGGCCTGGGATCTGACGACGGTCGCCGGCGCGGCGTTCGCGCGTTACGTACGCGGCGCGGCTGACTACGCCGGCGGGACTCGGATCATCCGAGAGGAGTAGTTAGTGTCCGTCCCATCGCTGGGCCGCACACTCGACTAATCCGCGATGAGCACGAACTTGGACGCTGGACGCGCGCCGTCCGGATCCCCGACCCGCGCCTTGGAAGCCTGCTGTACCGCGACCTCCTGGGGTTCGAGCAGGAAAGTGCGACGTTCTCGAGCTGGCTCGAGCCGCCCCGTCCCGCCTACACGCTGATCGTGGACCTCGAGGGCTCGATCTCGCTCGGTGGCGAACAACTTCCGCACGCGTGGATCGGCGGGCTGAGCGACCGGTACGCGGTCGTGGGGTTCGACGCGCGCCGCTACGCCTCGATCGACCTCGAGCTGACGCCGCTGGGTGCGTGGTCGGTCCTGGGCATTCCTTTGAACGAGCTCGAGGACCAGACCGTCACGCTCCAAGACGCCTTCGGTGGATCCGCGAACAAGCTCGTCGACGAGCTCCACGCCACCGCCGATTGGGACACGCGTTTCGACGCCTTAGAGCGGTTCCTCCTAAGCCGGGCAGATTCCGGCCCCCGCGCCACGCCTGCAGTCGCCTGGGCCCTCGAACGGCTGTGGCAGACGTCCGGAGGCGAACCCGTCCACAAGCTCGCCGCCCAGCTCGGCTGCAGCCGGCGCTACCTCCACGCTCGATTCCGGGAACAGGTCGGTTTGGCGCCAAAGACCGTCGCGCGCCTGATCCGCTTCGGCGCCGTGCGCCGGCGCATCGAACGTGCGCCGGCCCGTTGGGCCGATGTCGCGTACGAATGCGGGTACGCCGACCAGTCGCATCTGAACCGCGACTTCCGCGAGCTCGCTGGGACCACGCCTACGGACTTCGTCACCCGGCTGCTGCCCGGGTACGGCGGGGTTATGGGCGACGGGGTCCCATTTGTCCAAGACTGACCGCGCTCCCAGGGCGTACCGTCAACACCCATGAGACCGAACATCTTTCCCGCCCTGCATTACCGTGACCCCGACGCCGCGCTCGAGTGGCTGAAACGCGCCTTCGGATTCGAGGAGAAGGCCGTCTACCGCGGCGACGACGGTCGCATTCACCACGCCGAGCTGCGCCTCGGAGACGGACTGATCATGTTTGGCGGTGTCCCCGCCGAGGACCATGACGCCAGCGGCATTCAGCCACCCGTGACGATCTACGCGGTGGTCAGCGACCCTGACGCCCACTGCGAGACAGCCAGATCAGCCGGCGCGCAGATCGTCCGCGAGCTCGCCGATCAGCCCTACGGCTCACGCGAGTACGGCGCGCGCGACCTCGAGGGGAACGCCTGGTCGTTCGGCACCTACGACCCGTACGCCGAGTAACGCGAGCTACTCGCTGTCGTTGTCATCCGCGTCGTCGTCGCCGACGCGCCGGATGATGATCTGATCCTCTTCGATCGCCACCTCGACCGGACGGTGTCCGGCCCAGTACTCGGCGTAGATCGGATCGTCCTGGACGGCGGGATCGAGCCACAGGCCGTAGCCCTCCTCGCCGTGATCGAACGTGGCCTCGAGCGTGGTGGGCTTTCGCTTGGTGCTGCGTCGGCCGCCGCCGCGCCGACCGCGCCGGCGCTTGGCCGGGGCCTTCTCGCCGTCGCCCTCCTCGTCCTCTTCCTCGGCTTCCTCCGCGCGCTGGGCCTCCGCGGCCTCGAGCTCGGCGGCGATCAGCGCATCGTCCTCGGCCCTGAGGTCGATCTCGTCGTCGAAGTCGGCGGCTGCGCCGGCGTCGGGGTCACCGTTGGGTTCGAGTCCCTGCTCGCGCTTGAACGCCTGGATCTGCTGCACGGTCACCTCGAGCTGGTGGGCGATCCAGGCGTCGGTGCGTCCCTGGCGAACCCAGGCACGGATTCGGTTGAGTTCGGGTCGTAGCGATCGGCGCGCCATCTTCGGCGCGGAGACTAGTACAGGCAACGGTTGGAGCGCTGCGGCACGCGGTGTGGGTCAACAAGCGAGTGGTGCACATCCTCCACATATGTTGTGTAGATCAGAGCCCAACCGGTATGCTGGCCTAGGCGGACCGGACCCTCGTGGATACGAGCTGTTTCGGTTGCCTCGTTGACGACCAGGCGAGCAGGGAGGCACATCCCCCAATGTTGGTACTCACCCGCAAGTCCAACCAAAGCATCATGATCGGCGACGACATCGAGGTCTCCGTACTGGCGATCATGGGCGAAAAGGTGCGAATCGGGATTCAGGCACCGCGTGACATCCCGGTGTTCCGCAAGGAGGTTTATCTAGAGATTCAGCAGGAGCGTCTCGGCTCCGGCAAGGGCGCCCGCGAAGAGGTCGACGCGGCGCTGCGTGGCCTGGGAGAGGGCACCTAACACCGCCCCGCCCGGTGGCGGCGACGGTCGGAGGTCCCGAGGCCGCTTATCCGAGCAGGTAGTACAGAGTTTCGAACATCGCGATCGTCACCACGACCGCTGTTCCGATCAGCGAGGCGACGAGCAGCCAGAAGCGCAGTGAGCTGCGCTTACGTTCGCGTGCACGCCGGCGCTTGCGTGTGCGCGAGACCGCGCGACGCCGCATGTGATCCTGGCGCCGTCGGTCCAGCTGGATCTCGTGCCGGAACTCCTGCTCCAGCTCCGCGAGACTTTGGCGCATCTTCATCGCCATGCGGGCGCGAGCCTACCAAGCTCGGATGGCGAGTGTTATGTAGATGTGGACAACGGCAGGCAGCGTCCGTCCGCAAGCCTGCCGCCGGCGCACTGCGAGCGCTCGCTAATGCACAGCCTGGCGCTCGTAGACGTTGATGAAGTGCAGGTAGTTCTTGGCGATCTGCTCGGCGGCAGCCTCGCGGTCGAGCCCGTCGTTCAAGAACGCGCTGAGCGCGTCCCACCAGATCGAGCGGCCGATCGCGAAGCCGATGAAGCCTTCGACCGGCGCGGCTACCTGGAGCCAGTGCTCGACCTTCTCGGTCGAGGCGCCGCGGCCCAGCAGCACGCAGGTGACGCCCTCGCGTCCCGGTCCGGAGCGGGCCTGCTCGGCGAGCATGGCCGCATCGCGCTGCTCGTCGACGCCCTCGATCTTCCACACGTCGACCTCGACCCCGAAGCTCTGGGCGTCCTCGATCGCGCGCCGCATCAGTTCCGGGCGGAGCTCCGCGTCGTAGCGATCGGTGTCGCCGCCGACCGAGGCGAGCTGCTCGTCGGTCGCGGGAACCAGCAGCTCGAACAGGAACTTCCGGCCATTGTCGTGAAGCCAGTCCGCGAGCCGCTTGAGCCGGCCGAGCTGCTCCTCGTTGAGGGCGGCATCGCCGTCGGGGTTGTAGCGGACGAGCACCTTGGAGAAGTCGGGATTGAACTTCAGGATGTGCTCGGCGAAGTCGTCGCCGTATTCGAAATCGAACTCCTCCTGTCCGGACTTCTCGACCGGCATCGCGAGCTTCAGGCCGTGCTCGCGCGCCTGCTCGGGGATGTTCGAGCCGAACTCCTCGTCGACGAGGACGCCCGTCGCGCCGGCCTCCGCGCCCTCGCCAACGGCGACCAGCATGCCCTCGAAGATCAGCCGCTTGGCGTCGGCGATCCGCTCTGTCTCCTCGGGCGTCGGGTCGCCCTGAATCCCGAACATCTTCTTCTGGAACGACCCGCGGTGGTCGAACGCGAGGATGTAGAGCTTGCCGTCGTATCCGAGAGCCATCTGATCGTCCCTTCGTTTCGCTGGTCGTCTATGTCCCAGTCTACGGCTACCCTGGCGCCCGATGGACCACAAATTCCAGGGCGATCCATTCACGATCGGGATCGAGGAGGAGCTGATGATCCTCGATGCCGAGACGCTCGAGCTCGTGAACGCGATCGAGAGCATGCTCGAGCCGGCACCGCTGGTCGGCGAGATCAAGCCCGAGCTGATGGAGTCCGTGCTCGAGGTCTCGACAGATCCGTGCCGGAACACCGTCGAGGCCGGTGACCAGCTGCGGGCGCTGCGGGCCCAGGTCCGCGAGACGGCGGCGCGCAAGAACATGACGATCGGCTCCGCGGGAACCCATCCGTTCGCGATGTGGGAGGACCAGCGGATCTCGGCGCGCCC
>Ga0335073_10012918_pt1 | contig 11705 bp, 4 predicted proteins | sample Lox_Sample_22_FD_207093 | JGI IMG/M metagenome (GOLD analysis project Ga0335073, IMG submission 207093) | Soil microbial communities from Loxahatchee National Wildlife Refuge, Florida, United States - Lox_Sample_2.2 | ecosystem: Environmental > Terrestrial > Soil > Wetlands | place: USA: Florida... | reverse complement strand
CATGGGGATGGCCTTGGTGACGTTGAAGTCCTCGGAGTTGTTGAAGAACTCGCGTACGCCGAGGGCCTTGGGAGCGTCGCCAAAGGTGAAGTTAGCGGCTGGAGTAAAGGCGGCCTGGTTCAGCAGGCGGCTGTGGCCCCAGATGTATTTGCCGTGCAGCGCGCCAACGCTCTGCCCGGAAACGATGTTTGGACGTCCGAAGGAATTGCCGGTTGCGCCCTCCGGGCCTGCGAAGATGCCTGAGGTCCAGCCCGATGAGCTTACGCTGAGTGGAGTGCCGCTTTGATACTTCTGGACTGCGGCAATCTTCCATCCCCCAGCCAGCACGTTGACAACTCCCCGCTGATTGGCAAACTGCTTTCCTTTTCCGAAGGGCAGATCGTAAGTCCATGCGAGGACGACGCGCTGCGGGATGTCAAACGAGCTGAGAGCCTTCTCGGCCTTCAGGTTGTAGACGTTCAACGCGCCGGTATTCCCGTTCCCTTCCCAGCCGGCCTCGCTCGGATACTCCGAGTCGGCATTGGTGATGTTCTTTGACCAGCTGTAGCTCGCCAATATTGTGAGCCCGGCGCTGGTACGCTTGGTTACCTGAGCTTGCAAGGCGTGGTAAGTGTAGTCGCCGAAAGGATCGTCCATGGTCGCTGAATCCACCGAGACGGTTCCATACTGCGGGTAGGGACGCAGAGCCTGAGAGACGGTGCCGCTGAAGCCCGCATAGGGAGCTGCGACCACAGACTGGCCCGCGCAAGCCGGGCTGGTCGCTTGATTGGCAATGTTGACCTGAAGGCATGAGCCTCGCGCCTGATTTGCCGGATTTCCCTGATTGGGGTCATGCAGAAATGCCTGCAGGTGGTCGCCATGAGCGCCGACGTAGGCCACATCGACAATGGTCTGGAAGGGCAACTGGCGCTGTACATCGAGGGTCCAGTTTTGGATGGTGCCGGGACGGTCGACCTTCGACTCAATGAAGAGCGCGTTGTTCTGCCCGTTCATCACCGTAGGCTGGATGAAGGGCGGCAGGTTACCGGGATAGGCGGTGATCTGCGAGAGCACAACGACCGGGGCCTGAGGGCTGGCCGAGTTGGGGTAGGTGTAACTGGAGAAGAAGCCCTGGCTGTCGTTCTCCGCGAAGCCTCCCACGCGCTGGGTAGAGAAGTAAATGCCGTAGCCGGCACGGATGACGGTGTTGGGATTCACTGAATAGGCGAGTCCTACTCGAGGACCGAAGGCTTTCTTGAAGATCGACTGGGGAGAATTGCCGCCCAGGCGTCCGGTGCCGCTGCCTTCGAAGACGTAAGCGCCGGGAAGACCGCCGGCCCCCGGGTTCGCCAGCGTCGGATCCACATAGGACATGCGATCTTGCGCTTCGGTCACCGGGATTGGCATGTCGTAGCGCAGGCCCAAGTTGGCGGTGAGCTTGTTGTTGACCTTCCAGTCGTCGGCGGCGAAGAAGGCAACATACTTGGCGCGCCATCCGTTGATCTGGGGAATATCAATATATGCATTGGTGGCTGCGCCGCGATAGAAGCTGGCGAAGCCAAAGCCTGAGTTGGTGTCAGTGGGAGTGCTCGTCGGCCCCGGGCTGAAGGTGAACTGGCCGGCGCTGCCGGTCAGGATGCCGAGGTTGAATTGCGCCGCGCGAAATTCCCCGCCGAATCGGAGGCTGTGACGGCCCTTCTGCCACGAGACCACGTCGTCATATTGAAAGACGTTGTCGTCGAATACGCTGTCGCCATCGCTGGGGCTGTTGATGCCATTGCCAGGGTAGTTGTAGGTGAATTTAGGGAAAACCGAATCCCCCACACCCTTGAGCCCGAACTTGGTGGCCCAGTCACCGCCAAATCCACCCTCTCCCGAGGTTTCAAGGCGGTGGCGGCGAGTGAAGCCCGCGTTGAAGTGGTTGAGCATGGTGGGCGTGATGATGTAGTCATAACCCACACGCACATATTTGTTGCCCTGAATGTTGCCCCCGGTGTAAAGCGAACCGAGGCTTTGGGTGCTGATGTAAGGCATGTTGCCGGTGAAGTAACTGGCTGAGATCTTGTTACGCGTGTTGATGTTCTCGTCAATTCGGAGGGACCACATGTCGGCTTGCTCGTGGTTAGAACTGACGTCATTGATGTTGAAGTAAGGGCTGGTGGCGCTGGATGGGGCGGACGGCATGACCTTGGAGGCGGCGGCAAAGACCGGATCCGGGGCCTCGGTGATCTTGTTGTTTGGATAAGCCTGGCAGGCCTGTCCCTGGTTGGCGCCAGTGCAGGTCGAGTAATCGTAAATGATGTGCGCCTGGAAGGTTTGGCCGCCGACGGTCACCGGGTTTAGTAGGGACGAGAAGTCCCCGCCCAGCATGGCCTGAGTAGGCGCCGACAGAAGCGAGGTGCCTCCGTTGACTTGCCGGAAGCCTTCGTAATTGAAGAAGAAGAAGCTCTTGTCTTTGCCGTTGTAAAGCCAGGGAACACGAACCGGCCCGCCGACGCTTGCGCCGAAGTCGTTCTGGGTGTCGAGGGGCTTGGTTGTTGAGGTGGGCCCGAAGACGGCGTTTTGGTAGTCGTTGAGCCAGCTGTCGGCATCCAGGACGCGGTTCTTCAGCAAATCGTACGCCGAGCCGTGAAAGTCGTTCGTTCCCTGCTTGGAGACGAGATTGACCACGCCGCCGCTGGCGCTTCCAAACTGAGCGTCGAAGGTGTTGGTCATAACCTTGAACTCTGAGACAGCCTCAACGCTGAAGTTGTAAGTGACCTGCATGTTGGCCGAGGCGAGCTCGGTGGTGGCGCCGTCGAGCAGGATGTCGCCACCGCCCTGTTGACCGCCGCTGAGCTTGAAGGCTCCGGCGGGTGGCGAGGAAGGATTGTTGCTCATGGTGCCGGCGAATCCGGGCGAGAGCGCTGCAAACTCGAGGGGGTTGCGGATTTCACCGCCGAAAGGAAGCGGAAGCGAATCCAATACCTGGGGCGACATCGAGTAGCCGACATCGGAGGATTCGGATTCCAGGTGAGAGGCGTCGCTGGTTATGGTGACTGTCGATGATGTCGCACCCACTTTCAATACGGCGTCGGCAGTGGAAGTGCTGCCCACCTCCACGATGATGCCGCTCTGGGTGTAGGACTCGAAACCTGGAGAAGTCACCGTCAGGGTATACGTCCCGGGTTGAAGTTCGGGAAAGGTGAACAGGCCTTCGGCGGTCGTTTTCGTGCCGTAAGAGCTGCCAGTATTTGACTCTTTCAGCTCGATCGACGCCCCAGTAACGACTGCTCCGTTTGCATCCGAGACGGTGCCCGTTAAAGTGCCTCTTCCCGCTTGAGCTAAGCAAGGGACGCCTGCCGACAGCCAGAACGCCGCCAACAGTGCGGCCGCGAAGCACCAGGTTCTTTGCGCGGTTAGACTGTGGTTGGTCATTGGGTTTCTCCTTTTCAAGTTCTGTCAAGCCTCCGAAGTTCGAGCAGCAAGGTTCAAGGCGGAGGAGGTAGTTCCCGCCTCATCCAGATCCCGGGAGATCCGGGCGTTAACCCAGATCGATAGCATCTGGAGCAGTGCAATCATGGGAAGCGCGTACTTGAGTGCTGCAATTCCTGACCCCCAATGCGCGATTGCCAGGAATAACCCGCAGCCCAGTGCTCGTCCTGCAAACAAGCCGAATTCATGATTGAAAATGTAAGCGTAGCTGTTGCGTCCCTCGATGCGTGAGACCGTATCGACCACCTGCAACTGGATCGGAAAATAAGCAAGGTCAAGCAAGGGCTTTGCCAACAGAAGGCAGGCAATGAAGATAAGCACGCCCAATGCGCTAAAGAGTAGTGTGTCGGTTACAGCTCCCACCAGGAAAAGTGAAAGCCCAACGGCGAAGACGAACTTCCGATGACGGGGCGCGGTCAGGCGGCCAGCCGCATAAAGCAGGCACGCGGAAAGAACGCCACCAATCGCTTGCACGGTTCCCAACGTTCCTTCCTGCCCTACGAGGAGCATGATGAGCATCGCGGGAGCTGTGACGATGTAGCCCTGAGCGAGTCCCTTCAGAAGTGCAAGTGCAAGCATGCGCCACCACAGCGGATGGAAATGAAAGTAGACAAACCGCGTGTGCTCGGGCATGCGGAATGTGCCGCGTTCGAGGATCGCTGCCGCTGCGATGGTCAGAACAAACACTACAAACGCGATCACGCGATAAGCGCGGTTGGCGACTCCGCCGAGCCATCCGTAGAGAACCGTGCCGCTGATGAACCAGCCGATGAGCGCCGGAACAACGACAGCGTTCAATGTGGCCACGAAGTTCTCGACGCCATAGAAGTAATTGCGATTGTTATCATCGGTGGCCATCAACGCGAGAAAGCCACGGTTGGCCCAGAAGATGCCGGTCGCGAGGCCCATCGTGAAGCCTAAGACGGCGATGCCAATCCGAGTCAGGATGCCCAATTCCATCATGAGCATCATGGCCAGCCCGGAAAGCACCATTCCCGCCGCGTACAAATGCTTTGAGCCGACCCGGCCCAGGAGTTTCCCATTGATAAAGAAGGCCAGCGGTGTGGCTGAATAGATCGCCAGCTGATACGCGACCACCTTGTCGACGGCTCGCGAGTTTCGCATCACGTATGCCGCGACAAAGATCTCTATCACTGGCAAAACGAGCGCGTAAATCATATTTGAGACCATGAGCACGCGCATCGAGCGGGGGCAGGCAAGAAAGACCGCGATCTCACTGCGGAGGCGGTTCATGCCTTCGCTCCCTCAACCAACGCAAGCCCGGCGAGAATGGATTCGATGGAAAACGCCGCCGTGCAGATCACGCTGTCGGCGGCGCCGTAGTAAAGAGTGAGGCGATCGCCTTTGGCTAAATGGCCATTAGTAAAGATCACGTGTCCAAAGAATCCCTCTTGTTCGTATTGCGCCAGGGGCTCCATAATCGGTTCTTCGGAACGTGCCAGAACCTTCCACGGTTCGTTCAGGTCGAGAAGCAACGCGCCCAGGCAATAGCGGTTATCTTTGGTGGCGCCGTGATAAATCTCAAGCCACCCATCCGAGGTACGGATCGGCGATGCTCCGGCGCCCACGCGCGCGCTGTCCCAATGACCCTTCCGAGTTTGAGCCAGGCAGCGGTGACGGCCCCAGTGAACCAGATCGGGTGACTCTGCCAGCCAGATGTAGTTGCCGCCGAGTTCGGGACTGCTGGGGCGGTGGAGCGCGTAGTATTTGCCCCCGATCCGCTCCTCGAAAAGTGCGCAATCCTTGTTGTGAGGTGGAAAGATCATGCCTTCGTGCACGAATTCCTTCCAATTGCGGGTCGTCCTCAGGCCCACTCCTACTCCATTTCGGGAAACCTGGGTATAGGTCAGATAAAAGGTCGAATCGATCTTCGCCACTCGGCAATCCTCGATGCCGAATGTCTCCAATTCGCCTGCTCCGGTCAGGGGCCTGCATTCTTCCGCTTCGACAAACGTGATTCCATCGTCGCTGCTGAACAGGCGCAGATGCGAGAGCGTCGTGAGGTAGTCCTGACCTTCAAAACTGATGACGCGGGGATCGCTCAAATCGAGCCGGGGATCACTGGATTCAAATTCCAGGATTTCCGTTTGGCCCTCTGGCGTAAGAATCGGAAAAGAGACCGTGCCTGGCGTCTGCTTCGGACGCTCGGCAACCCGGACGATCAGCCAGGTTTTGCCCTCGAACTCGAAGACTCCTGGATTGAGCAGACAGGTCACCTCCATTTCCGCAAGACTGGGGCGCAGGTCCTCAGGCCGAAGAATGGGGTTGTTTTCAGAGCGATCTGCCAAGTCGTGTCTCATTCGTCCTTTTCAAAGCTGTTGGTGAGAACCCGGGGAGCCTTCGATTACACGTGTCGGGAGGAGGTGGAATTCGCTTCGCGAACCAGCCTTAGGGATTGGCTGAAAGTCAGCACAAAGGATGAGGGACCGTACGTGCGTTTGAAAAGGTACTCACGCCGAAAAACAATGAAAATCAATGCGATCTACATGTGAATCGCAACGTGGGTTGGCGTTTGCCCAACGAAAGGCGAGTATTCTGCTCAAATCCAACCGTGAGTCCCGTTAGCGTTGTATCGATATGGGAAGCTTCGTTTCAACGGGCTGAGCATCTTGCACTCCCATCATCCGATGGGGATTTTTCCCAACCCTATCCACATCTACGCGGTTAATCTGTGCAATATTGCTCGTTTTGAAAATCAATGAATTCAATCCAAACTGAGACACCACCGGGGTTTTTGTCCTCTTTCTCGCGCAGATAAACACCGTGCTATCATTCATTCGCGCCGTCAGGGGAGGCTCTGCGCGATGCGGGCGGCAGGATGGGACGAGGATGGTGGAAGTTGAACAGGAACTGAAAACGGATCCCCGCTGGCAGTTGATCGAGAGAATCACAGCCAGCCCTTCGTTCCAAAAATCGGCTCGCATCCGGGATCTGTTGCGCTACATGGCTGAAAGGACTCTGCATGGCCATGCCGAGGATCTGACCGAGCACCGAATTGGAAGCGCCGTATTCGGCAAGCCGCAAGACTACAGTGTGGTCGAGGACAGCTCAGTCCGCGTCCACGTGCGTCAGCTGCGGCTCCGGTTGCACGAGTATTTTGATGGCGAGGGCCGCAATGAAACACAGGTGGTTGAGATTCCCAAGGGGGCCTATACCACCGTTTTCCGGGCTGTGGACCAGCCTGCGCCCGCAAAGGATTCCACGCCGGTTCGCTTCAGCCTGTTGTATGGTGTGGTTCCCTGGATTCTGGCCGCGCTGTTTCTGGGTACCACGATTGCTGCGTGGTTTCTCCATCCAACTGCGGCCTCGCAGGTCCGGGCTCCATGGCCGTTATCCCCTCTGTTCGCGTCGGGAAGTGCGCCAGTTCAGGTTGTAGTTGCCGATGCGAACTATGGCATGACGCGTCTACTTGAGGAGCGGCCCCTCACACTCGATATGTATCTTGGTCCTTCATACCGCGACGGCGAGGATCTTTCCGACACCCATCCGACTGAGCGTGAGTCCCGAATCATGAAGTATTTGTCGGGTTCATTGCTCACATCGTATGCCGACGTGGTCGTGGTAAGTTCCCTGCTCCGCGTCAGCGGCGACGATAGTGATCGCCTGATCATTCGTTCCGCCCGGGAACTGCGGCCACGCGATTTGCAGGAAGGCAGTTTCGTCTTCGTCGGCAGCCCGAGTTCGAATCCCTGGGTTTTTTATTTTCAGGACAAGCTCAATTTCCAGGAACGTGAAGGTGTAGTCGGCGAAAGCCTCAAGTTCTTTCAGAACCTTCATCCAAAACCCGGCGAAGAGGAGAAGTATCCCGGATTGAGCTTTACTGGGAGTTCAGGGGAGGACTATGCGACAATCTCGCTGCTCCCCGTACCGGATGGAAACGGAAGCGTACTGATTCTGCAAGGACTGCAGCAGGAAGGCACCGAGGCTGCAGGAATCTTTATGGCTGACCCTGGAAATCGTCAAAAGCTCGCTCAGGCTTTGGGAATCACACCTTCGACATCGCGGCCGGTCTATTTTGAGGCCCTCATCAAGACTCAGGCTGTTGCCGGCGCCCCCAATGCCACTTCCATCGTGGCTACTCGATTGATCCAGAAATAAGGTGCTCCTAATGTGCGTCCACGCGGCCGCCGACCGTTCCCCGTAATTCTTGCATCGCCGCTGCAGGGATTCGTTGGACATTGCATCTTCCGGGAATGAAATCTAAGGGGTAAGGCCGTGAGAATCACATGTTGTGCGATTGTTCCTGGTTGATAAAGCGCGTTAACCCCTTCCCGCCTCACGACTGGTGATGAAGAATGGGCCTTGATCGAATGCAACTTTGGATCCTTCACCCTGCAAACACCCGCCTGTGCGATGTTTCCGACTGTCGTTATACCGGAGAAAAGATGAACGATTGGCGGATCGCCACCACCGGGGCTGGATGTCAGACAACGCGGCGCAGATTCCTCGCCGGGGCTGCGGCCGTTGGCCTGTCCGGCTGTCCATGGCCAGCATTTTCGATCCCGGCAGAGTCCTTCGACTGGCCCGGACTTCCAGCGCGTCCTGAGGAAAAGCCACTTGATTTCCGTGGCATTGCCGACGCCTTCGATGCGTATGTGATGGACCCGGCGCATGGTGTCAACCGTCGTGACAAGAGCGGGCGGCAGTTTTTTGCGTCTGCTCTCGAAGGCACGGAAGATGGAGGACTCACCGCCTTTGGGCCCGTGGCCATAGGAAGAGAGTTGCGCGGAGAAGGTCTCGAAGAACTCGCGCCTTCGCTGAAAGGCTATTACAGCGATACCTACGGATTATTTCTCGACGGGCCTGGAGCCACGCTGTGTGAGTACTGGTATCTGATGAACGTCTCGGCGCTGGCCTTCGCACTCATCCGGCGCCGCTTCTCTCGGGATGAGCAATGGCTTGCCCGTGTTCTTCGCAGTGCCGAGCGGTTGCGGGACATGGCACACCAGATTCGCTACGACTTCAACGACCAGGGTTACGACTTCGAAAAAGGGATGCCGTTTACCCGGCAGGATATCTACCGGCAGCCGGATGCAGTCGGTGGCTACAGTTATGTGATGCTACTGGCATGGAAGCTCACCGGCAAGGATTTCTGCCTCGCAGAAGCGAAGACTGGAATGGATCGCTATCTGGCTTTTGCCAAGAATCCCTGGTACGAAGTTCCCAGCGGTGCGATGGCCGTTATGGCAGCAGCCTATCTCGAATCCACTGGCTCTGCCGCAAGTTCCGGCAAGGCGCTCGGATTTGTGCTGGACTCGAAAGTTGGCCTCATGGCGTCCGGCCGCTGGGGCGCTTGCCCGGTCGACGGCTTGATGGCGGGTTTCGCGACAGAGCAACCGGGGCAGGCCTACAGCATGGAATCGATGGTCACGTTTCCATATCTGATGCCCGCACTTCGCTATCGGCCGGAGCTAGCCAATCAAATCGCCCGCTACGCTCTCAACGCGGCTGCGAACCTGCGCTGGTTCTATCCCGACTTTCTTCCCAAAGACAGCCAGAGCCGGCCCGATCTTCCGCCCATGGTCCCGTATGAGCGCTTGAATCGAGAGGATAAGGGACATTCGCCTTATGCGGAAGGCGATTTTGCCGGACATCGATCGGTCTATGGCGGAGCCTATGTTATGTGGCTCGACAAAATGGTCGAGCCGCAAGGCGACCCGTGGCTGCTGCGCTGGGATTTAACGAAGACGAATTTCCTCGAGCCTGACTTGGCGCCAACATTCCTGTACTACAATCCAGGGCCGCACGAAAGACGGATCCGCATTGAGGCTGCAAGCCAGGTCCGCGATTTGAAATCGAATCAGGTGTTGCGTGCTCAAGGCGGCAAATTCGAATTGGTGCTTCATCCGCAGGATGCCCGTGTGATTGAATTCGTGGTGTGACGCGAGCCGAAAGAGGACAAGCATGCAATGGACATTAAGACGGCTGATCGTGAAGTCGCTGATTTTTGGGTTGATTCCTGGATTGGCGGGAATTGACGCTTCGATTGCGCAGGCACAAAACAAGATCGCGCAGGGGGCGGGCAGAATTGACCAGAACGCCGCGATGAGCCTGGATCAGGGCTGGGAGTTCAGGCAGGTGGTTTCGAATGCAAATGGCGAGGCACAGGAATGGCTGCCGGCCACAGTTCCGGGCGATGTTCATCTCGATCTGCTCTCCAACAAGAAGATCCCGGATCCGTTTTATCGCGACAATGAAGCGAAACTCCAATGGATCGAAGATGCAAGCTGGGAATACAGGGTTAACTTCGACGTTGCCACGGACTTTCTCGCGCGCTCGAACGTGGACCTGGTTTTCGATGGGATCGATGCGGCGGCCCAGGTATATTTGAACGACGCCCTCGTGCTGAACGCCGACAATATGTTTCGCATTTGGCGTGTGCCCGCAAAAGACCACCTTCGCGTCGGCAAGAATCAACTGCGGATCGTCTTCCCTTCACCGATCAAAGCAGCCGAAGAAGTCGCAGCCGGTGATCCATTCCGTCTTCAATCGAAGACCGCCGATAAAACATACATTCGGAAAGCGGCCTACGAGTACGGTTGGGATTGGGGCCCTCGTTTTGTCACCAGCGGAATCTGGCGCCCTGTGCGCCTTGAGGCGTGGGATAAGGCCCGGATCGCCGACTTTGCTATCCGGCAGCGCGACATCACGAGCGAAGTCGCGCACCTGGATGCCGTGGTGGAAATCGAGGCCGCCAACAGCAGCGGCGGGCCGGCCAGTGTAATGGTGAAATACCTCGATGAAGGCAAGGCTGTAACTCTTGCTAGGAGGGTCGATCTTCATGCTGGGCGAAATGTGATCGATCTGCCCATCGAGATTCAGAGACCAAAACTCTGGTACCCAGCCGGTTACGGCGAGCAGCCGCTCTATGAGTTCACTGCCTCGGTGGGCACGGTCGAGCAGGCCTTCGATCAACGCAAGACAAAGGCCGGCCTTCGTTCCATCGAACTGCGGCGCCAGTTGGACAAGTGGGGCCGATCTTTCGAACTGGTAGTGAATGGGATCCCGATTTTTGCCAAGGGGGCCGACGTCATTCCCTTCGACAGTTTCCCCAGCCGCGTGACAACCGCCGACTATCGCCGCATTTTGGAATCTGCACGCGACGCCAACATGAACATGATCCGCCATTGGGGCGGCGGTTACTACGAGACAGACGAGTTCTATTCCATCTGCGATGAACTGGGAATCATGGTGTGGCAGGACTTCATGTTCGGCAACGACTGGCAACCCGGAACATATGCCTTCAAGCAGGAAATCGAGGCTGAGGCCGAGGATCAGGTGCGGCGGTTGCGCAATCATCCGAGCATCGTGATCTGGTCGGGCAATAATGAGACCGAGGCGGCCTTCAACTGGGCGCCCCGCACGAATCTACCGTCCGACGTTAAGTTCCAGATGTGGCAGGACTATCTGACCGAGTTCAGTGGCATCCTGCCTCGCGTTGTTGCGCGTCTTGATTCGGAGATCCCCTATTGGCCCAGCTCGCCAAGCGCCGATTATGAACCTCTCAGCGATCACTTCCAATCGGGTGATACGCACGATTGGAGCGTCTGGCACGGCCGTGTTCCATTTACCGAATACGAAAATCACCACTGGCGATTCGTAACCGAATATGGATTTCAGTCGTTTCCTGAAATGCGTACGGTTGAAAGCTTCACTCAGCCGGAAGATCGCACCGGAATCTTCACCGCGGTGATGCTCGCCCATCAGAAGAACAACGAAGGTAATTCCATCATCCAGGACTACATCGCCAAGGACTACCCGAAGCCGAAGGATTTTGCGAGCTTTCTCTATGTGAGCCAGGTGCTGCAGGCCGAAGGAATCAAGATTGGCGCCGAGCACTTCCGTCGCAGCCGCCCCGAGACCATGGGATCAATCTTCTGGCAATTAAACGACTGCTGGCCGGTGGCGTCGTGGTCGAGCATCGACTACTTCGGCCGCTGGAAGGCGCTTCAATACTATGCGCGCCGCTTTTATGCTCCGATCCTGGTCTCGCCTCACGTTGAAGACGGGGCACTCAAGGTCTACATCGTCTCCGACAAAACGCAAGCCCAGCAGGCAACTCTTCGCCTGCGCCTGATGGACTTTCAGGGTAAGATCCTGCTCGACCAGACACAAAGCATAGAGATTGCGCCGCTCGAGAGTAGTGTCGCAGTTGCGTGGCCGCTCGAAAAACTGGCCGATGTCGGTGCTTCTGATCCTTCGCGTGTCATTGCTGTCGCCAATCTGAGCGC
>Ga0335073_10012915_pt1 | contig 11708 bp, 14 predicted proteins | sample Lox_Sample_22_FD_207093 | JGI IMG/M metagenome (GOLD analysis project Ga0335073, IMG submission 207093) | Soil microbial communities from Loxahatchee National Wildlife Refuge, Florida, United States - Lox_Sample_2.2 | ecosystem: Environmental > Terrestrial > Soil > Wetlands | place: USA... | reverse complement strand
AAGACGATGGAGTAAAGAATGATTGAAAGATTTCCGGTGAGGCAGTGAGAAATAGCCAGGCAACAAGGCTTCGGCACGAGACGCAATACTTCGCTTTCGCTGTCTTTTCCACTCCAACAATCTATAACCAGTACTTCGAGAAGACACACGATCTCTCTTTCTTGGGCCGAGGAAGCTGCAGTAGCCCGTTGTCGATGATTCTTGCTTCTGATTGTCTCCTCTTTGTTGCTTTTTATATTCTCATACATACGCTTGATTTAGAATAGCTCATCGCATACCACTTTTGGCCGTATCCATTCGAAACTTCTACCGATTCTAATACCACCACAGCATTCACTCTGAAGCCCAAACCCCTCAAGACTCGATCAGAATATACTTCAATAACCTCCTGTGATCCCTCAACTCCGATTCCAGAACGATCGCGATGAATCCTTCGATAACTCTTCCACGACACAACTCTAACGGGCATCCGCTCGGCGGACCGGCATCTTCCTCCTACAATCCGCCGTTAGCATCGTCGTTAGCGCCGTCGTCAGGCGCCCGGTTACCACGCTTCTTCAAGCAGCTGTTCAAATTCCCGTCCATGGACTTCGAACTCGCGGCATGGGAAATGTACTCGCTGATCCGCGCACCAAAGCGCGTCTTCCGCAGTATCTACTACCACAAGCAGACCAAAAATACATGGCACCGGCCCGACCCATCCTTTACATATTTGCTTTCGTTCTTCCAGTTGCTCTCTAGCATTGCGTGGGGCCTGGCATACGCCCGTGGCGTCGGCAGTGTTCTCAAGATCGCCATCGTCTTTGTACTTGGTCACTTCATCGGCTCGAGCTTACTCATCGCCACCATTGCATACTTTCTCGTCGGCCGATTGCTGGGACCTGGTGTGCCAGGCTTACCGGGCAGGAGAAGAGGCCTTTTCATGCAGCCGGGTGACGGAGATCAGCTTGAGTTTGGATACTGCTTCGACGTTGCTATACGGGCCTTTTTCCCGGTGTGGTATTTTCTGTACGTAGCGCAGTTTCTGGTCATGCCGTTCGTGGCCAAGGACTACTGGATTTCGCTCTTCTTCGGTAATAGCTTGTATTTGCTTGCCTACGGATACTACGCCGTTATCACATTCCTGGGCTACAATACCCTGCCCTTCCTGCAACACACGGAGCTACTTCTTGCGTCCGTGCCCATCATGGTCCTCCTCTGGTTCATCAGCCTCTTTGGATTTAACATGCCGGACCATCTAGCACCGGTGCTCTGGGCGGGCGCAACTCTACGGAAAGAAGTGTGAGAGATTGGTTCTCATGCGCATACCTTGGCCTTCAAGGCATCCGCAATGACTTCCGTCTTGTAGCTACTCAAGATGAATTTACGCAAAGCCTGGAAAGCGTTCACAGCTTTGACCTTAGCGGCTTCTGCTCATCATTCATGACATAGGACGCGAAGTGAGTACCATCTTCGTCTCGTCGTCGAATCAGCTCATCGACGAGCAGCCGCGCAACATTCGCTCCTGAAAGCGCCGATGTCTCCATGGTCGAAATGAAACCTTCCATCCCGGCGGTATACCAAATGCCGTCGTCCAAACGCAGCTTCTCGAACCTCGTCCGCGGGAACCCGTACGGGTACGACTGCCATAGCTTGCGATGAATCCACGTCACTTGATCCTTAGGCAAATCCCAAATCGTTCCTCCCGGGTAGATTGGGAAGGGTTGATCTTCTTGAGAGGGTTGTGGAAGACCAAGAATTTGCGCAAGGAACTTGGCGTCGATGACTGTTGGGGAGAAAATCTTGTACAGATATTCGGATTTCCCGGTTTCGGGGTTTTGCACTTGTCGAAGTGTACTAATAGAGTAAAAGCCTGGCGAACCGGCTTGTGATTTGTTTCCTGCTACTGGGATCTCGCCTTCGGGAAGTGTTGTCAAGACCGTAAGAGGTACCGGTTGGCCTGAAGGGAGATTAAAGCCAGAGGCAGCCAGAGGACACGGTGAGGTGAAGAGTGTAACGTGGAGGTCGACATACGGAACCTTTTCCGGGATGAACTGAGGATCCGGACTGAAGTGCAGAGAAGCGTGCTGATGAGGTGACGCGAGCACCACAGAATCGAATACCTCAGTCATCACACTCGGACTGTCTGCTTCACTCTCGCAACATTCTTGCGACTTTGTTCCAATCATGAACTTTCCATCCTTTGCCTTCTCAATCGAACTCACCGCCTTCGACAAGTGAATGAAGTCCGCGCTGCTCTTCGCCATGTTTGCAAACACCTGCCAATTTCCACCGTCCACACTCATTGCGCCGTCGGTCGCCAGACACACCATGGCCTCAATGGCATGGATGGTCCTCAGGTTCTGCGCATAATTCACTCGCGTTGCACTCTGCACAAATTCTCTCGCAAACTTTTCGCTGATGCGGTTCTCTCGCAGGAGCTCTTCACCAGTCTTCGCCATCATCTCGGAAAGCCCAATCTCGTATACTACTTCGGTCAAACTTCCCCAGGGGAATAGTGGCTCGTCATAGAGCCGCACGAATTTAGATACCATCTCCTTCATGAGTGCTTGTGTTCTGTATACCGAGTAGAGGCCGTAGTGCCAACCTAGTTTCGCAATATCCCACCACGAATCACCCTGAATTGTGTAGACAAATTGAGTACCATCGAAAAATCCCAGCGCCGGCGCATTGGAGCCGTCGGTGGCAACCATCATGTCGGGCTCTGAAGACGACAGGTTGAACTCGTCTATTGCGTCTACAAGAATTTTGTTTACAGCCACGTAGATTGACGCACCTAGTTCAACAGGTTGAGACTCATCGCCATACGCATTTACTGTGGTCGAGCGACCGCCAATATACGGATTTCGGTCGAAGATGGTGATGTTGAGTGGGATGTGAGCTTGGTTGGCAAACTTGCGGAGGTGGTAGGAAGTTGAGGTGCCTGCAGCACCAGCGCCGATGATTGCAATGCGGTGAGGCTGAATTTGCAACTGCGTCTCATGGCTGGAGGGAAAAGAGGCTCGAACAAGGTGAAGGCTACAGAGCAGTCCAAACGTGGACGCGGTGCGAAGAAGGCGCATGGTGGGGGCGTTGCGTTTGACTGGTGATGTTCCACAACGATGTGCAGAGTGCTTGCGTTTACGGCAGGTATCGCGTTATCGGATGAGCTACCGAATCAATGCTCGGAGTGTTAAAATATGCTATTGCATTCCATCGAAAAGTGGAGTTGGTAAGCTGACGAGTGCACCGTGACGCAGCAGCAGCGGAGTGTCAAAGCTTCTTGCCCGTTTTTTCGAGTGGGACCAAGCCACGAGTTGTCTTTGTGCACCTGCATAAGGTACATAAGATACCCAAGTAATCAACCTCACATTTTGTCAACATCCCCTACCTCGATAATCATAGCATGATGAACACTCATAACTCAGGAACCTCAGAATGGAGAACGTACGATATCGGCGGATCATCATGATATTTCTAGAGTATGCCGCAGACTCCTTACATCTTCCCCGGTCCAACTGAATGAATCGTTGAATGCCAAATCTTCCTGTTCTTCAATCTTGAATTCGCTGGTTACAGAACGGCGGAACGGCATAATATATAAAGGCGTGAATAATACACGCGGTAAGGTCACCAACCCAATGCACCCAATGGTACGTGAAGCGATGCGCTGCCGCCATCAAGCCAAGACATCGTGCTGGATTACATGACAAGCCTAAATATCCCGGTCGTGCAATTCCACCGGCAAAGAGGAGAAGGGCTGAGGAGAAGCCAACGAGGAACGGACCCAGAGCCGGGCCAAAGCTACCTTGGTTTCGAGGATCTAGACCAAGACCGAAAGCCAGGAAGAGAAGGAAAAGAGACCCCATGGTCTCGAGTGCAAAGGCTTGCTTTGAAGGGACTTGTGTTGGGTCGATATAACAGCCCGGTGAATACACCAGTGTCGCTGGATCACCACCGAGCGCCGCGCGGAGGATATACGCTCCCACAACGCCTCCAACGCATTGGAACGTGATATACAGAACCATGCGAGGCAGAGACGTGAGTTTTGCCAGAAACGTGGCAAAGGTGATGAGAGGCGTCAGATGGGCGCCCGTCACCGGTCCAAGGCTGAAGATGAAGAGGCTGAGAATGAAGAACTGTACCACGGCTGCAATTGCAACCGGTAAGACAGGCCCGAGCGACGTTGCGGTGGACAGTCCAGCAATGCCGTGTGAAACCAGACCAGCGATGAAGACCCAACAACATAAGCCGACGCCTTCAAGGCAAGCGTTTCGCCACAGATGAATGTCTCTGAATGGCCGTAGACTCAGGATATTTGCCCACTTGGGAGACTGAACGGCATCGGGATGGGTTTGCTGAAACTTGTCGTAGTCGGGATCACATTGAGAGATTGCTTGAAGCTGGTTGGCACCAATACGACCCACGAACGGTTGGGAGTTGATGTGTGAAGGATGGATGGGAGCTGGGGTTGTTCGCCAGCGACGTATCGGTGCAGGATCTTCGGCCGTTTGGAGCTCAATGAGCTTCTCCATTGTATAGTGTGGCATTTAAATTGTTATGCGGTGCACTGTATAATAAAAATTTCCAGTTAATGATGTTGTATCTTCGAAGATGCTATGAGATAAGAGAAGGACATGGGACGGAGGTTGGAAAGAATTAAAGTTTACAGCACGAATTAGATAGGAATTGGGTCTGAAACCCTAGAGACATTCAAGGCACGAGATATTGATATAAAGCTGCAGCGAAAGAGGCGCATTGCGTAAACTTTTGTTTTGCGGCATGACCTAATGGGTAGGAGTTGTCGGCCGTCGCCAGATCGCGATAAGGTGTGCGGCGGTGGGCGATTTGCGGTGCAGCTATTGCCCACCTAAAATGCAAGGTTCAGCGCATTGGCATACCAAAGACCTGGATCTTATGGATGCTGAAAATAATTATGTCCACTAGAGAGACATCCGAATCGAGAGCCTTAAATTCAAATGCGGTCCGCTTAGCCATCTGACTTCGCACATACGGTGAAGGCCGATCATCAGAATGCTTCTCAGACCACTCATAAAGTCGAAAAGCAGGCAGAACAAAATCTCTTGTGAGCAAGAACCATAGTTTCTCGCCGATCACCTTATACTCTTCTTCTACCGGTCAATAATCTCTTTCGTACTCTTTCCTTGGAACATATGCCAGTCCTTTTCATGCAGAAAGCGGCATTTCTAAGCTTTGCCGACATCACCACCGCACATTCCGTCTAGCTTCGTATTTAACCGCAAAGGCCTCTTAAATACGTGCAGATAGACCAATCCTGAGCATGAGTATCCTCGCGGCCCTTATCGAGTTCTAGTTCAACGCCGCAGCGCCCAAATTGTATGTATGGCGGTGCAAAAATATATCCTCGTTCAACCACTATGAAGCCTGCTGTTGTGGCATTTGCGTCTGCAACGTGTAGATCTAGGAAGTACATTAGGCATTATATTTGGTACTCAGACAACATTTGGCTTACCTCCATCTTCTTCTGCTCACTCTTGTCCTGCAGTTCGGCAATCTGCTTCTCCACTCTTTCGATCTCCTTCTCAATGTATTGTAATCGTCCATCCACGGCCATCACAGCTTCGGCCTTGTCTTGTTTCAGCAGCACCGGTCCAACCATTTTGTAGATGTTCGCATCATCCTTTAGAGTCGCGAATTCGGACTGTACAGCTTTGTTTTCCTGTTGTTGCGATTCGAGCTTCTGTCGCGCTTGAACGCTGGTGGTTAAGTCTGGGCTAACGTCAACTTCTTAGGCTTAAAATCAAAGATGACGAGAGCGATGTACCTGTCTGAAGCTGCTGGAACTCATCGGACAACTGTTGGAGTATATTCTGCTGATCCGCCATGCCTTTACACGGAGAATTTGCAGCGAAGCGTGACGGTGGAAGTTCCGCTCGCGCCTCATCCCTGCCGCCACTTTCTGTGCCGTCCCGTTGGTGGGGCGTTCGATGCCAAGCAAAAGTGACATCGCTCTTTGGTTCGAGACCCGCAATACAAGACATCAACAAAAGATCAGCAACAGCAGCGACAGCAACAAGAGCCACAGGCCACCTCCAAACCTGCACTTCTCACGTCTCTTAGAAGCTACAAATAGCCATACCGAAAACCCACTACAAGCCTCTACCCATCCTCAGCCCTCGAGCGCCCATCTATACACCTCTGTTTCGCCGCGAGCTTGTTGCCTTTACCACAGCAGGTCGTCGTATTCTTGGAATCTTTTCCAAACCTCTTCAAACGTTCTCATAACCTCTACAATAATCTATCCGAATTTCCAGCTCTCAGCCAGGGAGCGCTGTCTTAAACGTCATGTCCTCGCCAGACTTTCTCGGCCGCGCAATAGACACGGTCAAAAAAGCCATTGAGTTCGACACGAGCCAAAACTATGCCGAAGCGTATAAAGGTTACATGAATGCCCTGGACCTGTTTATGCTCGCTCTGAAATGGGAAAAGTCTCCAAAATCCAAAGAGGTGGTCCGCCAGAAGACGGCTGAGTACATGGATCGCGCGGAGAAGCTAAAGACGTACTTGGAAGAGCATGACGAAGGTAACAAAAAGAAACCATCTGCTGTGGGTGTGAATGGTAAAGTGAGTGGCACTGGCGGCAAGGGAAAGTAAGTTTTTCTACCACTTTGAGTCTTGCGCGAGAAGACTGAGGCTCACCAGGAAACGTGTTAGGGATGACGATGATGAGGATCCGGATTCGAAGAAGCTAAGAGGTGCTCTTCAAGGAGCCATCCTCTCCGATAAACCAAACGTCAAGTGGGAAGACGTCGCAGGTTTGGACCTGGCTAAGGAAGCATTGAAAGAGGCGGTCATCTTGCCGATCAAGTTCCCACATCTATTCCAAGGAAAGAGACAACCTTGGAAAGGAATATTATTATACGGACCACCAGGTACTGGTAAATCATACCTTGCAAAGGCGGTAGCAACGGAAGCGAACAGCACTTTCTTCAGCGTGAGTAGCTCAGATTTGGTCAGCAAGTGGATGGGTGAGTCTGAACGGTACGTTATGTTTCACCACACAAACAACGTATAGAGCACTTATTCTACGTACAGGTTGGTGAAACAACTATTCAACATGGCCCGTGAAAATAAACCCTCGATCATCTTCATAGACGAAATCGATGCTCTCTGTGGGCCTCGTGGCGAAGGCGAATCCGAAGCATCACGACGTATAAAGACTGAGCTCCTGGTGCAAATGGACGGTGTAGGCAAAGACTCCAAAGGTGTTCTTATCCTCGGCGCAACCAATATTCCCTGGCAACTAGACGCGGCCATCCGACGACGCTTTCAGAGAAGAGTGCATATCTCCTTACCTGATATGGCGGCGAGGATGAAGATGTTTGAACTCGCGGTGGGGACGACTCCATGCGAGCTGAAGCAACAGGACTACAAGAGGCTTGCGCAGATGAGTGAAGGATACTCAGGAAGTGATATTTCAATCGCAGTGCAAGATGCGTTAATGCAACCTATTCGAAAGATACAAACTGCAACTCATTACAAGAAGGTAGCGTCTCGCTGAAGCCTTAATCCGGGATGATGTGTTAGCTAACATGCGTTCTTGCCAGGTCATCGATCCCAAAGACCAGAAGGAGAAACTGACACCGTGTTCTCCTGGTGACAGAGGTGCTATGGAAATGGATTGGACTCAAGTGGAGTCAGAGCAGCTGCTCGAACCACCGCTACTACTCAAAGATTTCGAAAAAGCAATACGAACCGCTAGACCAACCGTCAGCCAATCAGACCTTGATCGCAATGCTGACTGGACAAAGGAATTTGGCAGTGAAGGGTCATGATGAACGCAGCAGAGCAGTATTTGGTTTGGTATTGGATGAACGGAATGTCGGTCTAGGAACATTAGCACTACGGCATCATTCATGAAACTAGACGGCAGCCCCTAACAAGGCTCGGTCGTCATTAGTGCGACGTGTGGATGTACACCTTTTTCCCGTTAGACACCGCATGGACAAAAGCAGTGCTTTGAACGCAGAGTTCAGGGATATCAAATTTCGATACCAATGAGCGAGGAGTACTCAAGAGGATCTGCAGTTTTTGAATTTTAAAGACCTCTTTACCAGATTTCGTGTAGGTTTATTTATGCTATCATAGTATTATATGATATCCAAGCTCTTATGAAGGCTTAGCCGTAAATGCTTCCTTAAAGTGCCTTGGTGTTGTCATTCCAAAGTTTCCTTGTTCGGCCAAGCGTTGCATTCCCTGTGGTGAATTTCCAAGCCGCGGCAAACAACAGGCTGAACCCCGCAAGCCAGTGTGATCAGTATATTCCTCTAAGCACATGTCTGGATGAATTTTACGACAAACTTCAATATGCAATAGTGGACTTACAGTTTATCACTTCAATATGAACGCATACGGCGCAGCTCTAGTCGCAAAGACACTGAAAGAGCTCGGTGTCACCGTTGTTTTTGGTATCGTCGGTTATCCCGTCGCTGAAACAGCCGAATTCTGTATTTTGAATGGAATCAAATTCATAGGATTCAGAAATGAACAGTCTGCCAGCTATGCCGCCAGCGTCTATGGATATCTGACGGGTCGACCTGGTGTTTGCCTTGTTGTTCCAGCACCTGGAGTTATACATGCAATTGCCGGTGTAAGAATTGCTGGTCTAATACGTTTCGATAATGAATACTAATGATCTAACAGGTTGGTAACGCGTTTGCTAATGGATGGCCGTTGCTACTCCTTGGTGGAAGTAATGAAACATACAACAACCAGAAAGGCAGCTTCCAGGAACTAGATCATGTTAGCATGTTGGCACCACATTCGAAGTACTCCACACGACCTGGCAGTGTGGATGATTTTCCGCGTCTTATTCGGGACGCATATCGTACATCATACTTCGGACGACCAGGAGCTAGTTTCTTGGACCTTCCGGCCGATTTCCTCAGAGGTCCAGGACCTGTAGGCGAAGACCTGAAAGAAGTCCACCCTTTGCCAGAATCACCAAAGCCAGCAGGAGACGATAACCAAATCGCAAAGGCTGCAGCTGTTTTACGAAATGCGAGGGCTCCACTAGTGGTCATTGGCAAAGGCGCTGCCTACGCCAGAGCTGAAAACGAAGTGCGCGAGCTTATCAACGCGACCGGTGTTCCATTCCTGCCAAGTCCCATGGGAAAAGGTGTAGTACCGGACTCACATCCATCTAATGTATCTTCAGCACGAAGCGCGGCAATGAAAGGTACCGATGTCGTCCTCATGCTGGGAGCGAGATTGAATTGGATTATGTCCTTCGGTGAGCATCCGAAATGGAATCCAGAAGCCAGGATTATTCAAGTGGATATCAGCGCCGAAGAAATCGGAAAAAATGCCGGCACTGCAGAGTTGGGAATTACAGGTGACATCAAGATCGTTGTTCCTCAACTCCTCCGGCATTTGAATGGCTGGAGATGGAATGTTGCCGGTTCAGCATTTTCTAAGCAACTTCGGGCTGCGAAGGACAAGAATGAGGCAACAGCAACAGCATTGGCACAGAAAAGTGTCGTACCGCTGTCATACGAACGGGCATTCGAGATCATCAAAAGGACGCTTCACTCGCTCTCGCCAGCTGAAGAAGGAGGAATTTGCTACGTGAGCGAAGGATCAAACACAATGGACATTTCGAGGAGTATATTCCCACTTGAACACCCAAGATTAAAATTGGATGCCGGCTCTTACGGAACCATGGGCATAGGAATGGGGTATGCGATTGCTGCGCACGAAGCGTATAACGGACCGAAAGCAAAGGCTTCTTCCGGTCCCACGAAGAGAAAGAAAATAGTCTGCCTGGAAGGAGATAGCGGATTTGGATTTTCAGGAATGGAAGTCGAGACTATGGCAAGACACAAGATGGATATTCTGATCTTCATCATCAACAATGGTGGCATCTACAGCGGTGATTCGAACAGCGAAGCAGAATGGAAGGAGAGACAGCAAAGAACAGCAACTGGAGAGCTCGGTTCTGACAGTCTGAGAGGCTCAACGTTGGGTTGGGAGGTGAAATATGAGAAATTGGCTGAGGCTGTTGGAGGTAAAGGCTACTTTGTCCGAACGAGTGACGAGTTAGCAAAGGCAGCAAAGGAAGGTTTCCAAGCCGATGTACCAGTGATTGTGAATGTCATCATCGAAAGTATTTGGAAAGGGCCAATTGTAAGTGCGGCAAAATTGATAGGTCTAAATGTTCACTGACTTTGATAGGGTTTCCGATTCGACACCAAGAAGTCCGACTCAAAACTGTAGTAGCAGTACACTAGACGATAAAATTGATATTCAAGGTTTATTTGGCTTCTCTGGCTCATCTCGAGGCATAGCCATTCCCATCAGTCCCATTAAGTTGCTTGCTGGCCCGGCGGCTCCAACTTGTCCTTTCAGACTTTCCAACAGATTCTGAGCAAGGTTATAGTCGATGTTAATATCTTCGTCATCGCTAGATTCATCAATCTCGTCAGATTCATCTTCCATCTCTTTTTGCTTGCCTTTAGATCTTCTGGATTCTGCAAATGCGATATCTTTGGAGGCTGATCGTCCGGCTTCGGTATCTTCTTTTGGATTGCTCTGGTCAGTACTTCGGTGAAGATCTTGACTGCCACCTAGATCCGCCTCCACTCCAGCCACGTCCTCTGGGGGCAATCCCATCATTTCTTTCATTAAACTCGCAAACCGCCTCTCATCGAAATTGACTTCGTCCTCGCTGTCATTCTCATCATCGATATCACTTTCATCAAGATCAGCACCATCCAGGCCAGCATCCTCATCATTCATAAATTTTTGAAACCGTTCGACGATCTTTTTCAAATTCTCCTGTGCAGATTTGTCTGCCCAAGCTTTTGAATTTTTAGCATTGTCTCCAACCGCAGCGTCTCCACTGAACTCGCGATCAAACTCGGTAAAGTCAATGTCTAGCCAAGCTTCGTCATCCTCATGTTTGGTCCACCTTTGAATTTGGTCGTCAGTTGGCAATATCTCTTCGTCTTCGTGGATGTCGGAGAGCAAGATCTCGATTTCGCGAACCACCCGATCGTTCTTTCGCGCCGCCGCTTGGATGAGCATCTCGAAGCCACAGACAACCTTCATACCCGTTTCCAGCCGCGATATTTCTGTCATAGAAAGCTCTTTCTCTCTCATCAAATTTGCCATCGCGACTCGCCATGAAGGTGGTACTGGAAACTGTTGAGACTTGATTTGTGCAAAGCCCACTTTATTGAAGCGCACAGCGACAGTAACAAAATCTTTGGGAGGGAATCGAAGCTTTGTCGTGTTGGTTTGTTGAAGAGGTTTCATAGATATCGGGTCACGAAGATAAAATGCTTCAACGGCACGGCTGATGCTTGAAGGGAGTCGGTTAAGGACAAATGCCAATAGACGAGGAATTGTAATAAGTGAACTGTGCAGGTTGGACGAAATTTCAGCCGGATAGTTAAGAATCCGCCGAAACGCGTCAGATTGAATTGCAGGATCATCGACTAGAGACGAAGCTGATGACGAAATCATCTCCAGAGTTTCTGAAATTTTCAGTCCTTTTGAGCGTTTTTGGTGCGGATCTTGGCTGCGATGGCCATCGATAGGAATAAGTAGAAGCTTCCCAGCGTTCAGCCAGACTCTGTTTTCGGATACCTCCGGAGTGAGCCATGTCGGAAGCTTATCAGCGGCTTCGATGAGAAGAAAGTCTCCGTCATTGTCGTAGACTTTTATCCATGGGTCTGTGAATTTCT
>Ga0335073_10012914_pt1 | contig 11710 bp, 2 predicted proteins | sample Lox_Sample_22_FD_207093 | JGI IMG/M metagenome (GOLD analysis project Ga0335073, IMG submission 207093) | Soil microbial communities from Loxahatchee National Wildlife Refuge, Florida, United States - Lox_Sample_2.2 | ecosystem: Environmental > Terrestrial > Soil > Wetlands | place: USA: Florida... | reverse complement strand
ACGGGCCCGGCGCTGGTGGCCGTGCCGAACGTGGTCGGTGCGACGCAAGCGGCGGCAACGAGCGCGATCACCGGTGCGGGACTCGTCGTTGGGACCGTAACCACGGCGAGCAGCTCGACGGTGACCTCCGGTGATGTGATCAGCGAGACGCCGGGAGCGAGCACGAACGTCGCGGTGGGATCGGCGGTGAATCTGACGGTGTCGACGGGCCCGGCGCTGGTGGCCGTGCCGAACGTGGTCGGTGCGACGCAAGCGGCGGCAACGAGCGCGATCACCGGTGCGGGACTCGTCGTTGGGACCGTAACCACGGCGAGCAGCTCGACGGTGACCTCCGGTGATGTGATCAGCGAGACGCCGGGAGCGAGCACGAACGTCGCGGTGGGATCGGCGGTGAATCTGACGGTGTCGACGGGCCCGGCTCTCGGGACCGTACCGAATGTGGTCGGTCTAAGTCAGTCGAGCGCCGCGGCGGCTATTGCAGGCGCTGGCCTGGTCATCGGTTCCATCACCGAACAATCCAGCACTACGGTAACCTCCGGCGTCGTTATCAGCCAGACGCCGGTCTCCGGCTCACCAGCGGCTGCAGGGGTCATAGTGAGCTTGATCGTCTCCGCCGGGCCGTTTGCTGGCCCCGACCTCTCGGGAGTGCTCCAACCGGTGCTCGACCCCGAAATCATCGGCGCGGGAGCGACTACTACCTTCACCGTGAGCTCAGCGATTTCGCTCCCGAATGTCGTAGCTACCAGCGTGAACGCTTTACTCGTCGACTCCTCAGGCAACCAGCTGGCGGTCCTCGGTGCGATGAATGACAGCGGCATCAACGGCGATCAAGTCCCGGGCGACGGGGTTTATACGGGGACGTTCACTCTCACGCAGCCGGCCGCAGGTAGAGTGTACGTGCGCGTCTCAGCGCAGAGCAGTACGGCAGGAACCGTTGAATCTGCAATTGCTTCAATCGCGGTGTTACCGCAGGGTGTACCAACGGGCTTGTACGCACCGAACCTATCACAATTCGACGTGGATCCCGTAACCGGTTCGAACATAGTGTCTGGTGCAGTGCTCGCATGTTTCACCGCCGCGAACGATCCGACCGGCATCGTCAACGCGACCGCGGCAAGCAATATGCTAAATGCCGCAATCGTTGGAGTTTTCGCGACCGATGACAATTGCTACCAGTTGCAGTTGCCCGCCGGTTCTGGCCCAACCGTGGTTCGGCAAGCCATTGGAACTCTGCTGGCCCTGCCGTCCGTTACCGATGCGGAGCCAGACTTCGAACTTCAAGGCTTGGGGACGCCGTGCGCGGTGGTCGTCTGTACGGACGCGAGCTACAGGCTTCTGCAGTTTAGTACGGCGCTCAGTGCGACCACCGGTGCCTACGCGGCTCCCGCGATTGGAGCAGTCGGCGTGGCGGTTGTAGATTCGGGAGTCGATTACAACGTGGTGCCCAATGTCGTTCTGGGACCAAGGCTCGTGCAGCCGGAGTCCCAAGACCCCATGGATGACAGCAGCATCGGTCACGGAACCGCGGTGGCGGGGATAGTTGCGGGCACCGCGCCTTCAAGCCCGATCTACGCAGTCAAGTCGCTGAACAGCAATCTAGCAGGCTCCGTCAGCACGATTCATTGGGGTATCCATTACGCCGCGCGTCACCTTGGCGTGAAGGTGATCAATCTGAGTTTCGGCGCGGAGTCGGCAACGGGACTGACGCCCGTGTACTCGAAACTCATTCGTGACGAGATCTTCAGCGCTTTGAATACCAAGAATTGCACGGTTATCGTTTCCGCCGGGGATGACTACTCTGCAACTGTTCTGGACTTTCCCGCCAATTTGGGGAGGTTGGAGCAGTTTACCGCTTCGAATTCAGGCTTGGTCGCCGTGGGCTCGGTCGTTGATTCGGGGACGGGCCAATTGTTCGACACGATCGATACGGGTCATCCGGGTTCGAACCCGAATCCGGATCTCGCGGCGCCCGGGGTTAATATCACCACTTCAGCAACTATGGCCAGCGGGCTTCCGAGCAATGTATTCAGCGGAACATCCGCCGCGGCCCCATTCGTCTCGGGTACTGCGGCCCTGGTCCGGTCGATCAATCCTCAGTGGACCCCGCCGCAGATTGCGACTCAACTCATCAACAGTGTGCAGCCGGTCTATTTGCTTGACTCCGACAATAACGTCATCTCGTTGGCGGACCAACAGATCGGAGCCGGCAGGCTCGATCCGGTGGCAGCCCTTGGGGTCATTCGGTTCACTTATAACGGACACAATCAGACTGTTACGCTGAGCACCACTCTGTCGCTCGGTATTCAGTTCGTATCGGCAGGGTCTAACACGTATGCGTTGGGATCGTTTTATAGCATCTTCGGTAACACGACGCCTTGTGAGGCGAGAGTAACGAATGCATGCACCGCAGATGAGCTGTTGCCCATCCTGACGCCAGCATCTAACTACCTGCTTACGATCGAGGAAGTAGATGATCCGCCCGAGGATGCCTCCGGGACCATTACGCTTACAATCCCCGGTCTGACATTCGTTTCCGTACAGAACAGCGCGACGGGCAGCATAGTGAATCCGACGACCGCCTCGTTCTCGCTGATCGGAGGCAACGGCACCTTGGAGATCGCACGGTTCACCCTTCAGCAAGCACAGTAGATTCCACGCTGACTTAATGCGAATGATGCCGTCGCGGAGATCGACGTATTATGTCAATGAACGAACGACGGACGTACTCTATCGGGGTGATGCGGGGCGGAAGCCGTTTTGTTTACATGGGCACGCGAGCTGCGCCGTGGACATGTCCCCGGTTTCACGCTTGATTGCGGCAGACTTCAGGTTCAAGCTCCTCGGCAGGGGGAATACTTCAATGAAGATCACGGGACTCTTAGTTGCACTGGCCTCGAGTCTGTTGATCGCGCACTCGGCGAATGCGCAAGTCTCCTACACCGCAACCGACATCAGCGGCTCGACCTGGGAATACAACTACACGATCACCAATAACCTGGGTGTCAACCTCACCGAGTTCACGACTTTTTTCACGCAAGGGCTGTACACGAATCTGGATGTGCTGTCGGCTCCGAGCAATTGGGAGGGAGGCGGGGGCGCGCTTGCGATCGATCCCGATCCGAGCATACCGGCGGACGGTTTCTTCGACGCGGAGGCATCTGATGCGGGTTTGGCGCCGGGAGCCTCGCAAAGCGGTTTCTCCGTGGAGTTCACCTATCTGGGCACTGGGACTCCTGGAGCCCAATTATTCAACTTCGTGGACTCCTCGTCGTTCGCGACGCTCGAGGCGGGCAATACCACCCTCTCCAGCGGTTCGGTGTCGGTGCCGGAAATTGACCCCGCTTCGTGGACCGCCGCGATGACTCTTTTGTTGGGGACGCTGGCATTGCTGCGCGGACGAAAGACAGCACGAGGCGCACGCGGTTGACGCGCTGCTGAGGAGAAAAGCATGTACCGTTCGATTACTGCGCTCGCATTGGTTTTCGCTTCGGCATCTGCCCTCGGCCAACAAACCATCGGGTTCGGGCTGCCGGGGGGAACCGACACGGTTGCCGTCGGTAGCACCTTCACGCTCGATCTGCAGGGAAACAATTGGACCGACGCCTTGGAAGGAGGCGGCGTCGATCTGTCGTACAACTCGTCGGTCTTGACCCTGGAATCGGTCACGATCGATACGAACGTCTTCGACCTTCCGCTCGGGAACTGCGATGCGACGGGCAATTGCGCGGCCGCGCTGCCGCCAAGCACGAGCAGCGGGAATGTGCTCGTGAGTGGGATTGATTTCTTCGCCTTTCTCAACCCTGCGGCCACGGGCAACTTCAATATCGCAAGCTTTCAATTCGTCGCGGACGCGACGGGCAGCACGAATCTGGGGCTGAGCGTCGATTGTTGCGAGGCACCGTTCACTAATGCGGCGGGCGTAACGCCGGCATTCAGCTTTCAAGCCGACAGCGTTTCGGTCACAGCCGCAAGCGCCGTGCCGGAGGTCGACCCGGTCTCCGCGATGAGCGGCCTCACGCTGCTCCTCGGCACCCTGGCGGTACTGCGCGCGGCGGCCGTGGGCCGCCGATAGTCCTCGATAGTCCTGAAGATTGCCCCGCGTCGTTCCGGCGGGGGCAATCACCCTCGTTGATCCGTACTCCATCTAGGTGACGCGTGCCTGCGCCGCTTCTGCTGTGATGTTGCGGTGAGCGTGTACAGCACGGCTCTCGCAGAAGACTCGACGAACGCGCACGCGTTGCTGGAGGATCGGTGAAAAGAAATCAGGGATCTTGCCTCCGGCGGCTGATCGTCGGCGCCGGCACCTTGTTCGCACTGTTCTGTCTGACCGCGGTCCAAGCGCAGGTCGTACCGTGCTCCACGTCCTCGCTCGACAGCGACGGGGACGGAATTCCGGACATCAACGACAACTGCATCAACGTGCCGAATGCGAACCAGCGCGATACCAGCGGCACGGGAATCGGCAACGCCTGCAATCCGGATCTCAACCACGACGGCATCGTCAACACCCTCGACCTGGCTCTCTTCAAGATTGCCTACGCCGCATATCAATCATCGGGAACCTACAACCCCAACGCCGATTTCAACGGCGACGGCAAGATCGATACCGCCGATCTGGCGATTCTCGAGAAGTACATGGGTCTGCCGCCGGGGCCGAGCGCGCTCGTACCCTCGCTGCAAGCGCTCCCGACGACTCTGAATTTCGGCAATACCTTCGTGGGCGTCGCGGCATCGCTCCCGATCACGGTAAAGAACAATGGCTGCAAGCCGGTCCAGATCTTGAGTGCAACGATCTCGGGCAGCACCGCCTTCACCGTGTTCCCGCCGTTCAATCTGACGCTCGCCAATCCCGGGCAGACGGCCACGATCAACATCGGCTTCACGCCGCCGTCGGCCGCGCCGGTCACCGCGACGCTCACGCTCACGACCAACGGCGGAGCGGTCATCTGCATTACGCTCTTTGGCACCGGCGTCAATCCGGCACCGGGCCAGGAGCCGATTCTGGTCGCGCCCGCGACGTTATCGTTCGGGAACGTTCCGCCCGGCGGAACCTCGATGCAGACACTGACCATCGGCAATATCGGCACGGCGCCTCTGATCGTTACCGGCATCCCACCGAGCAACAGTCTCTACACGGTCGATCCATCGCTGCTCGGTGGATTTCCGCTGACGCTCGCTCCCCAGCAATACGAATCGATGCCGGTGAAGTTGACGGCGGGCACGGCGGTGGGCCCGGCGAATGGCGCACTGACGATCATCAACAACGACCCCCTGAGGGCCAACTGGAATGTGAATCTCCTGGGCGCGGTCATCGCCGCGCCGCCGGCGGTGGTGAACAATCCGGTGACGGGTGTCGAGGCGTTCAACGGCAGCACGCCAATCACGTCGACCAACTGCGCCTCGGTGACGCGCGCCGTCACCTTCGGTGCGGGCACCAGCAGCGGCGACAGCTACGAAGTGGTGATGACCGATGCCACCGGCAAGAGCATCACGAGCGCGGCGTTCCCCGCACCCTCATCGCCCGGAACGCAGGTGCTCACGGGCATCAACGCGTGCGGGCTCGCCGACAGTACCATCACTACGAGCGTGATCTACCTGCCGGCGAGCGGCAGCCCGCCGCCGCCTTACGTCGGCACGCCCGCGACCAAAGATACCTCCAGCACGCTCGCTCCGCCGACGCTCACCCCGCCGTCGGCGCCGTACTTTACTTCTTCGACGGCGAACATCTGCGGCACGTCTCGCGCCAGCACCACGGTCACCATCACCGGCGGCACGAGCCCCGTCAGCACCGTGCTCAATGCGGCGACCACGACGTTCTGCCTCAACGTGCCGCTGATGCCGAATCAGCAGAACACCTTGATCGCGACCGCCGTCGACGACCTGGCGGCACCGCCGCAACCCTCGGAGTCGTCGACGCCCCTGCTGGTGACGCAGGTAAACCCCTCGCAAATCGTGATTGCCTCGGCGACCTCGACGCCGCTCAACGCGACGCAGGTGGCCACGCTGGTGGCGAACGGCGTGATCAATCTGCAGAACCCGGCGAACTTCAACATCTCGATCTTCACGATCGTGCTCACCATCGGCTCCTTCCCGGTCACCGTCACGCAACCCGTCGCCGTTCCCATCCCAACCTCGGCGGGCAGCATCGTCGGAAGCGGCGGCGGCTCGAGTGGCGGCGGCTGGTCCTCCGGTGCGGGCACGGTAGGCGCCGTCCCCGTTGGCGTGACCCCGGTATGCACCGAGTCCTGCTCCACGATCATCGCCATTCAGCCGCCGCAAGGTCCGGTGATTCCGGGCATCTTGATCATCGATGGGACGATCAAGACGCTCAAGGAGTTCTTCCAGGTCACGCTTGCCGTGCAGAACACGTCGAGTCTGTTCACGCTCGCCAATGTGGGCAGCTCGCTGTCGCTCCCCGCCGGGTCATTGACCGCGGTATCGGCGGGTGTGGGCACGAATATCGGCACGCTCACGGGCAACGGTGCCAGTACCTTTTCGATCGGCACGATCCTGCCCGGAGCCACCGGCACGGGGCAGTACATCATTCGTGGCGATGCGATCGGAGACTACGGCCTCAACGTGCAATACAACGGGTTCATCACGGGTGGTGGGCTCCCCAACGGCGGGATCGCCTTCAACGGCAGCGCCGGCACCTCGGTGCAGGTGCTGGGAGCGCCGAGCTTGGGTGTGGTAGTGCATTTCCCGCAACCCGCGGGCACGAACTACAGCGTCGTCGCCGGGCAGAATTTCACGCTCACGGTCGACATTACCGACAACTCGACACAGCCCGCGCTCTATCCGAGCCTGGACCTGGTGGTCGGCGGTAATTTGACCCTGATTGATCCGACCACGCTTTTGCCGATCCCCCAGGAGCTGCAGAGCCTGCCGAACATCAATCCCGGCCAGACGGTCACCTCGAGCTTCTTGATGCAATCGAGCGCGCAGGGTTACGTCATCGCCTGCCAGGGCTTGTCGAGCACCAACGTGAGCCTGGGTGTGGATATCGGCCCGCAGGGCGCGCCTTGCAACATTGCCAATTCGATTCCGGCTGATTTCGCGCCGCCCTCGCCGGGCGCACCGCCGACCGTGCTCGGGATCAGTCCGTCCAACGGCCAGGGCAATCAGCCGATCACCACCTCGGTGGTCGCGGAGCTCACGCCGGTCTCTGCCTGCCTCACCGGCGACACGTTCACGAACATCGTCACCGCGCCGATCAATCCGGCCAATCCGGCGGCCGGCATTCAAGTGACCGGCGCGGACCTGCAGACGCCGGGCACGTTCTACGTGGAGGAACTCGATGCCAGCGGCAACGCCGTGCGTCACGTGCCGGTGGAACTGCAGTCGGTCGATGACGCGACCAACGGCACCACGGTCGCAACCTTGCGCCTCGGCTTGGCCTCGCCGCTGAGTCAGTACTTCTTGAAATCGCAGACCAACTACCGGGCGACGCTCGTCGGCGCGGACATGAACAGCCCGGCGGGTGCCGTCTGCAATGCGTCCAATCAAACGCCGCTCGCCAAGACCTACCAGTGGACGTTCCAGAGCGCCCTGTCGTGCACCAACGACGTGGCGCCGGTCGTGAGCTTGAGTGAGCCGGTCGCGGGCTCGACCGGCCAGCTGGTGAACACGCCGATCATCGTCAACTTCACCAATTTCATCAGTGGAGCGAGCTTCGTCGTCAACCCGACCAACGCCTTGGCCGACAGTTTCTCGGTATGGGCGGGGGCGGCGATCGTCAACGGAGATGTATCCGGAGGCACGCTGGTGCAAGGCTCGGTGAGCCTGACAAACCAAGGCGAGACGCTCACCTTCACCCCGGCCGGCAACCTGCCGTATTCGACCCCCATCGTGGTGCGGCTCAACAACAGCTTGACCGACATCTGCGGCACGCCGCTCACCACGGCCTCGAATGGCGTCCAGCTCTTCAGCTTCACGACGGCCGCGCTGCCCGTGGCGCCGCCGGCGCCGCCGGTGGTCAATCCGCTGAGCACCGCCCTCACCAACTTGCCGGCCGTGCAGCTGACGGGCACGGCAGCGCCGGGCACCACGGTGACGGTCACGGGCGGCGCGTCCAGCGTCTCGGGCGCGGCCGGCAGCGGCGGCCTATTTAGTCTGTCGGTTCCGCTCGTCGCGAATCAGCAGAATTCCTTCTCGGTGACCGCCACCGACAGTGTCGGACATGTGTCGTCCGTGGTTACCACGGACGTCAATGGCAAGGCCCTGACCGTGCAGAGCGATCAGATCGCTCCGGCCGTGACGGCGACGATCCCCGCGAACGGCGCGACAGGGGTGGCGGTCGGGTCCGCGATCTCGGTGGCGTTCAGCAAGCCGATCAACACCGGCACCGCCAACACGCTGAATGTGGTGCTGACCACCGGCGGCGTTGCGGTCGCAGGGACGGTCGCGGGGAGCGGGAGCGCGCTCACCTTTACCCCGTCGGCACCGCTCACGAGCGGTACGCAATATCAGCTCACCGTGCGAGCGGGCGGCGTCAGCGATCTCGCGGGCAACACGCTCGCAAGCGCCGACATCGTCTCCTTCACCACGACGGCGGGGACGCCGACGTTGACCTCGGTGTTGCCGGCGAGCGGCGTGGTCGGCACCACGTTCCCCGTGACCTTCACCGGAACGACCCTCACCGCCGCTTCCGGCGTGCTATCGGGCAACGCCGGCATCAGCGGGACCATCACTGCCGCGGGCGCGAGCACCGTGACCGCCTCCATCACGATCTCGCCCTCCGCCGCCGTCGGTGCGACGACCCTGGGTCTCGTGGTCGGAAGCACCAGCCTCACCGTGCCGTTCACGGTGACGGCGGCCACGCCGTCGGTGACCTCGGTCTCCCCGGCATCGGGGACCGCCGGCAACACGATCAGCGTGACGTTCACCGGAACGAACCTCGCGGCCGCTAAAGCCGTGGTGTCGGCCAACGCCGGCATCAGCGGGACCATCTCCGCCGCGAGCGCGAACTCCGTGACCGCCTCGATCACGATCGCGAGCACGGCCACGGCCGGCACGACCACGCTCGGACTCACGGTCGGCGGGGCGAATTTCTCCGTGCCGTTCACCGTCATCGCCGCGGCACCGTCGGTGACGTCGGTTGCCCCGGCGACCGGTGTGGTCGGTACCACATTCTCCGTGACTTTCACCGGCACGAACCTCGCGGGCGCAACCGCGGTCGCCTCGAGCAACCCAGGGGTCACCGGAACGATCACGGGCACGCCGACCAGCACCAGCGTGACCGCGTCGATCACCATCACGGCCGCTGCGGCCACCGGTACCACCACCCTCGGCCTGGTGATCGGCGGGCAGACCTACTCGGTGAGCTTCGCCGTCAACTCGGCGGCACCGACGCTTACCTCGATCACGCCCGCGACGGGCACCGTGGGCACGACGTTCCCGGTGACCTTCACGGGAACGAACCTCGCGGGCACGACGGCCGTGGTCTCGGGCAACGCGGGCGTGAGCGGCTCCATCACCGGCGCCCCGACGAGCACCAGCGTGACCGCACAGATCACGATCACGGGGACGGCCGCCACCGGTGCGACGACCTTGGGGCTGGTCATCGGCGGTCAAACCCTGTCGCACGCCTTCACCGTCGCCGCCGCGACGCCGACGCTGACCTCGATAGCGCCCAACAGCGGCACCGTGGGCACGACAGTCACCGTCAACTTCACCGGTACGAATCTCTCGGGCACCACCGCCGTGGTCTCGGGCAACGCGGGCGTGAGCGGCACCCTCGTCGGCACGCCGAGCGCCACCAGCGTGACCGCCTCGGTGGTGATCGGCTCGACGGCTGCCACCGGCGCGACTACGTTGGGGCTGGTGGTCGGCGGCCAGACTGTGTCGCTGCCCTTCACCGTGACTGGTCTTACGCCGACGATCTCCTCGCTCACGCCGGCGGCGGGCGAACAGGGATACACCGTCTCGGTGATCATCGCTGGGACCAATCTCACCGGCATCACCGGCATCAGCGTGAGCGGGAGCGGCGTGAGCGCATCCGTGGTGGCCGGCGGCACGGCCACCGCGCAGACCGCGACCTTCGTGATTGCGAGCACCGCGGCCACCGGTGCGCGCACCGTGCAGGTCACGACGGCATCGGGGACGGCAACCGCGACGTTCACCGTCAACGCGGCGCCGCCTCTGTCGGTGAGCCTCTCGCCCAATCCGCTGACGCTCGCGACCGAGTCGACGACCAGCCTCACGGTGACCTTGAGCAATCCCGCCCCGACCGGCGGACAGCTCGTGGCTCTCGCCACGGGCAGCGGACTGGTCACGTTCACGCCGAGCTCGGTCACGATCGCGCAGAACGCGACCAGCGCCACGGTCAACGTCACCTCCACGGGGACCGCGGGGAGCGACACGATCACCGCCTCGGGCAGCGGCATCACTTCGGGGACCGATGCGGTGCAGGTGCAGGCGCGCAGCTTCTCGGTGAGCATCGGATTGGTCGGTGTGGGTCGCGCGGTGCCCGGCGTCATCACGCTCGCGCAGCCGGCGCCGGCGACGGGAGCGACCATCGCGTTGTCCATCGGGAATACCTCGCTGGCTACGGTTTCGCCGAGCTCGGTCACGATCTCCTCGGGGCAAACGACGGCGTCATTCACCGTGACTGGCGGCAGCACCACCGGCTCGACGACCTTGACCGCCGACGGCACCGCCTCCGGCTTCACGCTGCAGACGGCCTCGGTGACCGTGTCGAACGCGCAGCTCAATCTCTCGGCGGCGCAAACCCTGGGCTTCGGCGCAACCGCGACCTATCAGGTCCAGATCTCCAGCGCCGCGCCGGCGGGCGGGGTTGCGGTGAGTCTAACCAGCAGCAACACCGCGGTGGCGACCGTTCCGGCGAGCGTCACGATTGCGGCCGGCGCATTGAGCGCCAACTTCACGGTGCAAGCGGGCACGACCGCGACCGGTTCCTCGACCATCACGGCCGCGAATTCGAGCTTCGCCTCGACCACGACCACGGTCACCGTGACCGCCGCGCTCTTGCTCGAGGAGACCTCGAAGACGCTCGCCAGCAATCAGACGGATAGTGTCGATTTCCAGCTGACGAGCGGGGGCAGCGCCTACAACGCGCCCGCGGGTGTCGTGGTCACGGGAAGCTCGAGCAACAGCCCGTGCGTCAACCTCACGGCGACCTCGGTAACCGTTGCCGCGGGTCAAAGCTTCGGCTCGCTGCCGATCGCCTACGGCGGCACCGCGACGCTGCCGTGCACGGCCACCGTGACTTTGAGCAATGCGCTCTACGGCACGGCCAGCATTCCCGTCACCTACCAGGCATCCGCCAACGTGGGCACCGTCTCGGTGTCCACGCCGAGCCCGGGCGTGGGTGCCGGGTTGGAAACCTCGGTCACGGTGACTCTCTCGGCCGCCGCGCCCACGGGCGGCGTCACGGTCGAGGTGCGCAGCTCGAATTCGGGACTGCTCCTGGTGGCGCCGAATGCGACCACGCCGGGTGCGCCGGCCGTCAATGTGGCGTTCGCCGCCGGCGCCACGACGGCCACGATCTATGTACAGGGCGTGGCCTCGGGAACCGTGACCTTGACGCCGACGAGCGCGAAGTACACGACCGCGACATCGAGCGTCTCGGTGCTGCCGTCGGCGATCTCGCTCTCCGGGCCGCCGACCAGCACCACGAACCTCGCGGGGGCGAGCCCCTTCAATGCGATCATCGGTGCCGTGTCGGGGGCGACGCTCACCCCACAGGCAC
>Ga0335073_10012912_pt1 | contig 11710 bp, 11 predicted proteins | sample Lox_Sample_22_FD_207093 | JGI IMG/M metagenome (GOLD analysis project Ga0335073, IMG submission 207093) | Soil microbial communities from Loxahatchee National Wildlife Refuge, Florida, United States - Lox_Sample_2.2 | ecosystem: Environmental > Terrestrial > Soil > Wetlands | place: USA... | reverse complement strand
TGACGATCGCGTAGTAGGTGATCTCCTCAGCCATCGCGCTCCTTACAGGGGAGGTAGATGATCTCCGTGGCGCCGGCGGGAATCGGGATCCTGGCGCACACCTGGCGCTGGAAGTCCTCTAGGTCCGGCAGTTCGGCGTCCGGAGTCTGGGGATTCCGGACTCGTTCGTATGCCGCATGGCTGAGCTGCTTCGCCTCAAAGCTAGCTTGCGTATGGAACTGTACCTCAAAGAGCTGCCCTGTCGTAGGCTCGCGCCATTGGCTATTGATGCCTTTGTACTGATCACTTTCCCAGGAGTTCTTAAGCGGCTTGGCCAATTCGAATCCTCGCGCGGTTAGCCGCTCCAAATCAGCGTAAACGCCAGCTCTGTACTGCTCGGCGCTGTAGCAGAAGGTAAACCTGATCGCGTCAGGAACCAAGCACAGCGCCTGGCTTCGCGTGAGACCCGGTTGCTCGTCGAGAACTCCCACGACCTTTTCCTTGACTCGTTCGGTTCCCTTGAGGCGGTATTCGAGGGCCACCAGGTGGCGATCCGGGTCTTCGGCTTCGATGGCGCGCATGGCTGGCGTGATGACGTTCACGCCGACCTCGCGGATCCGTGCGCAGCCGCGGTCGACTTCGGCGTTCGCCTCCACGTCCAAGTGGCGGCCGCTTTCACCGCGCCAGGCGCCGGAGACGTCTGGCCGATCCGGCCGTACCGAATCTCTCGAAGCGGGCCACTTCGCCTCGTGCGCTTCCCAGGCCCCTCGCAACTCCAGCGCGGACGCGTCCCAGGAGCCGCGAGTTGACGCCTGGTATTCAGCCTCAACGGTGGCCCGGTACTCGACGCGATGTGCCTGCTGATCCTGGGGCTCCGGCCGTACAGCAACGTCCCGGTCGCTGGGCTGCTCGCGGCTGACGACCGGTGCGTCGGTCTCTTCCAGGCGTTCGATCTCCACAAGTAGCCACCCAGCGCAGTGGACTGGTTACTCCTTGAAGCGTAACCGACTGGCAACCGGTTGCCAGTCCGAAATATCGGACGCCTGATCTGGACGCGGCCGACAGGAGGCGGGGTATGTGAATAGGAAATATCCTAATTTAGTAGGATAAACACACCTAACCGGCGCCGCCATGATCACGAAGACTCTGTTTTTGACGTAAGAAAAACTTCTAATACCCACACTTTTCTTTCGTGATCATGGAATTCCCACCTCCGTATACCCCGGCAGGGTATGCGAGCGGTGCGATGCACGATTAAGGGCGAGGGTGGCGGACGCCGGCTGCGGCGAGCACCTCCCCCGGTGTCATGAAGCCTGGCGCCCGGCGCTGGGCTGCGGCCCGGTTGGCGAGGCGCTGCAGCGCCTCGTTGACCGGGGTCGGGACGCCGAAGCGACGGCCGAGCAGGACGATCTCGCCGTTCAGGAAGTCGGCCTCGATCGTTCCCGTCGCCCGGGACAGGCTCTGCCACGACGATCCGCCCGCCCGGGCCGACCCGTTGACCGGCTCGACGCGGATGCGGTCTCCGCGCACCTCCGCGAGTTCTTCCGGACTGGCGTAGGCGATCCCCGCGGCGGCGAGCGCCGCGGTGCCCTCGCCACGGGTCAGCCGGTACAGGTCGGCCGCTTCCGCTGACGAAGGCGCCGCGCCGAAGCCCGACTGGACGTGGCCGCACAGCGCCTCGATCGCGTTGTTCAGGTTGTCGAGCAGCTTGGCGTACTTCCAGCGCATCACGTCAGCGGTGACCGGGGAGAGGAACCGGCTGGCCGCCAGATCCGCGCTGATCCGCTTGGCCGTCGCGTCGGCCCCTTCGGGGTACCGGCCAACCCCGAGCAGGCCCGCGAGCGGCGTTCCCGAGGCCACCACCGTGCCGGGTTCGAGGTGTGTGGCGGGCAGCCAGACGTACATGCCGTACACGTGCCGGAACCGGCGCAGCGCGATGCGCTGACTCGCGACTCCGTTCTGGGCACAGACAACGGGGACGACCTCCGCGGCCGCGGTGCCACCGTCACCGCCCGGCGGAACGTCCGCCAGCGGCTGCCACGCCCACTCGGCCAGCACCGTGGCGGCGTCCTGGGTCTTCGTCGCCAGGATCAGCACGTCGTCCGGGCGCAGCCGGACCTCGGCCGGGCCGCCCACCGCCGGGATAGGCAGCAGGTCCGTGCCGAGCGGGGTCGCCAGCCGCAGCCCGTCCTTGCGCAGCGCGTCCAGGTGCGCGCCCCGGGCCACCAGCACGACCTCGTGGCCGCCCTGGAACAGGCATCCGCCGATGGTCCCGCCGACCGCGCCCGCCCCGATGACGATGTATCGCACCTACCCCATACTGGCATCCCCGCCCGCCGCCACGAGCAGGTGGCAGGCGATGGCGGCGGCCGCCACGACGTTCAGCGAGTCCACCCCGGCGCCGCGCGCGGCGGGGCTCATCGGGATGCGGACCGCCTCGTCGGCTTCCCGCAGCCACCGGGAGGAAAGCCCGTCTCCTTCGGTTCCGAGCAGCAGCGCCACCCGGCCCAAAACGTCCGCGGCCAGCGCCCCGCCTATCGGCGCGGCACCCTCGGACGGAGTAAGCGCCAGCACCCGGAAACCAGACGCCTTCAGCGAAGCCAGGCCGTCGAACCACTCGGTCATCCGGGCGTACGGGATCGCGAACACCGCGCCCATCGACACCTTGACCGACCGCCGGTACAGCGGATCGGCGCAGCGCGGCGACAGCACGACCGCGTCCACGCCGAGGGCGGCGGCACAGCGGAAGATGGCGCCCACGTTCCCGTGGTCCACCAGGTCCTCGAGCACTACGACACGTCGCGCGGACGCGATCACCTCCTCCACGGCCGGCAGCGGCTTGCGGCCGAAAGAGGCAAGCGCGCCTCGGTGCACCCGGTAGCCGGTGATACTCTCGGCGACCTCGTCCGGCACCACGTACACCGGCACCCCGCCGACGCCGCCGTCACCCTCATCGCCGCCGCCGCCGTCACCGCCGCCGCTCTCGCCATCGCCGTCGGAGTCGTCATCGAGGCCGTCATCGAAGCCGCCCAAGCCGAGCGCGCCAAGGTCGCCGAGCCGACTCTGCGCGAGAAGCACGGAGCGCACCGGGTAGCCAGCCGCCACCGCCCGCGCGATGACCTTCGAGCCCTCCGCGATGAACAGCCCGTGCTCCGCCTCCAGGTGCGTCCGCAGCCCCACATCCGTCAGCCGCGTGTAGTCAGCGAGCCTGGGGTCGTCGGCGGTCCCGATAAACACGTTCCCAGTGTGCCGCAACAGTCACCACGGGCCCGTTCGGGAAAATAAAGAAACCCGCGCCCACACCGAGACGTGCGCCGGCTCGAAGGCGCGGTTGACCGTCGCGGCCAGCTCACCCTGCACGAAAGGCACGTCGCGGGACGCGCGCATCCGCTCGGCGAACGCGGCCACCATCGCCTCGGCGTCGTAGCGGGCGCGATTGAAGCGCTTGTCGACGAGCCGCTGGGCCCGCCTGCGCAGCGGGTTGAACAGCACCGCCGCGACCAGCGTCGAGGCCGCCACGGCGACCGACGAGGAGAACCGCAGCACGTCCGTCGTGAGCAGCACGACGCCGATGTACACGCCCACGACGAGCCCGGTGACCACCGTGTAGGACACCGTTCTGCTGATCACCCTGTCGATCTCGTACAGCCGGAACTTGAAGATGCCGATCCCCAGCGAGATCGGCAGCGCCGCGATCCCGAACGCGAGCACGTCACTGACGACCGGGCTGGTTTCCTGAAGGACGCCCACCCCGAAGGTGATCACAAAGACGGCCGCTCCGGAGTAGAGCCACTTGAGCTGGAGGCGGCGGTCACCACGGGACCTGCGGTACTTCGGGATCTGGACGGCCAGCCAGATCAGCCAGGAGAGGATCAGCGCGATGAAGCCCACGTTCTGGATGATGACCCAGGCCAGCCACAGCGGCTGCGACATAGGCGGGTGTTCGATGACCGACGGGCTCCCGTCGGCGTCCACCTTCAGGCCTGATCCGACGGCGACCGCCACCCACGAGGCGTACATCACCAGCGCCCAGCCGACCCCGCTGGCGAACAGCACCCCGCCGGCCCGGCGCCAACGGCCTGCGGGCAGATGCCCCTCGGGGAACAGCCACACCAAGCCCGCGACGAAGACCATTCCCATCGACCAGCCGGGCTGGAATGCGATCGCGACCCGCCCGAGGGGCAACCCGCCATGGTGCAGGTGATAATCCAGGATCGCGTAGCCGACGCCGAGGCCCTGCGTGGAGAAGCAGAACCCGGCGCCGAGCATGAGCCAGCCCATCGGGTTGCGCGGCCGCCGGACCGCAACCAGCGTCCCGATCGCCACGGTGGGCAGCAGCGCGCTCAACCGCACTAGTTCGGCGGTCGAGTAGTGGGCCAGGGCCATGACGACGAGGGCGGCCACGTTGAGCGCGAACACCAGCGTGCCGAGCGCGATCGCCACCCGCGGCGTCGCCAGCGATGACAGCACCCTGCGCATGATCAGCCCTCCCACGTCCACACGGACAAGTGCGCGGGCTCCAGGGCCTGCTGCACGGTCCCGGCCAGGTCCGCTTGCACCGCCGCGATATCCACCCCGTCCTGCAGCCGGGCGGCGAACGCCGCCACGGTGAGGTCGGCGTCGTAACGGGACCGGTTGAACCGGCGGTCGACCAGGCGCTGCACCCGCCGCCGCACCGGGTTGAACGCGGCGGCCGCCGCCAGCGTCGACACCGCCACCGCCACCTCGGAGGAAAACGCCAGCTCCCGCGTCGCCAGCAGCACGACCCCCGCGTACACCCCGGCCAGCAGCGCGGTCACGATCCCGTAGGACACGGTCCGCGAGACGATCCGGTCGATGTCGTACAGCCGGTACCGCAGGATGCCCACCCCGATGGCCAGCGGCAGCGCGGCGAACCCGATGGCGATGCCGGCCTCCCAGAGGTCCGAACTGATCCCGAGGGACGGCATGCCGATGACGATGAACACGCCCGCGCCGCTGAGCAGCCACTTGATCTGCTGCCGCCGGTCGGTGCCCGCGTGCCGCCAGGCCAGCACCTGGCGCACGACGGCGGCCACGACCAGCACGGCCACCGCCACGACGCTCGCCAGCGTAGTGCTGTGGGCCAGCGGACTGGAGACGACCGGCGTGCCATCGGAGCTGACCCGCAGCCGGTGGCGGGCGAGCGCCACGATGATCGCGATCTCGTTCGCCGCCACGGCATAGACCACGAGCGCTACGACGCAAGCGACGAGCCAGCGCCAGCGCCTGGACGGCAGCCGGCCGTCGGGAAACAGCAGCACGATCAGTGGCAGCATGAAGACGGCGAGCAGCCCGGCCTGGCCCAGCACGAGCGCGACCGCGCCCAGCGGAAGATCACGATGCTGCGGGTACACGAGCGTGGCGTAGCCGCCGCCCCCCAGCGTGAGAAGGAAACAGACGGCCGCGCCGAGCAGCAGGTAGCCGATCGGATTCCGGCGCTGGTAGCGCGCCACGACCAGGCCCACCCCGGCCACGATCAGGAACATCAGCCCGAGCGCGAAGCCGCCGATCGCCGACCCGATCCCCGGCCCGTTCGTCCCCGGGTTCGTCTGCGTGCCGGTATATGCGCCGGCGGCGAGCAGGACCACCGCAGCCGCGGCCATCGCCACCGCCGGACCCGGCCAGGGCGGCCGCGGCGCGCGGGCGGCGCGGGCGGCGCGGGCGGCGCGGGCCGCGCGGGCGCCCGTCATGACCCGATCTCCGTGATCCACAGCGACAGGTGCGCGGGCTCGAGCGCCTGCTGCACCGTCATGCTCAGGTCGAGCGTTGTCGCGCCGGGATCCGTCTCGTCCTGCAGCCGGGCGGCGAAGGCCGCGACGATCATGTCGGCGTCGTAACGAGCGCGGTTAAACCGCCGGTCCACGAGACGCTGCACCCGCCGCCGCACCGGGTTGAACGCGGCGGCCGCCGCGAGCGTCGACACCGCCACCGCCACTTCGGAGGAGAACGCCAGCTCCCTGGTGGCCAGCAGCACCAGCCCCACGTACGCCCCGGCCAGCACCGCGGTCACGGCGCCGTAGGCGAGCGTCCGGCTGATCAGGCGGTCGATGTCGTACAGCCGGTACCGCAACACGGCCACGCCGATGCTGAGCGGCAGCGCCGCAACCAGCACGAAGCTGAACCCGCCGATCACGCCCAGCCACCCGGTGGCATCGCTGAGCACGATGGACAGCGTGAGGCCGACGATGGCGCCGACGGTCCCGGCTAGCAGCCACTCCAGCTGCTGGCGCCGGTCGCCCGAGGACCGGCGAAACCGCACCACCTGGCCGGCGAGCGACGCGACCCCGACGACGACCAGCGTGACGAAGAACGCGTCCTGGACGGCGCCCCAGGCCGCGTCGGTTCCGGTGGGATGGTCGATGTTCACCAGGTTCCCGGTGGAATCGACGCGCACGTGACCGGCGGCGATGGCACCCAGCGTGACCGCCACGGCGCCGCCCGCCCAGATGACCCCGAGACCCAGGAACACCCGCAGCACCCAGCGCAGCCGCGGCGACGGCAGCCGCCCGTCGGGAAACAGCAACACCGCCAGCCCGAAACAGACGATGCCCGGCGCCCAGCTCGGCTGGAGCACCAGGGCGACCGCGCCGAGCGGCAGGTGGTACCCGAGCCGGTAGTCAAGCACGATGTAGAACGACATCGCGAAGTTGAGCGCGACGAACACGCCCCCGGCCAGCAGCAGCCATCCCATCCGGTTGCGCGGCTGGCGCACGGCGACCAGCCATCCCACCGCCGCGAAGGCGAGTGCGACCAGCGTAGAGGCGGTCGTCTCGTCGTTGAGCTGGCGGGCCGCGCTGCCAAGCGGGAACGTGCCCGCGACCACCACCAGCGCGAGGCCGCCGAGCACACTGGCGGCCACCGCCGGCGAGCGAATGAACGGTGCCGGCCCCCGCGAAGGCGGCACCGTTCCCCCGGCTGCTGTCATTTTTATTCCGAACGGGCGCGGCTGACTCCCGCACCCTTCTTGCTCCCTCCCCGGGTGACGCGCGCGAGCGCGGTGACCGGGGAGGCGATCGTCTGCAGCACGCTGCGCACCATCGAGTTGTGCCACACGCTGCCGACGTGGCGCCACTGCCGTTTCGGGTCCATGCAGCTGTTGGCCGCGGTGATCGGCGCGTCCGGCACGCCGAGCCGCTCGCCGAGCGCGCGGAGGGTGGCGACCCAGAACTTGTCTTCCTTGCGGTGCCCGCCCAGCGTCATGCCGATCTCGTAGATCGGGTCGCTGGCCCGCATCAGCACCTGGGCCTGCACGACGGTGCCGTCACCGGCGCGCTCGGCGGAGAACGTGATCCAGCCGGCGAACATGTGCCCCTGCGGGGTCATGAGCGTGAAGGACTCGGTGTCGGCGTAGAGGACGAACACCCCGGTCGACAGCTTCACCCCGCCGCCCACCGCCAGGTCGAGCAGCGCCACGTCGCCCGGGTTGATCCCGGTCAGGGCGCCGGCGAACCGGTTGCCCTTGGGCCAGAAGTCGGGGAAGTGCGCCCGCCACAGGGCGATCGCGTCGGCGGGCTGGATCTCGCTGCCGACCTCCATCCGGTAGGTCTTCTGCCACATCTTGCCGAAGCCCTGCACCGGCCCGGTGAGCCGCCGGCCCGCCACGTTGGTCCCGCGCACGCCGGACCGCTGACCCACCTCGAGCCGGTCGACCTTCGCGGCCCAGCTCGCCGCGTCCCGCGGCGGCGTCGCGGCCTCGCGGTGGCTCAGCCCTATCTGCTCGGCCGACGCGACGCCTTCCGGGCCTGCTAGTTCAGTCATGACAGCCCTCGATCCTTACCTCGCGACGCCGTCCAGCGCCGACTCTTCGCTGTCGTAGATGGCGATGGCCTCGTCGAGCCGGGTCAGCTCGAAGATCTCCTTGTAGTGGTCGCTCAGCCCGTACGCGGCGAGCTGCTGCCGTTGCCTGTTCGCGCGGACGAGCAGGGTCACGAGCATCCCGATGCCGCCACTGTTCATGTACTCGAGGCCGGCGAAGTTCAGCACCAGCCTGCCCGCCGAGCCGGCGGCCTCGTACGCCGACATCAGCACCGGCTCGCAGGCGGCGGTCACGTCGCCCTTGATGTCCACGACGGCCACACTGTCGCCCACTCGCCGAACGTCCATCGTTATCGCAGGAGCGTTCATTGTCCCTCCCCTTACAGTCCCCATGCGGGGTGAATTCCGTGCCGTCAGGCGGCAGGTCCGGTTAGCTCGCTGACGGCGTGATCGAGATCAGGGAAGAGCTCGATGAAGTCCGACAGCCTGGTGATGTCGAAGATCTCGCGGTAGTGCGCGGACAACCCGCTGGCGACGACCTTCCTGCGCTCGGCCCTGGCACGCGCCAGGATGCTCACGATCAGCGCGATGCCGGTGGAGTTGATGTAGACGACCGAGGCGAAGTCGAGCACGACGACGCCCAGATCGGTGCCCGTGACGGCGTTCTGATAGGCCGTCGTCAGCACGCCGGCGGCCGACCCGTCCACCTCGCCTGTCAGTTCGATGACCGCCGCGCCCGGCATGCTCCGGGTGGTGGCCTCACACCTGCTCGTCATGTTCAGCTCCTTCAGGTGCGCCAGTCCGCATAGTCAGCCAGACCGTGTGGCGCTGACCATCGGTTGTGATTTCCATCGCGTCGACCATCTTGCGGATGAGGAACAGCCCCCAGCCCCGCGGGCTTTGCAGGCCGTCCAGCTTCTTGGCGAGGTCCGGCGCCTCCGCCTCCGCCGCCTGCTCCGCGGGCTGTCCGCCCTGGTCGCTGATCGCCACGGTGAACTCGTCGCCGGACTGGATGATTTCCACGTCGACGGGTATCTCCGGGTGGTTCTTGTTGCCGTGCTCGATGGCGTTCATGGTGGCCTCGGCGACCGCCGTCTTGAGCCGCTCGAGCCGCTGGGCGGACAGTCCGGCCGAGGTGGCGCTCGCCGCGACCCGAGTGATCGCGAGACGCTCGTTGCCTGGTTCGCTGGCGACCGCGAAAGCGTCCAGCCGCCGGGGCGCAGGCTGGGCTACTGATGTCATGAACCGCCTCCTTCGCCTGCCGCGCGCAGCCACGCCGACGGCGAACGCTGGAGTGATACCAGGGTGATGTCGTCTTCCTGGTCCCAGTCGGGTCCCGTGAAGGCGTGGAGCTCAGTCAGGCAGAGGTCGATGAGCTCCTCGCCGGAAAGCCCCTTGCCCACCAGCCCGGCGACCCGCGGGAAACCGAACATCTCGCGCTCGGGCCCGTGCGCTTCCGCCAGGCCGTCGCTGTGCAGCAGCGCGCAGTCGCCCGGCTCGAACTGGAAGGTCTTCTCCTCGTACTCCATGCCGGGCATCAGCCCGAGCGGCATGCCGCGCGCCCGCAGTTCGGCCACGCCGTCGCGGGTCCGCACGTAGGGCACGTCGTGCCCCGCGTTGGCGAACACCGCCGCGCCGGTGGCCGGGTCGATCACCAGGGCCAGGCAGGTGACGAACATGTGCGCGGGGATGTCGGCACACAGCATGTCGTTCACGTGACCGAGCACGGCGCCAGGGGAAATCAGCCGCGGCGCGGCGTCCCGCAGCAGCGCGTGCGTGCTTGACATGACCAGCGCGGCCGGCACGCCCTTGTCCGTCACGTCGCCGACGACGAACATGGCCCGGCCGTCCGGCAGCTGGATGAAGTCGTAGAAGTCGCCGCCGACCGTCCTGGCCGGCCGGTAGAACGCGGCCACGTGCCAGGACGGCAGCTCGGGCAGGCTCTTCGGCAGGAACTGCTGCTGGATGAGCTGCGCGACCTTCAGCTCCTGCTCGATGCGCTCGCGGTTCCTGGCCTCGGCCTCCTGCTGGCGCACCAGCTGGCCGACCCGCATCGCGGGGGCGGCGTAGCCGGCCAGCGCGTTGAGCAGCCGCAGGTCGTCGGAGGAGTATCCGCGCTCCGACATGCGCGGGCCCAGGCTGAGCAGGCCCACCAGGCTGCCCGACGAGATCAGCGGCACGACCAGCACCACCCCGGCGGCCTGCAGCGCCTTCAGGGCCGGGGAACCGAGCCGCAAGCCGGTTATGTCGACCGCGCCCGCCGCGCTGAGCAGGTAAGCCACCAGCGGGTCGTTGGGCGCGAGCTCGAGGTCGACTCCGGTCGGCACCACGCGGGGCGCCGGCGCCTCGCGGTCCGTCCCGGCCGGCGCCTTGCGGCGCAGCCATCCGCGCACCCGGACCTGGCGCGGCCGGTCGCCGTCCGCGCTCTCGCGGTCCCAGCCCGCTCCATCCGAGGATGCCAGCTCGCCCGGCTGCCAGCCGGTATCCGGCACCGTGGCCTCCCGGGACTGTTCCGTCCCGCTGACCCGCTCACCATCCGTGCGCTGCGGCATCTGATTCTCCGGATCGTGGTGAATTCCGACGTGATGACAGCGTAGAAACAAGGCGGTACGGGATCGTTACGGAAAGCGTGCCGGCGCGGGAGACTTTCACGAATTAGCGTTACGGTGTCGATGCGGTCCGTGGGAGGGGGGAACGCAACGAACGAGTTGAGCCTCGCGCTGCTCGGCCCGCCGGTGGTCAAGCGGGACGGCGCGCCGGTGACGTTCGACACCAGGAAGGCCACCGCACTGCTCGCGCTGCTCGCGGTCAGCGGCCGCGACCACACCCGCGAACAGGTGGCCGACCTGCTGTGGCCGGACGCCGACGAGGCCAAGGCCCGCGGTTCGCTCCGGCGCACACTTTCCGTGGCGGCCGCTGCCGTGGGCCCGGCCCTGGTGATCACCCGGACGACCGTCGGCCTGGTCGCGGGTGCGGTCGACGTCGACGTCCGCGAATTCGAGACCATCCTGACGGGGGCCCATCCGGACGCCGCCGCGCTCGAGCGCGCGGTCGGCCTGTACAGGGACGACTTCCTGGCCGGCTTCACGCTGCGCGGCTGCCCGGACTACGAGGACTGGCAGGCGTCGGTCCGGGAGGAACTCAGGCAGCTGCTCGCCCGTGGGCTGCAGCGGCTGGTCGCCGCCTGCGCCGCGGCCGGCGAGCTCGAGCGCGCGATCGGGCACGCCCGCCGGTGGCTGCAGCTCGACCCGCTGCACGAGCCCGCTCACCAGGCGATGATCAGGCTGTATGAGTGGACCGGGCAGCGGTCGGCCGCCATGCGGCAGTACCGGTCGCTCGTCCAGGTGCTCGACCGGGACCTCGCGGTCCGCCCGCTGCCGGAAACCACCCAGCTGTACGAGGACGTGCGCGCGGGCAGGCTCGCCGCGCCGCCGCCGGCCGCGCCCGCCGGCGCCGCCGGCGCCGCGGGTGCCGCGGGTGCCGCGGGTGCCGCCGACCCGGTGACGGCCCTCGACTGGCCGCTGGTCGGCCGGGCCACCGAGCTGGCGGCGCTGCGCACCGCGTGGCGGTCGACCAGGGACCACGGCCGGGCGGTCGCGATCGTCGGGCAGGCGGGCAGCGGCAAGAGCAGGCTCGTCGAGGAACTGCGCGCCGAGGCGGTGGCGGGCGGCACCACCGTGCTGCTCGCCCGCTGCCACGACGGCGAGTCGGCGCTGCCGTTCGTGCTGGCGGCCGACCTGCTGCGCAGCGCGCTCGACGTGTGCCCCGAGCTGCCGGACCTGCTGCCCGCGCAGACGATCGCGATGGCCGGGCGGCTGGTCCCTGGCCTGGCCGACGGGCAGCAGGACCCGAAGAGCCCGGCGCTTGACAGCCCGGCGGCCGTCGCCCGGATGTACGCGGCCATCGCGGACACCCTGCTGGCCGCGACCGGGGCCGCCGCCCCGGTCGCGGCCAG
>Ga0335073_10012911_pt1 | contig 11710 bp, 10 predicted proteins | sample Lox_Sample_22_FD_207093 | JGI IMG/M metagenome (GOLD analysis project Ga0335073, IMG submission 207093) | Soil microbial communities from Loxahatchee National Wildlife Refuge, Florida, United States - Lox_Sample_2.2 | ecosystem: Environmental > Terrestrial > Soil > Wetlands | place: USA... | reverse complement strand
ACGGTCGTGACCAGGTAGATCGAGATTAAGATGAGCAGCCCGTCCTGGGCCGTCTGGCCGGGGAAGAGACGGCTGTAGTGCAGCCGGTCGCGCAGGAAATACAGCAGGTACAGCACGGCCATGGCGTTGCCCAGGTTGACCGCGAACCTGGTCAGCCAGGCCCAGGCGAAGTCCGGGTGCCGCCGCGGGCTGACCCAGAACGAGCGGGCGAAGGCCCGCCAGCGCAGCGGTGGCCGGTCGGCCCGGGCCAGCGGCGGATCCGGGGTGAGCAGCGCGAACGGCAGCGCACAGGCCACCACCAGCACCGCAATCAGCAGGTAGCCGGCGTTGCCGGTGACGGCCACCGTGACCAGCGCCACGGCCAGTACCACGCCGAACGTCTGCGGCAGCCCGATCCAGCCGGACACCGCGCCGCGCTGCGCGACCGGCACGTGGTCCGGTACCCCCGCGGTCAGGCTGGCCTGCATGGCATTGAGGCAGGCCTGGGCCAGGCACCAGCCGACGATCAGGTCGGCGAGGGCGTGCGGGCCGGCCAGCACGGCCAGCCCGGCCGCCCCGGCCAGTGCGCCGCACACCGTCCATGGGTGCCGCCGCCCGAACCGTCCCGTGGTCCGGTCGGACAGCGCCCCGGCCACCGGGTTGGCGATCATGGCCACGGCCGCGCCGATGCCGGTGACCCAGCCGAGCACCACCACCTTGTGCGCCGGCCCGGCCACCGCCTGGACCTGGTTGGGCAGCAGCACTTCGAGTGGCCCGAAATAGCCGAGGTACAGGCCGAGGTTGGCTAACGCGATCAGCGCGACCCAGCGCTTCCCGACCCGCTGTGTCGGCTCAGCCGGCGGGCTGAGTACCCGGCCGGCGGCCGGGATCCCGGTCACGACGGCCGCCGTCAGTCCGGGCCGGGAATGGCGGCGGCGAATGGCATGGTGGAACCGTAACCCGCCGGCCCGGCGCGGGAAATGGGCGGCGGGCAACACGGCGGGCACGATCGAGCAACCAAACCGGTGGCCAGGCGTGCCGGGGATATGAGCTGCCCACTATCCGGTGCCGGGCGCCCGGCCGACCACGGCGAGGTGGTGGCCTGGACCGCGGCCAGTCGGTGCGCTACCGGCACCGCCTCACGAACACGTTCGGCCCGGGCCGGGTCCCGGAGTTCATCGCGCTCAGCCAGCACGCCACCGGCCCGCACCTGCTGCTCAGCGGTCCCGGGTTCGACGGCTGGGTCCACGACGGGCGGCTGGTCGCACTGACCCCGGTCAACGGCGGGGTGGCGGATCAGGCCTGGTGACCGCCTGCGGGCAACGCCGCGCGGCTAGCGCAGGTCACGAGGTAGGTACTGGCGTTATGCAGAGATATCGGGAGGGGAGGGGAGCATTCGCTGTGATCTCACCGTAACCTGGGGCGATGGGCATGATGATGGCCGTCAGCTTCGAGCGGTACGGGCGGCTCTACTACCTGGACCCGGGCCCGTACACGCCCGCCGTGGGCGACAAGGTGCTCGTGCCCACCGATGCCGGCCCCGAGGTGGCCGAGTGCATCTGGGCGCCGCAGTGGGTGGACGACGAGGTGGGCGGGCTGCCGGTGTGCGCTGGGCTGGCCACCGAGGAGCAGCTCAGCCGGGATGAGGGCAACCGGTCCCGGCGGGCGGAGGCCCGGGTGGCGGCGCGCCGGCTGGTCCGCGAGCATGGCCTGCCGATGAAGGTGATCGGCGTGGACTACGTGGATTCGCCCAGCGTGTTCACGGTCTACTTCAGCGCGCCGGGCCGGGTGGACTTCCGCGCGCTGGTCCGCGACCTGGCCGCCCGGCTGCGCGGCCGGGTCGAACTGCGGCAGATCGGCCCGCGCGACGAGGCCCGGCTGCAGGGCGGCATCGGGCCGTGCGGGCGTGACCTGTGCTGCGCCACGTTCCTGAAGGACTTCGAGCCGGTGTCGGTGCGGATGGCCAAGGACCAGGACCTGCCGGTCAACCCGCTGCGGATCGCCGGCGCCTGCGGGCGGCTGATGTGCTGCCTCAAGTATGAGCACCCGCTCTACCAGGACTTCCGCAAGGAAGCCCCGGCCATCGGCGAGTCGGTGGACACCCCGGAAGGGCCCGGCGTGGTGACCGGGCATAGCGTGCCGGGGGAGAAGGTCGTGGTGAAACTGACGAGGGATGGCCGGAAGTGCGCCTGCCCGAAAGCGAGCGTCTGCGGATCGCGGCAGGCTTACGAGGCGAAGTACGGCGAGTGAAGTTCCGCACGGCGCTGGCCGCTGCGGTCTGCGCGGTCCTCGCGGCCGGGTGCAGCACCAGCGCCGCCGCGCGTCCGGTCCGGCCGGCCCGGGCCAGCCGTAGCGCGGCCATCGACAACCCGGCCGGCCCGCCGCCGACTACGCTGGCCGGCTATTACGCGCAAAAGCTCAGGTGGGTGACCTGCGACAAGGTGTTCCGGTGCGCGCGGCTGCTGGTTCCTTTCGACTACTCGAGGCCGGCCTGGCGCCGTTTCTCGCTACCGGTCATCGAGCTGCCGGCCTCTCATCCTGCAGAACGAATAGGTGCCCTGCTGGTCAACCCCGGCGGTCCGGGGGGATCCGGGGTGGCCTACGCCCTGCAGGCGCGATCCGAGATCGCGGCGGCCGTGCGGGCCCGGTTCGACATCGTCGGCTTCGACCCGCGGGGTGTCGGCGGCAGCGAGCCGGCCGTGCACTGCCTGACCGGCTCGCAGCTGGACACATACTTCGCCACCGATGACATGCCCACGTCGGCGGCGCAGGATGGCCCGATCGTCGCGGAGTCCAAGCTGTTCGCGCAGGGCTGCGAACGGAACTCCGGCGCGCTGCTGCGCTACGTCGGGACCGAGAACGCGGCCCGGGACATGGACGTGCTGCGCGCCGCGCTGGGCCAGGCCAAGCTGACCTACCTGGGCAAGTCCTACGGCACCTACCTGGGCACCTGGTACGCGCGGCTGTTCCCCAGCCACGTCCGCGCGCTGGTGCTGGACGGCGCGATCGACCCGGCCAGCAGCGGGCTGAGCATGAACGCGGTGCAGGCACAGGGGTTCGAGGTGGCGCTGCGCGCGTTCATCGGCAACTGCCAGGCCGGGGCCGGGTGCCCGCTGGGGCACGCCGGGGTGGCGGCCGGCCTGGCCCGGATCCAGTCGCTGCTGGCCCGGGCCACGGCGCATCCGCTGGCCAACGAACTGGACAGTCAGCCGGCCAACGGGGCCATGCTGCTCAACGGGATTGCCACCGCGCTGTACAACCAGGCCTACTGGGGGACGCTGCGTTCGGCCCTGGCGGCCGCGTTCGGCGGCAACGGGACCGTGCTGGTGGAGCTGGCCAACGCGCTGTTCGAGCGGTCCTCGTCGGGTCAGTACAGCAACCTGGCCGACGCGGAGACCGCGGTGGACTGCCTGGACCGGCCCTGGCCCCGGTCGCTGGCCGCCTGGCGCTCGGCCGCGGCGGCCGCTGGCCGGGCCGCGCCGGTGTTCGGCCAGGCGATCATGTGGGGCAGCCTGGCCTGCGCGTACTGGCCGGTGCCGCCGGATCCGCTGCCCGGCCGGCTGCGCGGATCCGGCGGCCGGGCGGTGCTGGCGGCCGGCGCGCCGCCCATCCTGGTGGTCGGCAACCTGCGCGATCCGGCCACCCCGTACCGGTGGGCCCGGGCGCTGTCCCGCGACCTGGCTTCCGGCGTGCTGCTGGGCTGGGACGGCAACGGGCATACCGCGTACATGATGGGCAGTTCGTGCGTGGACAACGCGGTGAACAAGTACCTGATCTCGCTGGCAGTTCCTCGCAGCGGCACGGTTTGCCAGTGAGTCCCGCGACCTGGGAGCGCGCGCGGCGCGGGCCGCGCGACCGGTAGACTCGACGGGCCGCCGCAGCGGCACGCCGCCTTAGCTCAGTCGGTCAGAGCGACGCACTCGTAATGCGTAGGTCATCGGTTCGATTCCGATAGGCGGCTCCCACGTCAGAGGCCCCTTCCGATCATGGAAGGGACCTCTTTTGCTAACACTCGTGCTAACAGCGGGGTGCGCTGTCGGTGCCGGTCATACGGCGTTCACGGCCTCGGCGAAGATGTCCGCGGCGGCGGCCTCGGCGGTGCGGATGACGTGGGCGTAGACACGGAGGGTGATGGCCGGATCGGCATGGCCAAGGCGGGCCGCGACGACGTGGACTGGGACGCCGGATAGCAGCAGGGTCGTGGCGTGCAGGTGTCTGAGGTCGTGCAGCCTTGCGTGTGGTAGCTGTTCCTTGGGACGTTGGCCGTGCTCGGGCTGGTTGTGGGCGCGGATGAGCTTGGTCATCAGTGATGTAACGGTGTCGGGGTAGATGGGTTCGCCCCAGCCGGTGGTGAACACGTAGCCGTCTTTGACCCCGCGCCAGGCGTCGCCCGCCTTGAGCTGGTCGGCGGCCTGGTCAGCTCTGTGCTGGCGCAGTACGGCGACAGTGCCGTCGTCGACGGAGACGACGCGGGTCCGGCCGCTCTTAGTGGTGCCGTCGATGCGCTTGCCCGCGATCACGGCGGCGGAGCCGGTGATGGTGATGCGCTTGGCGTCCAGGTCGATGTCGGTCCAGCGGAGGTTGAGCAGTTCGCCGCGCCGGGCTCCGGTGTAGGCGGCGACGTGGAAGAACGCGCCCAGCCGGTGGTGCGCTGCGGTGTCGAGGAAGGCCCGGAGCTGGGCCACGGTCCAGACGGTGCCGGGCTCATCGCTCTGTGCCCGGGGCCGCTTGGCCCGCTCCACCGGGTTGCTGGCGATCAGCTCGTCAACGATCACCGCGTCACGGAACGCTTTCCGTAGCACCGCGTGCAGGTGGGTGACAGTGGCGACGGCCAGCGGCTTGCCATTCCGGCCTCCGCTGGTGAGCAGGTCGCGGTAGAGCTTGGTGATGGTGGACGGCCGCACGGCCTGGATCGGCAGGTGGCCGATGCGCGGCGTGACGTAGAGCCGCAGGCAGGCACGGTAGTCGTGCAGGGTACGCGGCTTGATCTCCATGGCGTGGCTGCCGATCCAGTCATCGAGGTAGGCGGCCACGGTGATCCGGTTGCGGTCGATGTACTCGCCCCGGTGCGCCTTGACCCGGGCCTCGTCCCGGGCGACCTTGGCTTCCTGTTCGGTGGCGTAACCGCCGACCCAGCCGGGCTTGCTGATGCCGGTCCCGGTGTCCTTGACGCGGATCACGTAGGACCACGTGGCCCCGCGTTTCATGACGCCATCGCGGAGCTTGGGGGTGGTCTTGCGGGGCATTACGCGGCGGTCCTTTCGGCGAGCAGCCTAGAGACGTACTCCTCCAGAGCGGACAGGGGGATGCGCCGTGATCCATCGATGCGGATTGAGGCGATAGCGCCGCTGGCCAGCAGTTCGTAGAACTTGCTGCGGGAGATGGCCAGGGCCTCGGCGGCTTCGGGGACGGTTAGCAGGAGCCGGGGCATGGCGCACCTCCCGTCAGCGGCAGGTAGGTGCGTCCGGCGAAGTGCCAGTCCGTGATGGTGAGTGTGGTCTCGCCGTCGAGGTCGGGCAGGAGCCCGGCGGCGATGGCCGTTTCGCGCTGGTGGGTGGCGCGGTCGGCGCGGAGTGTGCCGAGGGTGGTGGAGTAGGCGCGGCTCTTGGTGGAGAAGTGGCCGCCGAAGCCGAGCATGTGCGCCCAGGCGGCCAGGTGCAGGTCCTCGAACGCGGGGAGCTTAGCCAAGCGCAGGCATTCGGCGATGTGCCGGCGGGCGTGGTCGCGGACAGGCAGCTCGGCGAGCTGATCCGCCGGGGTGATCCGGCGGTCGAGGGTGCCGGTGCATTCGGCGGCCTTGGTGGCGTACTTGGCGACGTAGGCGGCGACCTTGCTGTCGGCCAGTTCCCCGGTGGTGGCGACCGGGCGGGTGTCGAGTTCGCGGCCCCAGGCCAGAGTCCGGGCGGGCGCTCCGCGGGCGGATGGGGTCTCGACGTGGATGGTGTGGGCGGCCTGGGCGATGGCGTCGGTAAGCAGGGTGAGGGTGGCCCAGGCGGGCGGGGTAGTGGCCGGCCCGGTGGGTCCGTCGAGACGGATGATCGCGTGGAAGTGGACGACTCCGCGGCGCTGGTATTCGGCGACCTTGGCGTAGGAGAGCCGGGCCTGGGCGGTGAACGCCTTGCCGGTGAGCCCGGCGTGGCGGACGAGAGTGCGGCGCAGGGTGATGGTGAATCGGCGCCACAGCTCGGGGGCGCAGGCGTTGAACAGGACCGAGCCGGTGTAGTCGTAGCAGTCCAGGCACAGCGGTTCGCCGAGCTGGTCATCGTCGCGGGCGTGCTTCTGGGAGCAGGACATGCGGATGCCGTGAGGACAGACCCCAGCGTTTCGGCGAGGGTGACAGGCCAGGGACTTGCCGTCGCGTTCCCGGTGAGCGTGCACCGGACCGAAGGAGGGTGCCGTCAGCGTGGTGAACACGCACGGGTGCTCTGCGACGGTGGCGGGGATGCCCTTGCCGCCGGTCAGCCCGGCCCGGATGAGCTGGTAGGTGTCGGCCCGGTACACCTCGGCGCAGGGCGGGCACCGGGAGGCGCGGCGGGTCTTGCACGCAATCGGCAGGACGCCGCCGGGTTCGTGGACGGTGGTGTAGCGGTGGAGCAGTTCGCCGGTGGCCCCGTCGATATGATTGACGCGGCCACGCAGCAGAACGGGTTGCAGGCAGCCGCCGGGGTGCCGGACCATTCCTGCCGGAAGGGGGTCGGTGGGCAAAGGTCGTGCTCCTCTCGTCAACCCTTGCGGGCGGATGGACGAGCGGAGGCGGCCCTGCCAGGCCAGTGCGGAGGTAGCGGGAATCCGGGTCAGCGGTGCTCTGCCGCACGGTGGCCTGGCAGGGTTGCCTGCCGCTCAGGCGTACATGTGGTGATCAGCATCGTGACCCGGGCGCTCGGTGGCTCACCGGCCCGGCATTCGCACGGTCATTCCTCGATGGGGGAGGCCGCCAACGGCCTCACCCAAATACGTACCAAAAGTACGTGCCTAGTAAACCTGATATCAGGATGAATTGGTGGCGGTCAGCCGTCCGGCCAGCCCGCGCAGTTCGCCGCTGGGCGGGTCCTGAATGGTGAGCAGGTCGGAGACGAGCTGGCGGACCAGTGCGTGGCCACGGACTTGCTCGGGGGTGATGTCCTCGGCTTCACGGAGTGCCGTCACTGTCTCGGTGATCTGTCGGCGCTGGGCGTGGGCACGGGCCACGTCAATCAGCATCCGGGCACGCCGTTCGGCCGACAGTGCCGAGGTATCCACGGCGGCGGCAACGCGCAGGGCTCGGCCAGCGTCCCCGAGTTCTACCGTGATGGCGATCTCATACAAGCTGACGTTGGCCGGGCCGAACTCGGTGTTGTAGTCGTTCCGGCCCTCGCCCAGTTCCCCCGCGATCCGGCCCGCCTGCTCAAGCTGGCTGTAGGCGCTGTCAGCGTCGTTCATCCGCGCCGCGATGACCGCACGCTGCAAGGTCAGCCCACCCCACAGCGACATGGCCTGCGGGTTGCTCTCCTCGGTCATCGGCCGCAGCGCGTCGGCTGTCGTGCGCGCGGACTCCTCGGCCTGGCCGTACTGCCGGGCGGCGATGAACACGAACACCAGCCGGTAAGCCCCAGCCGCCACCAGCAGCGGGTCACCTGCCCGTTCCGCGGCCGCCATGGCCCGGTCGGCCGCGATCCAGGCCACGTCGGGCTCACCGAGCTTGGCCAGAGCGGCCGAGCACGCTTGATACGTCGTGGCCAGCAGCTCGAACGCTTCGGCCCGCTGATCTTCGGGTGCCGACCGGGCGGCCGTCTCCAGATCCGGGACCAGGCCGTGCAGCAACTCGGTCAGCTCGGTGTAGGAGGCTGCGTGTGTCAGCTCCCACGCCTTGCCGGCCCTGATTCGGAGTGTCTTGACCGCCGGAGCACGGCCGCCACCGAGCATGGCGCGCAGCACGTGAGCGCCCGACAGGACGAGGCGCAGCTCGTCCGCGCCCGGCGATTCCCCGGTCACGGCCGCCACCACCGGAGCCTCGGCCGCCAACTCGGCCAGCGGAACGTCGAGAGCCGTGGCCAGGTTCTCTAGCACCGACATCCGATCGATCTTGCGCACGCCGCGCTCTACCTGGGACACCCAGGCCACCGACCGGTCCACCATCCTGGCCAGCTCTGGTTGGGACAAGCCCCGGCGGCGGCGTTCGGCGGCGATCTTCCGGCCAAGGGCCTGCTGGTAGTCCGGGGTGCTCAACTGCCGGTGCCCTTGCCCGTCTGTAGCGCCAGCCAGTCAACCTCGGTGCTGGCCAGGTACTGGTCCCGCCCAGCCAGGTAGCGGCGGGTGGCCGGGGATGCCTCGTGTGCCTCGAACGCGGCCCGGTCCCGGTACAGCTCGTAGAAGATCCGCTGCAGGGGCTGGCCCTCCACCAGGTGCGAGGCGTACACGAGCGTCCCCGGCTCGTCAGTCTTGATGGCTTCGATCGTCTCGGCTACCAGCCGGTCATAAGCCTCGGCGCTGGCCTCGTCCTTGCATGTGAAGCGGACGAACAGACCGAACATCGCTCTCCTCTAGGTCGCGTGACGCCATGCTCGCACTCAATGTGCTGCGCCAGTACACGAAGTGTCACGTACTTATAGTACGTGTCTAATATTCAGAGTACGCTCATGGTCGCTAGAGGTCACGGACCACATGCCTCCGAGCGAGGAGCGATGCACTCACCAGCGCCCAGAGCACTCGCATTACGCACCACCAGCGCCATCTACCCCGGCAACGCTGAGCACATCAGCGCCGTCCGAGCCGACCTCCGCGCACTACTCGCGGACTGCCCCATGGCAGACGACGTGATCCTCTGCGCCTCTGAACTCGCCGCCAACGCGGCCCTGCACAGCGACTCACGCCAACCAGGCGGCACCTTCACCGTCCGCACCATGATCAGCCCGGGTCACTATGTGCGGATCGATGTCGAGGACCAGGGCGGCTTGTGGGAGCCAGCCGTAAGCAACCCAGACCGCCATCACGGCCTGGACATTCTCTGCGCCTTGGCCAGAGATTGGGATATCGAGGATGACCAGGTGAACCGCACTGTTTGGGCGGTCTTTGACTGGGCCTCAGTCGTGACTGTTAGCCGACACTCTCAGGGATCGCGGCGATGGACCGTAGTTGTTGACGGTGGTCAACTGCGCAAGCTTCGCCGCCAACACGGCTTGGCCCGGAAAGAACTGGCAGGCCGGGCCGGAATCAGCCTACACACGCTCTCCAGGCTAGAGCGTCAACAGAATGCCTCGTGCCGTACTCGTACCGTGGCCAGGCTCGCAGCCGTCCTGGGCGAGGAGCCGTCTTCGATTGCCCCTGGTATCGGCGAGCACACGCACTGACACAGTGCCGATCCCCGCGCTGTGAGGATTTTCTTCACTATCAATCGAGCACACGCACTGACACAGTGCCGATCCCCGCGCTGTGAGGATTTTCTTCACTATCAATCAAGCGGCGCCGCTGCGCGGCGCCGGGCCCGGTCGCGCTTCGCGCCGGGCGTGCGGCACCTACGGCGCCGACCCGGCGCGGCGCGCCGGGCTACGCACACAGCATCCGCTGATTGCCCGGCTCATCGTCGCACTGGTGATACCGCGTGAGGCGTGTGCCGTCTTCCTCGGCGTATCAGTGTCCCGGTCACTGCCACCGGGTCAAGGGCGGCACTCCGGGCCGTCGCACGCGATCGCTCCGCGACCCTTGACCCGGTGACCGCTCCCCAGGGATTCGGCGCCTGCGAGGAAGACGGGAGCAAACCAGGCTTGGCTGTCCCGGTGATCTCACAGGCTCATCGCACTTGGGCGGCCTAACCCTTCACCAGGGCGTACAGGGCCATGTCCCGGCGCTGGTCCTGTACGACGGCTTTGCTGCGCAGCACTCCTTCCCGTTCACAGCCGAGTGTTTCGGCGACGGCGCAGGAGGCGGTATTCGCAGGCTCGATGTAGAGTTCAAGCCGCTCGAAGCCCACGTCGGTGAACGCCCAGTCGGCCAAAAGACGCGTCGCTCTTTGAGCGACACGTTGGTTCCTGGCCCACGGGGCCACCCAGTAGCCGACCTCACCGACGAGGTTGCGGCCATCAACTGTTACGAGCCCGCAGGAGCCGACGATCTTCCCATCTTGAGCCGTAGCGACGGCGAATGGCGCACCGGTTTCCCTTGCCCACTGGCTGACGGCAAAGTCAGCTACGAAGCCGACGGCGTGATGTCGCTCGTAGGGCGTGGGGACCGCCGTCCATCGCTGGATGCCCGGGTCCTGGCAGGCGGCGAAGACATTGTCCGCGTCCTTCGGGTCCCAGGCACGCAGCCAGAGCGAGCCGTCGCTCAGGGTGGGCGGCGAGCTAGGCCACTGAAGCTGGGGCATAGATGGCTCCTTCGGCTATCTCTCGGGAGCGCCCATCATTGCCGACCTGCATAGAGAGCGCAAAGCAAATCCGCGCACGGCCACGCGCCTCAGCGTTCATTGCGGCGTGGCCGTTGCGTGCCCGATCGGGCAGTCATCCGGGGTATCTCGCGGCTACCCACGGACAGACTGCCATCCCCGCTGACCTGCGGCCGGGCAGGTCGCAGCACCTCGGCCGACGATCTTCTAAGCAGCGGGTCGCGATGGAACTAGCGCGGGGTGCTAAGTATCCCTTGACAGCATTCCTGCTCACGCCAGTTGGCCCGTACGGCACGCTACGGCCATCCTGAGCAGGCAGCCACATGCACGGTAGGCTGCGCTCACCGACCGCGAACTGAACGTGTCAGTAGTTTGCATCCAGAGGGTTATTGACATGATATGGGTGGCAATCTCGGGAAGCTGGCGGTACGCACCACCAGGCCTACCGGATGCCGTACGCCGAGAAGTAGCGGCTGCGCTGGCGGTAGGCAAGGGAATTGTGACTGGTGGTGCCCTGGGAGTCGATTACTGGGCAACAGAAACGGCACTCAGCATCGATCCTGCGCGGTTGAAGGTCATACTCCCTACCTCCCTCGCCACCTACGCTGCTCATTACCGGCAACGGGCCACCGAAGGGGTGATATCACCAGAGCAGGCGGACGACCTAATCAGGCAACTGGAGATTGTGGCGCAGGCGGGCGGCCTGATTGAGCATCCCGAGCGCCCGCAAGTAGTGGACGTCACTACGTACTACCTCCGAAATCAGGATGTTGTAGACGTGGCGGATGAACTGGTCGCATTCCAGGTCAACGCCAGCGGCGGCACCCAGGACACTGTGGACAGGGCGCGGTTGAAGGGCATACCGGTAGAAACGTTCACATACCGAACGCCCGAGTGAGCGGCTGTTCCCCGGCAGCCCAGGCGTGGACAAGGAGGATCGCGCCAGTCGCGAGGATCGTGCTAACGGACTTGCTAACAACGGCCCTGGACGACTTCGGACTTGGTTGGAGTGAGGACCCCGGCGTGCTGGGCAGGAGTGATCCAGCGGACAGCGGTGGACGGCTTGAATCCTCCTCGTAATGCGTAGGTCATCGGTTCGATTCCGATAGGCGGCTCCCACGTCAGAGGCCCGGAGCCAGCGAGCGGGAGGACCGCCGCCGGGCCATCCTCCCGCGTCGGGCACCCCAGCGCCGCGCAAAGAGCACAATCGGGCTCGTACGTCCTCGCTGCGCTACGGGCGCTCCACTTTGATTCTGATCTTCTTCGGCAAGAACCCGGCACCTATCGGGAAGACGGGTGCGGAGCGAGGAGTGCCACGTCCGTGTGCGGAACAGGCACTGACCTGCAGTGCGCTGGTCGAAACGAACCGCTCAC
>Ga0335073_10012910_pt1 | contig 11711 bp, 10 predicted proteins | sample Lox_Sample_22_FD_207093 | JGI IMG/M metagenome (GOLD analysis project Ga0335073, IMG submission 207093) | Soil microbial communities from Loxahatchee National Wildlife Refuge, Florida, United States - Lox_Sample_2.2 | ecosystem: Environmental > Terrestrial > Soil > Wetlands | place: USA... | reverse complement strand
GGAGCTGGAGTACGAACGGGGCGGCGGGGCCGTGCTCGACCTGGGCTGTCTGAGCCCGGCCGGGTTCCGCGGGTGGTCGGGCGGCGCGCGCACGTCCTTCGTGATCACGCCGGGGGCGGCGACACCCGGGTACCGGCCGGGTGAGCTGGAGGCCGGGACGTGGCAGGTGATGATCGGGGTGCACCGGGTGCCGCCGGAGGGCGCCGGGTACCGGGTGACGGCCGAGACTACGGCGCGGGGCGGGGTGCTGGTTCCGCCGGCGGCGGCCCCCGAGCCGCCGGTCCCGGCGGAGCGGCCGCGGCGGCGGGAGCTGCCCGCCCGGGCGGGACACCGGTGGCTGGCCGGCGACCTGCATACCCACACGGTGCACTCGGACGGGGCGCTGACCGTGCCCGAGCTGGCCGTGCTGGCGGTCGAGCGCGGGCTCGACTTCCTCGCGGTCACCGACCACAACACGGTCAGCCACCACGCCGAGCTGGCCGCGGCGGCCCGGCGGTACGGGATCACGCTGCTGCCCGGGCAGGAGGTCACGACCGACGGCGGGCACGCCAACGCGCTCGGCGACCTGGGCTGGATCGACTTCCGGCGCTCCCCCGACGACTGGCTGGACGCCACCGAGGCGGCCGGGGGCCTGCTCTCGGTCAACCACCCGTACGGCGGCCCGCTCAGCTGGACCCGCCCGATGCGGCGCCGCCCGCCGCTGCTCGAGGTGTGGCACTGGAGCTGGCTCGACCCGCGCTGGAACCTGCCGCTGTCCTGGTGGCTGGCCTGGGACCAGGCCGCCATCCCGGTGGGCGGCAGCGACTGGCACCGGCCGGGCGCCGACGCGCCGCCGGGCCGCCCCACCACCTGGGCCGAATGCGCCGGCGACGGGCCGGGCGCCGTAATCGAGGCGCTGCGGGCGGGCCGGACCGCCATTTCGGCCGAACGGGATGGGCCTCTGCTCTACCGCCACCACCACGACCTGCTGGCCATCGACGCCGACGGCCTGATCCTGGCCGGTCCTGACGGCCCCTGGGCGCGGGTCCGCGGCGACCAGGCCAGCCTGGGCGCCCGCCCCGGACCGCACCGGCTGCTCGATCCGGCTGGGGGGACGCTAGCGCTGTGTCTTTAGCCGCTGGCGGGTGATCTCGTAGAGGATCGCGGTGGCGGCGTTGGCGGCGTTGAGGGAGCTGGCGGCGCCGGTGATGGGGATGCGGACGCAGGTGTCGGCGAGCTCGCGCCAGGCGGCGGTCAGGCCGGTGGTCTCGTTGCCGATCACCAGCAGGGTGGGCCGGGTGAAGTCGTGGTCGAAGACGTCGACCTCGCCGTGTTCGTCGGCGGCGGCCACGGTGATGGCGCCGGGCTGGGCCCGGACCCAGGCCATGACCTCGCGGTGCGAGGGGCAGCGGACGACCGGGCGGGCGAACAGCGAGCCGGTGCTGGCCCGGACCGCCCGCGGGTCGTAGACGTCGGCGGCGTGGCCGGTCACGATGACACCGTCGGCGCCGAAGGCGTCGGCCGAGCGGATGATGCTGCCGACGTTCCCCGGGCTGGTGGGGCGGTCTAGGACCACCCCGGAAAAGCTGGGGCCGGCGGTGAGGCGGTGGAGATCATCGTTCGTCCGGTTGATTTTGATGACGGCGACCAGCTCGGGCGGACCTTCGCCTTTTTCCCCCAGCTCAGCCACCAGCTCGGGGGCCATCGCGATGTGGAGCGCGTCGACGTCGCGCAGGATCTCCCGGGCCCAGCTGGACAGCGGGCGGTCGGCGTCGTAGATGAGGGCACTGAACGGCCAGCCGAACCGGGCCGCCAGCGTGATCGGCCGCACGCCCTGGACCAGGAACTCCCCCGCCCGCTGGCGCTTGGCCCGGTTGCCGAGCAGGGCCTGGAACTGCTGGAAGCGGGCGTTACGGGACGAGATCCGCAGCAGCGCGCTGGTCAGGGCACTTCCAGGGTCGTCAGCAGGTCGAGGCGGGCGCGCAGCAGCGCGCGGTGCGCCACCACGTCGTCGACCTGGTCGGGCTGCTCGGGGCACTCGCCGGCCGCGATCGCCTGGGCCAGCCGGAGCCGGGCGTCGGCGGTGCCGAGCACCTCGAACACCACCAGCAGGTTGCCCTGGGCCGCGCGCTCGGTGTCGGCGCGCAGGCCGGAGCCCTTGGCCACCCAGGTGTCCCTGATCTTGCCGCCGCGGCCGTGGTCGATCAGCACGCTGACGGCGTGCTCGGCCTCGCCGTAGGCGAAGGTCATGGTGAGCGACTCCTGGCGGCCGCCGACGTCGGCGTAGTGCCAGCAGTCGCGGACCGCGGGCGAGCCGATGGCGGCGGCCCACGGCGGGTCGGCCACGCCGGCCGCGCCGAGCCGGACGGCGGCCTGCCCGGCCGCGGTGCGCAGCGCGGGCGTGCCGACCGCGGTCAGCACGCGCAGCAGGGCCAGCGCCTCGGGGGCGGCGGCGGTCTCGGCCGCCGGTACCAGCGACTTGGTGAGCGTGTCCATCAGCGAGGACAGGCCCGCGGCGGACGAGGCCAGGGCGCCGATGAGGTCGGAGCCCCACAGCTCGGCGTCCACCGGGTCGTGCAGCGCGCCCAGGACCTGGCGGGCCTCGATCAGCACCCCGTCGAAGGTCTCCTCGACCGCCACCGGAGCGAACAGGCTGGCGACATCGGGCTCGGGGTCCATGTCGAGCAGGATAAGCGAAAGGACCCCGCCCTCGACGGGGTCCTTTCGCAGTGAATGGTTACGGCCGTGCTGGCTACGGGAGGGGGCCGGTGGCCGGGCCGCCGGCCTGGCTGCTCGACTGGCCGCCGGACAGGCCGCTGGTCACGCCGCCGGCCGCGTCGGAGACCGAGTTGAGGCCGTCGTTGCCGCTGGTGACCGAGCTGCCGGAGTTGCCCGCGGCGGGCACCAGGCTGGCGGCGTTGCCGAGGTTGGGGATGGCGCCGGAGAGGGAGCCGAGGCCGGATATGGGACTCGAGGCGCCGGCGGTCTGGGCCAGGGTGCCCTGCGGCGCGGTGCTGGTGCGGGCGGGGCCGTTGGTCTGGCCGCTGCCCTGGGTGCTGCCGAGGGCGTTGCCCTGGCTGCTGGCCCCGGTCGACGACGTGCCCTGCTGCGGGGCGCCGATGACCGGCGTTGAGCTGCTGTTCGCCTGGGTCGAGCCGCAGGAGTCGCCGATGGCACCGGCCGCCGCGGTGACCCCCACGGACATCGGCAGGTTGGGCAGGGCGCAGAAGATCCCCCCGGCCTGCGATCCGTTCAGGCCCTGGGTGATCCCGTTGAGCGGAACCGGGCTGCTAGCCGCGAACGCGGGCGCGGCCACGCCCGCTGTCAGGATGGCCGCCGAGGCGGCGCCCCCGAGGATGATTCGCCAGTTGAACACGGAATACTCCAATGTCGATATGGGCAGTGGACGGCCGCGTCAGGACCGAAGCTGCGCGGGACGCGGGCCGGGATCCGGAAGACCGGTGATGAGCCGAGTCCAGACCTTAGCACACTCTCAGTAATCGACAGGTTACTCTTTGAAGTATCCGCGCGGCTCGATGCGCACCGCGTCGAGCAGGCGCTCGTAGGCGGCCAGGTCAACCCGGTCCCGTTCGACCGCATCGCCGGGCTCCCGGGTCCAGGTGCCCGCCCCGCCGGCCGCCAGGGCCAGCGCGTGCCTGAGCCGGTCGGGCCAGGACCAGCCGAGCAGCTGGCCGGGGACCAGGCCCGCCACCAGCGCGCCCCGGGCCGAGGCGAAGCCCGGCGCGGACGGCGGCCCTTCGACCTGGGCGGTCCATTCGCCGTCGGCGGTCACCGCGCTGACCACGCCGCCGGCGGTGACGGCGGCCGCGCCCGCGCCGAGCCGGACCAGCGTGGCGCCTAGCTCCCCGGCCCCGGTCTCGGTCCTGGTCCCGGTGCTCGTCTCGGTGCTGGTCCCGGTGCTGGTCCCGGTGCTGGTCTCGGTGCTCGTCTCGGCCACCACCAGGTCGGGGCCGTGGCCGACGGCGTACTTGAGCTCCTCGCCGCCGGCGTCGAGGATGACCGGGACGCCCGCCTCGACGGCGTAGGTCACCAGCGAGCCGTAGGTATCCGCATCCAGGCTGTCGGGCAGGCTGCCGCACAGCACCACGGCGGCGGCGCCCGCCATCAGGCGCCGGTAATCCGCGGCGAACCGGCCCAGCTCCTCGGTCGTGATGTACGGGCCGGGCTCGGAGAACCGCTGGATCGGCCCGTCGGGTCGGGCGAACCGGAAGAAGCGGCGGGATTCGCCGCGGATCAGCGTGAACCCGGTCGGGACCCCGGACCGGGCCAGGTCCTGGACGATGAGCTCGCCCGAGGCGCCGCCGACCAGGCCGGCCGCGAGCACGTCGTGGCCGAAGGCGCGCAGCACCCGGGCCACCGTCACGCCCCGGCCGCCGGCCCGGTAGGCCGGCCGGGAGAGCGGCGTGATGCCCTCGGCGCCGTCGGGCGGCAGCGGGTCACCCGTCGTGTAGGCCACGTGCAGCGCGGCGTTGAGCGTGACCGTCACGATCACGTCGCCGCTCATGACTGCCACCCTACCGGGGGCGTCCGGCCGGCCCGGCCGGCCTATTATGCGTGGTCATGCGCACTGGATCTACTGGCTTTACCGGCTTCGAGGATCTGGACCTGGACCGGCTGCGGCGCCGGCGGAGCGAGAAGTGGCGGCTGTACCCGGCCGACGTGCTGCCCGCGTTCATCGCGGAGATGGACTACGACCTGGCCGAGCCGGTGCTCACGGCGCTGCGGGAAGCGGTGGCCCTGAGCGACTGCGGGTACGCCGCGCGGCCCGGCATCGGCGAGACGTTCGCCGCCTTCGCCCAGTCCAGGCACGGCTGGACGGTGGACCCGGACCTGGTGCACCTGATCCCCGACGTGATGGCGGGGGTGGACGCGCTGCTGAACCTGGCCACCGAGCCCGGCGACGGGGTGGTCATCAACACGCCGGTGTACCCGCCGTTCTTCAAGCACATCGGCTTCGCCCGGCGGCGGGTGGTGGAGGTGCCGCTGCTGCGGACGGCCGCGCGCTGGGAACTCGACTTCGACGGGCTGGAGGCGGCGTTCGCCGCGGGCGCGCGCGGCTACCTGCTGTGCAACCCGCACAACCCGACCGGGCGGGTGTTCAGCGCCGACGACCTCGGCCGGATCGCGGCGCTGGCCGAACGGTACGGGGTGCTGGTGCTGGCCGACGAGATCCACGCGTCGCTGACGCTGGCGGGCGCGCGGCACACGCCGTTCGTCTCGCTCGGGGGCGCGGCGGCCGAGCACGGGGTGACGCTGGCCTCGGCGTCCAAGGCCTTCAACGTGGCCGGGCTCAAGGGCGCGGTCGCGGTGGCCGGGTCGGCGACCGGGCAGCGGCTGCTCAGCCAGCTGCCCGAGTCGTGCCAGTACGGGGCCGGGCTGCTCGGCGTGCTGGCCTCGCTGGCCGGATGGCGCGACGGCGCGGAGTGGCTGGACGCGCTGCTCGGGCAGCTTGATCACGCCCGGGCCGAGTTCGGGCGGCTGCTGGCCGAGCGGCTGCCGGGGGCGGTCTATGTCCCGCCGGAGGCGAGCTTCCTGGCCTGGGTCGACTGCGCCGGGCTCGGGCTCGACCGGTCGGGCCCTGATCCGGCGCAGGTGTTCCTCGACCGGGGCCGGGTGGCGCTCAACTCCGGGCTCAACTTCGGCCCGCCGGGCGACGGCTTCGTCCGGGTCACCATCGGTACCAGCAGCGCGCTGCTGGCCGAGATCGTGGACCGGATGGCGGCCGCCCTTGACTGAGAGTTACTCCAGGTAGAGCGGGAGGCTCTCCAGACCGCGGAGGGTGGAGCCGGGCGCGCGGTAGACCGGCGGGCCGGCCAGCCGCATCCGCGGGAAGCGGCGCAGCAGCCGGGGGAACAGCGCCTCGCCCTGCAGGCCGGCCAGGTGCGCGCCCAGGCAGTAGTGCGGCCCGGCGCCGAAGCTCAGCGACGGGACCCGGGGCCTGGTCACGTCGAACGTCTCGGGCTCCTTGACCTGGGCCGGGTCCCGGTTCGCGGCCGCGATCAGGCCGAGGATCATGCTGCCGGGCTCGATCAGCGTCCCGGCCAGCTCGACCGGCTCGAGCGCGGTCCTGGCCACCAGCTGCACCGGCGGCTCGTAGCGCAGGATCTCGGCCACCGCGTTCGGCGCCAGCTCGTCGTCCTCGGCCAGCATCAGCGCCTGCCGCGGGTGCTCGAGCAGCAGCCTGGTGCCCAGGCCGACCATGCTGGCCGGGGAGTCGAACCCGGCTCCGAACAGCAGCACCGCCATGCCGAGCTGCTCCTCGGGGCCGGCCCCGGCCTGGCTGGCGGCCACCCAGGCCAGCAGGTTGTCCTCGCCGCCGTGGCGGCCGGCCAGCACCGCCGCCAGCCGCTGGACCAGTTCCTCCCCGTAGACCACGAGGTTGCCGCGCTGGCTGGCCGAGGCGAACTGCTCGAAGACCACGCCGAGCCGGCGGGCGAGCTGGCCGAGCCGCAGCGCCTCGTCGTCGTCGATGGCGAGCAGCCGGCCCAGGGACAGCGACGCGAACGGCATCGCCAGCTCCTCGACCAGGTCGACCGGGCCGGGTCCGTGCCCGGCCAGGCGGTCGAGCAGCAGCTCGGTGATCTCGTCCAGCTGGGTACGGAACGCGCCGATCTGCCGGGGCGTGAACGGGCGGGCCGCGACCTGCCTGCGGGCGCGGTGGGCGGAGCCGGACATCATCACCATCGAGCGGTACACGCAGCTGGTGAACGCGTTGTCCCGCCAGCCCGGGTTGAGCGTGTCGAGGTGCTCGAAGGTCGGCGGCCCGAACGCCGGGTCGCGCAGCAGCCGGGAGCAGCTGGCGAAGGTGGTGGCCAGGTAGCCGGCCGGCATGCCGGGAAAGCGGATGGGCAGGAACGGGGCCCGGTCCCGCAGCTCGGCGTAGAGCGGGTACGGGTCGTCCAGCGGGCGCGGCCTGATCAGCCGCAGGAAGATCCGCAGTGCCTGGGCCTGTTCCTGGGCCTGTTCCTGGGCGCTGGCAGCCAGGGGCATGGTCTCGACTGGCCGGGCGGGCTTCGGGATCCTCGGGGCCAGGGTGGCCGGGGCGCCGCTCACCCGGCGACCGCCGCGGGCTCGTCCGCGTCCTCGTCCGCGGCCGCGGCCGCCCAGAACTCGAGCAGCGCCTCCGCCAGCAGCGCGGGCTGCTCCATGTTGGGGCTGTGCGACGCCTTGGGGATGATCACATGCCCGGCCTGCAGGCGGTCCGCCATCGCGGCGTAGGTGTCGTGGCTCCACACCCGGCGGTCGCGCTTGCCGAACACCACCAGCGCGGCGATGCCCGCCGCGACCAGCTCGTCGCTGCGGTCCGGCTCGTCCGCCATCGACTCCGCGGTGCCGGTGACCCAGTGCGGGTTCATCTCGGACAGCTTGGTGTGCCAGAACTCGCGCATGATCGTGTCGTCCTTGGCCAGCAGCGCCTTCACCAGCGGCCAGAGCGCGATCGTGCCGCCGTGGGCGTACAGCTTGGCCAGGCCGTCCAGCATGGACCGGTGCTTCTCGTCTCGCATGTCGGGGCCGCAGGCGAGCAGGGTCAGGCTGCGCGCCAGGCCGGGCTCGGCCACCGCGGCCGACCTGGCCACGAAGCCGCCGAGGCAGTGTCCGATGAGGTGGACCGGGCGGCCGCCGGCGACCTGGTGGGTCAGCTCGATCAGGTCGCTGGCCATGTCCGCGATCGAGTAGCCGACCTCGCCGGCCGTGGCCAGGTCGAGCTGGCCCGAGTAATCGTAGGCCCAGCCGCGGTAGCCGGCCGCGGCCAGCAGCGACATCACCTCGCGGAAGTCCTCTTTGGTACCGAAGAAGCCGCTGACCATGACCGCGTCGATGCCGTTGTCGACCTCGGGCCGCGGCACGCCGTGCAGCGCCTGCACGCGGCGCCTGGGCGTCTCGATCAGCAGCCGTTCCACTCCAGGCGGCAGCGGAAGCTCGATCATGCTCCCACCGCCACGCGTGATCCGGCCATGACATCCTCCAGGTAGGAAACGGCCTGCCCGACGCCGTCCTCGGCGCGGAGCAGGGCGGCCAGCGCCGCGGCCCGCCGGGCCAGGCCCGGGTCGCCGAGCGCGCGGTCAAGGGCGGCCGCGAGGGCCGGCCCGGTCAGCTGGTGCACCGGCCGGGCCTTCGGCGCCACGCCCAGGCTCTCCAGCCGCCGGGACCAGAACGGCTGGTCCACCCCGAATGGCCAGATGACCTGAGGTTTTCCTGCGTACAGGGCGGCTCCGGTGGTGCCGGCCCCGCCGTGGTGGACGATGGCTTCCACCCGCGGGAAGAGCCAGTCGTGGGGCGCGTTCCTGATCACCAGGAAACGGCCCGCGGGCAGCAGCCGCCGCAGCGCGGGGTCGAGCGACGCCACCACCACCCGGACGTCGTTGTCCTCGGCGGCGGCCGTGACCGAGGCGGCCAGCCGTCCCGCGTCAAGACCGGGCATGCTGCCGAAGCCGACGTAGACGACCGGCCCGCCGGCCTCGAGGAACGCGGCCAGCCGACGCGGCGGCGACCAGCCGTCCGGGGCCGGGAGGAGCCAGTAGCCGGTGATGTGGGCGGTGCCGGGCCAGTCGGCCGGGCGCGGGATGACGTGCTCGCTGAACGCGTGCAGCACGGTGACCGGGCCGCCGTCACCGGAGACGAGCGGATCGTGGCGCCGGCGGCGGTCGGGCAGGTCGAGCACGTCCCGGCGCCAGCGGTCGACGTCCTGGCGGCACCAGGTGCCCGCCAGCACCCCGGCCGCCCAGTAGGACGGCCGGTTCAGCAGCGCCGGCACCCGGCACGGCCAGACCGTGGAGGGGAACTGCCCGGTCGGCACCAGGGCGGGCATGGTCTGGCCGACCACCGCGGGCACGCCGAGGAACTCGGCCACGTGCTGGCCGAGCGGCAGTACCGGGTGGTGCACGACCACGTCGGGGGCGTCGTCGGCCGCGGTCTCGAGGGCCGGGAGCACGGCGCCCGCACGCCGGCCCATGGCCTGGCAGAACCGCAGCACGTGCCGCAGCCCGTACTGGCCCGCCACCGCCTCGCCGACCTGGCCCATGTCGAGCTCGAGGGGGACGAACGGCACGCCGTAAGCGGCCGCCAGGCCGCTGAACACGGCGGGCGCGGCCAGCACGGCCTCGTGGCCAACCGCCCGCAGCCGGACCGCCAGGGCGACGAACGGCTGGACGTCGCCCTGCGAACCGACCGTGAGAAGCAGCGCCTTCATCGTCCGCCTAACCCCCAAAAATGCTCAGCCGTACCGTCACTAATCGCATATTAACTATCACGCAAGGTAACGACAGGGCACAGAGAACGCCGAATTTGCTCACTGAACGTGCTCAAATTAACTGAGGGTTATCAATATTAACTAAGGATTACCGAACCGGTGAGCGGGAAAGGGCGGCGCGCGGTGCGGCTCTGGCGGTTGCCGAAGGACGCCGGGCGGCGCTAGCGGTTCCGGCTCGGGCAGGGCCGGCTCGGGCAGGGCCGGCTCCGGCAGCGCTAGCGGTTCCGGCAGAAGCAGTCAGCCAGGTGGTCGTTGACGATACCGCACGCCTGCATGGTGGCGTAGGCGGTTACCGGGCCGGTGAAGGTGAAGCCGTTCCGCTTGAGCTCGGCGCTCAGCGCCTTGGAGGCCGGCGTCGACGCCGGGACCTCGGCCAGCGTCCGCGGCGCGGGCCCCGGCTCGGCCCCGTACTTCCACACCAGCGCGCTCAGGCCGTCGGGCAGGCCGAGGGCGGCCCGCGCGTTGACGATCACCGCGTTGACCTTCTGGCGGTTCCTGACGATGCCCGCGTCGGCCAGCAGCCGGGCCACGTCCGCGTCGCCGAAGGCCGCGACGGTCTCGGGATCGAACCCGGCGAACGCGGCGCGGAAGTTCTCCCGCTTGCGCAAGATGGTCAGCCAGGACAGCCCGGACTGGAAGCCCTCCAGGCAGAGCCGCTCGAAGATCGCCGTGTCGCCGCGTACCGGGCGCCCCCACTCCTCGTCGTGGTAGGCGACGTAGTCGGGCGTGCTCAGCCCCCAGGGGCAGCGGAGCTTGCCATCGGGGCCCTCGATCACACCCCGTTCGGCCGGTTCCTGTTCGGCCGGTTCCGGTTGCCGGTCGCTCACCAGCCCTGCTCCTCCGCGGCCAGCGGGTCGTCGCCCGGCCGGAGGGATTCTTCCTCGTCCGCTTCCCCGGCGGCCTGGCGGCGGGCCCGTTCCGCGCGGGCGGCCTCGGTCTGCTCGGCCCACCAGTCGTGGGTGTCGAAGGCTCCCTGCGGGCCCTCCGGTCGGTCCGGCGTGTCCGGCTTGTCCGGCTCGAGGACCGCGTTGGGCTCGGTCGGCTGGAGGATCGCGTTCGGCTCGGTCGGAACGCGGATCTCCGACGGCTGGGTGGCGTCGGGGTCTTCCTGGGCTGGCTCGGCTGGCTGGGCTTCCTCGGCTGGCTGGGCTGGCTCGGCTCGGTGGGCTGGCTCGGCTGGCCGGACTTCTGGGGCGGGTGGCGGCTTGGGTCCTGAGGCCTTGAGCACCAGCGGGGTCTGGCGGTACGTGGAGGTCGGGGTGAGCGTGGGGGCGTCCACGATGCGCGGGATCCCGGAGGGCGGGGTGGCCGCGAGCGGAACATCGGCGGCCGGGATGCCGTCGGCTGGGGTGTCCGTGACTGAGGCCCCGGCGACTGGGGTGTGGGCGACTGGGGTGTGGGCGGTCCGGGATCCGGCGGCCTCGAGCGGCTCGAGCGGTTCCGGGACGGCAAGCTCCTCGGGGGTCTCCTCGGCTGAGGTTTCCTCCTCCAGGACTTCCTGGTTCGGGGCCGCGGCGTAAGCGACTTCGGCCTCGGGCCGGATCGCGGCTTCGAACGGCGCTGCGTCTTCGTACGGCGCTGCGTCTTCGTACGGCGCTGCGTCCTCGTACGGCGCTGCGTCCTCGTACGGCGGTGAATCTTCGTAAGGCGGTGAATCTTCGTAAGGCGCTGCGTCCTCGAAGCGCGCGGGATCGCCGACGTACGTGGGGTTGTCGAAGTGTCCACGGTCGCCGAAGGGCGCCGAGCTCCCGGACGGCTCTGAGTCGTCGTAGGCCGCGGCCGGCACCTCGAACGGCGCCTGGGCCTCGTAGGGGGCGATCGCTTCCCGGCCCTCGAGCGCGAGTGCGCCCCGGTCCCCGGCGGCCTCCAGTGGCTCCAGGCCCGGCTGGGGAAGGGCGGCCGGGCGGGCGTGCGCGCCCCGCGGCTCGCGGTAGGGGTCGCCGTGCTGGGAATTCGCCAGCTGGTCCTGCAGATAGGCGATGGTGACGTCGCGCTCCCGCATGGCGCGGGCGATCTGGTCCAGGGCCGCGTCGGTGACCTGCATGTTGTAGCCCCACATGGCGCTCGGCGGGCGCAGCAGGGCGATGTCGGCGGCGGAGACGGGGCCGAGGTCGAGCGGGGCGTGATCGGCCTGCTCGTAGGCCAGTTCGCCGCCCCGCCCGGTCGCAACGAAGAAGATGCCGACGAGCACGACCACGACCGCGATCAGCATGAGAACAGGCACACATGAATCGTGCCACGTCCGGTCCGCGATGTCGCATTCACGCGCACGCGCGCCGCGCTGACCGGCGCGTTGCTGTGCCCGACGAGACCAGCGTCAACCATGTGGCCAGAGAAGCCAGCGGTGGCGGCAAGGGCAGCGCAGGCAGCGGCGTCTCTGGCTCGCCCGGGTCCTCAAACCCGAGCGGAAGAGGCCATCAGGGCGTATGGGACTACTGAGACGGCTCAGAAACCGGCCATT
>Ga0335073_10012908_pt1 | contig 11711 bp, 10 predicted proteins | sample Lox_Sample_22_FD_207093 | JGI IMG/M metagenome (GOLD analysis project Ga0335073, IMG submission 207093) | Soil microbial communities from Loxahatchee National Wildlife Refuge, Florida, United States - Lox_Sample_2.2 | ecosystem: Environmental > Terrestrial > Soil > Wetlands | place: USA... | reverse complement strand
GCCTCGGAAATGCAGGCCATGGTGTTTGCAGTGAATTGACCGCCGCAGGATCCGGCTGAAGGACAGGCGTTGCATTCGAGTTCGTGAAGCTCCGCGTCGCTCATTCTGCCGACGTTATGCATCCCGACGGCCTCGAAGACGTCGACAATGGTGACGTCGCGACCCTGGAACCGGCCTGGCAAAATCGAGCCGCCATACACGAACGCCGATGGTACGTTCAAGCGCAGCATAGCCATCATCAGACCGGGCAGCGACTTGTCGCACCCGGCGAAGCCCACCAGCGCGTCGTAGCAATGGCCGCGCATGGTGAGTTCGACGGAATCGGCAATCACCTCTCGCGACACCAGCGAGGCCTTCATACCGGCATGCCCCATCGCGATGCCGTCGGTGACGGTGATCGTGGTGAATTCGCGCGGCGTGCCCCCAGCCGCGGCGACCCCCTTCTTCGCAGCCTGCGCTTGCCGCCCCAGTGCGATGTTGCAAGGCGCAGCTTCGTTCCATGTGGTGCAGACGCCGACGATCGGCTGCGCGAGCTGCTCTTCGGTCACGCCCATCGCGTAAAAGAAAGAACGATGCGGCGCGCGCTCCGGTCCGACCGTCACATGCCGACTCGGCAAGCTCGATTTGTCAAAACGTCGTTTGACGGCTTCGTCCGGCATCGGATCGCCTCCTGAGAAAGAATCCCGCTCCCGCGGCGGGTTCTGGACGCGACCCTACCGCGCGCGAATTACGGTAGGGGTCATTAGCCTTTCGGGCGGTTTCGGGGGACCCCATCCCCGTCGAGTGAAAGATAAAGACATATCGACGGCCCGGCAACGATTGATCTCCGGTTGGGGCTTGGGCCGCCTGGCGCCCATGCGGGTGCGACGACGAAGTTCGGAAGCGATGGCCACGCCGAAAAGAGGTATCCGTCGACGTGGATTGAGTTCCGGACTTGGAACTACAAGGACTTGTGATAATATGTAAGCTGGCGATGGAGTCCGCCGAAACCGCCCGCAAGGCTGATGACTCCTACGGATGGCCCCGATCTTCGTTGATCGGGGTACTGAAGCAAGACGGTCCGTTTGGAAGAGCGGGTGGTGCGATGGCGAGCTTCGCCGATTTGCCCCCCTACAAGCGAAATGAGCGCCCTGGCGCATTGGCTGGGGGGCCGGCCCGGGGACTGCACTCGGCCCTCCCGTATCCCACGGCCACAGAGACGCGAGGCTGATTCATGGCCGAGCGGATCCTCTATAACCTCCTGCAAGTCTTCGTCGTGATTGTCTTCGCGCCGTTGGTTGAAGGCGTGACCACTCGATTGAAGGAGATCCTTCAATCGAAGCGCGGACCGAGTATCCTTCAGCCGTATCGCGATCTCTGGAAGCTTCTCCACAAGGACGAGATCGTCTCCGACCAAAGCTCCTGGATCTTCCGCGCGGCGCCCTATGTCGCCTTTGCCGCGCCCGTCTTCGTCAGCCTCCTGATCCCGGTCCTGACGCGGTATCCGCTGTTTTTCGCCTTCATGGGCGACATGCTGGGCGGCGGCTTCATTCTGGCGCTCGGCGGCTTCTTTGCGACGCTCGCCGCCGTGGATACGGCGAATCCCTACGGCCCAATGGGCGCCAGCCGGACGCGGATGGTCGGATTTCTGGCCGAGCCTGTTTTCATCGTCGTCTTTCTGACCGTGTCGTTCGTCGCCGGCTCAACCATCCCGTACATCGTCCAGCTTCGCTGGGTCACGCCGATCGCCAACTTCTTCGAGCCGTCGCATGTCCTGCTAATGATCGCCTTTCTGATGCTGATCCTGGCGGAGGACGGCCGCATCCCGGTCGATAGTCCGTCCGGGCTGTTCGAACTCGCCATGATCGATCGCTCTAAGTCGCTCGAGTACTCAGGGCGCGGCGCCGCCCTCATGAAGTGGGCCGGCGCGATGAAGTTCTTTGTGCTCATCTGCATCTTTCTCAATGTTCTTGTGACCCCTTGGGGTCTGGCGCACGGCACCGCGCTGGTGGAAGTGCTGCTCGCAATCCCTCTAGTGCTGCTGAAGATCTTTGGGTTCGTACTCGTCTTAGTTTACATCGAGTCATCCCTCGCAAAACTGCGTCTCTTTCGCATCACCGAGTTTCTCGGGGCAGCCTTTGTCATTTCCGTCGTCGCGATGATCACCCGCTTGACCGAGATATAGAGAGAAGCGCGCAATGAACAGTTCTCCATTCCCCGTCTTATTTGCCTTAGACGCGCTGACCGGAGCGCTGTTTCTCCTCACGGCTATCGGCGTCGTCGCGACCCGTCAGGTGCTGGCCTCGCTGCAGCTTTTCATTGCACAGTCCTTGCTTTTGACGATCTCCGCTGTGTTACTCGGGCTCGCACTCGGCTCTATCCACCTCTTCGCCGTAGCGGCCATTACGATCGGAACCAAAACCTTGCTCATCCCGTGGCTGCTGCGGCGCACAGTCAGCGCCGAGGTCTACCGCACGCGTGAGATCGACCGGGTGCTCAACATACCGAGTTCGCTGTTGCTGGCGGCGGTTCTGGTTGTTCTCGCCTATGCGGTTGCAAATCCGCTCCTCGACGCCGTCAAAGTGCCGTTCGCAGCAGTTAATTTGCCACTTGGGGTTGCAGCAATGTTCCTGGGCATCTTCACCGTCGTGGTGCGGCGCGAGGCCGTGCCGCAGCTGCTCGGCCTGCTTGCGCTCGAGAATGGTGTGTTCTTCGTGGGCATCGCCATCGTGCCAGATCTTCCGGTCATCGCGGAGCTCGCTGCAGCGGTGGATGTGCCGGTTGTTGCACTGGTGGTCGGTCTGCTCACCCGACAGATTCACAAGCGCGTTGGAACCACTTCTGTCGGCCGTCTTGCCGCTTTGCGGGAGCACTGACGCGTCATGGAACTCGCGGCTGTTCTTGTTATTCCCGTCCTCGCGAGTGCGTTTTCGCTCTCGCCGCTCGGCCGCCGCTTCGCAGCTCCGTTCACCTTGATTGCCGACGTCTTGATCTTCCTGATCGCCGCGGACGTCGCGGTTCGGACCGCGCGCACAGGGCGGATCAATGCGCTCGGCGACTGGCTGACCTGCGATGCCCTGGGCGCACTGGTACTGGCTCTCGTCGCCCTCGTTGCGATGACTGCGGCGCTGTTCTCCTGGGGCTACATCCAGATTCGGTCCGCGCATAAGGGTCAGAGGAAAGAGCAGAACTATTACGTGCTCTATAACCTCTTCGTTCTGTCGTTGCTGGCTGTACCGATTCTAGCGAACGTCGCGCTCATGTGGGTGGCGGTGGAGCTCACGACCTTGCTCTCCGCCTTTCTCGTCGGTTTCGAAGATACGCCGGAAGCGCTCGAGGCGGCCTGGAAATACGTCGTCTTGACGACCCTGGGCGCTGTGCTTGCCCTCCTTGGCTTTCTCATTCTCTACTGGGGATCGCGCGTCGCGGGATATGAGCCGTTTACCTGGGCGGGGCTCGTTGTCGCCGCTCCGCGAATGCCTGCGGCCCTGTTGTGGCCCGCTTTCCTTCTCATTCTCGTCGGCTTCGGCACGAAAGTAGGACTGGTGCCGATGCATACCTGGTTGCCGGATGCGCATAGCCAGGCACCCGCGTCAATCTGTGCGCTGCTCTCAGGTGTCGAGACGACCACCGTACTCTACGTCATTCTGCGGCTTTTCCCAGTAGTGGGCGGGATGCCGACGCTCGATGCGCGGCCGTGGTTCATCGGCTTCGGCTTGCTGTCGGTGGCGATTGCTACGCTGTTGCTCATCTACGTCCAGGATTTCAAGCGCATGTTTGCGTTCTCCACGGTCGAGCACATGGGCATCATCCTTGTGGCCGCGGGATTGGGCGGCGCCGAGGCGCATCTTGGCGCCGCCTACCAGATAACCGGGCATGCCATCGCAAAGTCTTTCTGTTTCTTCGCCGCTGGGTCTGTTGCGATGCGGTGCGGAACGCAGGAGATTGCCTCGGTGCGTGGACTCGTCCGATTTGCACCGCTATCCGCGCTTGCGCTCACCGGCGGCGCTTTCGCGATCGCTGGCGCGCCGCCGTTTGCCGTGTTCGTCAGCGAGTTTCTGATCATCAGGGCGGGGATCGCCAGCGGTCAGTATCTGACGACCGCCGTATTGGCCTCCTTCGTCGTCATAGCCTTCTGCGCAATCATGTATCACGTCAACCGCATGGCGTTCGGCGCGCCGGCTGGTCGCCAAGGCCTGTCGGCGTTGCCGTTGTCGTGCAAAGTGACTCTTCTCGTCGCGGCGATTCCTCTGATCGTCATTGGAACTTATGTCCCTGCGGCCTTGCAGGACCTGCTGCGTGCAGCCGCGAGCGCCATGGGAGGCTGAGGCTAGCTCATGACGGTCCGCAACATAGCTCCCGACTTCGTGCGACCAGCGAATATCGCTGACCTGTGTAACGTGCAATGGAAAGGTCGGGCGATGGCGACGCTCGACCAAAGGGTTAGTATTTGTCGGATTGAGTGCCGCCCACAGGATTTGCCAGCGCTCGCCAGGTGGCTCACTGAGGAAGTGGGCTATGCCTTTGCGACACTGGTCGTCGAGGAGACGACCAAGGCCGCCTGGTGCCTCACCTACGTCTTTTACAAGGAGGCGGGTGCACCGTGGGCGTTTCTCGAACTCCAGGTCGATGAGCGCGGGGGCTCGGTGCCGTCGATCGTTGGACTCGCGATTGGTCCTTCCGTCGACTGGCACGAGCGCGAGGCGGAGGATTTATTCGGAGTGAAGTTCGAAGGTCATCCGCGGCTTGGCGAGTTTGTTCTGCATGAGGATTGGCCGGAGGGCGTCAATCCTATGCGCCAAAGCTTCGACGGGCGACAGAGGCTCAAGCTCCGAGAATCAGAGCCTGAATGGCGGCCGCCCACCATCGTCGTGGCTCCGGGCAGCTTCGCGATGCCGGTTGGTCCCGTGTTCTCCGACTTCGCCGAAGCCGCACATTTTCTGCTCGAGACGGTGGGCGAGGACGTCATCCACACGATCCCGCGCTTCTTCTACAAATATCGCGGTGTTGAAAAGATCGCCGAGGGTCGGTCGGTCGATCGCGTCCTGCTGATCGCCGAGCGCTTCTCCGGCAACGCTGCGTTCGCGCATGGTTTGGGATTCTGTTTAGCAATCGAGGCGATCTGTGGGATTGCAGTGCCGGCGCGCGCGAGGGCGCTGCGGACAATCCTCGCCGAGCTCGAACGGCTAAGACATCACGCATCGACGATCACCGGCATCTGCAACTCGACCGCACTTGCCGTGGCCACCAGCCAGGCTGCACTTATTGAGGAGGATCTCCTTCGCCTGACGTGCGAGGTAACGCGCCATCGGTATCTCTTTGGTGCAGTCGTGCCCGGCGGGCTGGCGTGGGATCTCACTCAGGAGCGGTGCAGCTATCTAGCGGCTGCCATCCAGCAGCTCGCCGAGCGTCTGGATCACCTCCACCGGATGCTCCGCTACTCCAGCAGTTTCCTCGATCGTCTTGAACAGGTTGGCCTCATATCGACCGAGGTCGCGGTCTCCTACGGTCTCGTCGGACCAATCGCGCGCGCTTCCGGCTTGACGGGCGACATGCGCAAGCTTCACCCGTACGCCGCGTATGAGGCTGCCGACTTTTTGGTTGCGGTAGAGCAGGAGGGGGATGGGTATGCTCGCCTGCGCATTTTTTTCCGCGAAGCAGAGCAGTCGGCCTCCATAATTCGCCAACTCTTGGCGACGCTGCCCGCGGGAGACATTCGTTCGGATGCGGCAGACGGGCGCGCCGGCGCAGCGCTTGCCGCGGTCGAGGCGCCGTCGGGCGCCGCCTTCCATTGGGTGAGGCTGCGCCAGGACGGTACTGTCGCGCGCTACCGCATGACCCCTCCTGCGTTCACCAACTGGCACGGTTTGCACCGCGCGGCCGAAAATTTCGCATTCCAGGACTTTCCGATCATCCTCGCCAGCTTTGGGTTGTCGAACGCCGAATGCGATCGGTAGGGGCGCCATGGCGAATTGGGTTCTCACTGGTCTGCGCACGGGAATAAGGTCCGATCTCTATCCCGATCGGCCTGACAACACTTCGGGAATTTCGCCAGGTCGACCACTCGGCGCTTCCTCTTTGTCGCATGAAGGCGCTGACGCTCTCGTTGGACGTTGCCCGACCGGAGCTATCGCGCGTCGCGATGGAGGAATTGCGGTCGATCACGGCCGATGCGTCCATTGTTTCCGTTGTCAAGCCGATACGAAGGCGCCGGGCATCCCATGGGAAGACGGGTATCAATGGGGCGCGTACCCTGACGAAATGGCTGCCGCGCGCAAAAAGCTGGACCGGGCGTTCGGTCGCTCGCTCCACATTCGGTTCGTCGATGCCGGTGCCTGCGGGGCCTGCATGAGCGAGGCGCGCCAGCTCAACAACCCGTACTACAACATGCACCGTCTGGGATTTTTCATCACGCCGACGCCTCGCAGCGCGGATGTCTTGCTCGTTGCCGGCCCGATCTCGGATGCGATGCGGCTCCCGCTGCAGAAGGCCTATGAAGCAATGCCGACGCCCAAGCGGGTCGTCGCGATCGGAGTCTGTGCAATCTCCGGGGGCGTCTTTGGTCCAAGCTTCGCGGCAGGTGGCGGCGCGGCCGAAATCCTCCCGATCGACGTGATCGTCCCCGGCTGCCCTCCGCCGCCTCTGGCGATTCTCCATGGCCTGCTTGTTGTCGTAGAAAGAAAACCTCCGTCGGGACTCATCTCGCTGCCGGCTGTCGTAAAGGCGAACGCGACATGACCGACACAGGCCCGCTTTTCGAAACCTTCTTCATTCTCTGTGGCGTCGGAGCGATCGCGGCGTTCTTGGTCCCGGCGCGCCGGATTCCGCTGTTGCTGGCGGCGGTCGGAACACTGGCTTCACTCCTCATCCTGGCAACGAGCGCCTTGCACCTTGCCAGCGACACTGCTTTCCGCGTCGAGCTCTGGAGAGTCCTCACTCTGGGCAAGCTGACCTTAGCTGCGGATCGCCTCTCGGCGTTCTTCCTCTTTGTGTCGGGCTTGGTCTTCCTTCCGGTATCTCTGTTTTCCGGCCCTTATCTCTCGAAGTATGTGTTGCATCATGATCTGCGGTATTTCAGCGTTCTTTATCACGGTCTATTCGCATCCATTGTGATGGTTCTGATCGCTGAGGATGCGATCTCATTTCTGGTCGCATGGGAAGCGATGTCGATCGCCAGCTATCTCCTGGTCGCTTACGAATACGAGCGCGAGGAAAGCGCCCGCGCAGGATTCGTGATGCTGGCAATGAGCGAGGCGGGGACGATCGCAGTGGCCTTGGCTTTCATCGTCGTGGCGGGAACAGCAGGTACTCTGGGCTTTGACGGGCTGCGGTCGAGTGCGCCGGTGCTTGGAGAAAAGGCGAGGTGGGTTGTTCTGCTGCTCTCCTTCCTCGGCTTTGCCGTGAAGGCGGGGCTGGTACCGGTCAATAGCTGGCTGCCGCTCGCGCATCCCGTCGCACCGACTAACGTCTCCGCTTTGCTGTCCGCGGTGATTGTCAATCTCGGAATCTACGGGATCGTACGCTTCAATCTGGATCTCGTGCCTGTTATCGCGCCTGGCCCGGGATTGGTCGTTCTCGTGATCGGGAGCGTGTCAGCCCTGATCGGAATCCTTTATGCGACGATCCAGGCGGAGATGAAGCGGCTTCTTGCGCACAGCACGATCGAGAACATGGGCATCATCGCGGCAGGTGTCGGAGCGGCGATGGTCTTCCTTGCAACCGACCATCGAGTGGCTGCCGGTATCGCTCTCATTGCTGCGTTCTACCACCTCATGAATCATTCGGTCTACAAAGCGCTTCTGTTCATCGGCACCGGCGCGGTCGAAGCGGGTGCGGGAACACGCGATCTCGATCGGCTTGGCGGGATCGTCCGGCGCATGCCGTGGACCAGCGCCTTCTTTCTCGTGGGGGTCCTGTCGATCTCGGCGTTGCCGCCGCTCAACGGCTTTGTCAGCGAATGGCTTACCCTTCAAACCGTCCTGCGCTCTGTCCTCCTGTCTTCGACGGCAATCAAGATCGTTTTTGCCGTTTCAGGCGCACTCCTGGCGTTGACCGCGGGACTGGCGGTTACGTGCTTTGCCAAGGTCTTCGCTATGGGTTTCCTGGGTATGCCGCGTTCGGATGGCGCTGCTGGCGCGGTTGAGAGCAGTCGCGCGATGCGGGGGCCGCTGTCGTTGCTCGCCGCTTGCTGCGTAGCCCTTGGGATTTTGCCGACCTACGTCATCCCCGTGCTGGACCGCGCCGCCTCGCCATTGGTCCATGCGAGCGCGACGGCTGCGTTGGTGCCCCCTTTCTTCAGCGAGACCGCGCAACGCCAAGAAAACGTTCCGGCGGCATTCCTCGCCGAGTTCCATGACCTCGGAAGTCAGGTCGGGCGCGACTGGCTCCCGGGGCGGGGACTCGTCGTGCTTCATCGCGGCGAGGCGCGCAATCCCGTCGTTTTCGCGATGTCCACGTCCTACACTCTTGTCGTCCTCGCTCTTTTGCTCGTGCTGATCTTCGCCGCCTTCCGGCTGATGACGCGAACTCGTGCTCTCGCCCGGGGCGCGGTGTGGGATGGTGGCCTGCGTCGGCTGTGGCCGGGCGTCACGTACACGGCAACCGGGTTTTCCAACCCCGTGCGGGTGGTTTTTCAGGTCTTGTTACGCCCGACATCGGTGGAAGACAGCACCGAAGCCGTGGCGCGTCACTTCCGTACCGCTATCAGGCGCGAATACACTGAAGTTCATATCGTCGACCGCTTTGTCCTTGGGCCGCCGATATATGTCTTGCGCGGCGCTGCGAACGTGGTGCGGAAGATGCATGTCGGGCATGTGAATGCCTATGCGGCATACGTTCTGCTCACATTGCTGCTCGTTCTCATCGCCGGGATTGGCTTGTTGTAGCTATGGCGAGCAGCCCAAAGACGGACTCGGCGCAGCGTCGTGGCTGCGACTCGCACCTTGAAGAAGCGTGCCGCCAACTGCGTGCACACGGCGGCCAACGCCACGATGGAGAAGATCCGATGGAGACGACAGTGACGATGGTTCGCCTATATCTTCCCGAAGCTGGCCACAGCACGCGGAAGGCGCAGATGGAGAAAGTGCTGCATCTGCTGCGGAATCAACTTCACGTGCACGGCGTGGCCGTGTTGCAGGGGTTGAAAGACGCCGGAAGCAGCGAGGAGGCGCATTATGAGAGTGTCGGTGACCTTCTGAGGAGGCACCCGGATCCGCCGCTCATCATCGAGTTTTTCGATGACTCGCCGGCAGCGGCGGAGATCAGAAAGTTGGTGCGCGGACTGGTGCCGAATAGCTACGCGATCTATTGGCCGGCGACGTGGGAAGGTGCCGCTTCCAAGGCCGGCGGTACGGGCGTTGCGGTCGCAGGCGCCTGATTTCGAGCTCCTGCGCCGAGGTCCAGCTGAGTCGATGCACGTGGGTGGGCTCGAGACCCGCCCACCCCCTAATTAGCTTGCCGTCAGTGTCGTGCCGGCATTTACGTGTCCTGTGATCGCTGATCGAACCTTGTCCTGCCGTTGGAGCCAGCTGGTGATCGTCCTCGGGTTCCCTTCGAGGACTCTCGCCCAACTCGTACTTCTCAACGGTTCTGCGCTTGCATGCCACCAATGCTCCGTTGCGACCATTAAAGCCCACGCCCCTCCATCGCGGGCCGTGCGGCGCAGGAGATGAACTTCCAGGGTAACGGCATAGTCCGTCCCCGAAAAAGAATGGCGGTCCTTTCGCCAATCGACGTCTCCAACGTGCCAATGCGTTTGAGCGGGGCTGGGACACGTAGCGCGGTAAAGGATCTGCCAGAAATTGAGGAAGTTGCGATCGTTTACACCCCGCATGTGTTTCTCCCTTGATGAATGCGGATTCTTCCCTCGCGCGCCGAAATCGCCTGACGACGAACGCCGCCCCGTCTAGGCGGGACGTAAGGGTCGCCGCTCTTGGCGTGCTCTCGTCTTCGGGTGATAGGTCTTGGTCCGACCGACAATGAAGCCCTACCGCGTGTTCGACGCCGTAGGAGCCATCAGCCGTCTTGGCGGTTGCGGGGAGCCCCATCCCCGTCGCACCTCACAGAATCTGCCGTGCTGAAAGAAAGGTCAACAGATTCCGATGTCGTAATTCCTCATTACCGGGTAGACGGCGGATCGCAGCGCCATTGTCATCGACCAATTTCCGCAACGAGGAGAGGATCGAAGCGCGGGTTGAGCTGGTCGGGAAAGTAGCCCCTGGGATTGCAGAGGACCCGCGTACGTCCGATCATGTAGTCGAACGAATCGTGCATATGACCGTGAATCCACAGCGAAGGACCGTATCTCTCGATGAGCGCTTCCAAGTTCGAAGCGAAGGCCGGGTTCAGCGGGTCATTCAGAAATCGGGACGCTACCGACCGAGGCGAAGGAGCATGGTGGGTGATCACCACGGTCGTCCCGTCGAATGGCCGGCTCAGCTCCTTGCGAAGGAACGCGATTGAGACGTCGTGTAGTCGCGCCGTATCCGAGGGGACAAGTGTCCGCAGCTTGTAGCCCCGCTCGCACTTGATCACTTGGAAATCTTCAAGCCGTTCTTGTGCGACCGCCATCGAAGCGGTCGGTGTCCCATAGAGCTGGAAGTCGGTCCAGAGCGTGGCGCCGATGAATCGTGCTCGTTCACCGGGAACCACTTCGCCTTCCCATGTCGCGCGTTCAAGAAAGATGACTCGACCTTCCGTGGCGCCCGCCCTTTGCCGACTGAAGGCAATCATCCGGAACAGCTCGTGACCATACGCCTCGTGATTCCCGCCGATTAGAATTGTTGGAAGAGCAAAGTGCCGGACCACCCAATCGACCGCCAGAGACCCGCCATGGATGTCCCCTGCGAGAACAAGGATGTCGGCTTTCGGCTGAGGCGGATTCATATAGAAAGCGGCCGCACCTCGTGGTGGTTGGCCACCTTTATTTGGCCGGTCCGCGAGTTTTGCATCGAACTCGAGATGCAAATCGCTCATGACGGCGATCTTCATCGTTCCGGCCCGCCAGCGCCAAAGGAATGGGAACGGCGCGAACGCCGCTCGCCCAATGTCGCCGATATCCGCGACAATCTCATTCAGCCCTTCGCCTCCCACAGCGTCGGGCAGGCGTCAGAACCTGCCTCGGGGCAGGAGAAGGACATGGGACTCCTGCCGCATCACATGCAGTAGGAGTCATCAGCCGGATTGGCGGTTAAAGGGGGAACTCCATCCCCTTCGCAGGTTATAGCTGTCGCCAACCGGCGAGGATGGTCGGCGCGCTTGCTGCGACGGTCCATCTTCGCTCGTTGGCGGCGCAATGTCGAGACGGCAGAAGGTGCCGCCTTTTGGATTCTGAGATCAAGGCGAGATCGCATTCCAATGTTATCTCCAATGCGCTGCACGTCGCCGGTTCGCATTTGCTATTGACAAGGCAGATGGAGGTCATCATTCTCGCGGTTACAGGTGATGGAGTTCACCTTTAACCGCCCTTGGGGCTGATGACTCCTCCTAGGCGTCTGCGGACGACAGGAGGAGTTTGCATGAAAGCCCCCCGGCGACCCCCCAACAGAACGCGTGCAGTGTTGTCAGGAGCGCCAGCCCCGCGGTGGCGGTTGGCCGCACCGCGCCTATGAGCGCGCGGGATGTTCTCCTCCAGATCGGTCAGGTCCTGACCGTTCTGCTCCTGGCGCCGCTCATCCAGGGGATCATCGTCCAGTTCGAGGAACGCGTGCAGCGCGCCCAAGGGCCGGGCATTT
>Ga0335073_10012906_pt1 | contig 11712 bp, 9 predicted proteins | sample Lox_Sample_22_FD_207093 | JGI IMG/M metagenome (GOLD analysis project Ga0335073, IMG submission 207093) | Soil microbial communities from Loxahatchee National Wildlife Refuge, Florida, United States - Lox_Sample_2.2 | ecosystem: Environmental > Terrestrial > Soil > Wetlands | place: USA: Florida... | reverse complement strand
CAACGCAGCGGGGAATCATAGACGAAAAGGCGCGAGACCAGATCCTTTTTTCGGTCAGCGGCAATCGTAATCTCCTTCAGGCTCTTCCTAAAATGCCAAGCGCTGACGTCGTGATTGCCAGGAATAACAATGACGCGGCTCCGGTTACCGCCCACAAAGCGGTCGGCGAGCTTGCTGAGAAAATCGAGCGCTTCGTCGTACTGCGCGCAAAGCGACCGGGCCGGGTCCGCCTCATCAAAGTTGATACCTTGAATGATGTCTCCGCTGACTATTATGAGGTCGGGGGGCCTGATTTTCGGTTCTTCTTCCGTCGTATAGTGGCGCCGGTCATTGTCGAGCGCGTCCAAAAGAACATCGTTGCGGATCGGGTTGATCGGATCGCGATGCAGGTCTGAAATATGAAGAATACTGATTGTTATCATAGGCTAGCTTCAGTGCGCTGCCTTAGTCCCGATTTCCGGCCCGAGCGATCTCACAAATGTCTTGGGGTCTGCCTGCCGTCAAGCTCGACGGCAGGGCCATATACACGTCGTCAGTCCGTTATCAGAAGGTCTGACGTTACAAACGCATCAACTATGCCACTACGCCCCAGAGCAGAGCTTCGAAGTTCATCTTGCCAGTAACCTTGTCAATATCCGCCATGGATCATTCACGGACATGCCGCCGTTTATGCGACGTGTCCGATATTGCACCAATAGCTGACATCATTTTTTGGCTGTCGAGGCCTGGGTCCCTTCCACGGGGCGCACCATACTGCACTGCTATTGCCCGTAATTGTAAGGGTAGGCGTGAGGGTAGGGCCCAAATTGTCGCACTGAAGTGTCCTTTGATTTCAATATCTTAAACGCGTAGTGTGGTTTCCTCCACGGCACCACTTTCATCTACCGCCATTGTTCTTCATGCACACTTGTGCCCGTGTATCAGGGACTTCTGCGATTTTCATTTTCCGCCTCGCATCATCGCATTTTTTGGCCCGAATCGAACCGCAGCGTGAACCGGAGATTCGATGTTGGGTTGCGAGTGGCGTGACCGCCCAACGGAGTCATGTCCGTTGTTGTGCCAACAACCGACTTCACCGCGACCCGCCGAATTCGACGCGAAGTGCCACAATGAGACACGCTTGGCGGTGTTCGACTTGATAGTGGAAACGGCGCATTTGTCTTGCCCCGGCGAAACAGCATGACACCAGGCCTTGGCTTCGCGCTGCTCGCCATGGTTTGCTTCGGCATTAGCGATCTTATCTACAAGCGCGGTTCCGCCGCAGGCATCGAGGCTGGCGAGTTTGTCATGCTTCAGGGCTGGATATTCTGCCCCGGCGTCACGCTTTATGCTTGGCTTAGCGGCTCGCTTGATCTTCGCCTCTCGGCACTCTGGGGTTCGTTGGCCGGCGCATTCCTGTTCGTCGCCATGTTCAATTTCGCGGCCAGCTTGCGTGGCGGCGCGGTCTCGACCAACGCGCCGATTTTTCGGCTCAACTTCACTCTCACGGCCGCATTGGCGATCTTACTATTGGGAGAGGTGCTGACGCTCGCAAAGGCTGCCGCGCTTTTTTGTGCGCTCGCCGCAGTGTGGCTTCTGCTTGCGGAACCCGGCACAAAGCGCGGCGAGGTCAATATCAGCTCGCTGGTTCGCGTCCTGATTGCGACCGTAGCGATGGCATTGACCAATTTCTTCTACAAAATCGGTTTGCAACACGGGGCGTTGCCAGAAACGATGGTTTCTACACAGGCTTGGGTCTTCACGTCGCTGGCGACGATTTTGCGCCTCCGGCGCAAGGATGGCTTTCACATCACACCGGGCGCCTGGCGCTATTCGACCTTGGCAGCCCTAGTCTTGGCCGTAGCCTTCATAGCGCTGATGCACGGGCTCGCGGTCGGGCCGGCAAGCGTGCTCGTGCCGGTGGCTCAAATGAGTTTCGTTTTCACTGCGGTGATCGGAGCGGCGCTTTTTCACGAAAGGCTCGATTGGAGAAAGCGCAGCGGCCTCATCGTCGCAGTCGGCGCATTGGCATTGTTCGCAATTAGTTGATTTTGTTTCTTCATTACCCGCCGAAGCTCAAGACATTCTTCTATTATGATGGAGCAATACAACGACCGCTGTGGGCGATTTGCGTCGATTTGGTCGTTGCGACAGGATGTCGGCTCTTGCCCCGGTAACGACCACACCATCGATAGGGGACGTGCCGACGTTATGAAATTTGCGCATTTTTCCCACATTTGGGCCAAGCCCGGTATGACGCCGCACAAGCGCTACGAGCAGCTCTGGCGCGAGCTCGCTTTGTGCGACGATGCCGGCTTCGACTACGCCTTCTGCGTCGAGCATCATTTTCGCCCCGACGAGAGCTGGATGTCGTCGCCGAGCCTGTACGCGGTGGCCGCCGGTGCACGCACTCGGCGTCTGCGCGTCGGGCCGATGGGCTACATCGTGCCGCTCTATCATCCGCTGCGCCTCGCCGAGGAAATCGCCATTGTCGACCAGATGCTCGGCGGCCGCATGGAGCTGGGGCTTGTTCCCGGTATCAATGCCGATTACTTCCGCCCGTTCGGCCTCGATTACGGCCAACGTAAATCGCCGACGCTGGAATTCGTCGATTATTTGCGCGCGGCATTCGGTGCCACCCAGCCTTTCTCGTTCCACGGCGAGGAATTTCATACCGATCGCGCCGAACTTGCGGTGCTGCCGGTGCAGCGCCCGCATCCGCCCTTGTGGATGATGAGCCGCGACCCGCAGACGCTCGAATTCTGCGCCCGGCATGCGATCAATCCGGGCTACTTCCTGGTGTATCCGCGCGCCGACGCTGCGCCGCGCTATCGCAAGTTCCTGGAGCACTGGCAGCGCGCCGGCCGGCCGGCGAAGCCCAACATCGCCTACAGCACCGTCGTCTATGTCGACGAGACCGACGAGAAAGCGATCGAGACGGCGCTGTTCCGGGCGAGCCGCGCTTATGAGGGCTTTTTGCCGCCGCCGCAGCCGGGCGAAGAGTTCGACGAGCGCGCGCGCCGTCACGCCAAAATGTTCATCGGCCGCGGCGAACCGGGGGCGTCGGAGATCATGGCCAACCTGTTCGACCCCGACTATCTGTTCGAGCACGACCTCGTCTTCATCGGCTCGCCGGACACCGTGAGCGCGAAGATTCACGCCGCCGCGGAAGCGGGCCTGTTCAACACCATCATGGGCGAATTCAATTTTTCCGACTTGCCGGAGTCGGACTTAATGCGCTCGATCCACCTGTTCGGCGAGAAGGTGATCCCGGCGTTGCGCGGCTACGAGCCGTTCTAGAGCATGATCCCGAACAGCGGGAACCGATTTTCGGACAACATCATCATGCCCAAATAAGACTCCTACTGCGCCTGCACCAGTTCCGGTCGCGCCTTGAGCCGCGCGCCGTTGAGGGCATGGATGGCGAAACAGACGATCGCGCCGGCGGCAAAGGGAAGCGCCGACCAGACATAAAGCTTCTCCACCGAAAGACCAACGAACAACGCACCGAGCAGCGGACCGATGATCGAGCCGAGGCGGCCGACACCCAGCTCCCAGCCCGAGCCGTTGGCGCGCAGCGAGGTCGGGTAGATCAGCGCGCCGACGACGTTGATGCCAGACTGAATGCCCAGAACCAGGAAGCCGCCGAAGAAGGTCGCCGTCAGCAAGGCGGCCGTCGACGTCAATCCGGCATAGCCGATCGAGGCGATCACCGGGATTGCGAGCACGAACAGGATGGCGATGGCGAAGAAACGATGCCGCTGCAACCACCAGCACAAAGTCAGCGCGCCGATGGTGCCGCCGACTTGAAACAGGGCGCCCGCCAAAGCGGCGGTCGCCTGCGACAGTTTGGCCGCAGTGAGCAACGTCGGCGTCCAGCTGATCAGGAAGAAGTAGCCCATCAGGTTGAGGGAGAACAGCAGCCAGACCAGCGGCGTGATCAACCATAGCCCGTTGCGGAACAGATAGACCGGATTGGAGGCCGCGGCCTGCTGCTCGTCTTCGATGACGAAACGCGCATTCGCCGGCACGTTGAAGCCGGGACGGATCGTGGCGATCAATTGCTCCATTCGCCGCCGCTGGCTTTCGTGCAGCGCCATATATTTGATCGATTCCGGAAGGCCGATGATGGCGGCGAGCGCGATGACGATCGGAAAAATGCCGCCGATCTGGAACAGAATCGGCCAACCGTGATGCGGAACGAATGCTGCACTGATGAAGCCGGCGAAAGCGCCGCCCAACGGAACGAAGCCGACGGCAATGATCGCAAGCGTAGCCCGCAGCCGCCGCGGCGCCGACTCGGCGTTGATCGCCACCACATTGGGAATGACGCCGCCGATGCCGAATCCGGCAAAGAACCGCAGCCAAAACAATTGCGTCAGATCGGTCGAATAGGCGGCGGCGAAGGTCAAGATGCCGAACAGGATGTTGGCGCTGATCAAGGCGACTTTGCGCCCGTAGCGATCGCCGATCCAACCGAACAGCGCCGAGCCGAACAAAACGCCGATATTGCTGGCAGTGAGAACCGGGCCGAGCGCACTGCGTGCGATGCCCCACGATGCGACCAGATGCGGCGCGGCAAATGCGATGGCGCCGATGTCATAGCCGTCAATCAGCGAGATCAGGACCGACCAGATGAGCACCTTGACCTGGAAGGAGCTGAGCCCGCGCTCGTCCAACAGACGCGAAACTTGAACGACCTCGCCAGCCATTTTTTCCCCCCGGAAAATTATAGGTTGTCAGCAGGAATGCCTTGCAGGTCGAGGTCAGGGTAGGCGACCTGTCGCGCGAAGAAAAGCGACATTCCGGCGCACGACGCTTTTTGCGCGAGGCGTCGGCCTGGTATGCGGCGCGGATCGCAGATGCAGGTCCGATTATTCGGCCGCCGCCGTCGCCGCCGGACGTCGAATACCTCGGCCGCGCGCCGCGGCGCGGGAGATACGTTGGGATGCCGACCTATTTCTCATGTTGGTGTAGACACGCCGCAGGCAACTTTTGAGTACAGTCAGCTCCCGCGGCGACAGGCCGGCAATGGCCGCCGCCTCAAATTCGTGGGCGATCGGAATGAGGTGCGCAACCTGGGCCTTGCCCTTGGTGGAGAGCTTTACCACCACTTCGCGCGTGCTGCTGGCCGAGCGTGTGCGCGTGACCACGCCCATACCGACCAAGCGAGTGACCAATCTCGACAGCGTGGATACGTCGATGCTGGTCAAGCCGGCGAGATCGATTTGGCGCTGGCCGCCCTTGCTCGCCAGCGCCGCCATGACGCGCCACATGGCGATGCTCAAGCGAAACGGCGCCAGCGCCTCTTCGCCATATTGATCGGCGATGATGGTGCCGACCCGATTTACCAGATACGGCAAGTAATTATCGAGGTCGAGCTTGGCGGTGTCGCTCACGGGCGTGCCGATCCTGAAATCCAAATCCTGACGTTGGCTAACGGGAAGCTGCCCAACAAGATTCCCCTGCGCCGGTCAATGGCCTTCATTACCGCGTTATTATTGCATTTACAACAGATGCATTTTCAACTATCGTCACCGAATTCCGGGTGCGATGAAATCCGGCGTCATGGGAGGAAACGATGGAGTTCGGATATTTCACGCTGAGCGACAATCACTACGAAAACAACACGCGCTCTTCGAACCAGTTCGTCGCCGACATCACCGCCGAGGCGCTGCTCGCCGACAAGCTTGGCATGCATTCGGCCTGGATCGGCGAGCACCACTTCAACTCGCTCGGCGTATTGTCCTGCCCGGACATCGTGCTCGGCTATGTCGCCGCCAACACGACGCGCATCCGGCTGGCGCCGGCGGTGACGGTGCTGCCGCTGCATCATCCCATTCGCGTCGCCGAGCAGTGGGCAACACTCGATTTGCTCTCCAACGGCCGCGTCGATTTCGCCGCGGGACGCGGCTACGACCAGCGCGAATATCTGCCGTTCCATGTCTCGTTCGCGGACAACCAGGGAATCTTCGAGGAAGGCCTCGAACTAGTGCGTCGGCTGTGGCAAGCCGACGACCGCATCTCGCATCACGGCAAATACTATTCGTTCGATGACGTGCGGATCACGCCGAAGCCGGTGCAGCGGCCGATCCCGACTTACGTCGGATCGTTCTCCAAGCCCTCGATCGAGCTTGCCGCGCGTCTGGGCTGCGGACTGATCGTGGCGCCGTTTGCCGCCGCCATCAGCTATGGCGGCCTCAAGCAAGTCGCCGACCTTTATCACGAGAGCTGCGCGCGCTACGGCACCAAGCCCGGCCGCTTGATGTGCAGCTACTTCATCCACTTTGCCGACGACAAGGCCCATGAGGATGCCCAGCGCGCGCGCCAGATCCGCTACTACAAGGAGTGCGTGATTCCGGCGTTCCCCAGCGACCCCAAAACCGCACCGCCGAGCTACCGTTATTTCATCGGCATGGTCGAGCGGCTGCAGAAGGTCAAGCCGGAGGATTTGACGGAAAATTCCGTGCTGATCGGCTCGCCGACGCGCATCGCCGATACGTTGAAGAAGGTCGAGGCTGCGGGCTTTGCAGAGGTGATCCTTTACTTCAACGTCGGCTTAAAGCCGCACCAGCAAGTCAAGGACGAGATGGCGCGCTTCATGGCCGAGGTGGCGCCCGCTTTCGCCGGCGCGCGGCGGGAAAACGCGGCATAAGGCGCGAAACCAAAATCCGATCCGGTCGATACGAGTTTCGCCCATTCCCCGCACACGCGGCAATCCCGCCGAAGTGCGCTGATTGGGCGATCAATCGCGCGATGCCGCTTTGGCGAAGACGGGCGGGTGTCGCCGGCGGTCGATTTCGAGCTAACCGGATCATGCTCTAGCGGCGTCGCCGCAATCGTCCGACGATGCCCTGCGGAAGAAACGTGACGATCAGCACGAACAGGATTCCGAGCCACAGCAGCCAGCGATCGGGATGAAACAGCGCCGACAGCAACGGCATCCCGGCGAGCGCGTCGCTGATGCCGCCCAGCATGTTTTGCAAATAGTACTGTGCCAATACGACGACTATGGAACCGACCACCGCGCCATAGAGCGATCCCATGCCGCCGATCACCACCATCAGCAGAATATCGACCATCAGCGAGAACGACAGCGTGACGTCGGGCCCATTGTAGCGGAGCGCCAGAGCCATCAGCGCGCCGGCCAGCGACGCCATGACGGCGGACAAGACGCAAATCAAGGTGCGGTAGGCGACCACTTGATAGCCCATCGCCTCGACGCGAAACTCGTTGTCGCGAATGGCGCGCAACACCAGGCCGAGCGGCGAGTTGACGATCCGCAGCATGATGAGAAACAGCGCCAGCGCCGCGATGAAAGTCATGTAGTAGGTAATCACCGGGCCGTTAATGATCACGCCCATCACGGGATGAGGCAGAAGCCGAAAGCTTGGTCTGAGGATCGCGGGTACCGAGAAGGTCAGCCCGTCCTCGCCGCCGGTGAGATCGCGCCATTGCTCGGCGACGATCTGGGCGAAGCTCGCGAGCGCGAGCGTGATCATCGAGAAGAAAATGGTGCGCAAGCGTAAGCTCAAAATACCGATGGCTGTGGCCACCGCCAAGGACACTGCGGCGCCAGCGGCCGCACCCAGGATCACCGCACCCCAGCCGACCCAGCCTTTGGCGAGCATGATCGCCACGCCGTAAGCGCCGATTCCGAAAAACATCGTGTGTGCGAACGACACGATGCCGGTGTAGCCGAGCATGAGATCATAGCTCGCCACCAGAATGACGAAGATGCAGATGCGCGAGGACACGCCCAGCGCCTTAGTGCCGGGAAACAGGAACGGCGCGAGCGCCAGCGCCGCCAGGATCGCCAGCATAAGCGCATTCAAAGTGACGCGGCCCGGCGGATCGTCCGAGACCAGCCAGCTCAACCATGAGCCGGCTCGGTCGGTCGTTTTGTCAAAAGCCCGCGCCATTGGCCGCTCACTGCTCGGAGATCGGCAACAATCCGCGCGGCTGCCAAAGCAGGATCAGCGCCATGAGCAGAACGTTCGATCCCAGCGCCAGCTTGGGTGCAAGGAAGTCGACGTAATTGCTGGTCAGTCCGACAAGGATGGCGCCGATGAAGCAGCCGCTGACCGAACCAAGCCCGCCGATAATGAGGATGATGAACACCAGGATGGTCATGCTGTCGCCGATCTGGCTGCCGACGACGGCCTGATATTGTCCCCACATCATCCCGCCCATGCCGGCGAGCGCGGTGCCAGCCATGAAGACGCCGACGAAAACGCGGCGGATATTGTAGCCCAGCGCCTGGATCATCTCGCGGTTCTCGACGCCGGCTCGAACCACCAGCCCGAGCCGGGTGCGGGTCAAGAACAGCTGCATGGCGACGGCGACCGAGAGGCCGACGCAGAGCGCGACCAGGCGGTAGGTTTCGATGGATGAAGAGCCGAAGAACACGCTGCCGCGCAAGCTTGCGGGTCTGGGCAGCGGAATGGCCTGCGGCCCCCATATCACGATCACCAATTGCTCGATGACGGTGAGCCCTCCGATGGTGATCAAAATCTGGCGGAGCGGCGCGCCGTAGACCTGGCGAATGATCAGGCGCTCGAAGACGAAGCCGAGCGCGCCGCTCGCGGCGGCGGCGGCTATCAACGCCACCAGCAGCGCGATCAAATTGAGCGTCAGCGACTGCGCGGCGGTCCAACCCGCTAGCGGCCGCAACACCGAGACGGCGACGTAAGCCCCCACAGTGACGAAAGCCGCGTGCGCGAAATTGAGCACGTCCATGAGGCCGAAGATCAGCGTGAGCCCCGAAGCCACCAGGAAGAGCATGACGCCCATGGTCAGCCCGGCGAGGGTCAGCGTCGCCCAAGGTCCGGGACCGATCGCCGGCAAGGCGGCCAGGATGACGAGCGGCGCGAGCGCATAAGGCGCGCAGCGCTGCAACCGGTCGCGCCAGTTTTCGCTCATAAGGCTGTCGCCATGCTCAAGCCGAGCAGCCGGTGCTGCAACGCCTCATCGGCGGCGAGCATCGCCATGTCGCCGGTATGGATGATGCGCCCCTCGTCGATCACCGCGACATCGTCGCCGACGGCTTCCGCCACCTGGAAATTTTGTTCGACCAGAAGAATGGAAGTCTGCTCGCTTTTGAGCTGCAGCAATGCCGCCGCCAACTGATCGACCATGGCCGGCGACAAACCCTTGGTCGGTTCGTCCACCAGCAAAAGCCGGCGTTGTTCGACAATGGCGCGTCCAATCGCCAACATTTGCTTCTGTCCGCCGGACAGCGAGCCCGCCGCGCAATCCCATTTCAACTTCAGCGCCGGGAAGCTTTCCAGCACGCGGTCGAGGTCTTGCTGGGCGAAGCCGCGCGGTGCGGTGGCAAGAAACAAATTCTCGCGCACTGTCAGCCTGCCGAAGATGCCCATATTTTCCGGCACGTAGGCGATGCCCAAGCGCGCGATCCGGGGCGTCTGCATCGCCGTGATCGCCTGGCCGTCGAACACTATATCGCCGCGACGCGCCCGCCACAGGCCCATGATGGTGCGCAAAGTCGTCGTCTTGCCGGCGCCGTTGCGGCCGAGCAGCATGGTCACGCGTCCGCGCCGCACCGCCAGATCGACGCCGTGCAGGATGCGATAACGGCCGATATCGGTGTAAACGCCGTCGAGCCGCAACAGCGTGTCGCCGGCGCCGATCATTGCGGGTGCCGCAGGCCGCCGGGTCGTTTCGCGCCGAGATAGGCATGCTGCACCACCGGCAGCGCCACCACTTGCGCGGGCGAGCCGTCGGCGATCAGCGCGCCGTCCTGGAGCACGACGATGCGATCGGCGAGACGCGTCACGACATCCATCCGGTGCTCGACCAAAAGGACCGTCTTGTGCGTCTCCGCTTTTATCTCCTCGATCAAGTCGAGGATGGTCGGAATTTCGTCGAGGCTCATGCCGGCGGTGGGTTCGTCGAACATCAACACCCGCGGCTCGAGCGCGAGCAGGATCGCAACCTCCAATTTGCGCTGGTCGCCGTGCGATAGCGCTGCCGCCGGCAGAGCGGCCCGTGACGTGAGCTTGACCCGCTCGAGCCAGTGGCGGGTTTGGTCGCGGACCTCGACGTTGCGCGCCGCGATGCTGAGGAAGTCAAAGCGGATTTGCGCCACCGATTGCACGGCTAGTCGCACATTCTCGAATACCGAAAGACTCGGATAGAGGTTGATGAGCTGGAACGCGCGGCCGAGGCCGAGGCGGGTGCGGTGCGGCGCGCCAAGCCGCGTGATGTCCTGGCCGAACAGGCTGACGCTGCCGTGCGTCGGTCGCAATTGTCCGGAGATCAGATTGAAGTAGGTCGTCTTGCCGGCGCCGTTGGGGCCTACGATCGCCGTCAAGGTGCCGCGGTGAAAGCTGCAGGTCACGGCATTGACGGCGAGCTGTCCTCCGAAACGCACCGTGAGATCGCGCGTCGCTAGGGCAGGGACGTCATCGGTCATTCCGCGACCTTGTCACGATCCGAGAATCAAGAGTTCCCGGGCGCCAAGCGCGATCATGCGCTAGTGGCCGTTGCGGATCGGTATCTTCATCTCGTCCATGGTGATGACGTGGACGAGCTCCGGAATCGCCCAGGGCACTTTCGGATCGACCTTGATTTTGAAGGCATACATCGGCTGCAGAAGCTGATGGTCCTCCTTGCGGAACAGCACAGTCCCCTTCGGACTTTCAAAAGCCATGCCTTCCATCGCCGCGATCAGCTTCTCGGTGTCGGTCGAGCCGCCGGTTTTTTTCAACGCCTCCACCACCGCCTGTGCCGCGATGAAGCCGCCGCAGGTGAAGAAATCAGGCGGCGCGCCTTTGAAGCGCTTCTCGTGCTCCTTGACCAGCCAATCATTCACTGGATTCTTCGGGATGTCGTAGTAGTAATAGGCGGCTCCCTCCATTCCCGGAAAATCCTTGTAGGCAACCAGCGCCGGCAAGATGTTGCCGCCGGTCGCCACTGAAATCCCCAGCCGCTCCGGATTGAGAGCCTTGAGCGCTCCGAGCGGATTGCCGCCGGCCCAGTTGAGGAAGATGATCTTGCGGCCCTTCTCCTTCGCCAGCGCATCGAAGATGCGCTGATACGGCGCGGTGAAGTCGGTCGTGAATATCGGGGCGAATTCCTCGGACACGAGCTTGGCGCCGGTGGGAACCAGCGCGGTTTTGAACGCGGTGACGAAATCGCGGCCGAACGCGTAATCCTGCGCCAGCGTCGCGACGACGGTGCCCGGCTTGCCGATGGCGAGCGCGTTCGATACCGCATCCTGGGTGGAATTGCGGCCGGTGCGGAAAATGTAGCGGTTCCACGCGCTGCCGGTGATCGAGTCGGCGACGGCCGGCTCGACGATGAAGATCTTTTTGTTGTCCTGCGCGACCGGCAACATGGCCAGCGCCACGGCCGAACTCGTCCCGCCGACCGCGATGTCGGCGTGGTCGTCGTTGTAGGCCTCGTTCAACAGGTTGCGCCCGACGTCGGGCCTGGTCTGGCTGTCCTTCTCGATCACGATGAGCTTGCGTCCGGCCACCGTCATGGTGCCTTTCGTCGCGTATTCCAGTCCGAGCCCGAACCCGACCACGGTTTGTTTGGCATAAGCCTCGAGGATCCCGGTTTTGTCGGCAATCAGCGCGATCTTGATGGGATTATCGGCGGCCAATGCCGGCGCCGCCCATAACGCCGCAAGCGCCGCGCCGAGCGCGACCGAACGGCTTACGCCGAACCTGAATAGCCGAGGCGTATCATGCATTTTCAGCTCCGCTT
>Ga0335073_10012904_pt1 | contig 11712 bp, 12 predicted proteins | sample Lox_Sample_22_FD_207093 | JGI IMG/M metagenome (GOLD analysis project Ga0335073, IMG submission 207093) | Soil microbial communities from Loxahatchee National Wildlife Refuge, Florida, United States - Lox_Sample_2.2 | ecosystem: Environmental > Terrestrial > Soil > Wetlands | place: USA... | reverse complement strand
TCATCGAGGGCCTGCCCGCGGAGCGGACCTGCCCCTGCTCGCACGCGCTGGACGGCGTCAAGCTGCCGATCAGCCTGCCCTGACTCTCTCGTCCTCGGCGGCCTCAGCCGGGGTTGCCCGATCTGCCTGCCTGACGGCCTCGTCCTGGGCGGCCTCAAGCTGCCCGTTCAGCCTGCCATGGCCACCTCGCCCTCGGCGGCCTCAAGCTGCCCGTTCAGCCTGCCGTGGCCACCTCGCCCTCGGCGGCCTCAAGCTGCCCGTTCAGCCTGCCCGGGCTCCCGCTCCCCAGGCCCGCCTCCGCCCAACGCGATTGGGGCGACCCGGGTTTCGGGCGCAGGATTTTTTGGCGGCAGAGTCCCAACGCTGCTGAAACAGCAGCAGGAACGGTCCCTTGCCGCTAATCGAACGTTGGGCGCGCCGTCGGCGGGCCTGCGTTATATGCGAGCAATATCCGGGCTTGTCCCTCTGCCGAGGCGGATACATGTGCGTCCAGCCGTCCGCTGGCAGGCCCGGCGGCCTTTTAGGCTGCTCCGTTCAGATCTGCGCTCTGTCCGAAACTGGCCACCATGTCCGTAAATGCCGAGCCCCGGACCCCGCGCGGTCCGGCTGCCGGTCAGTCGAGATCGCCTTGCTCGATCCGGGCCAGCCGGCGCTCACGGACCAGCTGGTCAAACTCGTGCTCCACGTCGACCCGCCCGGGAGCCAGCGCCGCGAACACTCCCGTGACGTCGCGCATGCTGACCACGCCGAGCAGTTGCCCCCCGGCCACGACCGGAAGGTGCCTGATCCAGCGCACCGCCATCTCCCTGGCCGCCTGCTGCAACGGCATGTCCGGCGGCACGGTGAACGGCTGGGTGGTCATCACCTCATCGACCGAGCTGCGGTCCGGGTCGGCGCCGAGTGCCACCGCGCGGAGCACGTCACGTTCGGTGATGATCCCTGTGAGCTGCCCGTTCTCGCTGATCAGCAGCGAGCCCGTCTGTTGCCGCCACATGCGTTCCGCAGCTGACCGGAGGCTGTCCTGCGGCGACTCCGTGACCGTGGCCTGCGTCATCACGTCCTGAACCTGCACCGCTCCCGCTCCTCGGCCCGCTGCTCGGTTGCCGTTGTGTGGCAGCCCGGGGCACCCACCCTACGGGCCGCGGCAGCCCCGGACGGGTCACTGACCGGTTAGGCTTGATTCGGCCAGCAGGTCGCCGCGTTGGCTGGCCAGGTCGGCCCCGATAGCTCAGTGGACAGAGCAACTGCCTCCTAAGCAGTAGGTCGCGCGTTCGAGTCGCGCTCGGGGCGCAGGCAATGCAGGTGAAGGCCACTTTTCGAAAAGAACTTCATCACTGGGATTCGCTGGTAGCGCTGCCTCACAGGTAGTTGGCTCCGGCGTCTCTGCCGGGGTGCAGGTCGTCCGGTTCTGATGATGTGGTTGGGCGGCGCATCCGGACGGAGCCTCAGCCGGATGGCGGACGCTTACTGGCACGTCATGAGCGTGCGTTCCGGCCAGATGGGCCTCGATATCGAAGTGAGCCTTACGGGTCGCGTGGTTGTCGCGTGGATCCGTCGCGGACCGGGAGGCCGAACTTCGCCGCCAGGTCAGGGCCGCCGCCGAACACGGTGATCCGGGCGATGCCTGCTGGCGTGACGGTGAGGACGCCCAGCCCGTAGGAGCTGTCGCGGTAGCGGGCGATCGCGGCGGGCTGGCCGTTGGCCAGGGTGGGGGTCATCCGCCAGTCGCCCGGCGACCCGATCACGTGCGCGAGGTACCGCAGACAGGTCACGCGGCCGGAGAACCATGTGCGGGTGCCGACCATCTCGATGGCGGCGTCGGCGCGCAGTGCCTTCTCCAGCGCCGCGGTGTCGGCGTTCTCGAACCCGGCGATGTACTGACCGAGCAGTTCCCGTGCGCGCGGCTCGGTCGGCTCGATGACCTGTTCTGGGGCCGGGGCGACTTCATCCAGCCGGGCGCGGGCTCGTTGCAGCGTGCTCTTGACGGCAGTGGTCGAGGTCCCGAGCATGCTGGCGACCTCGGCGGCGGGGAAGCCGAGCACCTCCCGGAGCAGGAGAACGGCCCGCTGCCGGGGCGGAAGGTACTGCAGGCTGGCGATGAGCGCCAGCCGCAGCCACTGACGTGCGGCGACGATCACTCCTGGGTCTTCCGATTCGGGCGTCACCAGAGCATCCGGGACCGGTTCCAGCCACGCGGTGCCCGGTTCAGCCGGGCCGGGAGGGGCGTCGGGATCCTCGGCCGGGCCGCCGAGGCCGGACGGCAGCGCCCGCCGGCCGCGCTGTTCGAGCGCGGTCAGGCAGGCGTTGGTGGCGATGCGGTAGAGCCAGGAGCGCACCGACGACCGGCCCTCGAACGTGCCGTAGGACCGCCAGGCCCGCAGGTAGGTCTCCTGCACGGCGTCTTCGGCCTCGTCCGCCGAGCCGAGGATCCGGTAGCAGTGCGCCAGCAGCTCCCGCCGGAACGGCTCGGTGCCGCGCACAAACTCATCGGAGCGCCCCGTCATCGTGTTCCCCTTCCGGTCGCCCGGGCTCACAGGCCCAGCCGGGGCCGTACCCAGGCGGCCATCTTGCTGATCGCGTCGTCGGCCTCCGGTGCCCGCCCGGCGGCCATCTGGAACGTGTGCAGCATGCCGGGGAAGATGTCGAGGCGCACGTCGACGCCGGCGCTCCTGGCGCGGGAGGCCAGCAGGTGAGCGTCGTCGGCGAGTGTCTCGTCTCCGCCCGCCTGGATGTAGACCGGGCCGAGGCCGCCGAGGTCGGCGTACAGCGGGTTAGCCCGCGGATCGCGGGGATCGGTGCCCTCGCCCAGGAAGTTCCGGATGAGCCCGTCCACGACGTCCTTCTTGAAGAACGGGTCGCAGTCCCGGTTCGTTTCGTAAGACTCACCGGTGGTCTCCATGTCCACGCACGGCGAGATCAGCAGCGCCGCCGCCGGCAGCGGCAGCCCCTGTTCCCGGGCGCGCAGCTGTACGGTGACCGCGAGCCAGCCCCCGACCGAATCACCAGCGAACGCGATACGGGACCCGCTGATCCCCTGATCCAGCAGCCACCGGTAAGCGACGGTCACGTCATCCGCCGGCACGGGGAACATGCCTTCGGGGAGCAGGTGGTAGCTGACGATCAGCGCCCGCGCGCCGGTCGCCTTCGCCAGGTGGCCGAACATCTTGCGATGGGTATAGATCGAGCCGCCGACGAACCCCCCGCCGTGCATGCATAGCAGCACCCGGTCCGTGCTGGCGCGTTTCGGCACCGCCCACATGGCGGGCAGCCCGCCTGCCTCGGTCTCCAGGTAATCGACCGCCCGTGGCTCGGCCGTGAGGTCCCCCCACGATTCGTTGTCGGGCGCCTCGAAGCCGGGCTGCACCATGGCCAGCCGGGACGCTTCCCAGTGCCTCCTGACCGCCTCGGACTGCTTACTGGGCATCGCGGTTCACCTCTTCCGGGCAGTTGTGGAAGGCCTGAACCTGCCAGGCGGCGCCCTGCCTGGACAGCACCCAGGTCTCCAGCGCGCGGGTGGCGGCGTCCGGCTCGGTCTGCCCGGCCAGCAGCACGGCCCCCTTGCTTGCCACGATGGCGACATCCCCGGCGACGAACCGGATCTCCCGTACCTCGTAGATGGCTCTGGAGCCCTTCAGCTCGCCGGCGAACAGCGTTGCCATCGTGTCGCGGATCGCCTGCCTGCCGGGCAGGTAGGCGCCGGGCAGAGTCGCCATGGCGGTCTCGGCATACGGCTTGGCGAACGCGTCGGCGTCGCCCGCTTCCCAGGCCGCGTACACCTGCCTGAGGACCTCTCGTACCTGGCAGCCGGCGTCATCGGTCATTATCGGTTCCTTCCACGAGCTCGCGCCTCGCGGCACGGTCGGTCCGCGAAGCCTTCGATAATGCAGACCGCCGGTGCCGGGAAAGGAATCGGCGCGGTCCGGCTGGCGCAGGGTGCGCCAGAGCCACAACGGGCAGCCCGGCCAGGCCGCCGCAGCCGCGGCGTAGCACAAGCCGGGAGGCGCCGTACGCGGCATGAGCACCGTTGCGTGCGGCAGCCTCGGTGGCATGCGGTTCGACCGACTGCGAGGCGGAGGGCTTGGAAAATTCCTGGCCGGGGTGTCGATCGGCGCGAGTGCGTTCGTAGAGAAGATGAGCGGCAGCGGTCCGGGCTGCCCGTGAGCAGAGAGGAGCTTGAGATGACGCGGTACCTGATCGCCTTCAACGAGGAGTGGGCGCCCGACCTCACGGTGGAGGAGCTGCGCGAGAGGGGCGCATCCGGCATGGCCTTGATCGAGGAGATGACGGCCGCCGGTGTGTTCGTCTTCAGCGACGGCGGTCTGGACGCGTCGACCGTCGTGTGCAGCGTCGACCCGAGCAGCGGCTCGCCCGTCTTCACCGACGGGCCGTTTGCCGAGACCAAGGAGCACCTCGGCGGTTTCACGGTCGTCGATGTGCCCGACGACGCCGAGGCACGGTATTGGGCCGGCCGGGTCGCGGTCGCGGTCGGCTGGCCGCAGGAGGTGCACCGCTTCCCGCACCGCACAGGGATTGAGCCTGACACCCAGTCCGGGGCCTCGACCTGACTGCGACTGACCTCGCCCCCGTCGTCGGTGCGTGCACCATGGATGGCTTCGCCGGTTCGGCGCGGGCCGAAATCAGGGCTTGATGTTCCGTGTGCCGCGCGCGGGCATCCGGTTGCGGCTGCCGGATCCTGGCGTAACGTCTCGCTCAACGTTCGCGGGTGTGGGTGCGAGGCCCGCAGGAGGATGCCGGCCTGTCCACGACGCGCTGTTCTCTCCGGGAGCAGCACACGCCAACGGCCTGGGCCGGATGGAGCGCGCGGGGGTGGAGCTGGTGTCGGCCAAGGAACTCGCCTACGACTGGCTGCGCACGGTCACCGGGGCGCGTGAGTTCTTCCTGGCCAACCCCGACCTCGCGGATCCACCCGGATTCTCCCTTTGAACGTAAACGTCTGCGTGGCCATGTGGCCGCGCTGAACTGGCTAGCTGTCAGGGGTCCGAAGAGTACGGCCGGCACTGGTCAATGTGGGGCTCAAGGCCGAGCCTGACAGGCCTGTTCTTCGAGGAGCACGTCCATCCCGTTCGGCGGGCCTAGCCGGCCAGGGATCCCCGGGCGGGCTGGCGGGCGAGCTTGCGGCGTAGCGCGTCTTGAATCGGCACTGGAAGCAGGCGGGCGGTCATGGCCGTTCGCCGTGCGTTCTTTCCTGACAGGTAACAGGACCGGGGGTGGGCGGCGCGGAGTGCGTGCTCGACGGTTTCCGCGACGACGCCGGGTGAGCTGCCCTTCGCGTGTATCCCGGCGAAGAAGCCGACCAGGTGAAGGAAGGCGTTTCCGTACAACGCCCGGCCACCCTGGGTCGTGTCGTTCAGCACCGCCCGGGCGTCGCTTTCGAGTTTGTCCACGGCCTCGCTGCGGATGCTGCCGGGCTCGACCAGCGTCACGCTGATGTCCCACGGCGCGAGGCGCAACGGCTTGCTCTTGTACGGTCTGACTGGCGGACGGTAGAACCTGCATATGCGCAAGGTGGAAGCTGCGGCAGAGCGGACTGCCCATGTGCCGCCCGAGGTCGTCTGGTCCTGCTCAGCGACGTCATGGTGTACCCGCAGTGGGGACCATGGCGCAAGGCCGGCTGCCGGAGCGAGGGCGACGCGGCCGCGAACGGCAAGGGCGCCGTCTACTGGCTGGAGGGGTCAAAGCGGTACGGGCTCCGGTATCCCGTCTCGGTTGAGGAAATCCTCGACGTCGAGCCTCGGCCGCTGCGCAACCTGTATCCGGTCATCGTGGCCGGCCTGGTGAAGGCCGCGGAGGCTCCCCAGAGCTAAACGGCGTGCGAGGTGGCTTCGACGTCGGCTTCTCGTTCTCGATGCGAGACCCAGCAGGCGTCGCCTGCCGACGCTACGTCTAGCGCGGCCATGGCCCCTGTATTGGCGGGATCGCCTGGTCGTCGACGCATGTCAAGGCGCCTAGGGTGGGCGTCATGCTCATGTGGTGGCACCGCGACGTGATCGCGGCCGGCAAGCTGCCGCTGATGCTTTGCTTCGTTTCCTTCGTGGTCACCTTCGTGTCGACGCGGGCGATTACCCGGCTGATCCGCGACGGGCGCGGCCCGTTCCGCAATGTCACACTCGGCGGGACGCATGTTCACCACTCCGTGCCCGGCATCATCCTGCTGATGGTCGGCGCCTTCACGGCGGTCGGCGGGCCCGGCACGATGGGCTGGCTCTCTTTCTCCGCGATCGCGGTCGGGATCGGGACGTCGCTGGTGCTGGACGAGTTCGCGCTGATCTTGCATCTGCAGGATGTCTACTGGAGCGGTGAGGGCCAGCTCTCAGTGGAGGCGGTCAGCCTGGTCGCTGCCTGCCTGGGGCTGGCCCTGGTCGGGTTTAGCCCGGTGCGCGTGGCGGACGTCGACAGCGCCGAGTTCTCGCTGCGGATCAGTGCGACCAGTGTCCTGGTCATCGACGCTTGCCTGGCGCTGGCCTGCATTCTCAAGGGCAAATACCGGTCGGGGCTGTTTGGCCTGTTCCTGCCGCCGGTCGGGTTCATCGGGGCGGTGCGGCTGGCCCGGCCGAACTCGATCTGGGCGCGGCACCGCTACAGCGGCAAGCGGCTGGAGCGCGCCACCCGCCGGGCCGCGGACTTCGACCGCCGCTGGAAGCCGGTGCAGGTGGACTGGGAGGACTTTATCGGCGGTCGGCCGTCGCAGCCGAACCCGCCGCCCAGTACGGCACCGCAGGCAGCCGACGGCGGTGCTGAGCCGGATGAGTGCGCCCGCGGCGGGGCTGCTGCGGGGAACTGACAGCAGCGACGGGGCGGGCGGCGATTACATCGGGGGAAGGTAGCTGCGGTTCAGGGTCCCTGCTGCCAGGCGGAATCACGCCGCGTCATGACGCGGCCATTCCCGCTTCCTCCCGCACCTTGTGGGCTGCCGCCGAGTCGCTGTGCGAGATCCACAGGATCACATCCAGGATGCGCAGGAGGCTGGCCTCCGCGGCGGCAGCTGGGCGGAGTGCCGCGACCTGGGCGCGGACGGCTGGGTCCTGGAGCAGGCAGCGCAACACGGCCCAGGTCCTGCCGGGCACCCCCACGGCCTTAATGACCACGCTGTCGCTGATCGGGCACAGCCGGGGACGTTTGCGGGCCAGGAGCTTGGTCGCGCTGGCCGTGCCGATACCGTCGATCGCCATCAGCGCATCCCAGAGCAGGTCGATGCGCGTTGACACCTCATCGTCGGCGTCCCAGAGGTCTAAGTCCTCCGGGATGGCGGCGAGCATCTGCGAAAGCTCCCGCAGCTGGCTGCCGAGCAGGATGCGTACGACCTGGGGGCGCCAGGTGATGTCCAGCAGGGTCACCGCCAGCAGGTCGTCAGCGGTGATCGCCGCGGGCGGATTGCAGCCGAGTTCGGTGAAGGTCATGCCAGCGAAGGCCGGGTCGCTGTAGTACGTGGCGACGGCCACTCCGAGGCCGTCTGCGGCCAAGTCCACTCGGAGCCGGCGGGCGGCGGCGCGGATCGCATCGTCGGTCGGTAAGGAATGCATGGCGACAGTATGGCCCGGAAACGCGGGCTGAGCAGCGATTGCGCCCATTACCGCCATCCTCGGTGAAACACGCTGCCATCCAGCCATTGGTTCCTGGATGGGGTCCGAACGTGATGGCCACGCCGACGGCGGCCCGCGCCGCCGGCATCATGGACCCGGGCTGACCAACCGAACCGTCGGCGAGACTGAGCCTGCCGAGCGACGAGCTACCTAGGCCTCGATGCCAGGTGCGCCCGGCCCGGGAAGACCCGGTCATCAGGGCTGCCGGATGGCTGGCCCCCCCGTTGCCTTCCACCCCGGCCGGCGGAATCGGTCCATCAGCAGCGGCGGGAGAATCCCGACGGCCAGAATGCCTGCGAGTATCAAGACGGCGTACACGAGCGGGTTCGAATGGCCGAACTGCGCCGGTGGGACGAACCCGATCACGAGCGCGGCCGCGGATGACACCACGCCGACCACGGTCAGCAGGCCAAGCGCCGGAACTCGGTAACCGCGAGCGCGATCCGGTTGCGAACGGCGCAGCCTTATCGCCGCGATGAACATCAGCACGTACATGATCAAGTACACCTGCGTGGCCATCGCGGCGAAGATCCAGTATGCGCTCGAGACGCCCGGTATGAAGGCATAGAGCAGGGCGATGACCGTGATCACGGCGCCCTGCGCGGCCAGAATCCGCACCTCGATGCCTTTACCATTAACGCTCTGAAAATAAGGAGGCAGGAAACCCTGCTCCCGCCCGATCCTCAGCAGCCCCTCAGACGGGCCATCCAGCCAGGTCCACATCCCGGCCAGCGCCCCGACCGCCAGAGCGATCGCGATCAGCGGCACGGCGAACCCGAGCCCGAAATGAGTCAGCAGGTTGTTGAAGGCCTGCATCACGCCGACGGTAAGACTGATCTGAGATGAGGGAACTACCCATGAGATCGCCAGCGTCGAGAAGATGAAGACAACCAGGACCAGCGCCACGGCGAGGAAGATGGACCGCGGATAGTCGCGTCCCGGGTTCCGGAGTTCGTCGACGTGCACGGCGTTGACTTCAACGCCTGCGTAGGTGAAAAAACTGCCGACCACCAGCACGATGCTGGCGAGCCCATTCCACGCCGGCAGCAGATGGTCAGCGGTCATCGGCGCGGCCGAGTGCTTTCCCTGGAGCAGGTAGGCGACGCCAAGAGCGACGAGGATCACCGCCGGGATGAACGTCCCTATCAGGGTCCCGCCCGAGGAGAAATCGGTCACCAGCGCTATCCCGCGCGAGGATACGAGGACGCCTCCCCAGAACAGGACGATGATGACGACAGCGTTGTATACGCCGTTGCCGGCGAGGCGCGGATCGAAGACGTAGGCGAGCGTGCCGGCGACCTGAGCGAGCAATGCCGGGTAAAAGAAGATCGTCTGGGCAAACTCGCACCACACCGCGAGGAGCCCCATCGGAGCCGAGATGCCCTCCCGCACCCAGTTGTAGACGCCGCCCGGCCAGCCAGAAGACAACTCCGCGGCCACCAGCGCCACGGGCAGCAAAAACACCAGCGCGGGCAGGACATACAGAAAGACCGAGGCAAGCCCGAAGACCGCCAGCGCCGGCGCTGACCCGAGCGAGCCCACCGACGCCACCGTCAGCACCGCCAGCGCCTGCCACCTGATGAACCTCCGGGCCGGCGGGTGCGCTGCCCGGCCGGCCGGAGGCAACCGGCCGCGATCCGGGGCGATGCCCTCAGGGGGAGTCGCCCGCGCCTGCCGGCGCCTTCGCAGCCACATGGATTACCGTCGCCGGACCGGGGCCAGGATCGGCTGCCGGCCTACGGCCAGATCACCCGGTTCGAACTCCACAGCTACTGCCCTTTACGTGAGGTATCCATAACGTGATCCCACCACAACCGGAGCATCCGACAGGCCGGTCCGGGCCGCGGGTCGCCGACTTATTGGATCATCCATCCCGGGCATGGCACCGGTGTGCCAGGCCGGTACCGCCACCGCCGCCGGGACACCCGCGGGTCATGGCCTGGTCCCGATTGCGCTGCGCAGCAGCTCAACGAACTGCCGCATCCGCAGGTCCCGCATCTGCGGGGACTGCGCAGCCGTGCCGAACAGGCCGGGGTCGAGTTCCTCGGTGATGATCGCGTCCTGGCAGCGGTCCATCAGCCAGTCGACCAGCGAGACCACCATCTTGGTATCGATGTCGGTGCGAATCTCGCCGCGGGCGATACCGAACTGGACGAACGCCTGGGTTCCGTAGGGGTCCTCACGGAGCAGGAATCGGGTGATCTCCCGTCGCAGCTGCAGGCCGGAGCAGTAGTTGCCGACCAGCGTCACCCGGTAGGGCACCCAGTCCTCATGGATGAGATGCGGCGTGTGCTCGATCCAGTACGTGATGACCGGGAAGAACCCCTCGGCGACGATTTCCAGGGGGGCGTCCAGGTAGGCGCTGAACGAGCGGGCGGCCGCCTGGTAGGCGGCAAGGAACAGGCCGGCCTTGCTGTCGAAGTAGCCGAACACCGCTCCCTTCGCAACGCCGGCCTCCCGGGCGATCTCCTCGATCCGCACGTCCTCGTAGCCGCGCTCGGCGAAATGACGCATCGCCACCCGGACTATCTGCTCCTGCCTGGCTGCCTGGCGCGCGGTCGCGCGGACTGGGACGTGGTCGCGCGGGGCGGCCCGCGGCCCGGCTGGGGGCGCCGCCACTGCTCTCGCGCCGGTCCCCTCAGGTGCGCCAGAGCCCGCAGTTTGACCGGTGGTCATCTTCACGTCTCGCCGCCACCGCTTGGGGTCTTGTTGACGTTCTCAGTCGTCCTGCCCATACTCGTCAATCAACCGATTGGATTATCTGACCGGAAGTCACAATGGTAACTGGTACCCAGGCCCGGGCGACATGGGACGTCATCGTCGTGGGCGCGGGGCACAACGGTCTCACCGCAGGAGCGATGCTGGCCAGGGCCGGCCTGGCCACGCTGGTGGTGGAGCGCCGGGATGTGGTCGGCGGGTGCTGCGTCACCGAGGAGATCGCGCCCGGCTGTCGCGCCTCGACCACCTCTTACATCGCGTCGATGCTGCGGCCAGAGGTAATCAGGGAGCTGAACCTCGGCCAGCACGGGCTGCGGATGATCCCCTGCGAGCCCGCGGTGCAGGTAGCGCTCGAGGGCGGCGCCGTGCTCGCTGCGTGGAGTGACGCGGAGCAGACGGCCGCGGAGATCAGCCGGTTCTCCGCTGCGGACGCGCGCGCCTTCACCGCCGCGGACCAGGAGCTGCGGGCCCTGGCCCGACGGCTGCAGCCGCTGTTCATGAAGGTGCCGCCGGATACCCGGGCGACTGGGCTGCGAGGCCTGCGTGAGCTGCTGCGGGTCGGCCGGAGCATGCGCGGCGTGCGCGGGGCCGAGCTTGACGGACTCACCCGGCTGCTGACCGGCAGTCTCGGCCAGTTCATCGACACGCGGTTCGAGTCCCGGCAGGCCAAGGCTCTGCTGCTCGCCAACAACCTGTACGGCAAGCACGGCGGCCCCTACCAGCCCGGCACGCTGCTGGGGCTCGCCTTCCACCTGCTGTCCGGTGGCGAGGAGGCGGTGCAGGGCTTCTTCGGCCATGTGATGGGCGGCATGGGCGCCATCAGCAACGCGATCGCCGCCGCCGGGCGCGCGGCCGGGATGCAGATCGCCACCGGCACGCCGGTCGCCAGCATCCTGGTGCGCAGCGGCCGGGCGACCGGGATCGCGCTGGAGGACGGCACCGAAATCCAAGCCGGCACGGTGCTCTCGGGCGCCGACCCCAAGCGGACCTTCCTCGGCCTGGTCGACAAGGAAGAGCTGCCAGACGACTTCAGGACCGCGGTTGGCGGGATCAAGATGGACGGGCCGTGCGGCAAGGTCAACTTTGTCCTCGATGCCGAGCCGCAGGTGACAGGGATGCCCGCGGACGCCGGGCCAGGCCGCCGCGCGCTGTTCACCCTGCCGCCTGAGCTCTCCGTCGCCGACGCCTGCTATGACCGGGCCAAGCAAGGCGAGCTGGCCGATGTCGACCAGCTGTTCGTCGACTGCGTGGTTGCGTCCAACGTCGATGAATCGCTCGCGCCGCCAGGGCGTCACATCATGACGTGCTTCGTTCAGTATTTGCCTTACCGGCTGGCGACGGGGACCTGGGATGACCTCAGGAACGAACTCGCCGACCGCGTGCTCGCCAGGAT
>Ga0335073_10012903_pt1 | contig 11712 bp, 8 predicted proteins | sample Lox_Sample_22_FD_207093 | JGI IMG/M metagenome (GOLD analysis project Ga0335073, IMG submission 207093) | Soil microbial communities from Loxahatchee National Wildlife Refuge, Florida, United States - Lox_Sample_2.2 | ecosystem: Environmental > Terrestrial > Soil > Wetlands | place: USA: Florida... | reverse complement strand
CCCGCAGCGGCAATTCAAGGCGGAGATAGTCCTGAAAGACCGCGGTAATCCGCGACCGCCACGACACCAGATCGAACTCGCGCAGGTCGACGCCGTCGACGGTAATGGCGCCCGCCTGCGGATCATAGAGCCGGCACAGCAGCTTGGCGATGGTGGTCTTGCCCGCGCCATTCTGACCTACGATGGCCAGCGACGATCCGGCCGGGATGGCGAGGTCGAAGTGCTCCAGTACGGGCGCAGCACCGGCCTCGTTCAGCCCTGGATAGGCGAAGGTTATATCGCACAATCGGATTTCCTTCTGTGGCAGGCCGTCCGCCCGGCGTGCGCCGGAAGTCAGGGCTCCGCTAGGACGCATCGCGGGCTCGAGGCGCAGCACCGCGGCCACCGGCGCCGCTGCTCCATCGAGCGCCCAGCTGAATCCGCCAAACGCGATCGTCGATACGCCGATCGCGCTCTGCACGTAGATCACCGCGTACCCCAGCGACAGATGGCCATGAGCCACCGCGCTTGCAATGGTCCAAAACACAAGGACGTTGGCCGAGATCACCAGCAGCAAACTCCAGATCACCGGACGCTCGCGCAGGCGAGTCGCCGCGTATTGCAGTTCGTGCAGGCGGGTGCGCCGGGCGATAAATCGATCGAGCGTCCAGCCGGAGAGTCCAAAAAGCCGCAGCTCTTTGCTGGCGGGCGGATCCACAGCCAGCCGGTAGGCGTAGTCGGCATCGCGCTGCGCGGCGCGCACTTCGGGAACATTGCGGTCCCGCCACACGCCGCTTTCCCGCAAGAGCCAATGCGTGGCCAGCCATGCGCCGGCGAGCAGCAGCGGCGCCCACCATGCATAGCGGAAGAGAATGAGCGCGCAGGCTATTCCGCCGGTCATCTCGACCATCCCGTTGGCGATGAAGTCCATGGAGATGGAAAGAGGCGGCCCGGTCATTCCTAAATCAAAGTCGCGGGCCACGGTGAGGTCGGCGGTCAGGCTCGGATCTTCCAAATGGCCGATGCCGGGCGGACGCACGCAGGCCTCGGTAAGCTGGTCGTAGAGCCAAGCCGCGGTCCGGTCTCCGAGGTTGGCGCTGACCGCCTGGTGAATCGGGCTCAATACCTGCAGCAGAACAAAAATCGTACCTGCAAGCGTCAAGGGTCCGGCAAGCGCCCGGCCGTTTTCGACGGCACCCACGAGCACACCCATCGCAATGGCAAATCCGGCCGGCAGCAGGCCGCGCAACAACAAGACCGCCCACCAGACCGTCGCCAGCCCCGCATCCGCCTTAGGCAGAGCGCTGAAGAATTTCCACTCCTTGCTGGCCGTCCAACGTTCCAGCACAAGCCACCGCCAGGACAGAAGTCACCCTATAATACGAAAACTAAATCGGCCGCCGGCGACCGGCGGGAAGCAAGTTCCGCGATACACGAAGCCGGCCGGCAGAGGATTGGTTCCAGCAAAGGCATGAGAGAGATCCTGGAGCGGCAAATCGATCAGGCCATGGGCCGCATACCCGCCGATCTGGTGGTTCGCAACGCCCGGATCCTGAACCTCGTCACAGGGGACTTGCAGGCAGGCGACATTGCCGTGTGCGGCAGCACCATTGTCGGAACCCTGAACCAGTACCAGGGCGTGCAAGAGATCGACGCCCAGGGCCGCTGCGCTGTTCCCGGTTTCATTGACAGCCATGTGCATTGCGAAAGCACGCTGGTGACTCCGGGCGAGTTCGACCGCTGTGTGCTCCCCCACGGCGTAACCACGGCCATCTGCGATCCGCACGAGATCGCCAATGTACTCGGCCTCACGGGTCTCCGGTATTTCCTCGATGCTGCGCAAAATACTGCGATCGATTTGCGGGTGCAGCTCTCTTCCTGCGTTCCCTCGAGCCATCTGGAGACTTCAGGCGCCCGGCTCACCGCCGCGGATCTGATACCCCTGCGCAACCATGCCCAGGTGATCGGTTTAGCCGAATTCATGAATGTGCCCGGGGTCCTGAACAAAGATCCCGAATGCATGGAGAAGCTGGCGGCCTTTCAGGGGCAGCATATCGATGGTCATTCTCCCCTGCTTACCGGGCGCCCGTTGAATGCCTATCTTTCCTGTGGAATTCGTAACTGTCACGAGACCACAAACCCGGCCGAGGGCCGCGAGAAACTCGCCAAAGGAATGCAGGTGCTGATTCGCGAGGGCTCCGCCTCCAAGGACCTGGGCGCGCTGGCCCCGCTCATCAGCGACTTTTCCTCGCCCTTTCTTGGCTTTTGCAGCGACGACCGCAATCCTCTGGACATACACGAGGAAGGACAGCTCGACTTCATGATCCGGCGCGCCATTGCTCTCGGCGCTCCACTCGCCGCTGTATATCGCACCGCCAGTTGGTCGGCGGCGCGTGGCTTCGGGTTGACGGACCGTGGCTTGATCGCGCCCGGCTATCTGGCCGACTTTCTGCTGCTGGACGACCTGGAGAGCTGCGCCGTGCATACCGTCTTCCGCCGCGGCAAGCGCGTCACCGCGGAGACATTCCTCGGGAGGCCCATGCCTTCGCCGCCCGGCGGCAACACCATGCACAGGAATCCGGTCACGGCGGAGGCATTTCAGGTGCGCGCCGGCGAAGCGGCCACGCCGGTCATTGGCATCATTCCGGGCAAGATCCTGACCGAGCGCCTGGACGCCCGTCTTCCCTTCCGCAATGGCTTTCGGCATGCCGATCCGGAACACGACCTGCTCAAGATCTGCGTCCTCGAACGCCATGGCCGCAACGGCAACATTGGCCGCGGCTTCGTGAAGGGTTTTGGCTTTCAGCGCGGTGCGCTGGCCTCCTCCGTCGGCCATGACAGTCACAACATCTGTGTCGTCGGAGCCAGCGATGCGGACATGGCGGTCGCCGTCAATCGTCTGCTGCATTTGGGTGGCGGGCTCGTAGCTGTCGACGGTGAAAAAGTCCTGGCCGAGTTAGCCCTGCCATTTGCCGGGCTGATGAGCCTGGAGCCCTTCGAGACAGTCACCCGGCATCTCTATTCCCTGCGAGCCGCGGTGCAGGGGATGGGCTGCACGCTTCAGGAGCCGTTTCTGCACCTGGCGTTCCTCCCGCTCCCCGTGATTCCCCACCTCAAGATCACCGATATGGGCCTGGTCGATGTAGACCGCTTCGAACTGCTTCCTGCCTGAACCCGACTCATGCCCATAAGGTGTTACCCCAACCTCCCACCGGTGCCAAGGTAAGCCGCTTTCGTAAGGGCGGGAGCGCGATGTTTCCTTGCCATGGGCCGCGCGCGGCTGCGATGCTTTGCTTGCCGCCATAGAAGCATGCCAAGTGCTCATGCGGCGGAAAGATTCGTTTGTCTACCCTGTTGGGGGGGTTATGAAAGTCTGCCAGGTCGCTCTCCTTCTGACCCTGAGCATGAATGGGGAATTGTTGCTTCAGGCCCAGCCTGCGGCGGCCGCCGATACACCGGCAGGCAGTCCGCCAAGCACGGTGCTCGTGGCCAACGACGCTGCGCCGCCAGGCCTGTTTTTCCCCGACATGCTGGCCGGGTCCGACTCTGTCTTACAGGGTCTGGGGATGACTCCGGAGATCAGCCAGGCCATTCCAAAGCCCGTAGAGGCGCCGGAGCCGCAGCGCCCGCTCACCCGCATGGATCGCCTGACCCTGTTTTTAAATGACACCTATGCTTCTCCCGGAGCCTACGCGGGGCTTGGCGTGGGCGCCCTGATTGATCAGGTCCGGCACACCCCGGCCAAGTGGGACACCGATGGAAGCGCATACACCCGGCGTTTCGCCAGCGAGTACGGACAGCTGGCCATTCGCAATTCCATCCATGAGGGCATGGCGGCCATGACCGGTCTCGATCCTCGTTACTCCGCCTGCAAGTGCACCGGCCTCTTCCATCGCAGCGGCCACGCCCTGGAGATGACGTTCACGACCTACCGCCAGGACGGACGCCTCGTCCTCGACATGCCTCAGATCGCCGGAGCGTATGGCTCTGGTATGGTGTCCACCTATTGGTATCCGCACCATCAATACACACCCCTGGTGCAGGGAGTGCAGTTTGGCCATGAACAGATGGGAGAAGTCCTGATCAACAATCTTGTCCAGGAGTTCGGTTCGGACCTCAAACGAAGCCTGCATCTGCACGCCTTGGCGAACCTCAGCCATCCTCGCCCCTCCGACGACGATTAACCAGCCCGGTCTGTTTTTCCCGCCATCTTCTACTGCCTTTGGACGATTAACCAGTCCTGTTCCACCTCAAGCCAGCAGCCGGCAGAAATGCTCTAATGACAATACGTAACCGGAGCGGAGGAGGTCCTATGCGAGCCGGACGATTTTCATCGGCTACTATCTGGCTCTTCGTAACGCTGGCAGTCACCGCAACGGCAGCGGCCCAAAGTCCTTTCGCCGGTACCTGGAAACTCAATCAACAAAAGAGTCAGTTGGCCGGAGACACGCTGACGTTCGGTCCCGCGCAAGGTGAAGCCATTGCGCTGACCGCCGCCGGGCTCACCTACTCCTTCCGCACGGATGGCAACAACTACGCCATGCCTTCCGGCGACCTTGCGATCTGGCGGCAAACCAGCCCGACGAGTTGGACGACGGAGTACCGCAAGCCGGATGGGAAGCTCCTCAGCAACGATAGCTGGAAGCTCTCTGCTGACGGCAAGACCCTCTCCCTCACTACCAGCGGGGTAAGGGCTGACGGAGATCTCTATACCGATACTGCGACTTATCAGCGCACCGCAGGCACCAGCGGTCTCCTGGGTAGCTGGAAAAGCACGGAGGTAAAACTCAGCTCTCCCGATGAATTCACCATCGAGGTCTCGGGGCTGGACGGATTAGTTTTGAAAGTCCCTGCCATGAAGCTGACTTGCGAAGCGCGCTTCGACGGCACAGCCGTTCCGCTCCAAGCACCGGATCTTCCTGGCGGGATGGATGCTTCCTTTGAGCGCACCGGTCCATACAGTTTCCGCCTGGTGCAGAAGCTGAACGGCAAGACAATCTCATCCGCGGTTTACACCGTCTCCGAGGATCGCCACACCATGACCGCAGTAGGGGGAGCGCCAGGCGACCCACCATCTACCATGGTTTTTGACAAGCAGTAGGCGCCTCCACCAAAAGTTCGAGAACAAATCCGATCTGCGGATCCAAGACAGCGGGGCACTCCTATCCCTATCTTGGGAATCGCAATCACATACCAATTCTCCAGGCGCCCTGAACAGGGCGTCTTTTTTTGCGGCGACTCGGGAATTTCCCCGGGTTCATACTGGAGCCATCATGATCCGGGCGGTCTGGCGAGTTTGCGGCCTTGGGGCGCTGCTGTTGGGGTTGGCGCATACTGCCCGGGCGCTCGATCCGCAGCGGGCGCTCAATCACTTCGGCCAACAGGTGTGGAGCACCGACTCGGGCTTGCCCCAAAACACCGTCCATTCCATTCTGCAGACACGCGACGGCTATCTCTGGCTGGGCACCGACGGCGGCCTGGTCCGCTTTGACGGAATCGACTTCCTGACGTTCGATACCGAGAACACACCGCAAATCAAAAGTGACACGGTCTACGATCTCCTGGAGGACAGCTCCGGCACATTATGGATCTCAACGGCTGCGGGCCTGCTGAGCTATCGGGGCGGCGCCTTCGCGGCTTACACCACCGCGCAGGGCTTGCCTGCGGACATGGTGTGGTTCACTTTCGAGGATTCGCACCGCAGGCTGTGGGCCATAACCTCGGCGGGACCCGCCTGGCTCTCTGGAAATCGCTTCTCGTCCGTGCCGGGAACCCAATCCGCGGCTCCCTTTCACCGCCATGGAGCGGCCGCAAACGCGAGCGGCCGGCTATGGCTCGGAGGAAGCAACGGCATCTTCGCCCTCGACGTCACCGGCCCCACGCCTCGCGTAGTTTCCCATCTGCTGAGCGGAGTGGCTGTCGACGCAATCGCACTGGACCGCCAGGGCCAGCTATGGATAAGCAACCGAGAGGGTCTGGATCGCTATGCCCTAAGTGTCTTGCATCCCGTGGTTCCCCTTTCCGGAGTCGAGGTGACCGCTCTATCGCCGGACACGGAAGGCGGCATGTGGGTAGGAACCGCCACCGGCTTGGTTCACGTAGACCAGGATGGCCGCTTGATTCCCTTCCAAGCACAAGGTATCGATCCCGGCCGGGTGGATGGTCTCTTCCAGGACCGCGAACATATTCTTTGGGTCGCGACGGAGCGCGGTGTCTTCCGCCTCGAAGGCAAGGACTCCGGAAGCAAACTTCAGGCCTTCGCGCAGGGTTCTCCCCTGGCGGTCGATCGGGTGCTGACCATGTACGAAGACCGGGAAGGCGATCTTTGGATGGGAACCGACTCGGCCGGTCTGCACCTGCTGCGGGATCTGAAGTTCATCACGTACACCACAGCCGACGGGCTGTCGGGCAATTTTGTGAGCTGCGTTTTTCAAAACAGCAACGGAGATCTTTGGATCGGCACCGATGGCGAGGGTCTGAATCGGCTCACCAGTGCGGGCTTTGCGCACCTCTCGATCAAAGATGGCCTTTCCAGCAACGTTGTCCTGTCGCTCGCCGGCGGATCCAACGGAGACCTGTGGATCGGTACCCCCAATGGGCTGAATCGGCTTCATCATGGCACGGTGCAGCAATTTACTTCGGCCAATGGTCTGCCCGATGACTTCGTCCGTTCGCTCTACACCGATCACGATGGCACCCTGTGGATCGGAACCCGTCACGGGCTCGCTCACCTGGTAGGGGACAAATTCTCCAGCTTCACCAGCATGGACGGCCTGGGCAGTGACTTTATAGGCGCCATCCTGCGCAGCGGACGAGCGCCTGACCCGTCGGGTCCGCTTTGGATTGCCACCTCGGCCGGCCTGAGCCGCCTGGAGAATGGCCAGTTCCACAACGACACAGTGGCCCAGGGTCTATCCAACAACACCGTCACGGCAATCAGCCAGGACCGCGATGGAACCTTGTGGCTGGGGACCAATGGAGGTGGCCTGAACCGCCTGCACGACAGAAGTATTCAGTCCTTTCCCTGGAGTTCGCAGGGACTGCCTGGCACCATTTACGGGATTCTCGAGGACAGCCTGGACCGTCTGTGGCTAAGTTCCAAAACAGGCATCTTCGCGGTCTCTCGCGCTGATCTGCATACCTTTTCCACCGGAAAGGCCCAGAACATCCCGGTTCAGGCCTATGGCACTGGGGACGGCATGAACATCCGCGAATGCAGCGGCGATGGCCATCCGGCAGCATGGAAGGTGGCGGACGGCAGCCTTTGGTTTGCCACACTGGATGGCGTCAGTGTCATCGATCCGGCACACATGCCGGTAAACCGCGTGGCCCCGCCCGTGGTCATCGAGAAGGTGCTGGTCGATGATCACGCGCGCAGCCTTGAACAGCAGCTCGTCATCCGGCCGGGAACCAACCGCCTGGAATTTCAATATGCCGGCCTGAGCTTTGTAGCCCCGCAGAAGGTTCGCTATCGATACCGGCTGGAGAGTTTCGACCGCAACTGGATCGATGCCGGTAACCGCAGGTCTGCCTTTTATACCAATCTCCCGCCGGGCAACTATCGCTTCCAGGTAATCGCGTCGAACAATGACGGCGTTTGGAATACCGCCGGCGCCTCGCTGGAGTTTCGCCTGTTGCCGCACTTCTACCAGACCTGGTGGTTCTACTCCGCCTTGGCTCTGGCGCTCGGGCTCTTTGGTTATCTGATCTATCGCTGGCGGGTCTTGCAGGTAGAGGCGCAATGGGCTGCCGTGCTGCGCGAACGAGGACGCATCGCGCGCGAGATCCACGACACGCTGGCACAGGGATTTGTCGGGATTTCCGTGCAGCTGGAATTGATCGCCCGGCTGCTGACAGGATCCCGAGAGGAACCAGCCTCGAAGTCACTCTTCAAACCGGTGTTAGAGCAGCTCGACCAGGCGCGGGCACTGGTGCGCGCGGGCCTGGCCGATGCGCGCACTTCTATCTGGGACCTGCGTTCTGAGGCCACGGGCGCGGAGGATCTACCCTCACGCATGAGCCGTGCCTGCACTCACGTCGCCGGAGGTTCCAGCGCCAAGGTGTACCTTCAGGTGAAGGGAACCTGCCGTCCGGTGGAGCACAAGATCGAAGAACACTTACTGCGCATTGGCCAGGAGGCTGTGGCCAACGCCGTTCGCCATGCTGCCGCGAGCCGCATCGATGTCCAGTTGATTTACGAGTCTTCACGAATCTCGCTCCAGGTAGAGGATGACGGCCGCGGCTTCACTCCCGAAGCCAACGGTTTGCAGGGCCATTATGGCCTGCGGGGCCTGCGTGAGCGGGCAAGCGAGATCGGCGCTGCGCTCGAACTTCACAGTTCCCCCGGCACCGGGACCCGGGTATCCGTCCAGGTCCCGCTGGAGGGAGTGCCGGCCATGGAGAGGAAACAAGGCAGATGAGCGATCCCATCCGGATCATGATTGTGGAAGACCATGCGGTCGTCCGGCAGGGGTTGGCGGCCTTGCTGCGCACTGTCTCCGATTTTGAGATCGTCGCCGAAGCATCCGACGGACGGCAGTCGATCGAGCTGTTTCAGCGCCATCAACCCGACATCACCCTGATGGACCTGCGTCTGCCGCAGATGAATGGAGTCGAAGCCATCACCCGTATCCGAGCGGATTTTCCCCAGGCTCGCATCATTGTCCTCACCACCTTCGATGGCGACGAAGACATCTACCGAGCCCTGCAGGCGGGAGCTCGCGGCTATCTCCTGAAGGGGATGACGGGGGAAGAGCTGATGGAAGCAATCCGCACCGTGTATGCCGGCAAGTCGCGCATTCCAGCCCCTGTGGCGGAACGTCTGGCAGAGCGAATGGCCGCGCCGGAGCTGACCTCGCGCGAAACCGAAGTGCTGCAATTGATCGTCGGCGGCAACAGCAATAAGGAAATTGCCGCGGCTCTCTTTATCTCCGAGGCTACCGTGAAGACGCACATCAACAGCCTGCTCAGCAAGCTCGGGGTTACGGATCGCACCCAGGCCGCCACCACGGCATTGCAAAGAGGAATTGTTCACTTTGACTAACGTTCGGACATGGTTTTACTTCCTGTGGCTGACGCTGGTGGCGGTTTCTCCGGTGCAGGCCGCGAGCTGGCACAGCGCCAGCGAGGCGGAACTCCGGGCCCTGATTCCCGCCCGTGCGCCGGTGATCTCGGAACGCATCGAGACGGAATTCCGCACCGCCTCCGGAATCTCCGACGGTCAGGGGCACGGAATCGCAGGGGTTGTGCTGATCACTGCCGGGTATTCCGCGGACGGGAAATACTCCCACTATTTTGTTTCCCAGGTGCCGCTCAGGATCGGCAGTTTTCAACTTCCACCGGGACAGTACCTCATCGGCTGGACCCGGGGGCAGGACTCGCTGAAGGTCACGTTCTACCTGGCGCAGAGCGGCAAGCCCGTCGGACAAGTAGAAGCCACGCGCAATCTTTCCATCTCCCGGGTGGAGTCCTTTCGCATCTGGCCACCGGCTGACAAGTCCCTGATCCAATTGGGGCGCTTTACCTTTCCCTACGCCCTGGCACCAAATTGAAACAGCGGCCGGGTAGCCTGCCTGCATCCCGAGTTGGCTCACCTTCGAGCAAAGGACGAGCCGGCGACGCGCGTTGTCTCCTCGTCCGCCTATAACTCCAGAGGCCTGCGGCATTTCCGCCGGTTCGGCAGGAGGAAATTCTTGGTACCCTGTTGTCGAAGCTTATGACCCCTCCGGCCAGGCCGATCGCTGTTGCCGCAGTTGCTTGTGCGCTGCTGATGAACGCCGGTTGCCGCCAGACGGCCGACACTCCGCCGGCCGGGGAACCGGGACGAGCCGTCATCTATCCCGATGGAGGCCGGGCGGAACAGGATATCGCCGCGGCGCTGGCCCGCGCCGGCAAAGAGAAGAAGCGCGTTCTGCTGGACTTCGGCGGCAACTGGTGCGGCGATTGCCAGGTGCTCGAGATCTATTTCCACGACAGTGCGAATCGTGCATTGCTGGAGCAGAATTACGTGCTGGTGCCGGTGAATATCGGCAAATTCGATCAAAACCTGGACATTGCGGCGCGCTATGGAGTTCCGGTCACCAAGGGCGTACCGGCGCTGGCCGTGCTCGATTCCTCGGGCCAACTGGTGTATAGCCAGCACAACGCCGAGTTCGAGTCCATGCGCACGTTGAATCCCGCTTCCGTCACTGCGTTCCTCCTGCAGTGGAAGGGATAGCATGCCCAAGGCGCTCGAGAGATTTCGCCTCGCCTTGCTGACCTCGTTTTCTCACGACGTATTCGGCACCGCCAAGGCGGCAGCCTATTCCGCCATTTTGTGCCTCTTCCCCGCGCTCCTGGTCATCACCACCCTGCTGGCCCTGACCCCGGAATCCGATACCCTGCGCGGAGAAATGCGCGCCGCCTTCGCCGAGGTGCTGCCCAGCGATACCATGACCCTCCTGCAGGCGTATTTCACCAACCAGAAGGTGCGCTCGGAACAGGTAGTCTTCTCTGCCGTACTGATCAGCCTTTTCGCCGGCATGGGAATGATGCTCTCGCTGATGGAGGGCTTCCGCCGCGCCTATGATCTTCCCCGGCACGATTGGAATTTCTGGGTAGAGCGCGGGGTGGCCCTGGCCATGGTTCCCTTATGCCTGGTGCCTCTGGCTTTTGCCACGGTCACGGTTGCCTTTGGTCACCAGATCGAGCAGTGGGTTGTCTCCAACAGCTCTCATTTGCTCGGCCCGCTGGTGCTGTTCGTCTGGCGCATTGTGCGCTGGGCCATCGGCCTGACGACCACGATTGTGGTGCTGGCCATGATCTATCAGTTTGGAACCCCGCGGAGGCGTGCCTGGAAATACGTTCTGCCCGGCGCTTCGGGAGCGGCCATCATCTGGTTTCTGGCTACCCTGGGCTTTGGTTTCTACCTCACTCGCTTCGCCGACTACTCGGTCGTCTACGGCCCGCTGGGCGCCGTCGTGGCCACGCTGGTGTGGCTCTACATTACGACCCTGAGCGTCCTGATCGGCGCGGAATTCAACGCGCATGTGTTTCCCAAGCCGCTGGGGCCCAAGATTGGCCCTGTCCCTCTGCCCGACCCGTCGGAAGAAGAGAAACTAGCCGCCGCCGGACGGAGTAACCCCAGGTGAAACGTTAAAATTACGCCTTTTCCGCATTTCGTATCGTCAGCGTCAATACGCTTCCCTGCCGGCCCCTGCGACTACGCGTAGAATGATGCAGGTGGAGGCCATCATCGTCTCCGCGCATTGCCGTTTGGGGGACGAATGAGTTTCACCGTGATGGAAGCCGAGAAGACCTTCTCCGCGGAGCCACGCCGCCGGGCCAAGATCGTAGCTACGTTGGGACCTTCCTGTAGTACGGACATCGTTTTCCGCGAGTTGGTCCGCGCCGGGCTGGATGTCGCCCGGCTCAATTTTTCTCACGGCACGCATGCGGAAAAGCTCAAGCTGATCGAAATGGTGCGCAAGGTCTCCGAGGAAGAAGGCAAGCCCATCTGCATTCTGGGCGATCTGCAGGGGCCCAAGATACGCACCGGACGGCTCAAGAATCGTATCCCGGTACAACTCAAGGCCGGACAGCGGCTGACCATCACCCCACGTGATGTCGCCGGTACCGCCAACCTGATCGGCACCACCTTTCCTACGCTGGCGGAGAATCTGGAAGCGGGAGCGCGTATCCTGCTCTCCGACGGCTTGATTGAGCTGTACGTTGTGGCGGTGCACGGTTTAGATA
>Ga0335073_10012901_pt1 | contig 11712 bp, 10 predicted proteins | sample Lox_Sample_22_FD_207093 | JGI IMG/M metagenome (GOLD analysis project Ga0335073, IMG submission 207093) | Soil microbial communities from Loxahatchee National Wildlife Refuge, Florida, United States - Lox_Sample_2.2 | ecosystem: Environmental > Terrestrial > Soil > Wetlands | place: USA... | reverse complement strand
CTGTTTCTCAACAAGCCCTTCGACGACGAGACGCTGCTCAGAGGCGTTCGAGCGGCGCTGGACAACTGAACTTTTCCGAATCAACGCGGCCGGAGAAAGGGATCTTCGATGGAAGAGGACACGGAAAGTGTCCGCGGCGACGGACGTCGCACGCGGCATCGATTTGAAGAGATCATTGGCCGGAGCCCGGCGCTGGAGTCGGTGTTGCTGGAGGTGGAACGTGTGGCGCCCACGGACTCCACGGTGCTCGTGCTGGGAGAAACCGGGACCGGCAAGGAACTCATCGCGCGGGCGATTCACAACACGAGCCGCCGGCAGGGTGGTCCCTTCATTCGCCTGAATTGCGCGACCATCCCGTTCGACCTTCTGGAAAGCGAATTGTTCGGCCATGAGAGGGGGGCGTTCACGGGAGCGATCGCTCAGAAGATCGGGCGATTCGAGATGGCGGATGGCGGCACGCTCTTCCTCGACGAAATCGGAGACATCCACCTGGCTCTGCAGCCGAAGCTGCTGCGGGTGCTCCAGGAGCAGGAATTCGAGCGTCTGGGTAGCGGGCAGACGCATCGCATCAACGTTCGTCTGGTAGCTGCGACGCACAGAAATCTGGCCGAGATGGTGCGACGCCAGGAGTTCCGGAGCGACCTTTACTACCGCCTGAACGTATTTCCGCTCCATCTGCCTCCGCTGCGGGAGCGCCGCGAGGATATTCCGCTGCTGGTTGCTCATTTCGTGAGCCTCTTTTCCCGGAGGATGGGAAAGGAGATTCAAGAGGTGCCTGACGCGACGCTGGAGGCTTTCATCGCGCATTCCTGGCCCGGCAACGTGCGGGAGCTGCAGAATCTTGCCGAACGAGCGGTGATCCTGTCGAGCGATGGCATTCTGATGAACCCCATCCCTCCGGTGCACAAGACGAGCCTGGCGGCGGTGCAGCCTCGTGCAACGCTGCGGGACAGTCAGCGCGCCCTCATCCTGCAGGCGCTGCATCGCACCGGCTGGGTGATCGGAGGGCCGAGCGGCGCCGCTGCCCGTCTGGGACTGAAACGAACCACGCTGATCGCCAAGATGAAGAAGCTGGGAATTGCACGGCCCAATACGCGCGAGGACATGAGCGCCCCAGAGGAGGATTCCGGCACACGTTCCTGGACACAGTAACTCTGCGCCCCAGCCGGTGATTCTGAGCCCCGGCGGGTTCAGGCTGGTTGCGGGGCGGCGGTCCAGGCCGGCAGGGCGAAGTGAAAAGTCGCCCCCGGCCCGTTGTTGGCGACCGCCCAAAGGCGCCCGCCATGGGCTTCAACAATGGAACGGCTCACAGTGAGTCCCATACCTGTGCCCTCGGGTTTGGTCGTGTAGAAGGCGTTGAAAATCTGCTCGGTATCGGCGGATTGCAGACCTACGCCGGTGTCGGAAACAGAAATCACCAGATTCGACGCCTCGTCGTGACGCGACTGAATCGTCAGTTCGCCGCCGCCGGAATGTTTCATCGCTTCGATTCCGTTAAGCAGCAGGTTGAGGAGCACCTGCTGGAGGGCAATGCGATCGGCCATAATCTCCGGCAAACCGGCATCGAGATCGCTGCGAACCGCAACGGAGTACCGCGTCGCCTCTCTCTCCAGCAGATCGATCATCTCCCGAATGAGAGCATTCACGTCGACGGGTTCGCGCCGCAGGTCGTTGCGCTTGAACAAAGCGCCGATTCGGTGGATGACCTCGGAGGCGCGCGTCAGGTCTCTGATGAGCCGCGAGGCTGCTTCCCGGGCTTCGTCGGGTTCCGGACGATCGCGTTCCAGCCAGCGCATGCAGGTTCTGGCATTGGTCACTGCAGCGGCGATGGGCTGCCTGATCTCATGCGCCAGGGTGGCGGTGAGTTCTCCCATGGTGCTGACCCGGCTGATCCGGGCAAGGTCCGCCTGCACCCGCCGCAACCTCTCGCGCTCCTCTTCCGCGCGCTTCTTGTCGCTGATATCGCGAATGAACCCGATCAGCGTTATCCCTCTCTCGTGCGCGATCTCTCCAAATGAGATTTCCAGGGGGAACTCTTCACCGTTGCTGCGCAGGCCGGTCATTTCCGTACCGCGCCAGTTCAGATGTCTGCGCCTGGTCGTCAGATAACCTGAGAATCCCGATGCGTGCCGCCCGCGCAGGGATTGGGGCATGAGAACGGTCAGAGGCTCATCCACCAGACTGCCTGGCGCGTATCCAAAGATGCGATAGGCAGCCGGGTTGGCAAACTGAATGATGCCAGCCTCGCCCGTGCAGATTACTGCGTCGGCAGCGGCTTCGACCACCAGGCGATATCGTTCCTCGCTTTCCCGGAGCTTATCCTGGGTTCGCTTTCGGTCGTCGACGTCCTCGCAGGCGATCAGCGTGCGCAGCGAGGGAACGCCGCCCGGGTTCCTGGACACGGCATGGGCTTTGCGAATGAGGAACCAGCGGTACTGGCCGTCGGCAGATCGCAGCCGGGCTTCTGTGTCCGACGCGCGGCTGGGTGCGAGGGTTACACCTGAGCTGTCGACAACTCTGTCAACGTCCTCCGGATGGATGGCATTTCTCCAGCCGGAACCGTCCACCTCCCGCAGAGAGGATCCTGTGAATTCCAGCCAGGCACGATTGGCGAATTCAGCAGACCCCTCGGCAGTGGTGCAAACGACCAGGGCGGGGATGGTCTCGATTACGGTCCGCAGGTCCAGCGGATCATTTTTCGGGCGCGCGTCCTGGGGGCTGGAGACCATGATCCGCCGAGGTTGGCATCAGGCGGCCGGCGAGACCTGCGCGGCATCTTCCTCCGGGGTGAACCAGGAGTTCTGTTGCAGCGTATGCCCGCAAACAGCCAGCGGATGGGTTCCAAAGCCGGCCTGCAGCACCAGCCGTCCCGAGACGGTATTGATGTCGTACATGCAGACGATGACGCACGGATATCGTTCCGCCAGGCGGGTCACGCCTCTTTCCACCTCAACAACTTCATCGGCGCCTTTACCCGGCAGGGCGGCCTGCCCGATGCCGAGATTGCCGAGATAGCGAATGACGGAGGCTCCGTTCTGCATCGCTGACTCGAACGCGGCGGCAACAGTATCCAGAGTCCGGGCGGCCGGCGATTCACGGCGCAGAACGGTGAGCCTTCCCTGGCGAATCGGGTCGTCGAGTTCGCTGTATTTCTCTCGCAGAATCTCCAAAACTCTTTGGTTCGCTTCATCATGACCAAACAGGACACAAAACTGTGACTTGTCCTCGAGTCCCGGGTCGAGAAACCGGACACCGCGCTCAAACTCTTCGTCGTTCTGCCAAAAATGGATGAGATGGCTGCCGAGAGCCACCTGGTCCTCGGTGATTCCCAGCGCGATGCAACTCGTTGAGACGGTCATCATCGTTTCTCCGCGGGTGTCGCGAGTGCTGATTCGCAGGGTTCTGACCGGGGGTTTGGATCCTGCCGAGCCGGGCCAACCGTAATAGGATTATAAGCCCGTTAACAGCAGCGTCGTACCGGCGCCGGGGCGGCAGCTTCTTTCTTCCCGCACAGCTGACCTGATCCTGCACGTGTCACCCGCTCGACAGGCGAACGACAGCCCGTCGAAAGAGCGACGTCGGCAACTGTGGGACCGCCACGGAAGATCCTTGCACGTCAGTCCGTTCAGGCTGCCGGCGTCGTGGTATCCGAAATGCTTTCCAAAGCGGAGCAACGAGCGCTCCGGGCGGAGTACCCGGCAGGATGTCTCGTTCACTTCACCGCCGAGGAGTTGTGTATGGGAACCATCGCAGCAGAGTTGCCCAGGGCGCAGGAAGCGTGGGAGGCCGTGCGTCCTGATGCGCTCGAGGAGATGACGACCCTCATCTCGGAGCGCAACCCCTACTTTCGCCGGATCGCGCTCCGGCGGCTGGACAACCTTGCGGATGCCGAGGACGCCGTTCAGGATGCATTTCTCTCTGCCTGGAAGAACCTTGGCAAGTTCAAGGGCGAGGCGAAGATGTCGACGTGGCTCACGGTCATCGTGATGAATTCGGCAAGGATGGTCGCGCGGAAGCATCCTCGCCCTCCGCATATTTCCATCGAGAGCGAGGATCACAACCAGGAGAACCTTCGTTTTTCAGAAATCCTTGCCGACGTGAGACCCGATCCGGAAGACCAGGTCAGCCGCCGCGAGCTTGAACTGCGGCTGAGCCAGTTGTCTGCCCATCTGGCGCCCAATCTGCGCGAGGTCATTCGACTGCGCGGCGTTGAAGGACTGAGCACTCGCGAAGCCGCGGAAGCTCTTGGCTTAACGGAGAGCGCCGTCAAGACGCGCGCCGCCCGTGCTCGCGAACAGCTGAGAAATCTGGATCGAAGCACCCCGGCCCGTGTGACGGGGCGCCGGAACCAACGGCGGCGGCGGGTGCGGGCCAGGCTGGCGATGGGCTGAGCCGCGGTCGCTCCCCGTCGCATAAAACGGGCCATCCCGGGCGTGGTGGCGGCTGGGACAGTGTCTCTTCTAAGGATGCAGAGGAGCCGAGCCACAACGGGGCCGGCACTCTAACACCGAGTTGCCGTCAAACAACCCCTTCAGCGTCTGCAGTGCATCCCTGACTCTGGACTTCACGGTTCCGAGGGGACTGCCGGTGCGCGCCGCGATCTCTGTCTGGGTCATCCCCTCAAAGTAAGCCAGTTCGACTGCTTCCCTTTGCTTCACAGGCAGGGTTGCGAGGGCCTCGCGCAGCTTCTGGCCCAGCTGCATCCAGACGATTTCATCCTCGAGATCCTGCGACGAAAGCATTGTCTCGAAGAAAAACGGCTCGGTGTCTTCCAGGACTTCGCGACGCCTCCTCACCCGGAGCCGGGAGAGCGCGCGACTGCGGCCCATCACCCGCAACCATGCCGCGAGCGTTCCGCGCGTCGCGTCAAAACGGCCCGCGGCGCGCCAGACCTCCAGAAACAAGTCCTGCAGCACTTCCTCGGCCGTGCCCGCGTCGTTCAGAATGCGCAGCAGCATGGCATATAGCATCCCGGAGTAGCGATCGTAGAGGGTCGCCAGAGCCACTTCGTCTCCGGCCCTGATGTGTTCAACCAACGTCGAATCGTGTACCGTCATCGTCCTCATGGCGAGCAATTCACCGCATTGATGGATCCTGTGCCGCCGGGGGCGAGTGCAGGAACAAGGGGCCGGTGAAGGCGTTCGTGGGAGCGCGACCGGCAAAAGCGATGCTGCCGGCCCGACGCCCCCCGTCAGGACGATTCGCCGTCTTCCCCGCCTGTCCACCGAAGCGACTCCTCCGGACTTCACCCCTCACCGGAACGTTCGTGTGCACGCAGGGGACCAGCGCCGGAGCCCCGCTCTGCCCTGGGACATTCCGGAAAAGCCAGTGCAATCAGAGGCCAGGGGATGTCCGCGGCGGAGGCCGTCGCGATCGAATGTCGTAGCTTCGTCGCGGCGTTCAGATATTGACACCCGTGCTGTGTCACGGAGGCGCCCCTTCGGTGCGGGAAGCTGTTATCAACAGGGGAATGCAGCACCCAACGCATTCTCCGCGATGGATTGTGGTCTCATTCGTGCTTCTTCAACAGCAGAAAGAGGACTCATGGCTGCGTTGCAGAATGCTGACATCGCGTTCCCTGCAGCGGCAGGGAAACCAGGCTGGCAGGGTCGACCGCAACCGCGCACCGGCAGGAGACGATCATCGAATCGAGCGAGGAGAGACGGCAGTGACTATGCAAGAAGATACGTGCGGGCCCACTGCACTCGAAGACGAATTGTCATGGCAGGAGAAGAGCCCCTCCATCGATTACCTTCAGCGAGCGATCGCGCTTCTGCTGATGAAGAATGAGGCGATGAGGTTCGAGCTCTTCACCGTCCGCCAGAGGATCGAGCGCATCGAACGAGCGGTATTTGGGGCGGACGCTCAGAATCTTCGGAAGCGCATCCCTCCGCAGCTGCTGGGCGTCCTCCGCGATTTATGCTGCGGGGATTCCGGCGGCGAAAGAGGAGCAGCGCGATAGGCGGCCTCCGCAGACAACTCTCGATCTCAAGTTCTGATCTGCCTGGCCATCTGTGTGATCCTCCATGCATACTGGGAAACGCTGGAATTCGAGTTTCCGCCTGTTCCCGATGGCATGCAAAACCTGCGCCGCTGGATGGATACGAGCCGCGACTCGCCAAACGACATGGTCGTGGGGCGGGAAGCTGGGGAGACGGCTCGCTCCTTTTGTGTTGTTCGTGCTGGCCACAAACTCGGGGATGGCGGTCGACTCCAGCAAGTATCTGTCGCAATACGCGCACACAGCCTGGAGAACGCGGGAAGGCGTTTTTGCGGGCACGCCCGACGTCATCACCCAGACCGCCGATGGCTACTTATGGGCAGGAACCAATATCGGTCTGATGCGCTTTGATGGCGTGCACTTCACGCCCTGGGATTTTCGAAATGGCGAACGGCTTTCCGACCCGAGAGTGTTCTCGCTGCTCGCCGCCAGGGACGGCAGCCTCTGGATTGGCACGGGGTACGGCATCGATCGACTGAAGGACGGGAGGCTTACCCTATATCCCCAGGTCACGGGACGGATCGAATCCATTGTGGAGGATCCGGCTGGCACCGTATGGTTCGTACGCACGCAGGCAACGGACGGACAAGGTCCGTTGTGCGGCATTCGCGACGATCGAGTCCGGTGTTATGGAACTGCCAGCGGGATTCCTTTTCCACTGGCGACCAGGCTGCAGAGCGGACTGAACGGCGAACTGTGGATTGCCGGATACGACGAGCTGTGCAGGTGGACAGCGCAATCGTCGGAGGTCTTTTTTGCCCACGCCCATCCCCATCACGAGACCTTCGCCTCGGTGAAGAGCATCGCAACCGCTGCCGACGGTTCGGTATGGGCAGCGATCGATCGCCCGGCAAGCTCTTTTCAGCTGCAGCATTTCGAAGACGGAAAGTGGTTGCGGCAGGACTATCCGAAGATCCCGGTCAGCGATGCGGATATTGGCAGTTTATTCGTTGATCGCGACAACGTGCTCTGGATCGGCACACTCCACCACGGGATCTGGCGGATTCGCCGCGGCGCGGAAATCGACCACTTTGGAAGTGTTGACGGTCTGTCCAGCGACTGGGTGGGGAGCTTCTACCAGGACGCGGAGGGGACGATCTGGGTTGCCACCTCCGAGGGAATCGACAATTTTCGCGATTTACCAGTCACGAGTTTCACGACGAAAGAGGGTTTGTCCGCAGAAGGAGCGACTTCGCTGCTCGCGGGTCGCGATGGGACGGTGTGGATCGGCAACTTCGAAGCTCTCGACGTTTTGCGCGACAACAGGATCACCAGCATTCGCACCGGCCACGGGCTCCCGGGCCTGAACGTCACCACGCTGCTGGAAGATCACGCGGGGCGGCTCTGGGTTGGCCTGGACGACGGGCTGTGGGTCTACGACCACCACCGATTCCAGGCGATTCGTCACGGCGACGGAAGTCCTCTCGGCATCGTTTTTGCGATCGCTGAGGACAATCGGCACAGCATCTGGGTCAGGGCAGGGCCGAATCTGGATCGCATCGAAGACGAGAAGGTGAGGAGCGAAATCACGACGCCGCAAATCTCCACAGCCTACGCGCTGGCAGGCGATCCGCAGGGCGGACTGATTCTGGGCCTGGTGGACGGCGATCTGATCCGATACCGCGACGGCAGGATGCTTCCTTTCGCGGCGAGCGGAGCCGACGGACGCCAGATTCGTGACCTGCTGGTGGAGCCGGATGGCACCGTGTGGGGATCCAGTCTGGACGGCGCGTTTCGCGTCGAAGACGGAGTACGGAAAGACCTCACGACTCGGAATGGCCTTCCCTGCAACGAAATATTCGGGATCATCGTGGATCACCACGATGCGCTCTGGCTTTACTCCCGATGCGGCCTGATCAGGATCGCAAAGCCACAATGGAGCGCATGGTGGAAGGACCCCGACGGCGCAGTGGCGTTCCAGCTCTTCGACGCGCGGGACGGAGTGTTTCCGGGTCTGACTTCCCTGAAGCCGCAAACCGCCATGACCCCGGATGGACGATTGTGGTTCGTCAACAATCAGATTCTGCAGACGATCGATCCCGACCATTTACCACTCAATCGGCGGCCGCCGCCGGTACACATTGAAGGGGTGATCGCCGACCACAGGAACTACGTCGCGCAAGGCACGCTTTTGTTGCCGGCGCAAACCCACGACGTTGAAGTGGATTACACAGCGATGAGTTTCGTAGCTCCGGAGAAGGTGCATTTCCGTTATAAGCTCGAAGCCTTCGATCGCGAGTGGCACGATGTGGAGAACCGGCGGCAGGCATTTTATATGGGGATTCCTCCCGGCCACTACCTTTTCCGCGTGATCGCCTGCAATAACAGCGGCGTCTGGAACAGCGAGGGGGCCACGGTCCGCTTTGTCATTCTGCCCGCCTGGTATCAGACCCTGTGGTTCCGCGTAACCGCGGTTCTGCTTCTGGGCGTGTTGACTTACGCCCTGTACCTGCTGCGCATCCGTCAATATACGGCGGCGATCAGGGCGCGATTCAGCGAACGGCTCGATGAACGGACGCGCATCGCGCGAGAACTCCACGATACTCTGCTGCAGAGTTTTCATGGGCTCATGTTCCGATTTCAGGCGGTTCGCAACCTGCTCCCGCAAAAGCCGGATGCGGCAATTCAGATCCTGGACGAGGCGATGCTGGCCACCGAGCGAGCCATCGCGGAGAGCCGCGATGCCATCCGGGATTTGCGTCCTGAGCCGGCGCCACAAAGAGATCTTGCGGAGCTGCTGAGTGCCGCGGCACGAGACCTGGCGAGTGGTCAGGCCGCGAACGGCGGTGGGCCTGACTTTCGCGTGATTGTCGAGGGGAAGCCGCAGAGGCTATCCCCGACACTGCAGAGCGAAGTGTATCGGATCGGCCGTGAGGTGATTCGAAACGCCTACCTGCACGCGGCGGCGCGAGGCATCGAGGCCGAAATCCTTTACGATGAGCAACAATTACGCTTGCGGATCCGGGATGACGGTAAGGGCATTGGTTCGCAGGATCTGGAGGGCAGCGGCCGGCCTGGGCACTGGGGTTTGCCGGGCATTCGAGAACGGGCACAGCGAATCGGTTCGCGTTTGACGTTCTGGAGCGAAGCGGGAGCCGGCACGGAAGTGGAACTCAGCGTTCCGGCCGCCATCGCGTATGAGAGGCAGGGGAAGCGCCGATTCTGGCATTCCCGGAGAGGGAGGAAGGAGTGACAGGCGTGCCTGAAATCATCCGAATCCTGACGGTGGACGATCATCCTCTGTTGCGCGAGGGCATTGCCACGCTGGTGAACGCGGAAGCCGATATGAAGGTCGTTGCCGAAGCGTCGACGGGAGAGGAGGCGATTGAACTGTTCCGCAAACACCGCCCCCAGGTTACGCTGATGGACATTCAGATGCCCGGTCTGAACGGCATCGATACGATCCACGAGATTCAGAAAGAATTCGCGAACGCGAGAATTATCGTCCTGACCACGTACGCGGGCGATATCCAGATGATGAAGGCGCTGCGGGCGGGAGCACGCGCCTACCTGTTAAAGGGCCACGTGCATCGGGAGCTACTGACGACCATTCGCGCCGTCCACGCCGGACAAAAGAGGATTCCTCCGGAGGTGGCCGTGGAGCTTGCCGACCATGCGACGGACGAGGAACTGTCCTCCCGTGAAATTGACGTTCTGCGCCTGATTGCAAACGGCAACAGCAATAAGCAGATTGCCGATCGACTCTCAATCGGCGAAGCGACAGTGAAGAGCCACATGACGAACATCCTGTCCAAGCTTCAGGCCAACGATCGCACCCATGCTGTGGCAATCGCGCTGAGACGAGGAATTATCGAGCTCCCTGCCCCCCAAAAGTAGGACGTGCCGGCTCGACTTTCAGGCCTTTCGCCCTGGGCGCAGGTCCTGTAGGGTGACAAGGGGTAGTCGTGCAGCGTCTTTTCTCCACCTTCGCCAACGGCCTCCCTGGCCTGGGGCTGCTCCTGCAGCGTCTGGTCGCGGGCACTGCCCTGGTTGAGTACGCATTGATTCATCTGAGAGCATCCGCGGGAGCCGCGGCGCTGCTGCTGCAAGGGACATGCCTGGTCGCCGGACTTCTGCTGCTGCTTGGCTTATGGACTCCCATGGTGGGGGGACTGGTGGCCATCCTCGAACTTTGTGTGCTGGTTTCGGGAGGGTCCGATCCATGGGGGGCGATCCTTCTGGCCAGCCTGGGAGCGAGCCTTGCCCTGATTGGGCCGGGTGCATGGTCGGTCGACGCGCGTTTATTCGGCAGAAGACAGATCTCGGTTCCACAACGACCGGACTATGGCTCCCCCTAAAGTGGGAGCACACTCTCTTGCCAAATGCCGGTCCATCGCATCGACGAATTGGGATTGTTGGGCAGGCGCGATTGTTGCAGACTCGAACTGCCCGAGTGCGGCCTCCGCGATCCGGTTCACGGGTGGCGCACAGGTGGGTCCCTTCGCCCGACAGGAGCCAGAGCAATGGAAAAGGTCAACGGCACCGCAAGGCTCGAGGAAGATCGTGACCAGCGCAGGACCCCTGAGATCATCGGCAACAGCCCTGCCCTGCAATCCGTCCTGGCCGATGTCGATAAAGTCGCAACCACCGACGCCACGGTACTGATTCTGGGAGAAACCGGTACGGGTAAGGAATTGGTTGCCCGCGCCGTCCACAACACGAGCCAACGGCGAAATCGGCCGTTCGTGCGGCTCAACTGCGCCGCGATTCCATTCGATTTGCTGGAAAGCGAGTTGTTCGGCCACGAGAAGGGGGCATTTACAGGAGCTATCGCGCAAAAGATCGGGCGTTTCGAAATGGCGGATACCGGAACGTTGTTTCTGGATGAAATCGGAGACTTACCCCTCGCTTTGCAACCCAAACTCCTGAGAGTCCTGCAGGAACAGGAATTCGAACGGCTGGGCAGCGGAAGGACTCATCGCATCGACGTCCGCCTCGTGGCGGCAACGCATCGCGATCTGACGGAAGGTGTCGCTCGCAATGCATTCCGCAGCGATCTCTACTATCGCCTCAATGTTTTTCCCATCACGTTGCCGCCCCTGCGGGAACGACCTGAGGATATACCGAACCTTATCTTCCATTTCGTGGCACTGTTCTCACGCCGCATGGGCAAGCCTATTGACTGTGTACCCCAGGAAACGCTGACGGCCTTCGTGGCCTATTCCTGGCCCGGCAATGTGCGCGAACTCCAGAACATGGTGGAGCGCGCCGTCATCCTCTCCAATGACGGGACCCTCCACAACCCTCTGCCGCACTTCCGTCAGCTGCAGGATTGCCCGGTGACGGCCTCCGGAACGCTGCGCGATTCCGAACGGGCGGTGATCGAAAAAGCCCTGCGCGAGACTCATTGCGTGGTTGGCGGCCCATCCGGCGCGGCGGCGCTCCTGGGCGTCAAGAGGACGACGCTGATTGCAAAGATGAAGAGACTCGGGATTTCGCGTCCCGTGGCGGAAAGCAGGATCGCCATGTTCTCTGCCGTTGAGAGTGCGCCGTGGTGGCCCCCACACGCGAGCCGCGATTATGGCGCCGCCTGACCCCAGGCTTCGCCGGGTTCCGGACGATCGTGTTTCAGCCACCGCACTTCGCCCGCTCAGGCGGGAGAAGAGTCCTCTCTAACTCGCACCGGCCGGGTTGCGGTTGAATCCCGTTCGACATTACTTTCGAGCCTCTCTTTCGTTTGCGATCCATGTAATTCTTTTGTATCCGGCCCG
>Ga0335073_10012900_pt1 | contig 11714 bp, 8 predicted proteins | sample Lox_Sample_22_FD_207093 | JGI IMG/M metagenome (GOLD analysis project Ga0335073, IMG submission 207093) | Soil microbial communities from Loxahatchee National Wildlife Refuge, Florida, United States - Lox_Sample_2.2 | ecosystem: Environmental > Terrestrial > Soil > Wetlands | place: USA: Florida... | reverse complement strand
AATTGAGCAGGGAACGAATCGCGCCGCTGGTTTGCTGGCGCGCGCGCAGTTCGAGCACTTGGCCAAGAAGAACGAGCGTCGTGATGACGGCAGCCGCCTCGAAATATGTCGCCACGGCCCCTCGAGCGTCTCGAAAGGAGGCAGGAAAAATCTGGGGAATGACCGTCGCGATGACGCTGTCGAGATACGCGGCGCCCGTGCCCAACGCGATCAGGGTAAACATGTTGGGGCTGCGATTTAAAAGGGAGGCCCAGAAACGTTCGAAAAACGGCCGGCCACCCCATACGACGACCGGCGTTGCGAGAACGAATTCGATCCAGTTGAGCGCGCTCGTCGAAAGGGGAAGCTTCAATTCCTCGCCAAACATTGCGAGCAAGAGAACCGGCAAGGACAGAGCCGCGCTGACCCAGAATCGGCGGAACATTGAGTCGTATTCGGGGTCGGCTTCTACTTCGGCGAGCACGTCCATGGGCTCGAGAGCCATGCCGCACTTCGGGCAGGTTCCCGGACCGATCTGGACGATTTCTGGGTCCATCGGGCAGGTATAGCGGACGTCCTTGGCGACGGGCTGGGCGGAAGCAGGAAGATGCGCCCCGTGGGCGGAGTGCTGCGCATGGCCGGCACGGAAAGCGGTGCCCATTCCGGCGGCACCTGGTGCTGCCAGGAATTTTTCTGGATCGTTCTCAAACTTTTGGGCACAACTCTTCGAACAGAAGTAGTAAGTGTTCTCACCGTGCGCAACTTTCGCGGCCGGCTTTTGCGGGTCGACCATCATTCCACACACGGGATCTTTCATGCGCGGCGCGGAAGCGAGAATCGGCAGCCCGGTTTTCGGCGGATCACGCATGGGTATTTGATGGGACATGGCAATATATTAGATGATTTAGGGTTTCATGCGGCCAGGAACGAAATTCTTGCGTAGACTGGTATAATCCCGGCATGACTCTCGTGGAAATCACTTACGAATTGCAGTCCCCGCTGACTCAGGAACAGATGCGGCTTCTCGGCGAGTTTTCCAACACCTATGGCCTGCGGCGCTTTCGCTTCGATGAGAACAAGAAACACCTTTCGTTCGAGTACGATGCCTCGCGCTTGCGCGACACGCAAGTCGCACACGTCCTCGGGCAAGCTACCATTGCCGTCACCCGCAGAGTCACCGAAACGGGTGCCCAGCCAGAATTTTATTTCTGAGCCTGAGAGCGGTCTGACAATGCCATTCGTTCTGCCTTGGAAGACATTGCGCCGGAATTTACTTGGAACTGCAAATTAGGCCCCTATTTAACCGGCCAGTTAAATACTGCTGCTAACTTCAAAAAAATGGGGCCCCCGCTTGGGATCGGGGGCCCCGGAGAGTGCGTTTCGTTGTCAGTGTCGTTTTCACACCGACGCGTGGGGTCATCCATCCTAGCTTCCCTCTCAGAGGCAGGTGGGAACGAATTGCGAAAAGCGGCGAGCAAGCCCCTTCCCCCTCGCTCGACTCTCTCCACAACTCGTCATGTGAAACGCACTCATGCGTCTCCTTAGTGCACGGGCTGCGCCAATGTTTAGTCGTGCCCGCTTCTATATCAAGTCATTTATTAACAAATACTTGGCCGGGCGGAGGGTTTCCTCTAACGGCCCCAAATCCGTCCGCACAGTTCAATTTGGAACCCTCTGAAACTGAATCGGGAACGCCTGGCGTTTTGCGCTCTTGGCTACGCGCAGTTTGGCGGGTTCCAGGACCCCAGTAACAAATTTTTCAGCCTCCCGGCGCTATCGGTTTTGGGGCCGGACGCCAGCAAGATCGGTTCATGTCTATCCTTCCTTGCCACCGGCCGGTTCGGAGGAGTCTTAGTCTTGGAGCAGTTTCGTTAATTGCCTGTTTCCTTGGCGGGTCGCTGATTCTTATGGCGGATGCGCCAGCGGAGTTGAGAACGGCCGAGGTAGGCACATGCTATTGCCACTGTGCGGGGTCACGCGCGCAGAGGGGCTGCATCAAGATGTGTGAATTGCCCAAATACGCTTCGCGGCCTTGGGCCACAACCTGCGCCAAGCCTCGGTTGAAACTGCCTATCGAAGAGCACGACGCGGGCCCGCGCTATGAGCACCCGGGACGCAGCGAAAGAGCAAAGCTTCCAAAAGTGGTTTCAAGTAGCCGAGCCACTCGCGGTTAAGCCCTCGGTTGCGGGTGCATCGCTGGCACCAGTGCGGACGGCTCGGCGGTTTTTTCTTGCGCATCCAGGAGTTTGGCTAACATTTCTGGGATTTCAAAAATGGCGCGGTTATCGAGACCGGCGACATTTCTTCGAAACTCTGCAAGAGTCGCCGGTTCCAACATTTGGCGGACTCCTTCCACAACATCGTCAAAGCTTTTCAAAACAATGCCGACGCGCTTATTCGCGACCCACTCGGTGTTGAAGCGTTCCTGCGGCAAGGTCCAGGTGTTGCACTCGATCAGGACGGGCAGCTTGCGCACCATCGCTTCGGCGATGCTTCCCGGACCCGGCTTGCCGATCAAGAAATCAGCGGCGCGCATAAGCCTGTGAACTTCCTTGGTGAAGCCGACCACATGTACGGGCATCCTCCATTGTCGAGCGCTCAATTTCGCTGCAAGCTCTTCATTGCGTCCGCAAATCAGAATGAGTTGGAGCGGCAATCCCGCCGCGTCTAAACGCCGGGTGATGTCGTACATGACTTTCGAGCCGTGGCCGCCGAACAACACTATTGCCGTCGGCAATTTATTTCGCAAGCCCATCTCTTTGCGGATCTCAACAGGATCCGCGTTGTCCTGCACATAAAAATCGGGCCGCAAAATCATTCCGGACGCGCGAAAAATATGGGCCTCGTCGTGGCCAAAAGAGCGCGCTTGCTCGACGGCACGCTCCGTCCCCGCGATCACATATTGCTCCTTCATCGGCTCGATCCAAAACCGCGGAGGATAATCGGCCAAATCTGTAATGAGAGTCACGAAAGGCCGTCCGGGATAAATGGCGCTCCAGCTTTCGCAAATCTCGCGGTTGAAATGAGGAATGACGGAGACGAGAAGATCCGCAGGATGTTCACGCCAAAAGTCTTCGAGCAGGCGCACCAGTGGCCGGTGAAAAATACGGATAGTAAGTTGCAAAACCCGCAAAATGTACTTGCTCCCTAGGGTCCAGCCATTCTGCAGCATGAGATTGTAAAGATGCTGGATGCGGACGCCGGTTAATTTGCGGAGCACGTCGAGCCGGTCGGTCAAATCCTGAAATTGGACGAGATCCACCTGCCAAGAACGCCCCTGCTCGATGACCATTGCCTGGAGAGCGACGGCGGCGTTGCGGTGCCCGCCACCCGCATCGTGGAAGACAACATGAATTTTTTTCATAGTGGAGATTGTGCCATACGCTTCTTGTTCGCCACACAGAGCAACCAGCATGCCATGTGGATAACTAAGGAAGTCCAATGTGTTCAAGGAGTTCCATGGGCACATTCACGTACAATTTTCGACCCCTTCATGGCCTGTTCATATCCGGGATTAACAATAGATTCATGCGCTGCGACCTCCATGTTCACTCCATCGCATCAGGCATGTGCGACACTCCCGTGCTGAACCGGATCTGCCGCGAATCGTATAACCAGCCCGCGAAAGTTTACACCCGGTTGAAGCAGCTTGGCATGTCCATCGTCACTTTAACCGACCATGACTCGATCGAAGCCGGGGAAGCTCTCCGGAAACACCCCGATTTCTTCCTCAGCGAGGAAGTAACCGTGCAGATGCCCGGAGGCACTGTGATGCACCTGGGCGTTTACGGAATCACGGAACGCGACCACATGGAAATCCAACGACGCCGTAAAGACTTCATTTCACTGATGATGTACCTCACGGAGAGAAAGTTGTTCTTTAGCGTCAATCATGTCTTCTCCGGATTGACGGGACGGCGCTCCGAAGAGGATTTCTGCTGGTTCGCCTCCTACGTTCCAGCGTTTGAATCGCGAAACGGACAGATGTGGCCGATAGCCAACGAAAGCGCGGCGAGGCTGGCGTCCCGCCTGGGCAAAATCGCCGTCGGGGGAAGCGATTCGCACACCCTGGCGGGGGTCGGGCGCACCTACACCGAGGTTCGTGGCGCGCGCACAACCGACGAGTTCTTCTCCGCACTCCGGGCCGGGCAAGCGCAAGTGCATGGAACGCATGGCAGTTACGCAAAGTTAACCGCCGATGTTTTTCGCATTGTGTGGTCGCTCTGGATGGAAAAACCTTGGACTTTGGCGCTGATGCCGCTCGCGCCGCTGGTTCCCGCAGTTACTGCGTTCCACTGGCTGAACGAGATTCGCTTTTGCAAAAAATGGTCGGTGGCTCTCGAGAGCAGAGAGAAACGCCAAAGGATGCTCTGGGATTTGGATTCTGGCTTCGAGGCAAACTGGAGCTAGATGGGCTAACACTATGGCTGTCGCACGCACGCTCTGGGGATACATCGAACGGCGCGATTACCGCGTGATGCGCCGGATGAACCGCTGGCGAGCGCCTCGCTGGTTTCGTCTGTGGATGATTCTGGCGACACGTATGGGCGATGGCTGGATTTGGTATGGGCTGGGGATCATGCTGTTGATCGACGGAGGCTCACAACGCTTCTCCGCTATCGGGGCAGCTGGAAGCGCGGCAGTTTTGGGAATTTTCGTCTTCAAGGCATTGAAAAAGTTGAGCCAAAGACCGCGGCCTTGCCAACTCGAGCCACATTGTTGGTCGAAAATTCTGCCTCCGGACCGCTTCTCGTTTCCATCGGGCCACACGATGACGGCTTTTTCGGTGGCGTTGGTGGTGAGTTACTTCTATCCATCGCTGGAAGGGCCGCTCTTCTTTTTGGCGATCAGCATCGCCGTTTCCCGCATCGCTCTGGGTATGCACTTCCTGAGCGACGTGCTGGCCGGGACGATTCTTGGCGTGGCGCTGGGTTGCGCCTCGATCACGGCGTTCGCATCCCTTGGCTTGGTCTAAAGCGCCCGCCAGGCATCATCGGATTACTCCCCGAGATTCGGTGGTGGATCAGTCTTCTATGATCCAAGGCGCTATAAGAGCGCGCTGACAACCCAATCGCCCAAGAAATCGGGGTCGAGTGTTACCTCCGGTTTGCCAACGACTCGGAATCTGACCGTCGATGGATGTGCGGTTCCGCAACAGCCTTTCCCGCAACCGAACAGTTCCGCGCGTTCGGTGTTCTCGATTTGCCGATAAGTTCAGAAGGCATATAGACTTATCCAATAGGGGGCGCGGAAGGACATCTGCGTTCAGCTCTTCCGAATTCAGGGGGTGCGCCTATGTGGACGCTGTGGCAAGATTTGATGTACGGCCTGCGCATGCTAGCGAAGTCGCCGGGATTTGCGGCGATCGCGATTCTGACGCTGGCTCTGGGCATCGGCGCCAACACCGCGCTCTTCTCCGTGGTCAACGGTGTTCTGCTCAATCCCTTGCCCTATCCGCGTCCCGACCAGATCGTGAGTCTCTACGGCACCCCACCGGGATTTGGCCAAGCCTCCATCTCCTACCTCGACTTCCTCGATTGGCTGCGCGACAACCGGACTTTCTCCTCGCTCGCCGCCTACAAATCATTTCTCAGCTTCGACTTGATGGGCCAGGGCGAGCCCGAGCGCGTCTCCGCTGTGGAAGTCTCTGCCAGCTTTTTCCCGACCCTTGGCGTGACACCCATCCTAGGTCGCAATTTCTCACCCGCCCAAGACCAACTCCACGGCGCGCCTTCGGTCATTCTCAGCGACGGCTTCTGGAAATCCAAATTCGCTTCTTCGCCTGGCGTCATCGGCAAAACCCTGAACCTCGACGGCACCGATTACACCGTCGTCGGGGTTCTTCCCGCGAGCTTTTACTTCTGCTGCCGAACCAACAATTTTCAGGCCGGCGATGTCTACGTCCCACTCGGCGCGGATAACAGACCCTGGATGAGGGACCGGAGAGTCCACCCCGGAATCTGGGGCGTTGGACGCATCAAACAGGGCATCACGCTCACGCAAGCGCGCGCAGACATGGACCGCGTGGCCCGCAACCTTGCCGCGACCTATCCTGACGCCGACAAAGGCGTTGGCATCGGTGTAACTCCGGTCAAGCAGGAAATGGTGCAGAACATACAGCCTTTCCTGCTCGTGCTCCTCGCCGCTGTTGGATTCGTCCTGCTCATCGGCTGCGTGAACGTCGCCAACTTGCTTCTCGCGCGCTCCAACGGGCGCGCCCGCGAATTCGCTGTTCGCGCCGCGCTCGGAGCGAGCCAGGGCCGCGTCATCCGCCAATTGCTCACGGAAAGTGTGCTCCTCGCGCTTGCCGGCGGAGGGCTCGGATTGCTTCTCGCTTCCTGGGGTACCAATGCAGGTCTCTCCGTCCTGCCGAGCACGTTGCCGCGCGCGGGTGACGTGCGCATCGACCCGCGCGTGCTGCTCTTTACTCTTGCCGTTTCCCTTCTCGCCGGAATTCTCTTCGGACTCGCGCCCGCGCTGAAGACTTCCCGTCCCGATTTGCACGAGGCGCTCAAAGAGGGCGGCCGCGGCGCGAGTGGAGCGCGTTACCGGACCCAGGGGATCTTCGTTATCGTCGAAATGGCGCTGGCAGTCGTTCTGCTGGTCGGCGCCGGACTTACCATTCGCACCCTCGTCGAACTCTGGAGCGTGAATCCCGGCTTTGACCCGCACAACGTGCTCAGCTTCAAAGTCGGGTTTCCTCCATCGGTCACCAAGGGCGACGCCGGGCAAATTCGCGCCAGCCTACGCCAATTCACCGAAAAAATTGCCGCCGTACCCGGCATCACCGCCGTTTCGCTCGATAACGGCGCATCCCCGATGGGTGAAGAAAACGATCTGCCGTTTTGGCTCGACGGAACGCCAAAGCCGGCGAACGAAAACATCATGCCGGACGCGCTATGGTATATGGTCGGCCCCGATTACTTGAAAGTCATGAAAATCCCTCTTCTCCGCGGCCGCTTTCTCACCGCGCAGGACAATGCCGACTCCCCGGGCGTCGTCGTCATCGACGAAAACCTCGCCCACAAATACTTCGGCAACGAGAATCCCATCGGCAAGCGCCTCGATTTCGATGAGGTGTATTCGCAGCTTCAAATCGTCGGCGTGGTCGGACACATCAAACAATTTGGTCTCGACGAAAATGCCGGCTCGCCCGTGCTCGAGCAATTTTACATGTCGTCGCTGCAGCTTCCTGACTCGGTGCTCGAGGCCGGCGCCAGCTCTACCAGCTACGTCGCTCGAACGCAAGGCTCGCCCGACGCTTTCGTCGGAACCATCCGCAAAGCCGTGCAGGAATTCAACGGCGGCGCCGTGGTGTTCAATACGGACAGCATGGATCACATCGTTTCCCAGTCGCTCGCTGCGCGGCGTTTCGCCATGATTCTTCTCGCTGCCTTTGCCGCGCTCGCGCTGCTGCTCTCCAGCATCGGAATTTATGGCGTGATTTCTTACATCGTCGGACAGCGCACCCACGAAATCGGCATTCGCATGGCCCTGGGCGCGCAGCGCAGCGACGTGCTGAAAATCGTCCTTGGCCAGGCCGCCTCGCTCGCTGTTGTTGGCGTCCTGATTGGACTCGCGGCGGCCGCCGGATTGACGCGGCTCATGGCCAAAATTATCTACGGCGTCAGCTCGACGGACCCGCTCACCTTCGCGCTCGTCGCCGTCGTGCTCACGCTGGTCGCGCTCGCCGCCTGCTACATTCCGGCGCGCCGCGCCATACGCGTTGATCCCATGGTCGCGCTACGATATGAATAGCTCTTTGCCAACCGCGAGAACTCTTCCTTTGAACAATCTTGGGCACACTTCTGGTGATTTGGTGAAGCTTCTGTTCGTCACTCCCGAGTCGCGGGCTGACCGGAAACCGACGCACCCACCGAATTTCGGCGCGCTCTAGAGGGGTTTGGGGTGAGCGGCGAGCGATTCTCGCCACACCGCAAGATTGCTCTTGTCGATGATGGCTGTGCCCGTATCGACCCACGCCGGCAAGGGATCGGCGGGAGCGGTGCGCCAGTCTTTGAATTCGTGCACGGCGTTGTGATGCAGGTCGTCCGCGAACTTGAGGCCGTAATAGGCCATGACGTAAGGCTTTTGGACGACCGTCGCGTTAATCCAGCCTTTGTCGATTGCGTCGAGCGTTTCCGGATCCTTGTCGAAGGAGACGATGGCGATTTTGCCCGTTTGATCCAAGCGGTGAAACGCCTCGGCAACTCCGGAACCGCCGGAAGCCTCGAGACAAATCACGCCTTCGATTTTCTGTTTCTTATCCAAGAGCGCTGAGATCCCGTCGTTGGCAGCGAGAGGATCCCCTTTGTCGTCGATGGTGTTCACGATTTTGATTCCCGGAAATTTCTTGAGGGCATCGGTAACGCCGCGCACGCGCTCGTCGAGATTGGGCTGGCCGGGCACTGTTACGATGACGACATTCCCCTCGCCCTTGAGAATATCCGCCATGCGCTTCGCGCTTTCCTGACCGGCGCGGAAATTATCGGTTCCCACGAAAAGAATGCGGCGCGAAGCCGGAGCGTCCGAATCAATGCAAATGACGGGGATGCCTTGCGTGATCGCGTCGTCAATCGCAGGTTTGAACAGATCAGGGTTGGTCACGGAAACGAGAATCCCCGAAGGATGGAGAGCAACGGCTTTCTGGAAGGAAGTCAGTTCGTCCTGCGGTGAGAGAGTAGCGGGGCCATCCATTTCCGCTTTGACGCCCATGCCTTGGGCGGCGTCACCCAGGCCAGCGGCGGCTTCCTGCCAGTAAGGCAAGTTGATGTTCGCGGAAATCAAATAATACTGCTCGTCTTTCTGGTGATATGGCGGCTCGCAAGCGGCCAGCGCCACACAAGAAAGCACAGCCGAGAACGCGATGGTTCTGGAGTGGAGTTTCATGCGAGGTCTCCTTTGCACGAAGTAGCGGCTCGGGATCGATGAAAAAACAAGAGACCCGAACTTCCTGGCGCAGAAGGTTATCACAAGCGCGATAGAGAACAACCGCTCGCTAGAAAAAAAGAATGGGGTGGAGCGATAGCACGGTCACTAAAGTTCTGCGCTCGAATGTTCTGTTCCCAGACAGAATTCTCCGGTTCTCGACCGGTATCCCCTTCGCTTCCGATTGTTTGCGTTCCGTTTGCAGTAAAGCCGTCTGCTAAGCTAGTCCGCGGTGCATAGCTTGCGCATACTAGAAATCAGCGTGGAGAGCGTCAAAGCGGCGATCGCGGCGGAGCGCGGGGGTGCGCAACGCATTGAGTTTTGCAGCAATGCGCGGGAAGGGGGCACAACGCCGAGCCCCGAGCTGCTGCGGGCAGTGCGCGAGCGCGTGAGTTTGCCGATTTTTTCCATGGTTCGCCCGCGCGGCGGAAACTTCTTTTATTCTGATGCTGAGTTCGCGGCCATGGAGCGCGAAGTTGGAACAGCGAAAGAGTCCGGGATGGATGGGATTGTTGTGGGTTTGGTCAATGCGAATGGGCGGATCGATATCGGGCGCACTATGCGACTCGTCGAGACCGCAAAACCGCTCCCTGTGACCTTTCATCGCGCGTTTGATGAGTGCACCAATTTGCGCGGGTCCATGGAGGACGTCGTCGCCACGGGGGCGACTAGGCTGCTGACCTCGGGAGGAAGAAGGACGGCCCCCGAGGCGCTGGAGATGCTTGGCGAGCTTGTTCGAATTGCGGGCGAGCGATTGATCGTGATGCCGGGCAGCGGGCTGCACGCGGGAAATATTCGTGAGGCTGTTGAGAAGACAGGGGCGCGCGAATTTCACGCGGGGTTGAGTTCCGTGGTGCGGGACGCGGCAAGAGATGGGGCGAGATTTGAGGAGGAAGTCAGAAAGCTCGCAGCGGCTTTGCGGGTATGCGGGTGACATTGCTGCGGATTGACAAGCGAGCCTATTGTGGTTCGTGGCGCGAAATAAGAGGGGCATGATGAATCATGCCCCTACAACCACTCAGGGGAAATTCAGGCGACTAGGCTTTTTGGGCTTGGCGGCGGAGGAATGTTGGAACGTCCAGGTCGTCCGCAGGAACTTCAGGGCTGACTTCGCGAACATTTTGCTGCACTTGGTGGACGACGTTGGGCAATTGTTGCTGCTGCGGCAGAGAATCTTGCATCTCCCGGCCCGCTTTCCAGGTCTTGGGCAAGAAAGACGGCTTCTGTTGAACGTTTTTCTTGTTGGCTTCCTTGAAGCCGGCGGCGATGACGGTGATTTTCACGGCGTCCTTCATGGAATCGTCCATGACCGCGCCAAAAATGATGTTGGCGTTCTCATGCGCGGCTTTCTGGATGATGGACGAAGCTTCGTGAACTTCATGGAGCGAGAGGCTCGAACTGCCAGAAATATTGATGAGGATTCCTTGCGCACCCTGGATGGAATTGTCTTCGAGCAACGGGCTGGAGATGGCGCGATTCGCGGCGTCTATCGCGCGATTCGTTCCAGTGGCGATCGCCGTGCCCATCACCGCATAGCCTTGTCCGTGCATGATGGCTTTCACGTCGGCAAAGTCGCGATTAATGATGCCGGGAACAGTAATGATGTCCGAAATTCCCTGGACCGCTTGGCGAAGGATGTCGTCCGCGATGCGGAAAGCGTCGAAGAAACTCGTGCCGCGCTCGACGGTGTCCATCAAGCGTTCGTTGGGGATCACGATGACGGTGTCCACCGCGCCGATTAATTCCTGCAAAGCTTGTTCGGCTTGCAGCATGCGGCGCTTGCCTTCGAACGCAAATGGCTTGGTGACGACGGCAACGCTAAGCGCGCCGAGTTCACTGGCGAGTGAAGCTACCACGGGCGCTGCGCCGCTGCCGGTCCCTCCGCCGAGGCCGGAGGTGATGAAAATCATGTCCGAGCCCTCGAGCGCTTCGATAATTTTGTCGGTGTCTTCGAGGGCAGCCTTGCGGCCGATCTCCGGATTGGCGCCTGCGCCGAGTCCTTTGGTGAGTTTCGCGCCAAGCTGCAACTTTACCGGAGCCTGCGAAAGCTTGAGCGCTTGCAAGTCCGTGTTCGCCGTGATGAACTCGACGCCCTCGACTTTGGCGCGGATCATCCGGTTAATTGCATTGCATCCGCCCCCGCCCACGCCGATGACTTTAATTTTCGCCGGCTGCAGCTCTTCGCTGAAGCTCATGCGGATTACCGCGTCTTTTGCCGTCATACGTCCCTCAGCCTTCTCCAGATACGCGGCGCTGCGCTCGGGCAGGTTCACGACGCGCCTGCGAACATGGACTTCAATTTGGAAACCAAATTACCGGAGCGCTGCGACGCATTGCGCCGCGTTTTCGCTCCGTACATCACCAAACCCACAACCGTTGCATATTCCGGCTGCGCCACCTGTTCGGGCAGATCAGCCAAGCCCTTCGGCTCCGCGATGCGCAGCGGCAAGTGGAAAGATTGCTCGGCCAAGTCGATCAGACCGTTCAGCCGCGCGCCGCCTCCCGCGAGAATGAACCCCGCAGGAATCTGTCCGTCGAGGCCGGCGCGCTGCAAATCGTCCCGAATTAGCGCGAGCAATTCCATGGCGCGTGGCTCGATGATGTCCGTCAACATGCGGGCGAAAATAGTGCGCGGAGGACGATCACCGACACTGGCTATTTCTATGGAAGCATCTTCCTGGAGCAGCGAAGAGGCAGCGCAGCCGTGGCGGCGCTTAATTCTTTCGGCTTCGGGAATCGGTGTGCGCAGGCCGACGGCAAGGTCATTCGTGAAATGATCGCCGCCCACGGGCACAGCGCTGGTGTGG
>Ga0335073_10012898_pt1 | contig 11715 bp, 16 predicted proteins | sample Lox_Sample_22_FD_207093 | JGI IMG/M metagenome (GOLD analysis project Ga0335073, IMG submission 207093) | Soil microbial communities from Loxahatchee National Wildlife Refuge, Florida, United States - Lox_Sample_2.2 | ecosystem: Environmental > Terrestrial > Soil > Wetlands | place: USA... | reverse complement strand
AGTCTGGCGTGATCGCGAGCCAGAGCCGTGGAACGAGTGACCCGTTCCACGAAGGCAGGCAGGCGGGCGCATATGACCCTGAGGACGGTTTCCGGGTGGACCTTTCCGGATCGGCGGCCGGGGACGACCGCTCCTGACCGGCTTCGCCAGTCCAGGCAACAGGGCCGGGGGTGGGGCCCTGCGCCGGGGACCTGCTTTGTAATGGTTTCGCGTTTGTGCCCGGGCACGGCACACTGGGATCGTGACTACTGATCAGATGGCGCTGATCTCCGCCGATCCGCAGGTGATGCACGGCTAGGCCGTTATCGCCGGGACCCGTGTGCCGGTCAGCGTGATCCTGGACTACCTGGCCGCTGGCATGGCGGCCGAGGAGATCACCGCCGAGTACCCCGTGGTCACCATTGCGGGCGTGCGCGCGGCGGCCGCTTACGGCGCGGCGCTGGCGCGCGAGGAGCTGCTGCCGCTGCCGCAGTCGCGGTGAAGTTCAAGCTCGATGAGAATCTGCCGGCCTCGTCTGCTGCCATCTTGGCCGGGGCCGGTCACGACGTCGACACCGTCGGCCAGGAGCGGCTGAGCGGCGCGCCCGACCCTGAGGTGGTGGCCGCCGCTGCCGCCGCTCAACGGGTGCTGGTCTCGCTGGACGTCGGACTGGGTGATATCCGCGCCTACCCGCCTGGCAGTCATGCCGGAATCGTTGTGCTGCGCCTGACCGACCAGTCCGCGCCCGCGGTCGGCAAGGCAGTCAGCGACCTGGCCGCCCTCACTAATGCGGACGGCCTGGCCGGCGCAGTATCGGTCCTGCAGCGCGGGCTACTGCGAATCCGTCATCCTTGACAGAACACCAGTCCGCAGGGAGAGGACATCAAGTCCGCAAGCGGCTGAAATGCGGGCCGCCACCGACCGCGTTCAATCGGTTCGCGGCAGAAGCGCCCGATCCGCCGTTCTGTATCCAGATCGACTCGATTCCGGGCACGACGGGAGGCATGCAGATCGGGCCATTCTGCGCGTCACGTGCCCTCAATCGGGTGCTCTGCCGCGTCATGCGCTAGGTCTGGCCAAGTTCGCCTCGCCCGTTGACCGGGGCAGGAGCCCGAGCAGTACCGGCCGTTACCGGTCGTCCTCGCGGTACGGGACTTCCTGGCGCTGTTCGAGCACGTCTGCTTCGGGTTCGTCGTCGGGGATATCCGCTGGCGTCGAGGGCTGCTCGCGATCCTCGGCGTCCTGGTCGGCGTACTCGTCGTCGGCGTACTCGTCCTCGGGGTTGCTGTCGGGGCTGGATGTCATGGCGGCGAGTCTTGCTGGCAGGTGCCCGGGACGCAAACACGCAGCCCGCGCCGGCGCCGGGTGCTGATTGGCCGCGGCACACTGGAGCTGCCAGCCGATACCCAGCTGTTCCCCGCCCAAGTTCAAGGCCCTTTTTCTCTTGACGCCCCAAGCCGGGTCACCTTGGAATAGTGACAGCTCACAGGGTGCCGCGGATCACTGCGGCACATAGCAGTCGCCAGAGGAGAATCTCCGATGTTCGGTAAGCACAAAGGCGGTAGCGGCCGGGCGCTCAAGGAAGCTGTCGGACTAGTCGCGGTGTACGCCAGCCGCAGGGTATTGCAGATCGGCTGGAAGCATGTCACCGGCAAGCAGCCACCAGCAGGTCCTGACGACCGGCAGGTCTCGCTAGGTAAGTCGGTGGTCTGGACGCTGCTGCTCGGGGCGGTCGCGACCACGGCGCGCATGATCGCCATCAGGTACGCACTCCACCTGCTGCCGAGCAGCCAGCGCCGGAGCCTGGAGGGATCGGCAGCTGCGGGCCAAAGTGAAGAGGCAGGGGATCTCCCGGTCCCGATCTGAGGGAACCCTGGGACACCCCCGTACAGCAGGAAATATCGCAACGCGAACGCATGCCTTGCCGTACCAGCCGCACGCCGCCAGGTTCCGGTTCATGAGTTCGTGCGGATGTGGGAGAGGGAGACTGACGCGGACGCGCCAGGGGGTGCGATAGGGCGACGGGCACGCCGCTGGTCCCAGCCGGACGCGCGTGCCTGCCGGGGCGATGAAGCCGCTGTCAGTGGCGAGACTGGCACCAGCGTTCCTGGGCCGGCCAGTCCAGAAACCCAGGAAGAGATCATCAGGATCAACCGGGGCACGGCATCGCGCCCTTCAGGTCGCGCTTGTCGTTACCGTCCTGGCCGGGCTGGCCGGACTGCTCATCTCATTCCGCCCGATGGCCTGCCAGATCGCAGGCCATCGGGCTCCGGCGAGCAGGTCGCTGCCTGCGTGGGCGCCGGGCCCACGCCACCGTCCGGGATTCTCCGACGTCGAACAGTTCCGCCACGATCACCCCGTGGCCGCGTACTAGTGCCACGGCCTGTTCCCGCTGCCGCCCCCGCGACGTCACCGGATCCTGCCAGTCCTCGGTCGAAACCCCGCCCGTAGAACACGAACCGCTGCCGTCCCGGTACTGACCCTCCGATGGTCAGCCTGCCAGCCCCGGCGTCCTGGTCAGGTCGAACGCCGACCGTCCGCTTCTAGCGACCTCTTCGGTGTCAGGGTTGTTTCGGCCATCAGTGTCACGTGCTGCAATCCAGGTCGGCAGGCCTGCCGGTTGTCCGCGAGTGACCGTGGCGGTCCCTGGCCGACCACCCGATCGGGCACCCGGCGGGCACGACCGTGTGATCGGTAGGGGTAGGCACGTGCTTGGTCCTGGTCCTGAGGCTCGCCCCTGCTCCTCGTGGCTGCCTCCGGCTCTACGAGGCGGACTGCCACTGTCAGCGCCGCCGCGTCCGGTGACTCAATCGAGCAGGTGAATTGTGGCCGCGATCGCGAATCCGAGCGTCGTCACGACCCCGGTCAGCTTGCCGCCGTGCTGGTGGGCCTCGGGCATCATCGTGTCCGCGAGCATGGTGAGGATCGCACCGGCGGCGAAGGCAAGAACGAAGCCGACGGTGCCTGGCGAGGAGTGCTGGAACAGGCCGTACCCGGCCAGCGAGGCGAGCCCGGAGATCACTGCGATCGCGATCCACATCCACAAGATCCGCGACTTCGTCCAGCCGCCGGTCCGCAGGCCGGAGGTGGAGGAGATCGATTCGGGCAGGTTGGAGATGAACACCGCGGTCAGGTAGGCGGCGCCCACCGCCCCGCCCTGGAAGATCGTCAGGCCGATCACCATCGACTCGGGGACCCCGTCGAGCACCGTCCCGAGCACGATGGCCAGCGCGGAGCCGTTCGCCTGGCCGCCATCAGCGTCCTTCCGGTCAGCCCCCCCCGAAGCGGTCGATCAGCCAGTCGCCGCCGAAGAAGACCGCGCAGCCGGCGAACAGCCCCGCAATCGCCGCCCCGTGACCGTGGGACTTGCTGACCGCCTCCTCCACCAGGTCGAACGCGACCGCGCTGATCAGCACGCCTGCGCCGAAGGCCTAGATCAGCCCGATCACGCGCAAGCCGATGCGGAAGCGGAGCGCGACAACGGCGCCGATCACCAGCGAGGACGCCGCCAGGATTCCCCAGCCGAACGCTGCTGCCATCTACCGTCTCACCTCCGGCTGCCCGGTCCTGCGGGCGATCGAACGGGCCACTGGCTCAGCGACCTCCCCGGCCCAGCGGGTCAGGCCCACCCGGCCCGCCGTCCCGACGTTCCATCCCGGCATCTGAGGCGCTCCTCGCCGCGGAACTCCAGCGTCCCCAGGCGGCACTCCACCCGGTCCGGCGTCCAGACCGACCGCAGCGTCGCCGCCGGCACGCCATCTTGTCCGCTACCGCTCATCGCATCCTCCGTCATCGCCGCGCAGCCAAGGTTGCTCCTACACCTACGCGGCGCAAAGTACCTGCGCAAGGCGTGAGCGGACATCCCCCGTGCGGGACTATTGCCGATCACCGGGAGCTGGCGGTCCTGGTCATCGTCAACGGCCGCCGTCCGGCCCGGACGAGCGGATCAGATCCGGGCCTTCCGAATGTCTCTTCGTGAGAAGCCGACGGTCTCACAGACCGCTCCCCTACGTCTCACCACATCGTCGAACCCGCGTGCCGTTCAGGCGGTCAGGGGGCGAAACGCAGCCATCCGAGCACACCTGCCGAATTCGCAGCGTCACCATGCAGGGACGAGCGCTCCGGACTGGCGGTCCAGAACTGACACTATGAATGCCGTCATCACAGTCAGCGACCGTCATGGCGGGCGTGAATATTCGGCGTTCGGGGTACATCTCGCGGCGCACGATCAGCGAATCCGGTCACTTTCTGTGATGACCATCGCATTGACATCGCATCGACCTCGTGACCGTCACTGCGCAGATCCTGATGCCCGTCCACACCCTAATCGGCAGGCGGGGGAGCGCTGAGTCCACCGCCGCCGTGGAACGGGTCGTGGAACGGATCGCCTGGAAATACCCGGGTTTTGGGTGCAGCGAGGGCACTTTCGTATGGCATCGGTGCAGGTAGCGGGCGGATGGCTCCGGGGCATGCTTCTTGTAAGCGGCAGGTCAGCGGTTCGAATCCGCTCACCGGCTCGAAATATTAGCAGGTCAGAGACGTATTTCTTCAGTCTGGCGTGATCGCTGGCCAGAGCCGTGGAACGAGTAACTCGTTCCACGAAGGCATGCTTCGCGATTGCTAGTGGGCAGCCGTCGGGCGCGCGGAGTGACTACCGCAGACTTATTAGTTGCGAGGCGACTCACACCAGTGGTCGGTGATGGTGTGCGGCAAGGGGACGAGGGTCAGGACGATCCCAGTGCCACCAGGTGGACGTCGATCACTACCAGCCCTAGGCCGACGATTCGCTGTACGAGCCCGGAGAGGGCAGCCTGGTCGGACAGTTCGGCCCGGAGGGTAGTCGTGTCCGGGCTTGTGGTGACCTTGCACTCGTCGAACTGTGCGCACAGCGTTCTGCCCGCCTGGCCACGCAAGGTGATCTCGTATGTGAGTCGTGCCACTGGGTTATGCCTCACAATCGGTGGTTGACCTGGCCGTCAGGGTCTATGACCGCGGAGCATGTGTCGTCACCCGGTACCGGGTGATCGGAATTTCGATGTGAGCAGCCGGGGACTAGCGGCGGTCCGGAGGGCGCATTGCAAGACGGGGTTGTGCCGTGGCCAACAATCCGTAAAATCGTTCCATCGCTCGGGAACGGCTTCCGTGTCCTTCGCTGACGGCCGCACCGGGCGGTTTGCGTACGGGAGGCCGAGGCAGAATGCCGCAAGCAACTGTGATGGCTGAGCCCGGACCGCGCAGTCCCCGGTTCCCGTCTTCGAAGTTCCGTGCCCCCAAAGGAGGGCCGCGGCTGGTGCGCCGGCCAAGGTTGCTCGAGCGGCTGGACCGGGGGGACCAGGCTCGCTTTACCCTGGTGGTGGGTCCGGCGGGGGCAGGCAAGACCATGCTCCTCGCCGACTGGCTGGCGTCCCGGCCGGAGCGGAAATCGGCCTGGTTGAGCTGCGACGCGGCCGACGCCGATCCGGTCCGTTTCGTCGGTGCCATCATCGAGGCCGCGCGATATGGTTTTGGCCGGCCGTCGATTGGCGAGGATGCCCGGCAGCTGATCGGCCTTGATGGCGAGGTATCGGCCGATGCCATCGCCGCCCTGACTGACGACCTTGACTTCCCGGATGAGGTGCAGGTCCTAGTCATTGATGACTTTCACCTGGCCGGGGCGGCTAGCGCCGACACTTTGCGCTGGCTGGTGGAGTATCATCCGCCGTCGTTGCAACTGGTTGTGGCCAGCCGAGTCGACCCGCCGCTGAGGGTGCACCGGATGCGGGCACACGAGGAACTGGTCGACTTGCGGGACGGGGACCTGGCCTTTTCGGTAGAAGAGGCCAGGAGCTTGCTTGCCGGATTCTCAGTGTGGCTGGACGAGCCAGACTTGGCGCTGGTTCACCGGCGCAGCGAGGGATGGGCTGCCGGGTTGCAGATGGCCGCGATCTCGATCCACGGTTCGCCCGACCCTGCCTCCGCGGCTGGCCGGGTGCAGCTGCACCGTCATACCGTCGCCGACTACTTCTTGGAGGAGGTCCTTTCCCATCAGCGGCCAGAGGTCGCCGAATTCATGCTGGCCATCTCGGTCCTGGAAGAACTTTCGGTGCCGGCCTGCACCGCGCTGTGCGGTCCGGGGTCAGCAAAGATGCTCGAGCTTCTTTACGGCACGCACATGTTCGTGACGATCGTGGATGACCAGGCCCGTACCTACCGTTATCACCACTTGATCAGAGAGGTCCTCCAGACCGAGTTGCGTGCCCGGTACCCTGCCCGGGAGAAGCAGTTGCATGAGGCTGCCGCACGGTACCTGATCGAGGCTGGTCAGACCGGCGCGGCAGCACGGCATTTGCTGGCTGCCGGTGAACAGGCCGCGGCTGTCAGCCTGCTCAACGAAGGAGTCGTCCGTGACGTGCTGACCAACCCGGCTGTCTCCAGCGCGCTTGACTTGGACGAGATCCGGCCGGAGCTGTTCGCGGACGCACCTGAGTTCGTGGTGCCGCTGGCGGCTGAGCTGCTCTGGCGGGGGGCATTCGAGCGAGGTTCGCGGGCTGTCGCGGTCGCCCGGCAGTGCCGTATTGACCCGGGTCGGCAACCGGAGCTGGCCGTGAGGCTGGCGCTGGTGAATATGCTTCACTGCACGTTCATGGGCCAGTTCGATGAGGCGCTGGCATATAGGGAGCAGGCTCGGCCGTTCGAGACCATGGCCGACGGGGTCGGCGACTGGGTTGTGACGCTCGACACACTGGCCATGTACTGCCACACCTATCTTGGCCATTTCAGCCAAGCCCGATTCCTGGCGAATGCGCTTGCCTCGGCTCAGGTCAGCTCCGCACTGACCGAGGTTCTCTGCCCCGGGGTGATCAGCCAAGCCGCCTTCATCGAAGGGGCCCTGGAAGAAGCTGGCGCATTGGCCGCTGACACCCTGGCTGCGGCCCGCCGCCTCGGCTTCGACCGTCACTTTTTCAATTTCCACGCGCTGCGGACAACAGCCCTGCTCGCTTTGGAACGGGGCGACCTGGTTACGGCCGCTGAACCGGTCGAGCGCGCCCTGGCGATGGTCGGCGGTGCCCGGCCCAGCTTCAACTACCTGGCCCAGGTGGACCGGGCCCGGATCTGGGCGGCGGCCGGTAACCTCGATGAGGCCCTGACTTCACTGCCCGCGGCGCGGTCGGCGCTCAAGAGCGGCCACTCTGTCCTCCTCGCCGAGGCCGACGAGCTGGAGGTGCGCCTCCGCCTCGGTCTCGGCGACCAGAAGGGTGCCGCAGGAGTCATCGAGCGGCTGCCTGAACAACGGCGCATCGTTATGTCGGCGATCATCGCTCTGGCCGCCGGGAACCCAGACGAGGCGGCCCGGGCTCTGAGCAGCGCACCGGCTGAAGGAGCCACGATCCGGTCCGACTTGGAACTACGGCTGCTGCGCGCGAGCGTCGCCATCAGCCGATCCTCACCTCAAGCATTCCCTCTGGTCAGAGACGCCCTGACCGTGGCCGGACGGCACGGTTTCGTCCGGACCGTCGTGGACACAGCTCCGCAGCTGGTCGAGCATGTGATCTCCGAGCCGGACCTGTATCCCCGGACCAAACAGGTGACAGCATTGATCACCGCCGGTCTCACGGCACGCAGGCACGTTGCACCCGCTTCATGGCCAGGTAAACTTCCCGACCCGCTGACTGCCGCCGAGATACGGGTACTGGAAAAGCTGCCCGAGGGGCTTACCTACACCGAAATGGCATCGGAGCTGTACCTGTCGCTCAATACGGTAAAGACACACCTGCGCCATGCCTACATGAAGCTCGGCGCCACCTCCCGTTCGTCCGCCGTTAAGCGCGCGACCTCGCTGGGCATTCTGTGATCCGGCTTCCGCGTGTTCCTTCACAGCGGCATCCCGACAGGGCTTCTGGAGCGGCCGGCCAGGTCTCCGGTTCGCGCATCGTCCGGTTATCTGGATCGGGCACCGGTTACCCGGCGAACGACGACGCAGGCATGCCCACTGCCCCGGGACGGCAGACGAATGTGGCGCCCGCGTGCGGTTCCCTCTTCAGCTGATCACTGCTGAGCCGGTAAGCAGCCGAGGTCACGTACAGGTCCGCCAGGTCCGGACCGCCGAAAGCGCAGCTCGTCACCTGTGTTACCGGAAAGACAACCTCGTCCAGTTGCACGCCGTCTGGTGAAAAGCAGCAGACCGCTGCGCCGCCGAAGCACGTAACCCACAGGTTGCCCCGGCTATCGACGGTCATCCCGTCTGGTATCCCGCGTGCACGGTCGATAGTAACGAGTCGTCTCCTGTTGCCGGCCGAGCCGGTACGGGTGTCGTAGTCGAAGACGTCGACACCCTGGGTGGCCGAGTCGATGAAGTACATCCGGCTACCGCTGGGGCTCCACGCCATGCCGTTCGATTGCGTCACTTCACCGACTACCTGCTCGAATGACCAGTCCGGTTCAACGCGGTACAGCGCCGCGGAATGCGGCGAGAAGTCAAACGCCGTTGTCCCGGCCAAGAACCGGCCAGCCGGATCGCACTTCGCATCGTTCATCCGGTTGCCAGGGATGTCGCGCTCGACCGGAGCAGCAAGCGCGAAGCCATCCCCGGCATCTGAGGCCACGGCGATACCGTCGCGTACCGCGAGCACCAGCCCACCGCTGCGTCGGGGAACAGCCGCGCCCACCTCCTGGCCGACGCAGAAGGACCTCAGCTTCCTCCCCGACTGCTCGTAACGGAAGACCGCACCCGCGGTCAAGTCGACGGACAGCAGCGTCCTGGTGCGCTCGTCCCAATGCGGCGCCTCACCGACATCGGCATGCAGATCGGCAAATACCTCAACCCCCGCACTCGCAGACCGGGTCACCTACCACCTTGCCTTCGGGAGCCGTCCTGGCTGACAGGGCGGTCTATGTCACGGGCATCCTATCTAGCACCGGCTACCTAGCACCGGGCGAGAAGACCCCTGGCCTAGCTCGACTCCAGGCCGGGAGGACCAGGGCAGGCCAGCCCGGCCTCCAGGGACCATCGAGGGCGCGTCCCGCCCCTTGCTGCGAGCGATCGCTGCCAGGCCAATGAGTCCTCCACCTCATCCGCGATCGGCGTGTCACGGTAGGGCGGCATGATCCCCGGCCATCGCACGGACCCCTCGCGTCCGGGCAATCACCCGATTTCGGGTGATTACTCAGCCCCCGTAGAAATACATGCTGGCCACACCAACGCTGCTGGCCACGGCGGCTGGCGGGCCGAACAAGAGGCACTGGCGAATCCTGCTGGACCCGTCCGTCACGGACACGGCTGGGGAAAGGGTCACTCCGCGAACAGGCAGCAGCTGAGGAGAGGAGCTCATGATGCTCGCATGCGTTGCTCAAGCTAGAGCCGTCGAGGAAGTAGCCATGGCAGCCGGGGACGATCTGCAGGGAACCGCGCCGCTGGAACTGAGCCACAGGATCTGCCTCACTGGCGAGGCCGTCGTGGACTTCAGCGGCGAACTGGATTGCACCACCGAGGAGGCGGCCGTCAGCTACGTCAGCGATCTCATCGATCGCCACTGCAGGCCCATGATTGCGGATCTGACCGCACTGGCCTTTTGCGACGCACGTGGCCTAGCCGCCCTTGCGCGTATGGCCGGTTACGCGGAGCAGAAGGGCTGCCCGTTCCGGCTGGCCTCGCCCAGGCCGTTGCTGGTCAAGATCATGCGGATTACCGGCCTGGACGAGAAACTACGGACCTGCCGGTGACAGGCCGGCCCGCGCCTGCGCACCAGCATGGACGAGGGTTGAGCGAGAGGGCTTGTGTCAATGATTGATCACGTAGACAAGCCAGACTGGATTATCCGGCTGCGGCGTCGGCCCGCCGGTCTCAGCAACAATCATCAGGACGACGGCGCCGACATGTTCGAGATCATCTGCCGCATGTGCGGTGATGATCCCGCGCTTGATTACCGGCAGGTATCAGCGGAGCTTCGCCAGATCCGCGGATGCTACCCGCTGAGGGTCGGCCTCGTGCCGTTCTTCCAGCATCAGGAGTTCCACGACGGAGCCGACCGCAGATCCGGCTCCCGCCCACCGCAGAACGGGCGGCAAGTGGCCGGCAGACCCAGCCAGGGGTGCACTACACCCGGCTGCCCTGGATCTTCTGGCCAACCGTGCTTGGAGGAGCCGCCCGCGGTCACTCTGGTATCGGTCGCGTCGCTGCTGGAGGAACTAATTCGCCTCCAGAAACAGACAACAGAACTCCTCCGGGAGATGGCGCACACCCAGGAAAATGCCGCAATCCAGCGGCAGGACATAGCCAGGGAGCCCGCCCGCCTGCTGGCCTCGGTGCCAGCTCAGCCGCGCCCAGACGAAGGGCAGTCAGAATGCGCAGGGGCCCCGGGGCCGTCGGCCTGGCTCGAGGAACCACTGACTCAAAGAGAAGAAGCCGTATTGCGGCGGCTGACGACCACGCTTTCGCTTCGTGAGATCAGCCAGGAGCTGCATGTGTCGCGAAACACCGTCAAGACCCATACTCAGGCCATCTACCGGAAGCTCCGCGTCTCCAACCGGCACGACGCCGTACGACGCGCCCGCGAGCTTGCCCTTCTCACCAGGCGGCGCAAAGAAGGCACCCGAACGTCACGTGCTAGCTAAGACCGGATACAACATCTGAATCGGCACTGTCGTAAGAGCGCCCCGCCAAAGATTAACCCAGGCCTGACGCCACGGCGGCCAGCGGCCCACCACCTCATCGGGCATGAAGACTCTAGACGGATGCGTATAACCAAGCGTGACGGGTCAAAGCCGTTCGTCCGGTGGGCGGCTCCGAGCGTAGCGGCGTGGAACGGGTCGTGGAACGAACCGCCTGGAACTTCCTGGTTTTGGGTGCAGCAGCAGCACTCTCTGTGTGACATCGGTGCAGGCCGCGGACCCAAGGCACGGGAGCAAGCTTCTTGTAAGCGGCAGGTCAGCGGTTCGAATCCGCTCACCGGCTCCCAGTCTCCTTGACGTGCGGAAACGCGACCTAGCGGACCTGGGTGCGCCGTCCGCTCGATGCGCACAGCGCTTATCAAGCCTCCGCTTACGGAGGCTGCATGTCCGAGGAATCCCCCAAGAGGATCGGCCGCGGCTACCCGCGCGACCTCGAAGCCGGCCCGTTCCAGCCCAGTCAGCCCAGGCTCAATAGAGGATCGAGGGCAGGTAGGACCCGGTGGACTGGTTACAAAGGCCAATCGTCATGAGTGACAGAAGTTCGACTATGCGCAGGCCGTCGGCGAGGCACCAGTTGAAGAGGTCAGTGTTGGAGACCGGCACGAGGATCGCGGGACCCAAGAACCCGGCAGCGGCGCCGATGAGCGCTTTGAGATCCTCATTGGTCTCGCCGACGCTGTGAGGCCCAAAGACCAGGCCAGTGCCGTACTCGCTGAGGCGGCCGTGATAGTCGACGACAACACAGGTGCCGCCACTCACCGAGTCACTGACCTCGCCGTGCCGGTGGTACCCGCGGACCCGCATGCACAGTGCATCGCAGGCTGCGATGTCAGCAGCCGTCGCAGCCCGCACCTCATAACCGGGGATGACCACGTGGACTGGCGCGCTGTGACAGGCGCGGGGAACCGCCTGATTCGGCACCTATATCGCTTCGACGCCGCTTAGGACATGGTTCGTGCATATCTGGATGTTCGGCGTTGCTTTAAGCACAGGCAGGCCTCCAGGCGCGCGGCAAGTGTGACCTTCTGTTCGGTAGTTCTGGCAAGTCGCGAATCGCCCCGGGCGAGTCAGCTTGGCAAAAGTGTTGGC